>SAMEA3663207__coassemble_12234_pt1 | contig 1637 bp, 1 predicted proteins | sample SAMEA3663207__metabat2_low_PE_015 | metagenome-assembled genome bin SAMEA3663207 (sample SAMEA3663207) | pig gut metagenome | biome: pig gut; feature: pig-associated habitat; material: faeces | place: China | collected 2013 | reverse complement strand
CGGGCAGCTTTTTCAACAAATTCCATTCGCCGCACCGCCCAAAAATCAAAAACTGTCACCTCCAAAGCCCCCGCCTCCTGGCTTTTTCCCTATTGAACGAACACATCAGCTTTGCTATACTGTAAGCAGCAAAATTCGACGCAAAGTGAGGATTACGGGTATGACAAAGGATATATATGAGGTATATTTGCGTATTCTGCACGAGGAGCTTGTCCCTGCAATGGGCTGTACCGAGCCGATCGCCATCGCTTACGCAGCGGCACTTGCAAGAAAAACGCTCGGCACCATGCCTGACAGCGTGGAGGTCAGGGCAAGCGCAAACATAATCAAGAACGTAAAAAGCGTGGTCGTTCCGAATACCGGCGGCAAGAGGGGCATTGCGGCGGCAGCGGCGGCAGGTATCGTTGCCGGCGACAGCGACAAGCTGCTGCAGGTCATATCCGACATAACTCCCGAACAGTACGCCGAGATAGATGCGTTCCTCAGAGAAGTACCCTGCGAAATATCTCAATCCGCAAAGCCCTATATCTTCCACATACAGATAAAGATGCGTGCCGGCGGCCGCACAGCCATATCAGAGATCGCAGGACATCACACCAACGTGATTTTTCTTGCGCTCGACACCGATGTTCTTATCGAGAAGCATTATGAGGAAAAGGCCGTTGAGTCGAATGACCGCTACCTGCTGTCGGTGGAGAACATAATCAAGTTTGCCGATACGGTCGATCTGGACGACGTGCGTGACGTTATTTCAAGGCAGATAAAGTATAATACAGCCATCGCCGAGGAGGGGCTTTCGGGCAAGTGGGGCGCAAGGATAGGAGCAACGCTGCTCGCCGCCTACGGTGACAACGTGCAGACGAGGGCAAAGGCATACGCCGCCGCAGGCTCCGACGCAAGGATGAACGGCTGTGAGATGACGGTCATAATCAACTCCGGAAGCGGAAACCAGGGCATGACTGCCTCCCTGCCGGTTATCGTGTATGCAAAGGAGCTCGGCGTGAGCGAGGAGGTTTTATACCGTGCACTTGTGGTTTCGAATCTTATCACCATTCACATGAAAACCGATATAGGCAGGCTTTCCGCCTATTGCGGCGCAACGAGCGCAGGCTGCGGCGCAGGTGCGGGTATATGCTATCTGCACGGCGGAAAGGCATACGAAATATCCCATACCATCGTCAATGCCGTTGCCATAAACTCGGGCATGATATGCGACGGTGCAAAGGCAAGCTGTGCGGCGAAGATCGCCTCCGCCGTAGAAGCGGGGCTGCTCGGCTGGCACATGCAGCGGCAGAATACGCAGTTCTATGGCGGCGAGGGTATCGTCACCAAGGGCGTGGAGAACACCATCCGCAACGTCGGCAGGGTAGCACGCCTCGGCATGGCCGAAACCGACAGAGAGATTATACGAATCATGATAGACGGAGTTTGACGGCACAGTCTGCAAAGGTTACTGTTGAGATTATTTTACCAAACAACCGCAGTCCCGGGCAAAGCGCTTTGCTTTTGTGGGCTGCGGTTTTGTTTTGCGGCTTCGGCATTTGGCTTTTTCGGTAAAACGGACGGCTGGGCGAAGAAAGCGGCGTGGGGGGCTGCGGCCCACGGCGGAGCCGTGGGGGCCGTGCGAAGCACGGCAC
>SAMEA3663207__coassemble_6603_pt1 | contig 2327 bp, 3 predicted proteins | sample SAMEA3663207__metabat2_low_PE_015 | metagenome-assembled genome bin SAMEA3663207 (sample SAMEA3663207) | pig gut metagenome | biome: pig gut; feature: pig-associated habitat; material: faeces | place: China | collected 2013 | reverse complement strand
GCGGCCCACGGCGGAGCCGTGGGGGCCGTGCGAAGCACGGCACGCCGCCGCCCCCGGGCAGCTTTTTCAACAAATTCCATTCGCCGCACCGCCCAAAAATCAAAAACTGCGTAACTCTTAGCTCCCCAACTCTATTCCCCCACTTGACAAGCCTTGCGCAAAACGATAAAATAACTTGTGATATATATCATAAACTATATTACGGGGTGATTTTATGCCGCCTAAGGTAAAGATAACAAGGGAAGACATTATCAACGCCGCAGTAGGCATCGTTCGAAGGGACGGAGCGCAGGCGATAAACGCAAGGGAGCTTGCCGCCGTGCTGAATTGCTCCACACAGCCGGTGTTTTCCAATTTTGAAACGATGGATAAGCTGCGCCTTGCGGTCGTGCATGAAGCGGATGCGCTATGCCGTGAATATATGCGGCACGAGGTTGAAAGCGGTGAGTTTCCGCCGTACAAAGCAAACGGCATGGCCTACATACGGTTTGCAAAGGAGGAAAGGGAGCTGTTCAAGCTGCTTTATATGCGTGACCGAAATGGGGAAGCCATTCCCGAGGGGGATGCCGTCAACAGCCAAATGGAGACCATCGTACAGGGAAACACGGGCCTTGACGGTGAGGAGGCGAAGCTGTTCCATCTTGAAATGTGGGCGTTCGTGCATGGGATAGCAACCATGTTTGCAACGGGCTTTCTCGATCTTGAGTGGGAGCTTGTAAGCAAAATGCTCACCGACGCCTATCTTGGGCTTAAAATGCGTTACGAAACGGAGAAATAGAATATGTATGCAGTAAAAACGGAGGGCTTAACAAAAAAGTACAAGGACACGGTTGCGGTGGATAACCTCAGCATTTCCGTACTGTGGGGTGAGCTGTTTGCCCTGCTCGGCGTGAACGGCGCAGGCAAGACCACCACCGTTAAGATGCTCACTTGCCTCACGAAGCCGACTTGCGGCGACGCCTTTTTGAACGGAAAAAGCATACTGAAGGATTCTGCCGCCGTGAAGTCCTTTACAGCCGTTTCACCGCAGGAAACAGCCGTTGCGCCCGGACTTTCGGTTAAGGAAAATCTTGAGCTGATCTCGGGCGTTTACGGCTTTACGAAGGAAAAGCGTGCTGAGAAAATTGCGGAGCTGACGGGGCTTTTGGGGCTTGAAGCCGTGACAGACAAGCGGGCGGGCAAGCTGTCCGGCGGCTGGCAGCGCAGGCTGAGCATAGCGATGGCGCTTATAAGCGAACCGGAGATCTTGTTCCTTGACGAGCCCACGCTCGGGCTTGACGTGCTCGTCAGAAGTGAGCTTTGGGACATTATCCGCTCCCTCAAGGGACGTGTGACCATCATAATGACAACGCACTACATGGAGGAGGCGGAGGCGCTTTCCGACCGCATCGGAATAATGAAGGACGGCAAGCTCCTTATCGCAGAGACCGCCGAAAACATAAAAAAGGCGGCGGGAACGGACAGCCTTGAGCAGGCGTTTGTGAGCTTTGCACGGGGGGTGGTAAAATGAGGATGCTGACGTTTGCGGGCAGGAACGCAAAGGAGATACTTCGGGATCCGCTGAATTTGGCGTTCGGGCTCGGCTTTCCGCTTGTGCTGCTGATGCTTCTGAGCCTGATACAGGCAAATATCCCCGTGCCGCTTTTCGATATAGGGCATCTGACCCCGGGCGTTACGGTATTCGGGCTTTCGTTCATGACGCTGTTTTCGGCAAGCGTGATTGCAAAGGACAGGGGAAGCTCGCTGCTTCGCCGCCTCTATACCACGCCGCTGACGCCGACGGATTTTATCCTCGGATACACGCTGCCGATGATACCTATCGCTCTTATGCAGTGCATTGTCTGCTACATCGCCGCAATAATGCTCGGGCTTGAAATTACGGTAAATATTCTGTACGCCGCCGTTGCCGTAGTACCCGTTTCGATACTCTACATTGCGCTGGGGCTTCTTTTCGGAAGCATATTGAATGACAGGCAGGTGGGAGGTATCTGCGGTGCGCTTTTGACCAATCTTTCGGCGTGGCTGTCGGGGATCTGGTTTGAGCTTGAGCTTGTGGGCGGCGTTTTCAGGAAAATTGCCTATGCGCTCCCGTTCGTTCATGCCGTGGACATGGAGCGTGCCATGCTTGCGGGGAATTTTGCCGATGCGGTTCCTCACCTGTGGTGGGTGCTCGGATATGCCGCCGCAGTATTCGCTTTGGCGGTGCTGTTATTCCTGCGGCAGATGAAAAGGCAGTAAAAGGAGCGTGGGGGCGGCGGCGCAGCCTGCGGCTGCGGCCCACGGCGGAGCCGTGGGGGGCGTGCGAAGCACGGCACGCCGCCGCCCCC
>SAMEA3663207__coassemble_6088_pt1 | contig 2448 bp, 2 predicted proteins | sample SAMEA3663207__metabat2_low_PE_015 | metagenome-assembled genome bin SAMEA3663207 (sample SAMEA3663207) | pig gut metagenome | biome: pig gut; feature: pig-associated habitat; material: faeces | place: China | collected 2013 | reverse complement strand
GCCCCCCGTAAAAAATCCGCCGAAGATTCTTCCTGCTTCACCAAGCATCGGGGGTACACAAGTATTTCCTTACGGAAAAACTTGAGGGATCTCCCCTGCCGGTGGTACAAGTATTTCCTTACGGAAAAACTTGAGGGCTATGCCCCCTGGCGGGGTACAAGTATTTCCTTACGGAAAAACTTGGGTAGGCAGCGCCCCCGAAAAATCTTCCTTACGGAAAAACTTGAGGGATCTCCCCTGCGAGGGGTTTGGGGACATAGCCCCATAAACAAATCCTCTAAAAAACATCGGGGGTGCACAAGTATTTCCTTACGGAAAAACTTGAGGGCTACGCCCCCTGCGAGGGGTCTGGGGACACAGCTCCATAAACAAATTCTCTAAAAAACAATGGGGGTGCACAAGTATTTCCTTACGGAAAAACTTGAGGGATCTCCCCTGCCGGTGGTACAAGTATTTCCTTACGGAAAAACTTGGGTAGGCAGAGCCTCCCGAAAAACAACTCCATCTCCCTCCCCCCACGGAAATTTTGCTGAAAACACCTCCGCACTTATGTTATAATATGAAAAAACACAGCAGGGGAGAAAAACATGAAGCTTGTATATTCAAACGAAGTCAAAAACGCACTCCAAAACAACAAGCCGATCGTTGCCCTCGAAAGCACGATAATCTCGCACGGAATGCCGTATCCGAAAAACGTCGAAACGGCACTTTTGGTCGAGGAAACGGTCAGGGCGAACGGCGCGGTTCCGGCAACCTGCGCAATAATCGGCGGCGAGCCTACCGTCGGTCTTGAGCCGGAAAAGATTGAATACCTCGGCAAGACCGGTCTCGGCGTTACCAAGGTCTCACGCCGTGATATGCCGATAGTCACCGCCCTCGGCATGGACGGAGCAACGACCGTCGCCGGCACGATGATGCTTGCGGACATGGCGGGCATAAGGCTGTTTGCGACCGGCGGCATCGGCGGCGTTCACAGGGGCGCAGAAACCTCCATGGACATATCCGCCGACCTTGAGGAGCTTGGAAAAACGCCCGTCGCCGTCGTCTGCGCAGGCGTGAAAAGCATACTCGACATAGGGCTTACGCTGGAGTACCTCGAAACAAAGGGCGTGCCGGTCATAACCTACAAAAGTCAGGACTTCCCCGCATTCTACACCAAAAAAAGCGGCTTCAAGTCCCCGAACACCCTGAACGACCCCGAAAATATCGCAAAGGTCATCGCCGCAAACGCCGAGCTCGGAAGGCTTTCGGGCAGACCCAACGGCATGATAATCGCCAACCCGATACCCGACGAATACTCCATGGACGAGGCGGAGATAAGCGCAGTCATCGCCGATGCCGTGGCGGAGGCGGAGAGGCTTGGCATAAAGGGCAAGGAGATAACGCCCTACCTCCTGGACAGGATACAAAGGCTGACAAAGGGCAGGAGCCTTGAGGCAAATATCGCTCTGGTACTGAACAATGCGGCGCTTGCGGCGAAGATAGCGGCGGCGATGGTATAAAAATGGAGCCGAAGCTGTATCTTTGCGCCACGCCGATAGGCAATATGAAGGACATAACGCTCCGCACGCTTGAAACGCTTGCCGGAGTCGATGCCATATACGCCGAGGATACCCGAAATTCATTAAAGCTGCTGAACCGCTACGAAATAAAAAAGCCGCTGATAAGCTGTCACGAGCATAACGAAGCGGCACGGGCGGAGGAGATAACGGCCGCCGTTTCGCAGGGGCGTGCGGTAGCGTTCATCAGCGATGCGGGAATGCCGGGTGTTTCCGACCCGGGAGCAAGGCTGATCGCCGCCTGCATCGAAAGCGGAACGCCGTTTGAGGTGCTGCCCGGGGCGTGTGCGGCGGTAACGGCGAACGTTATTGCGGCGTTTTCGGACGGGTTCGTCTTTTACGGGTTTTTGCCGAGGACAAATTCCGAAAGGAAGGCCGTTCTTGAGCGTCTCAAAACCGCCGAGGAGGCACTTGTTTTTTACGAAAGTCCGCTGAGGGTGCAAAGGACGCTTGCGGACATTGCGGCGGTGCTCGGGGACAGGGAGTGTGCGCTGGTACGGGAGCTTACGAAGCTGCATGAGGAATGCGTGAGGGGTACGCTGCTGTCGCTTTCGGAGAGGTTTTCACAGACGCCGCCGAAGGGCGAGTGTGTTATAGTCGTTAAAGGCAGCCGTCCCGAGAAGAAAACGCTGTCCGAGGGCGAGGCGGAGTTATTGATAGAAAGCCTGCTTTCGGAGGGCATGAGCAAAAAATCCGCCGCCGCCGAGCTTGCAAGGCGCACGGGCATATCCCGAAACGAGGCGTACAAGCTGGTTACGGAACGTGAGTGATGTTTTTTCGGGGGAGATGGTTTTCGGGGGGAGATGGTTTTTCGGGAGGCTCTGCCTCCCATACCCACCGGCAGGGGAGATCCCTCAAGTTTTTCCGTAAGGAAATACTTGTGCACCCC
>SAMEA3663207__coassemble_3090_pt1 | contig 3647 bp, 3 predicted proteins | sample SAMEA3663207__metabat2_low_PE_015 | metagenome-assembled genome bin SAMEA3663207 (sample SAMEA3663207) | pig gut metagenome | biome: pig gut; feature: pig-associated habitat; material: faeces | place: China | collected 2013 | reverse complement strand
GCTCAGCCGCAGCCGAAGGCTGCGGCCCCCATCCTTCGGATGCGCAGCCCCATCCTGCGGATGGGGCGGATCATTTTCCCGTGGCGGAAGGAGCCGCCAAAGGCACAACCTCCGAAGAATGAAATTCCCCTTCCGAATATATTTTCAAAATCCCATTCCCAACCCCTTGCCCCCCTTGAACGCCGCCGCCAAATGTTCTAAAATAGCATTGTCGCCGCATCGCCCGGCTTATTTTTCGACTTATTTTGTCGAAAAAGCACGGTGCGGACGGCAGAATATGCGGATATAAAGCAACGGAGGGAAATATGGACTTTACATTAAGCCCCGAACACCTTATGGCACGCAATCTGTTTTCGGAGTTCGCCGAGAACGAGATAAAGCCCTATGCCAAAGAGGTGGACGATACGGAGGAATTTCCGAGAATCAATGTTGAAAAGCTGCAGAAGTACGGCTTTATGGGCATACCGATACCCAAGGATTTAGGCGGACAGGGCTGTGATTCCCTCACCTATGTGCTTTGCGTAGAGGAGCTTTCAAAACGCTGCGCCACCACGGGCGTGATCGTCTCGGCGCATACGTCGCTCTGCTGTGACCCCATCTATAAATACGGCACACCCGAGCAGAAGGAAGCCTATCTCCGCCCCCTCGCATCGGGACAGAAGCTCGGCGCATTTGCGCTGACCGAGCCCAACGCAGGCACGGACGCATCGGGACAGCAGACCCGTGCGGTGCTCGACGGCGATTTTTATGTATTGAACGGAAGCAAAATATTCATCACCAACGGCAAAGAGGCGGATATTTACGTCGTTTTCGCAATGACCGACCCCTCAAAGGGAACCAGGGGCATTTCAGCGTTCATCGTGGAAAAGGATACCCTCGGCTTCACCTTCGGCACGAAGGAAAAGAAGCTCGGCATCCGCGGCTCCTCCACCTATGAGCTTATATTCAGGGATTGCCGCATACCCAGGCGCAACCTGCTCGGACAGGAGGGCAAGGGCTTCAGCATCGCAATGCAGACGCTCGACGGCGGAAGAATAGGCATTGCGGCGCAGGCACTCGGCATTGCGGAGGGCGCACTCGAAACCACCATCAATTACGTCAAGGAGCGCAAGCAGTTCGGAAAGCACATCTCCGACTTCCAGAACACGCAGTTCAGGATAGCGGACATGGCGGCAAGGGTAGAGGCGGCGAAGCTGCTCGTTTATAAGGCAGCGGTTGCAAAGGACACCCAGAAGCGCTACAGCGTCGAGGCGGCAATGGCGAAGCTTTACGCATCCGAGACCGCAATGGACGTTACCACCAAGTGCGTACAGCTCCACGGCGGCTACGGCTACACCCGTGAGTATCCCATCGAGCGCATGATGCGTGACGCAAAGATAACCGAGATATACGAGGGTACCTCCGAGGTACAGCGCATGGTCATCTCCGGCAGCCTTTTGAATTAAGGGGGAATAAAGAATATGTTGAATATAGTTGTTTGCATCAAGCAGGTGCCGGACACCAACGAGGTCAGGCTCGACCCCAAGACCGGTACGCTCATAAGGGAAGGCGTTCCTTCGATAATGAACCCCGACGACAAGGCGGGACTTGAAGCGGCGCTGAGGATAAAGGATCAGTTCGGCGCATGGGTAAGCGTCATTTCCATGGGTCCCATGCAGGCGGACGCGGTTTTGAGGGAAGCCCTTGCGATGGGCGCAGACGAGGCATATCTCGTGTCCGACCGTGCATTCGGCGGAGCAGATACCTGGGCAACGTCCTCCACGTTGGCGGGAGCGGTCAAAAAGCTCCGCTACGACATAGTTTTCACCGGCAGACAGGCGATCGACGGCGATACGGCGCAGGTGGGACCGCAGCTTGCGGAGCATCTGGGACTTCCGAACGTCAGCTACGCCGAGGAGATCCGTGTAGCCGGCAACTCGCTCATCGTCAAGCGTCAGTTTGAGGACAGCTATCAGGTAGTCAGGGTGAAAATGCCCTGCCTCATCACCGCATTGACGGAGCTCAACCGCCCCCGTTACATGACGCCCGGCGGAATTTTCGACGCCTACCGTGAAAAGAAAGTCAGCGTATGGACCCGTTCCGACATAGAGGTTGACGATTCCAACATCGGTCTCAAGGGCTCGCCCACCCGTGTTAAGGAGTCCTTCCCCAAGGCGCTCAAGTCGGTCGGTGAGGTCGTGCAGATGGATGCGGAAGCCTCCGCAGACTACATCGTTGAAAAGCTCGGCAAGCACTTTTTGATATAAACCGAGGGGGATACAAAAATGAAGGATTTTGCACAGTATAAAGGTGTTTACGTTTTCATACAGCAGGTAGAGGGAAAGATCGCCTCCGTTTCGTTCGAGCTTTTGGGCAAGGCGAAGCAGCTTGCGGCGGCGCTTGACGAGGAAGTCACCGCCGTGGTGATGGGCTGCGGCATAAAGGAGCTTGTCGGCGAGCTGGAGACCTACGGCGCAGACAGGATAATCCTCATCGACGATCCTGCGCTCCAAAGCTATACCACCGAACCCTACACGCACGGAATGTACAGCGTTATCAACGAGTTCAATCCCGAGATAGTGCTTTACGGCGCAACGACCATCGGCCGTGACCTCGCCCCCAGAGTATCCGCAAGGGTACACACGGGTCTTACCGCAGACTGCACAAAGCTTGAGATAGATGCGGATACCAGGCAGCTTATGATGACCCGTCCGGCGTTCGGCGGCAACCTCATGGCGACGATACTCTGCCCCGACTTCAGACCGCAGATGGCGACCGTTCGCCCCGGCGTTATGGAACGTGCGGAGGCCAACCCCGATAACAGGGCGGAGCTGATAGAGTACAACCCCGGCTTTGAAAGGAACGACAGATACGTCGAGATAATCGACGTTATCAAAAAGTCCTCCTGCAGCGCCGACATTTCCTCCGCCGAGATACTTGTGTCGGGCGGCAGAGGCGTCGGCAGCAAGGAGAATTTCAAGCTTATTTACGATCTGGCTGAGGCTCTCGGCGGATGCGTATCGGCAAGCCGTGCGGCAGTCGATGCGGGCTGGGTCGATAAGGAGCTGCAGGTCGGTCAGACGGGTAAGACCGTCCGTCCGAAGCTCTATATCGCCGTCGGCATAAGCGGCGCAATACAGCACGTTGCCGGCATGGAGGAGGCGGAGGTAATCATTGCCATCAACCGTGATGAAACCGCCCCGATATTCGGCGTTGCGGATTACGGCATCGTCGGTGACCTTAACAAGGTCGTGCCCATGCTTATAAAGAAGCTCAACGACAGGAAGTAAGCCTTTACGGGTCTGTCGAAACGGGCAGGGTATAAATAAAGCAGCATTAGCGGGACGCCGTTCACAGGCGTCCCGCTTCGCATGAGGGGACGGCTTTTAAAAGGCTTTTTTCGCAGGACTTGCTGCCGATGCGCATCACTACCCCAAAAGGCTTCTTTGCGTATAGGGAGCTTCCGGCGAAGGCTGACGGAAAAAAGCGAATATAAAGGCGGCTTTTTCGTTTTAGCTGCCCGGGTGCTGCATCCAAAGGGACCCCTCCGTCTGCCCTTCGGGCAGCCACCTCCCCTTAAACAGGGGAGGCCGCCGGAGGTGCTTCGCTTTCCTTAGCTGCCCGGGTGCTGCATCCAAAGGGACCCCTCCGTCTGCCCTTCGGGCAGC
>SAMEA3663207__coassemble_2124_pt1 | contig 4589 bp, 4 predicted proteins | sample SAMEA3663207__metabat2_low_PE_015 | metagenome-assembled genome bin SAMEA3663207 (sample SAMEA3663207) | pig gut metagenome | biome: pig gut; feature: pig-associated habitat; material: faeces | place: China | collected 2013 | reverse complement strand
GTGAATAGTGATGGGGGTTGTAGGGGGTTATACCCCCTGCGAGGGGTTTGGGGACACAGTCCCCATAATAATCCCCCGGTGGGCGGGATACGATAAAACCCCCGACTGCCGTGCTGCAGCAGAAAGCAAATGCCAATCGGGTGAAGCCGCAGCCTCCCACGAGCATTGATCTATGACCGCTTACCCCGCCGCAGGGCGAACGAAAATGCTCCGGCAAGGCATTTTCACCCTGCCGGAGCGTTCATGAGATTACTCAATACTCGTAAAAGCCCTTTTTCGTTTTTCTGCCGAGAAGTCCGCCCCGCACCATTTTGCGAAGGAGCGTATGCGCACGGTACTTCGGGTCGCCCGTTTCCGTGTGCAGCGTGTCCATGATGGCAAGCACCACGTCAAGACCTATCAGATCGCCGAGCGCAAGCGGCCCCATCGGGTGATTGCAGCCGAGCTTCATCGCCGTGTCTATATCCTCCGGCGAAGCCACGTTCTCCGCAACGAGCCCTATCGCCTCGTTTATCATCGGGATGAGTATTCTGTTCACGACAAAGCCCGGGTACTCACGCACCTCGACGGGCGTTTTGCCGATGCTTTCGGAAAGCGCCGTGACCTTTTCATATACGGCGTCGGAGGTATGTATGCCGCGAATGACCTCGACAAGCTTCATCACCGTCGCAGGATTGAAAAAGTGCATTCCGATAACACGCTCCGGACGCTTGACCGCAGAGGCGATCTCCGTGAGCGATATTGACGAGGTGTTGGACGCAAGCACCGTTTCCGGACCGCAAAGCTCATCCAGCCGCCTGAACACGTTCTTTTTTATCTCGACGTTTTCTATTATCGCCTCTATCACTATATCCCTGTCGGCGCAGAGCAGCATATCCGACGTGAACCTTATGTTGGAAAGCAGCCCGTTCATCGCCTCCTCGGTCAGCTTGCCCTTTTCGACACGCTTTTTAAGACCCGCCTCAAGCTTCGCCTTTGCACGCTGCGTTATCTCGTCGCTTATGTCGGACACTATCGTGTCATAACCGTGTGCGGCAAACGCCTGCGCAATGTCCAGCCCCATCGTGCCTGCACCGATAACCATTATTTTCTGCATATTATTTTACCAGCCTTTCTGTTTTTGTATTTCCGTTTCGCTGTGCTCCCCGTCCAAAAAGCTTGCCGTGCCGCTTTTTTCAAGGAACGCCCTCATTCCCGCCCTTTGGTCGGGATGGGCAAAGCACGCCGCAAAGCGGGCGTTTTCGCACTCGATGCTGTCGGAAAGCTCCTTTTTCGCCGTCAGCTTCATTATCGCCTTAAGCCTTGCGATGACGGAGGGGGAGTTTTGGGCAAGCCTTTCGGCAAGCCTCATCGCCTCCTCCATGAGCGTTTCGGGCGGATATATATCGTGGACAAGCCCTATGCGCTTTGCTTCGGCGGCGTTTATGACCTCGCCCGTCATCAAAAGCCTCGCTGCCGCAGGTATGCCCACGGTCAGCGGAAGCCTCGCCGTTGCGCCAAAGCCCGGGGTTATGCCAAGCGTCACCTCCGGCTGCCCGAGCTTCGCCCTTTCGGACGCAAGGCGTATGTCGCACGCAAGCGCAATTTCGCAGCCGCCGCCCAGCGCATAGCCGTTTATCGCCGCAATGACGGGAAAGGGGAGGTTTTCGAGCGCAAGCGTCATTTTGCAGCCCTCCTTAGCAAACTCCAGCGCAGCCTTTTCGTCCATGTCCGCCATCTCGCTTATGTCCGCACCGGCGGCAAACGCCTTGCCCTCGCCGGTTATCACGAGCGCACGCAGGGAATTGTCGCAGACAAGACGCCCTGCAAGGTCGTAAAGCTCGCCTATCATCTCCCTGTTTATGGCGTTGAGCGCATTGGGTCGGTTCAGCCTTACAACGCCTATGCCGCCCGGTTTTTCGCAGAAAAGGGTTTTGTATTCGGTGTACAGCCAGCTTTCACTCATTTTTTCGGATGCCTCCTTTTTTGTTAATAAAAACGGGACACGGCAATGTGTCCCATGCTCATATCATTTTACGCCCCTTTTTGCCATCTCCGTGACGGCGAACGAAGCGACGTCCTCGGCGTACTTCTCGGCGCCGAAGCCCGCATCGTAGCCAAGCTCCTTTGCAAGCTCATGCGTTATGCGTGCGCCGCCGCACACGACGATGAATCTGGAGCGAAGCCCCTCCGCCTCAAGCAGCTCTATCAGCGCAGTCAGGTTTTGGATATGCACGTCCTTCTGCGTGACGGTCTGGGAAACGAGAAGCACGTCGGCATTCAGCTCGAGCGCCTTTTTGACAAGGTCCTCGTTCTCCACCTGCGCCCCGAGGTTGTACGCCTCTATCATCTCGAACCGCTCAAGACCGTAGTGTCCGGCAAAGCCCTTGCGGTTCATTATTGCGTCAATGCCGACGGTATGGGCGTCCGTGCCGGTCGATGCGCCGACCATTATGACCTTGCGCCCGATGTTTTCACGGATGTACTCGTTCACGCCCTCCATGTCCATCGTTTCCGACTCCACCGTTACGACGTTTATGCCCTCGTAGTCCACCGAATGCACGCATGAGCCGTAAACGATATAGAACGTGAAGTCGTTGTCCAGCGGAAGATGTCCGGCGATGTTCGGCTCGCTTAGACCCATCTTTCCGGCAAGCTGTCTTGCCGCCTCCATGCCCTTTTCGTCGTCCCTGACGGGGAGCGTGAACGAAAGCTGTACCTTGCCGTCGTTCATCGTGTCGCCGTACGCCATAAGCCGCTTGAGATTCAGCGTCTTGTCAAAGTCCTTTTTGCTCATGTCATAAAGTCCGCCGCTCATTTACCTGCGCCCCCTTTCATAGCCTCAACGAAGGGATTGAAGTAGCCTTCCTCCTTCAGCGTAACGCCGCTCAAGCCCTTTCCGCCGTCACGCATACGCTTTATGTCCGCAAATATGCCCTTTTCGAGCGTTTCAAACAAGCCTATCTTTTCTATCTCCTTCAAAAGCGCCTCCGCCTTTGTCAAAACCTCGTCGGCACGGCGCTGCATTATGCCGCCCTCCCTGAACTCTATCTCGGAGCCAAGCTCCTTCATCGTGCGGAATATGTACTGCGCGTTCTCTATCGCAAGCGCCCTGTCGGACATGAACGGGGTATGTATCGCCTCGGTAAGCATTCCGAGAAGGTGAAGCTTTTGCCCCGTCATTATCGTGACCATGTTGAAAAGGGCGTCCTGCACGTGACCTCTGAATATATTGCCCGTCATGAACTTCGTCGGGGGCATATATTTCAGCGGCGCCTTCGGGAATATCTCCCTTGCCATCTGCGCCTGCGCCAGCTCGTACAAAAAGCCGTTTTCAACGTCGGGCGAGATCTCGAAGGCGTGTCCGAGACCCATCTGCTCCTCGGGCATTCCGGCGCAGAGAGCAAACTGCTCGTTCAAAAACTGCGAAGCAAGCACCGTGTGCGCCTCCTCCACCGCATCGGCGGTGGTAAGATAGTTATCCTCGCCGGTGTTGATTATCACGCCCGCATAGGAGTTTATCACCCGTGAGAAATACTGGTCAACGAGCGTCCTTTGCATATTTATGTCCCTGAAGAGTATGCCGTAAAGGGCGTCGTTGAGCATTACGTCGAGCCTTTCGAGTGCGCCCATTGCCGCTATCTCCGGCATGCAAAGCCCCGAGCAGTAGTTGCAGAGGCGGATGTATCTGCCCTGCTCATTGCCTACCTCGTCCAGCGCCGCACGCATGAGGCGGAAGTTTTCCTGCGTTGCGTAGGTGCCGCCGAAGCCCTCGGTGGTCGCTCCGTAGGGTACGTAGTCAAGGAGGCTCTGCCCCGTGGTGCGGATGACGGCGATTATGTCTGCGCCCTGCCTTGCCGCCGCCTTCGCCTGCGTTATGTCCTCGTAGATATTGCCCGTTGCGACGATGACGTAAAGGTACGGACCTTCCTTATCGCCGAATTTTTCAAGGTATTCGCTGCGCTTTGCCTTGTTTTTGTCTATCCTTGCCATGGTTTCGCGCATGACGGGCAAAAGCGCCTGCTCCGCCGCCGCCCTGGAGGCAGAGGGGAGCTTTGTTACGTCGAGCGTGCCGTCGGCTATCGCTTCGGCGATCTTTTGGGGGGTCATGCCCGTTTCGGTCATGGCGCTGCCGATATAGTATGCCGCACCGTAGCCGAGTACGCCCTTTTCCGAAAGATGCTCCACGACGATGTTCGGATAGGGTACGCCTACTTCGTTCACGCCGTCAATGCCCAAAAGACGGCATACCGTGCGCTCGACGGCGACGGTCGTGTGCCTGTCGATAAATTCCTGCGTGTCCGCCGCTATGTTCCTTGCGGCACGCCTTGCGCTTTCTACAAGCGCCTCGTTAAGATGCAGTTTGCTTTTCATCGTGTTCTCCGTATCTGTGGTTGTGGGTGTAGGGGGGTAGGGTTTTTTCAGGGGGACGGTGTCCCCCTTGCCCCCTCGCAGGGGAGATTCCTCAAGTTTTTCCGTAAGGAAATACTTGTGCACCCCCATTTTTTAGGGGGGTGTGGGTATAAAATCATTGGGGGTTTTTATGGGGTTCCACCCCATGCCCCGGTGGGGGAGATCCCTCAAGTTTTTCCGTAAGGAAATACTTGTGC
>SAMEA3663207__coassemble_1226_pt1 | contig 6635 bp, 4 predicted proteins | sample SAMEA3663207__metabat2_low_PE_015 | metagenome-assembled genome bin SAMEA3663207 (sample SAMEA3663207) | pig gut metagenome | biome: pig gut; feature: pig-associated habitat; material: faeces | place: China | collected 2013 | reverse complement strand
GTTTTAGTACCCCATAGATTTACACTACTCTCAAACCTCAAATTTGAGAAACGGCACTACGAGCCGCAGCGGATCATGGGGTTTCCGTGTACCGATATTATAACATCGCCTAAAACGTATTTTCAATCAAAACTCGCATAAATCGCTGTCTATCGTCCATCTTCTTTCATTGGAAAGGTGCGGATGATCGCAATTTTCAAGCAGCAGCAGCTCGAGCTTCTTTGCCGCCGCATCCTTTGCGAACAGCTCCATCTCCACGTCGGGAAACCAGCTCCGCATATTCACCGCAACGAATAGCCTGTTTCCAAACAGCATACGGGAAAGCTCCATATAATCCAAAACCTCCGCTATGGGGCTTTGACTGTCTGTGGCGACCGTTATTCCGGCGGATTTAAGTATCCCATCAAAGGACAGCTTCATGCACTCCACTCCGCAGGGCAGATCAAGCTCAAGCGCAAGCTCATCTATATATCGTTCTACCGAATTTACCAGCTCTCCCGTTGTGTGCCATTGTGTTTCGCCCATTGCTCGGGCATTAAGCTCCGAGATCAGCCTATTCTGAACCGACTTGCCGTTGAATGCAAACGGAGCAAATTCGGTGAGTATCTCCATGTTTTTCTGTATTGAAACGGGCTTATTGTTACGGGAAAGCACGGCGTCGCCGTCGGCTCCGTCGATTTGACGCACAAGGTCGGTCAAAAAGCGGCGAAAGCAGCCCTGATTTTCGATAACAAGGGTGGAAACACAGCCCTCCTTTGTTTCTATAACGGAGCGAAACAGCGGCGATACAAGCATCATAATACTACCAGTCTTTCCGTACTGTCCACCATGTCGGAGCTCGATTCGCCGCTAAGATACCGCATGCCGGCAAACTGCTTTTCGGTGACGGTAAGTACCTGAACTATGCCCTTTGTCGGGCGATTCCGCTTGAGTGTTTCAACCACGGCATGTTCAACGCTTTGATTGAGTGCCATTCGGCAATAGACCGATTCCTGCATCATAATGAACCCGTTGTTTATAAGCAGCTTGCGAAACTGCCTGTAGCTGCGCTTATCCTCCGGCGTTTCGGTCGGCAGGTCAAAAAATACCACGATTCGCATAAATCTAAAACTCATATCCGCAAAACCTTATTTGAGAAACATCCTCGTCGTTCAGTGCCGTAAAAACACTTCTGACATACAGCTTTATCCCATTTAGAAGCGTCTGCTTCGTCCCGTCATGCTTTACCTCATGATTGAGAATGTCCGCAAGCTCATGCTTTTCGCCGACTCCGAATTCTGTATATGCCATTTTGCAAACCGTTTTATCCACATACGGTCTGAACGGCTCCATAAGGTCGCATCCGAGATTAAACGAATTGAACATATTATCGTGATGCACACCCAACTGGTTTAGGTACCCGTTTGCGGAGATCTCCCTGTTGCAGGCGGACAGTATCAGGCTGTATCCGTAGTTGAGGGCCGCATTGGTCGGACACTCGCAGCTTCTTGTAAAGCCCATGCCGAACAACGCATTGAAATAGACCTTCGCCGCATGGCCCTCCCGGTTGGTCGCATCGCCAAACTCCATCTCCTCTATGTATCGGCGGAGCATTGCGGCCTCCTTATGCTTTTCGAGTGCCTCAAGCACCTCCGCCTGCTTGCCTATCTTTTCGGACATAAGCTCCGTCCATACCGCTTTTTTGATGCCGTCCGTCCAGCCGATCTGTATTTTCAGCTTCCTTGACGAATCGTGACTTCCGGCATAGGGGACAAGCTCTGCGGCAGGGTTTCGCTTTTCGTCGCAGAAAATCACCTTTATCTTCCGCCGTATCAGCTCCGAAATAAGGTACTCCGTCATTGAAACAGCCGTGCTTTCGATTATCAGTACCGCTATTTCATCGAGATAGACACGCTTTGTTTCCTCCGAACGCACCGTCAGGCATCCGAGCCTGTAATCGAGCTTGCATCCGGAGGAAACCACCACCGTTCGCCAGCTCATACCAAATCGAGCAGGTTAAACGAGCGTTTTTCAAAGAGTCCTGCGGGCGACATATCCACTATCACGGCGCTGCTGTATTTTTTCTTCCAATTCGACAGCGACGAGCTGAGCGTGGTAACTCCCGCCTCGGCAACACCCTTTACCGCCGTTAAGTCACAGCCTCCTGCCCTGCCCGTTTTAAGCAAGGCGACAATCTGCAGCAAAACGCCTGCCTGCTCCTCGAGCGAAAGCCCCGTAAATACCTCACGCCCCTTTTCCAGAACGCTTATCTGGCTTTCAAGTATTCTGCTGTACGGCTTGTTTGACAGCTTTTTAAAATACTCGTCGTAAAGCTCAAGGTTCTGCATTGCGGATATTCCGTCGAACACCTCGTCGATCGCGGCGTTTTTGTTTTTCTTCTTCCTTTCGGCGAACTTTTCAAGGTTCTTAACATACCGTTCAAAACGGTAGTCGATGATCAACGGGTCGTGGAGCGTTAGGCCGAGCTTCTTTCCTCCGCTGCTCTTGCCGGTAATGCACAATCTGCAGCCGTCGAGCTCAATGACCGTATTTATCTTTATCGGACGCATACCGAGGGGGAAGGAAACATCGGAAAGCGGTCCGCCGCCGATTTTCTCCGCCTCGCCCCTTATATACTCCTTTGCAAACTCGGCGTCGCTCAGGAATTTATCCCTGTACATCAGCTCAACGGGAACCAGCATTGCCTCCTTTTTCTTTTTCTTGATGAATGATGCAAGTATGAAAAACGTTGCGGTCGTCTTGTTGTATCCGCCGTATTTTCCGGAGTCAAGCCCCTTTTTCCTCTCAACAAGACCCTCCGCCGCACGCAGGGGCATTTGGTCAAACAGTCCGCCCTTTCTGCAGAATGCGTATCTTGTGAAGCGAACGGCATTTTTCTGCATCGTTTTGCGAACCGCAGCAATGGACTCCTCTCCGTTCCAAACCTGCCTGCTCCCGATCCTCACGGGCTTCTCAAACAGCTTTTTGGGCTGCGCATTGTATTTTTCGGTTACGGTGAAGCGGCCCTTGCGGAAGCGCTCGTCATACACATTGCCCACGACGATATTCAGATAGGCATCCTTGGCGTGATGCAGGTCGTTGACCTCCCGGGTCTTGAGCATATCGAACGCTTGCCTGAATTCGGATGCAAGGCGTGCCTTTACATAGACTATCTCCGTGTCGGGATACATCTCCTTGAGCAGCTCTGCGGCGACCTTTGTCGCCTGACGGGTCTCAACAAGCTGGCGATTTATAAAGCCCATCTTTTCTTCGTCCGTGAAGCCCTTCGTGCGGGTAAGCCTGTAATATTTTTCATCGGTTATCAGCCCTGCATTATGCAGCGCTTTCCAATGCTCCCTCACTCCGGTGTTATTCCGCAGCGTTTCGGGTATCGGATAATTATCGTCCTTGATTTTATTGTCCACAGACAGCACGAGCACCTTGTTGTCAATGCTGTCATCCTTTACAAAGCATTGCGGATAAATATGGTCCACATTGTACGTGCCGTCCTTAAGCTTTGCTATGTCGATGGGCTTTGCCGAATACATACATTTGCCAAGCTGCATAAAGTACAGGAAAAGGCTTTCACTCCTCAGTCTCTGCTCGCAATCGGAGCCCATTGCATCAAGCTGCTTGGAAAGCTCCCTCGTATCCTCCTTGGCGGCTGCGTAAAGCCTCCGTATCTTTTCCAACCGTGATTCGGTTCGCTTGCCCTTTTCTTCCTCGGTACCGCCCCTCGCCATCTCTATGAAAACCTTCTCGGGAGCGTGTCCGCACACCTTTACCGTTTCCTTTGTAATCTCAAGCATTCTGATTATCGGGCGCTTTACGGCATTGGAGATGTACATTCCGTCAAGCCGCTCGGAAAGACTCCTTTTGTTGCCGCAGTAATAATCGTTTACATATCCCTCCACCGTTTCGGCAAACGTGTATCTGTCGGACAATATCTGCATAAGATTATCATTCGTTTCCCAAAGATAATGAATTACGGTATGCACCTCGCCCGTTTTCTCCTCCGTTCGGCAGCCCTCCATGCCGTTGAGGAAATATCCGGACAGCCTTCCGAAATCGGAATATTTAAGCGATGAAACATAACGCTTGTCCGCATCCGAAAGTCCGCCGTAATTGTTGTCTATCCATCGTCTGAAGCGCAGCCTGTCCTCCGTATAAGTGCGGCGTGCGATGATGTTTTCAACGTCATCCTCTGTCAGCACTCCGGAGGCCATAAGCCTTGCAAAATCGTGATATGCCCCAAGCGACGATTTTACCGTACTGTCTATCCCATCAAGCGTGTCGCCCTTGTGCATTTCGCCCCACGCTATAAGGGCTTCCTCGATTTTTTTATGGGATACCCTTCTCGTCTTAAGGAAAAGCTCGTTGAACAGCCTCTGCTTGCAGGCGACGGAAATGGGCGCCCTGTTGATGCGGATGTTATTGATTTCGTTCAGCACGGTAAATTTTGCGTAAAGCAGAGAGTTTTTGGGCAAAACCCGTTCTCCCGGCAGGTAGGTACACTTATTTACCATACGGTCGATAAATTCATCCTCGCTTTTATCAAAGTCCACGATATTACCGATGTTCCACGGGAAAATTTTACCTTCCGCTTTTCTTACTATCCAAGCATGGCTGCTCTTATCATTCGGTCCTGTCAGCGGTCCCACAAAATACGGTATGCGGAACGTGAAAACGGAAACTATTTTTTCCGCAGGCGTCATGCCGTCACCGTCCTTTTCGGAAAGGAAGGGCAGATAGTCGGAGGCATTTTTGAGTATGCGTTTAAGCTCGTAAAGATAGAGTTGGTACGGGATTATCCTGTTGTCCGAATCCACCTGCTTTGGAAGAAACGTCTTTGCTTCAAGGCGGGAGAGTATTTCTGCCTTAATGCCCTCGCCCTCCTCATCACATTGAGCGTCCTTGATCACCTTCTTCAGATAATCGGAAAATGCTTCCTTTCCAACCTTGTTTATTTTATACGCATTTATGTTTTTTACGGATTTAACGTTCTTTGTGTATGCGGTATAGTTTGGTATCTTCTCGTCATAAATGCGGAATACCTCTCCATATTTTGCCGGAAGATACTTTCGGATGAAGTTTTTCAGCATTTTCAGGTCTGTCTTATGCTGCTCGTAAGTATCGACCTTTCCCTCCGATATGGTCTCCCTTCCTTTTCTTGCATCGACAAGCAGCGCCCAGTCAAAAAGGGATTTCAGCCTTATGATCAGCTCCGCATCGTCATCCAGCGGCGCCAGTACCTCGGAGGCAAGCACCTCCTCGTCCATATCAAGCGAAAATGATTTTATCTCGGAATACTCATCCCTCATAAACAGGTCTGAAGCCTTTGCCTTGCCGCCGCAAAGCAGCTTTATCAGCGAAGCCCTGCTGTAACCGAACTCATCATCTTCCTTTGGTTTTTTTCCGTCGAACAAAAGCGCATAAAACTCCCTCTCCTTTTTTGTAACGCCCATTTTCTTTCGGAGAATTTCCGAAAACGCCTCTGCTTCACACTGCCACGGAATGACCTCAAAATATTCCGTGAACTGCTTATAAATCTCGTCAAATTTGAAAAGCCCTTCGATATTATCGGCTCCGACATCGCTGAGGAAATGTCCCCTATGTGCCACAAGCCACGCACACGCCCAATAGACAAGGCGGACGTCATGCGGCGAATTGTCCTTCATCAGCTCAACAATGAGATGGTGTATGGTCTTGTAATCCCGTTCATAGCCTGTACCATCAAGAGCAAAGCCCCCGCAGGAAGCATCCTCCCTCCAAAGGTCGCTTTCGCTCCTTTTAATAAAGAATTTAGGATCGAGCCGACTTATTTCCCCGGCAAACAGCTCACCCACAAGCTGTATCCTCTGCTGTTTTCTGTCCAGCCTTCGCCTTGCCGTCCTGTAACCTCGCCGCTCGGCACTTTGATTCGCCGCCTCAAAAACGGTGACACCCCACATCGGCTCGCCCTTGAACTTTATCAGCCTGTAGTCTGGATTTGTTACCGCATAGCCTACAGAGTCCGTTCCGACATCCAGCCCCAAATAATAATTTTCCGTTTTCATATTGACAATCTCCTTTTGGCGTGTTATATTTTCAATGTAGTCTATTACCCCATAGACTTACACTACGAGTTCAAATAAAGATTCTTCCAAATCGTCGGGCTTCCGACCGCACAGTGTGTGCGATTATACTATGTACATTATGTACGATCAAACAGCATTCGGTATGCTGTTTTTTGCTTTTGCGGTTTTCACGTTTAATATTTTCCCATGCAGAGCCGTCTGTCGTCCATCGTTAAGCAGGCAGCGAATATTCTCCGATCTGTCCGTTGTTTTACTCTGCGGCAGTTGCCTCCTTCGCCGGCTTACCCTCTATTATGAACGATGCGGTTTTCATTTGCAAGCGCATAATGCTTATAAAATTCGGGATTTGCGGGCAGTGTACGCTATTCGGTGCATCAATAGGAAATACGGCACATAATCTGCGCAGGATGATGCGCTGAGCTGATGAATAATGCAGGACGGAACAAAAGCCGGCCTGCTTTTTGCGTCCGAAGGGGCTTTTTTTGTAATAGCGTCGGTGGGGGGCGGCGGCGCAGCCTGCGGCTGCGGCCCACGGCGGAGCCGTGGGGGCCGTGCGAAGCACGGCACGCCGCCGCCCCC
>SAMEA3663207__coassemble_1179_pt1 | contig 6819 bp, 6 predicted proteins | sample SAMEA3663207__metabat2_low_PE_015 | metagenome-assembled genome bin SAMEA3663207 (sample SAMEA3663207) | pig gut metagenome | biome: pig gut; feature: pig-associated habitat; material: faeces | place: China | collected 2013 | reverse complement strand
CTGGGAGAGCTGTCAGCTTTGCTGACTGAGAGGGCAGTCCCCCATCCCCCCCTAAACACTCTTCACTCTTCACTCTTCACTATTCACTCTTCACTCCCCCATCGGGGACTCCGCCCCCCGTATATTCCAATTATTCGGCTGCTAATTTTCGGTGAACGGTTGAGGGGTTGTTTCGGGGAGGGTCACGGGCGGCTCAAGTCTGCCGATGCGGACGAGGTACTCCTCATAGCACTCGCCCGTCCCGTGCATGGCGTAGGATACCGTGGGACCGACGTAGCGCCAGTGCCACGGCTCGTAAATTATGCCCGTTATGTGCATTTTGTCCTCGGGATAGCGCATTATAAAGCCGTACTTATATCCGTTTTCCACGAGCCATGAAAACGCCTTCGTTTTTGTAAATGCCTCGGTAAGGCTGCTCATGCCCTCGGTGGTGAAGTCTATGGCAAGCCCCGTGTGATGCTCGCTCGTCCCGGGGACGGCAACGACCGTGGCAGCCTGCTTTCTTGCCTCCTCCTCCGTAAGTCCCGTCCGCATCAGCCTTTCGACCTTGCGCTCAAAAAGCCCCGTCTGATATTCAATGTCCCGAAAGCCGCTTTGACACTTTATCGAAACGCCGTCGCTCTTTGCGTCACGGATGAGCTTTCTCACGACATCGGCTATCCTTGCGTCAACCTTCCTGCCGACGCCCTTGAGCTCAATGTCAAGATCCTCCTCTATCGAGTGCCACGGGTTGAGCAGTATCATCGACCACTCCCCCTCGGGAAGCTCAACGCCCACTTCGGAGACGAAGGGCGTGGGCTCGGGAGTCGGAAGCGCCGCTGCAGGGGCGGAAACGGGCGCAGTAACGCCGCCTGCCGTGCCGTTGGGCTCGGGGGCATGGGTGACGTCCGAAGCGGCAGATCCGGAGGGAGGCAGGGTATCACACGGGGGCTGCGGAATATCCGGCGAGAGCGCCGCCTGACAGCCGCAAAGCATAAATGCAAGCGTAAATGCAAGCATAAACGCAAGCGTTAACGCACGTGTAAACGCCGTCCTCCTCAAAACGCCGGCAAAAAGCCCGAAGGCAGATTTTCGATTCATTGGTGCATCCTCCGTTTCCGATAGGGAGATTATACCACCTATCGCACAAAAATGCCTGTTAAAAATACATAAACAAATTATGAAGCGACCGTACGCTTATCGCCAAATGCCGCCCGTGTGTGGTATAATCCGGAAAAATGCGGAGGGTATCGGGTGTTATGAGTGAATATGAAAGAAAACAGCTTTTGACGGCGAGGATAAGGACGGCGCTGTGCGGAGCGATTGCGCTTTTTGTAATAATTGCGGTCATTGCGGTGGTGCCGAGGGCATACACTGCGCTTTTTGAGCTTGAGGAGGCGGCAAAGGGGCTGCAGGAGGCTGCGGCGGAGATAGACGGGGCGAACCTTCCGGGCATGGCGGAGGAGATGGACAAGGTACTGGGCGAGATACAGTCTTTGACCGAGGACGGACACGCCGCCGTGAACACAGCCGCCGAGACCGCCGAGGCTGCGCTCAGGAAGATAGAAACGCTCGACGTGGAAACGCTTAACAGGGCGATAGAGGACTTTTCGGCGGTGGTGAAGCCGCTTGCGAGGCTTTTCGGGAAATAATATTTGCCGGGAAATAATATTTGCCTATATGCACAGAGCTGTATATAATTAAAGGATAAAGTTTATCCGAACGAAAGGCGTGCCAAATGGCGTTGAAGAAAAACAAAGGCGAAAAAGAAAAACGGAAATTCACCCTTAAAATGCCCAAACTCAGCACCGTTTCGGTGCTTGCGGCGGCGCTTGCCGTGTTCCTTGCGGCGTTTTATGCGGCGAACAGCCCCTTCGGGGCGGAGGACCACATGACCGATGGCGGCTATATGCTCGAATACGAAAATGCGATAGTTACCGAGGTCATCGAGGACACGAGCATCGTCGATACGGAGCTTGAAAACGTTCACAGGGGCAGCCAGCTTTTGCAGATAAGGATGCTCACGGGGCGTTACAAGGGGGAGTATTTCGACATTAAAAACTATCTCGGTGCGCTGTACGACACCCATGCGGAGGAGGGTACGAGGCTGACCGTATCGGTGGCGACATACCCCGTGACCCAGGAGGGTGCGGAGCCGGAGATAAGCGTAGCCGTATATGACTACGACCGTTCGGGCATAGTCATCGGCTGCATTGCGGTGCTGCTTTTGGTGACGGCGGTCGTCGGCGGCAAAAAGGGGCTTAAGTCGATAATCGGGCTTGCGGTGACGTTTGTATGCCTTATATGGGTGCTGATACCCCTGCTTTTCAAGGGGCTTGCGACCGTACCGACAACGGCGGCGGTCTGCATATACGTCACGGTGGTGTGCTTCGTGCTTTTGGACGGGATAAGCAAAAAAACCGTCTGTGCCATGCTCGGCACGGCGGGCGGACTTTTGATTGCGGTGCTTTTCACGCTTGCGGCGGGTGCGCTTTCGCATATCGACGGGCTGAGGGAGTCCGAGATAGAGCCGCTTTTGCAGGAGGTGCAGCAGGATTCGCCGCTGAAGCTTCGGGGGATATTCGCCGCCGGAGTGATGGTTGCGGCGCTGGGTGCGGTGATGGACGTTGCGATGAACATCTCGTCTGCGCTGACGGAGCTTATTACCGTAAACCCGAATATGACCGCACGGGAGCTTTTCAAATCGGGCATGAATATCGGACGGGACATGGTCGGCACCATGACGAACACGCTGATACTGGCGTTCGTGGGAAGCGGCTTCACGCTTATGATGGTGCTTTGGCAGTATGACATACCCCTTCGGCAGATGCTGAGCTCGGCATATCTGTCGCTGGAGGTGATAAACGGCGCTGCGGGCAGTCTGGGAGTGGTGCTTACGGTGCCGCTGACGGCGCTCATAAGCTCTGCGGCGATGGGTTATAAACAGACAAAAGGGAGGAAAAGGCAATGAACGGTTTTCGTGACTGCAATTTTCGGCAGGGAACGGATATGCTCAATGTGCAGCTTTCGAGGCTCACGCTCCTTCGGGAGGAGCTTTCGGAGCCCGTACTGGGCGGACTTTGTGCGTTTGCGGAGGCATTGCTCACGGGCGACATACTCGGTGCGGTGTCGGCGTATCACGGCATGACGGCGGCGCTTTTGAACTGCGGCGCAAGGCGTGTTACGGGAAATCTTTTCAGGGACTATATACTCGACCTCATACTCGTTCGGGAGCAGCCGTTTTCACGCATGGCGGCAAAGGGCGAGTTTGACGAGGCGACGTGTATGCTCATGCGCTCCGACCTTGAGGTAATGCGGAGCCTTTTCGACTTTGACGGCGACATAGCCTTCGAGTGGACGAAGGAGCGCAGAAACGAGATACGGAACAAAAATCAGTCGAAGCCCAAGGATTCGGCTTCTTTGATTGCAAGTGCGGCGTGGGGCGGCTCTTCGGCGCCGATGAGACCCGTGCAGCCCGCAAGGGAAAGCGAGCAGGTGCTTTCGTTTATCGGGAACGAATGGGCGTCGTGGAACTATTACAACGGCATGAGGATAGAGGGCGAATATGCGGCGGACGAGGCGCTCGAGGAGATGTACTGCCGCATGACGGAAAGCGGCGACTGGGGTGCGCTTTTGCAGGATATATGGAATCTCGGCGCAACGTACGGCTGCGGCGTTTTCCTTGAAACGAGGAACTTTTCGCTCCTTGGCGGTGATATAGTGCCGGCGGACGATATAATGGCGGCGGTGCTCCCCCCCGAGGGCAGTCCGGCGCTCAACGAGGGGCTTAGTGCGGAGCTTACCGCCAACCTCATCCGCTTCATGCGGGGCGAGCCGTGCGAAAACGTGCTGATAACCGGCGGCGAGGGCACGGGCAAAACGACGCTTGCGGCGGCGGTTGCAAACGAGCTTCCGGAGCTTCGTGTTTTATACGTTGACGACATAAACTGCATACAGGCGGCGGTGAGATGCCTTGCCGAGCAGCCGCTTCGCTTCATGGTGCTGTTTGAGGGCATGAGCCCCGGGATAATACAGGCGGCGCTGAGCAAGGCGGTGCTGCCCGACAACATACTTCTTGTTGCGACACAGCGTGCGGCACAGCCTACTCCGCTCATGCCGCATCTTATCGAGGTGCCGTACATGGAGCTTAACGACTACATAGAGCTTGTCGAAAGCATACTTGAGGGACGGGGCGTGCGCCTTCCGCAGTCGGAGATACGAAACGCCTGCCTTGACCAAAAGACCGAGACAAGGGGGCACCTTACCCCTGCGGCGGCAAAACTGACGGCGGCGAGGATTGCAAGATGACGGATCACATGGAATGGTATAAGCTCGGCATAGACATCGGCGGCACGAACGTGGCGATGGGCATTGTCGATCAGGACGGCACGGTTTATAAAAAAAGGAGCATCCCCTACCCCTCCTGCGAACGCTCCCCCGAAAGGCGCATGGAGATAATAGCGGAGGAGGCAAAGGAGCTTGAGCGTGAATTTGACCGTTATCTTAACGGAATGGGTGCGGCGGTCCCCGGGAGCGTAGATTCAAGAACCGGCGTAATAACCGACGCATATAACCTCGGTCTGCACAATGCCGACCTTTACAGCGTGCTTCGGAGGTATTTCCCGTTCATGCCCATATCCGTCATGAACGATGCGGATGCGGCGGCGATTGCGGAGCATGATCACGGTGCGCTTCAGGACGTGGAAAACGGTGCGGTGCTCACGCTCGGAACGGGGCTCGGCGGCGGCCTTATAATAAACGGAAGGCTCTTTTCCGGCGGTCTTGGAAACGGCTGTGAGCTTGGGCATTCCACGCTCGTGCACGGCGGCGAAAAATGCACCTGCGGCAACGAAGGCTGCGCCGAGGTCTATTGCAGCGCAACGGCGCTCGTCCGCCTCGGGCGTGAGGCGGCGCTTTCGGGAAAAAGCCCTGCGCTGAAGGCGGCGCTCATCGGCGGACTTACCGCAAGGCGCGTTATCGAGCTTGCCCGTGAGGGCGATGAAGGCGCAAGGGAGGCGTTTTACCGCTATGCGGATTATTTAAGCTCCTTTGCGGCGTCGCTTTTCAACCTGCTGGATCTGGAGCTTATTGCGCTCGGCGGCGGCGTAAGCGGCGCAGGCGACTTTCTTTTCGATGCGGTGAACGCCCGTTTGGACGATAAATGCTTCTATAAGCGCCACGGAAAGGTAGCAGGCGCCGCACTCGGCAACGACGCCGGACTCATCGGCTGCGTGGGAGAGGCGAACAAAAACCCGTATTCATTTGACTATCGGGGGTATTTCAGCCGGTAGGGGGGCGGTTTTCACTCCTCGTCCGAAAAATCTATATGAATGTCCGCAAAGTCCTTGTCGGTGTAGCTTCTTTGAGTATAGGAGAGCGCACGGGAGGGCTTTTTTCCGCTGCCGGCGCTGCTTTTGCCCCGCTTTTCAAGGTATTCCCTTGCGGCGGATACGCTGCGTATGCGCTTTTCGTTAAGCTCCGTTATCAGCTTTTTTATGGCGGCGAAGGGCTGTGAGGCGTTCACGGAATTTTCCGCCGCCAAAAGAATAAGCTCCGGCGGAAGCTCCCATACGTCCAGCCAGCGCTCGACCTGGTCAATGTGCGTGTTCGTGGGTGCGGACTTTATCATGGCCCTGCCGAACATCTGCCTTGCAAGCTCGGCGGCGGCGTCACGACGCTTCATCTGCTTATCGATATCCTCTGCGCTCACGGCGGAGGAAAGCCTGTACCCGTCCAAAACACGGTCAAGATACGCAAAGTTCATGTCCGATGCGCCCGTGATGTTCATTGCGACCGCCATTATCGTCTCCTCGTCAAAGCCCCAGCCCTTTGTCCATTTTTCATAGGCTTTAAGCTCCGCATCCGTCACGGCACGGCTGCTTCCGAAGCTCTTTTTGAGCTTTTGTGCGCCGGTGGTGAGCCTTGAAAGGCGGCTCTCATGCTCGGCGGCGGCTTCGGCGGTCAAAACTCCCCCGTCCGCCCATGACTTTGCCACGGCGTCCATGTAGTTTATGCTGACACGCCTGCCCTTTATCCCGATGCAGTAGCGCACGACCTCCTCGGCACAGTCGATGCTCATTCCGAACACCTCTACCCAGTCTATCATGCGGCGAAGCTCGTTTTCCGAAAGCAGGCGCTCGCCGAACAGCGCCCTGACCGTGCGGACAAGACCCGTGTATTCCGCCCCGGCGGATATTCGCCTTGCGCTTTTTTCGGATTCAAGCGGCGACAGATAACGTACCTCGGGCGGATCGGCGTTTACGAACGTGACCAGCCCCAGCTCCTGCCAGTAGCAAAACGCCGCCGTTACCTCCTCCTCGCTCATTTTCAGCGCAAGCGAAAGCTCGTTTGCCTCCGTGCGGCTCGTGTGGCAGAGCATAAGTCCGTAAAGATAGACCTTTACGTAATTCTCGGGTGCGGACGGCATATAGTCGGATATAAAGATATTGCATACGGGCGTTACGCCCATGAGGGCGGCCTCCCTCGAAAGCATACAAAGCGGCATAAGCATTCTCCTGAATATAATAATTAAAGTATAAATGTTTTGCCCGATTTGGCAAGTGGTTTATTTTTTGCGGCAAAGTTTTTTGCCGTGGCGCAGCATTCCGTGGCTGTTTGTCCGCTTTTAACTGTTCACTTCTTGGGGACTGCGTCCCCAAACCCCTCTTGGGGGGCTTCCCCCAAACCCCCATCGGGGGCTTTGCCTAACTGTACACTCCTTGGGGACTGCGTCCCCACCCCCATCGGGGGGGGCTTTGCCCAACTGTACACTCCCCGGGGACTGCGTCCCCAAACCCCTCGCAGGGGGTATAACCCCCTACAACCCCCATCACTATTCAC
>SAMEA3663207__coassemble_1157_pt1 | contig 6888 bp, 7 predicted proteins | sample SAMEA3663207__metabat2_low_PE_015 | metagenome-assembled genome bin SAMEA3663207 (sample SAMEA3663207) | pig gut metagenome | biome: pig gut; feature: pig-associated habitat; material: faeces | place: China | collected 2013 | reverse complement strand
TTCTTCGCCGGCTGCAATGCCGCCGTTGTACCCGACGCCGGCACGCTCCCCACCGTCGCACCGACTGCGACGCCCGACCCGACACCCACACCCGTGCCCACTCCTACACCCGTGCCCACACCCACACCCTTGCCCGAGGGCTGGATAGTTGACCCGAGGGGAATAATCCCCCCTGAGGTGGAAATCTTAGTACCAGAGGCGACGGGCACATTAGATCCTTGGGCATTCTGTATTGCAAGAAATGAAGCCGGAGAAATAGTCTTGCAGAAATGGCAAGGTGGATTAGAGGCATAGCTTAGCTTCCCTGAGTTGGAATTGTTTCTCCAAAAGAAATCCATAGATGCTTATTATGGATTCGGAGAACTCCTACTCGAAGGCTATGAAACTGAAAGATTTTCCCAGGATTATCCGTATCTTTACTATTATGAAGTGGGAGGCTACTATTTTTGCCTTGAAGTAAACTCAAGCGAGAGGAACGGTAATACCCTCATGTTAGCAACTACAGATGGCAAGGCCATTATGTGGGAGGTCGGAGAACCGACCTACCAGATGCATGACTTCGGGGAAGAGAATATTGTAGAACTTACTGCTAATTGTCATTTTGGAGTCAATGGTTCGGTAGTTTGGGAGATTGACTGGGAGGAATACCCTATGAAAGTGAGATAAAAACCAACGGGTGTAACAATTTATATGGAAACACGAACTGTTTTCAACATTTTGGGCATTGCGGCAGGAATAATGTTCCTTATTATCATCGGAGCGGCGGCAACAGCGGCAGCAGTAGCTGCTGCAATAGCTGCAATAATTGCCTTTATGAGGAGAAAGTCAAAGGATAAATAACCTCTGCTTTCGATGCGGCTTTCGGGCGGACTGTCAACGTACCCGTTTACTCAAACACGGAGGGTCTGCGTGGGTAGCGGAAAATATCGCCTGCGTTGGTAACGACCACGCAGTTTTCGGTAAATGAGCAGTGGGCAAAAACTGGCTCGCCGTCCAAAAAGCCGATGCAGATCCCCACGTGATTGCCGCTTGAGCCGGGATATTCGTTTTGAAATGCCAAATCACCGACGGAAAGCTCCTCCCATGTAATTTCGGAGGAGTTTTCCCATTGCTTCCATGTGCCGTGACCGATCGCCTCCGTCATATTTACGTCATCCCGGTCAAGCTGTAAAAACGCCCATGTCACATAGCCGGAGCAGTCCAGCCCGAACGGACGCACCGTGCCGGTCGTTTCGCTGCCGCTGCTTTCGACCACCGTGGGCACGCCCCAGCGCTCGTCCCAGCCGTCGGCGGAGCTTTTGCCGCCCCAAAAATAGCCCACCTTTCCCACGAGAGAAACGCATGAATCGACAAGCTTTTGTTTATCCTGCGATAATTCGCTCGATAATTCGCCCGATAATTCGCTGTTGGTGTCAAGCACCTGCATAAGCTGCTCTTCGGACAGCACAAACGCTGCCCTTTGCCCCTTGCTGACGAGCAGGCAGATTATCAGTATTCCCACAAGTATGAACGCTGCGCCGGACAATGCCGCCGCCAGCCGCTTTCTTCTCGCTGCAGAGAGACTTTTTCTGCTTCTTCTCATTGGTGATCCATCGCTTTCCTAAAAATGAAGGTGCGGCAGATTCCTAAAGGTCGCTCACGCCTTATATAAGATGCTATCATTGAAAACATTGTCAGGCAAGTAAACTAAATGTAAATAAACGCATGATAAGACAGGCGTTGTTATCTGCTTTCAACGGACAAATTCACTCTCCTTTTATTTGCAGATACCTTGCCCGTATCGCCTTCATATCCTCCCATGCCTCACGCTTTTTGCTTTCATCACGAAGCAATGCCGCCGGATGATAGGTTGCGATTATGCTCACGCCTGCCTTTTCGTGCCAGCGCCCGCGCTCACGGGTGATGCGAAGCTCCCTGCCGAGAATATGCCGAAGCGCTACCGAGCCGAGGCACACTATCAGCTTCGGTCTTACGAGCGCAAACTGCTCACGAAGGTACGGAATGCACGCTTCGGCCTCGTCGTCCTCGGGATTGCGGTTGGACGGAGGTCGGCACTTGACGATGTTGGCGATATACACGTCCTCCCTCGTCAGGTCTATGGCGGCAAGCATCCTGTCGAGGAGCTGCCCCGCACGCCCGACAAACGGAACGCCCTGCATATCCTCGTCGTGTCCGGGACCTTCGCCAATAAACATTATGTCGGCGCTTTTGTTGCCCACGCCGACAACTATGTTGTGCCGCCCCTCACACAGTCTGCATTTGGTGCAGCCGTCTATTTCGGAATAAAGTTTTGTCCAGCTCGTCTGCATAGCGTACGCCTATATCACCGCATTTGGTCGTCAAGGAATTTTACGATGTCGTCAAAAAGCTCTTTTCGGCAAAAATCGTTATGCACCTCATGCCTTGCGCCCTTATACAGCTTCATTGAAACGTCAAGGTCGTATTCCCTCATGCGCCTGTAAACGTCCTCAACGCCCCTGCCGTAATTGCCGACGGGGTCATCCGTGCCGGCAACGAGCAGATATTTGCAGTCGGGGAGCTTTTCAAAGCAGATCTTGGAGTTTATCTCACCGAGTCCGAAGAAAAGGTCACGGAAGCCGCCGAGCGTGAAAACGAAGCCGCAAAGCGGATCGGCAACGTATTTTTGCACGATGCCCTCATCGGTGGAGAGCCAGTCAAAGGGGGTTTTTGCACCGTGGATAAGCCTGTTGTATGATCCGAAGGCGAGCTTGTTGATAAAGTCGCCGTCTGCTTTGGTGCCGTGCAGCTTTATAAGAAGGCTTGTGAGGAGTTTTGCAATACCCAATGCGGGATTGCTTCCGGCGGTGCCGGAGAAAATGTATGCGTCGGCGGCAAATACCGTTCTCCTTGTGCGATAGGCATAGCTTCTTGCAAGGAACGAGCCCATGCTGTGTCCGAGCATAAATTTCGGCAGGTCGGGGAAACGGTCGTTGATGACCGCCTTTACGCTCCTAAGGTCGCTTATAAGACCGTCCCAGCCGCTTTTTTCCTCAAAGAAGCCCGCAGGGCAGTTTGAGGATATGCTTTTGCCGTGACCTGCGTGGTCGTTTCCGACAACGACGTAGCCGCAGGCGTTGAGATACCCGGCAAGCTCGTCGTAACGGTCGATATGCTCCGCCATGCCGTGAACGATCTGCACGACGCCTTTGGGTCTGACGCCCGAAGCGCCTTCCAAATCCCACAGCTTCACCCGTATCCTGCCGCAGGCGGTGCTGGACGGGAGGTAAAATTCACTTGCTTTGGTCATAAAAGTCCCCCTGATAGATTTTATTTATTATACCATAAGAAGAAAAGCGGTATATAATTTTTTTTTGCCATGCTGTATAATGTATAATTGAATACTGCCGAGGCGTCGGAAACGGGGGGGCGAATATGGCGATTTACAGATTGATAAGCGAAAGCACGGATGGCTGGATGAATCTTGCCGTCGATGAGTTTTTGCTCGGCAGGCAAAAGACGGACGACGTTATTTTGTATTTTTATGTAAACAAAAATGCGGTGATAATCGGAAGGAACCAAAACGCATGGCGTGAATGCCGCCTTGATGCGATGGAGAGGGACGGCGTGCGCCTGGTAAGACGGCACACGGGCGGCGGTGCGGTCTATCACGACGAAGGCAATCTCAATTTTTCGTTCATCACGGGCGAGAGGAGCTATTCGCTCGACCGTCAGATGGGCGTGATAAGGCGTGCGGTGGAGCGCTTCGGCATAAAAACGGAGCTTTCGGGGCGAAACGACGTGCTTGCGGACGGGAGAAAGTTTTCCGGCAATGCCTACGGGCTTAGGGGAAACATGCGTGCGCACCACGGAACGCTGCTTGTAAATTCCGATATGGCGAAGCTTGGCGGCTATCTGAACGTATCCGAAAAAAAGCTGAGGGCGAAGGGCGTTGAGTCCGTGCGTTCGAGGGTGATAAACCTGCGTGAGCTTTGTCCCGGCATAACGGTACAAGCCCTTCGTGAGGCGGTTTTGGACGAGTTTGAGAAGGAATACGGAAGCTCCTCGGAGCTGAAGCTCGAAGAAAATGAGCATCGGGAGATAGAACGCCTTTACCGTGAGCAGGCATCGTGGGAATGGCGTTTGGGCAAAACGCCCGAGTTTGACGTGATGGTATCCGAGCGGCTTTCGTTCGGGGAGTTTGAGCTTTTGCTCACGCTTAAGGGTGCGGCGGTTGATGAGGCGAAAATGCACACCGATGCGCTCGACACGGAGCTTTCGCACATTGTATGCGATGCAATCTGCGGCAAGCGCTTTGACAGGGCGGAGATAGCGGATGCGCTTTTTGAAACGGGCGTGCCGCAGGCGGCGGAGATCGCCGAATACATATTGGCTAATGGCTTTTTTACGGGGGAGATAAACAGGTGAAAAACGGCGGTTACGATATTATAGTGTTGGGTGCGGGCCATGCCGGCTGTGAGGCGGCGCTCGCCTGCGCAAGAATGGGCATGGAAACGCTGTGCCTCACGATGAATCTCGACTCGGTCGCTCTTATGGCGTGCAATCCGGCGATAGGCGGCACGTCTAAGGGGCATCTTGTGCGTGAGATAGACGCAATGGGCGGCGAAATGGGGCTTGCGGCGGACAGCGCATTCATGCAGGTGAGGATACTCAACCTCGGCAAAGGCCCTGCCGTACACTCCATAAGGGGGCAGATGGACAAGCGCCGCTATCACGAATACATGAAAAATGCGCTTGAAATGCAGGAAAGGCTGTATCTCAGGCAGGGCGAATGCGCCGAGATACTTGTTTCGGGCGGAAGGGTAACGGGAATATTATGCACCGACGGCACAAGATATGACGCAAGGGGCGTTATCGTGGCGGCGGGCGTTTACTTAAAAAGCCGCATCTTCGTCGGGAAACACGTTGAGGAAAGCGGTCCCTGCGGTATGCAGAGGGCGGGCTCGCTCTCTAAGTCGCTTGAAAGGCTCGGCTTTGAGCTTCGTCGTTTTAAGACGGGAACACCGGCGAGGATAAACCGCAGGAGCGTGGACTTTGATGCGATGGAGATACAGTACGGCGACGTTCCGATACCGAGGTTTTCGTTTTTAACGCCGGACTTTGGAATGGAGCGTGCGCTCGGGCAGGAAAAGTGCCACCTGACCTATACCAACGAAAGGACCCATGAGATAATACGGGAAAATCTTGACAAAAGCGCAATGTTCGGCGGCATGATACAGGGTACCGGCACACGCTACTGCCCGTCCATCGAGGACAAGATAATGCGCTTTGCCGATAAGGACAGGCACCAACTTTTCATCGAGCCGGAGGGACGCTCCACCTGCGAGATGTATGTGCAGGGGATGAGCACGAGCCTGCCCGCCGATGTACAGCTTAAAATGCTCCGCACCGTCAGGGGGCTTGAAAGGGCGGAGATGATGCGCCCTGGCTATGCGATAGAATACGACTGCATTGATCCGCTGGAGCTTACGCCCGTGCTCGGCTCAAAGCGCATTGAAAATCTGGCGTTCGCCGGACAGATAAACGGCACCTCCGGCTATGAGGAGGCGGCGGCGCAGGGGCTTTATGCGGCGGTGAACCTCGTGCAGAGGCTGAGGGGGGAGGAGCCGTTCCTGCTTTCCAGAGCCGATGCTTATACGGGCGTGCTTGCGGACGATCTTTCCACAAAGGGCACGAACGAGCCGTACCGCATGATGACCTCAAGGGCGGAGTATCGCCTGCTTTTGAGGCAGGACAACGTTGATCTCAGGCTCACGGAGCGTGCGTACAGGCTGGGGCTTGCGACAGAAGAACGCTATTCGATGCTGATGCGCAAGCGTGAGGCGATAGAGGCGGCGACATCGGCGCTCAAACGCTTCGTGCCGCCCGACGAAACGCTGAATATGCTGCTTGAGTCCGTGGGAGAGCCCCGCATAACGACCGGAATACGCCTTTACGATCTTTTGAAGCGCAGGAGCATCGGCTATATGGACATTGTCAACGCCTATCCCGACATAGCCGCGCCCGATGCCGAGATAATCGAGCAGGTGGAGAACGATGCAAAGTACGAGGGCTATATCAAAAAGCAGCGTGAGCAGGTGGAACGGCAGAGATCGCTTGAAAGCATACCGCTTGACGTAGGGACGGATTATTCGGAAATAAAGGGACTTAGGCTTGAGGCGAGGCAGAAGCTCAATGCCGTGCGTCCGCAGAGCATAGGTCAGGCGGGGCGCATCTCGGGCGTTTCGCCGGCGGATATATCCGTGCTGCTCGTGTGGCTCAAGGCCAAAGGGAAGTCCGAATAAAAAATTTTCCTTAAATATCAGCTTACATTTTTTTACATAAATGTGGTATCATGGGTGTAATTAAGGAATAAATTTGCTTTTCAAAGCAAAAAACGGGCTCGGAGGCGAAATATGTTTTCGGTTGGCGAAAAAATTATCTACGGAAAAAAGGGCGTGTGCGTGGTAAAAAGCATCGGCAGCCCCGGCTTTTCCGATGGGGAGGACAGGCTTTATTATACGCTTTCGCCCCAAAATTCGACCGAGACCATATTCGTGCCGGTGGACTCAGGCGTGTTCATGCGCCCCGTGATAACAAGGGCGGAGGCGCTGGAGCTTATCGACAGGATACCCGAGATAGAAAGCGGCACCGAGTTTGACGTCATAATAACCAAAAAGGAGCTTCCGGAGTTTTATAAAAAGTTTTTTGAAACGCACAGCTGCGAGGATCTGGTGCGGCTGATTCTGATTGCAAAAAGGCGTATCGAAAGGGCGACCGAGAATAAAAGAAAACCGTCCCAAACGGAACGGGAGTTTATAAAGGGCGCCGAAAATATTCTTTACGGCGAGCTTGCCGAGGCGCTCGGCATAGATAAAGGCGAGGTGGCAGACCTTATAGCCGACAGGACGGGCAAAAGGTAAGCGCAGC
>SAMEA3663207__coassemble_1101_pt1 | contig 7132 bp, 4 predicted proteins | sample SAMEA3663207__metabat2_low_PE_015 | metagenome-assembled genome bin SAMEA3663207 (sample SAMEA3663207) | pig gut metagenome | biome: pig gut; feature: pig-associated habitat; material: faeces | place: China | collected 2013 | reverse complement strand
CTGTACCCCCAATGATGGGTAGAGAAAAACCAAAATTTGGGGGTTTTGGGTGGGGGACAAAGTCCACTTGAAAAAGATATTACAGCTTGTTCCTTGCCAGCTCCAAAAGCCTTTCTTTCGTGTTGTCCCCGGGGTGCTGTGCGGCGTGCTCCAAAAGGGCGTGCAGTATGTCCGCAACACGCCTTGACGGGGGAATGCCCAAAAACTGCATTACGTCGTCGCCGGTGCAGTTCAGCTCCCCGACGGAAAACGGGGCATTTTCGCTCACCATTTGGTCATATACCCTCCGCCAACGCACGGCGGGGGACGAATCGCAGCGCCTTTCCGCACGGTCGGCCGCCGAACGCAGCAGACAGAGCCCCTGCGACAGCTCACGCCCGAAATTGGCAAAACGCCGCCTCAAATGCGCCTCGTCAAGCCGCCCGAAGGCGTCGAAGGCGTGAAGCTCGACGAGCCGTTTTACGCTGCGGATGACGGAACTTCCATAGCCGAGGCGTGAAAGCGCCCCTTCCGCAATTTCCGCACCGAGCTTCGGGTGGCGCACATGGTCAAGATGGCGCGGGTCGTTTATATGCGCCCTGCCTATGTCGTGAAAAAGCCCTGCCAGCCTCAGATGAAGCTTCGGCGGCATGAGGGCCGAGGTGCGCAGAAGCTTTTCATGCAGCGGAAGGCGCAGGCGATCCTCCGAAAACTTCACGCCGGAGGGCGGAAGCTCGGGAAAGATAAGCTCGAGCGCACCGATGCTTTTGAGCAGGGAGAGCGCAATATAGCAGCGGTTTTTCCACGGCTCGGCGGGGGAGGGGGAAAAGCCCGCTTCCTCATCGCTGTATGCGGCGTCGGCAAGAAGCAGCCTGTCAAGCTCGGAGCGGATGCGCTCTGCGGACAGGCTTTTTATGAGCGAAACGCTTTCCTTTGCCGCCAAGAGGGCGGCTTCGTCGGGCGCAAAGTTCAGCTCGGCGCAGAATCTTGCAAGGCGGAGTATCCTGACCCCGTCGTTTCCCAATATCTTCCCTGCGTCCTCCGTGGTGGTGCGGAGCGTGCGTGAGAGAGTGTCGGCGTAACCCCTGCCCGTCGGGTCGAAAAGCTCGCATTTAAGCGGATCGTAATAGAGCGCATTCGCCGAAAAGTCACGGCGGAGGGCGTCGGTAAGCATATCGCCGGTGAAACGCACGCTTTCGGGTCGGTGTGCGCCGTCGCCACCGTATTCATCATGGCGGAAGGTGGTATGCTCCACGGTCAGCCCCGAGGGGAAGCGAAGCTCCACCGCACCGTATTTTACGCCCTTGGGGACGTATTCAATGCCGAGACTTTGGGCGATTTTTTCAATATCCCCGGGCAAAAGGCGGCTTGCGACGTCGTAATCGCCGACGGGGAGGTTCAAAAGCGCATTTCTGACCGCACCGCCCACAATATATAAGGAAGGCTTTTCGCCGGCAGACTCTGCGACGCCGGATCTGCATACCGCCCCGGCAAGGCGAAGGAGGTCGTCACGGTATTCGGCATAGGGCGTTACCGCATTATTTCGGGCATCGGCTGTAAAAAGAGCATCCGTAAGGTCGAGATACATCGTTTCCTCCGCTGTGCGGGCATTGCCGGCAGGGATAAAAAAGCTCCCCGAAGGACATTCGGAGAGCGGAGTTTTGTTACATGCGCTCCGGCGCTTCAAGACCGACGAGCGAGAGCCCCGTTTTTATGACGGAGGCGGTTGCGGCGGTGAGCGCAAGCCTTGCGTTCATTACGGCAGGGGATTCGTCCATTATGCGGTTTTCAAAGTAGAAGCGGTTGAAGCAGGAGCATATCTCGATCACCGAACGGGAGATGAGGTACGGCTCGTACTTCTCGGCGGCGGCGGCAACGGCGTTCGGGAACTCGCCCAGCGCCCTTATCAGCGCATCGGAGTATTCGTCCGTGAGTGCGGAATAGTCGATGTTTGCCGTGTCGGGTGCGGGGGCCTTTCTCAAAACCGAGCAGCATCTTGCGTGCGTGTACTGGGCATAGGGACCGGTCTCGCCGTCGAAGTTGAGCGCCTTGTCCCACGAGAAAACGACGTCCTTTATCCGTCCGTTGTACAGCACGCCCCAGATGACGGCGCCCACGCCGACCTGACGGGCGACCTCCTCCTTGTTTTCAAGGTCGGGGCTTTTCTGCTTTATTATTTCGAGCGTTTTTTCGATGGAGGCGTTAAGCACATCCTTGAGATAGATTATGTTGCCCTTCCTCGTGGAGAAGGTCATGCCCTCCATGCGCACCATGCCGAAGTTTACGTGCACGCAGTCCTTTACCCACTCCCTGCCCATAAGCTCAAGCACCTTGAAAAACTGCTGAAAATGCAGATTTTGCTGATAGGCGACGACGTAGAGCAGCTTTGAAAAATCGTAGGTCTTTTTGCGGTATTCGGCGGCGGCAATGTCCCTCGTGGCGTAGATGGTGCTGCCGTCGCTTTTTAATATGATGCAGGGGGGCATATTCCATTCGGAAAGATCGACTATCGTTGCGCCGTTGTCAACCTTTGAAATGCCCTTTTCACGCAGCTCGTCGATTATCGGGGGCATTTTGTCCTCGTAAAAGCTTTCGCCGGCATAGCTGTCGAACTTTACGCCGAGAAGGTCATATACCTTTGCAACGTCCTTGAGCGTTTCGTCCTTGAACCAGGTGAAAAGCTCCCACGCCTCGGGATCGTGGCGCTCGATGCGGCAGAACCACTCCCTTGCTTCGTCGTCAAGGGCGGGATCCTTCTCCGCCTCCTCATGGAAGCGGACGTACAGCTTTACAAACTCCTGCACGGGGTCCTTTTCGATAACGCTCCTGTCGCCCCACTTTTTGTAGGCGACGATCATCTTACCAAACTGCGTTCCCCAGTCGCCGAGATGGTTTATGCTGACGGAGTTATAGCCGAGATGCTTGAATATCCGTGCAAGCGAGTTTCCGATGACCGTGGTGTTGAGATGCGCTATGCCGAAGGGCTTTGCGATGTTGATGGACGAATATTCCACCACAACGTTTTTGCCCGCGCCTGCAGCGGAGCCGCCGTAAGCTGCGCCCTCGGCAAAGATGCTTTCGAGAACGTGCTTTGCCGTGCCGCTTTTTTCGGCAAAGAAGTTGAGATAGCCGCCGACCGCCTCGATCTTTTCAATGCCGTCGGGCTTTGCGATTTTGGCAAGAAGCTCGGAGGCTATTGCGGGAGGGGCTTTTCTAAGCGCCTTTGCAAGCTTGAAGCAGGGGAAGGCACAGTCGCCCATGTCGGGATTTTTGGGCGTTTCGAGCCACTCCTCTATATTATTGACAGAAGGGACAAGCTCCGCTGCCGCACCCGAGGCGTTCAGAGCCTCGAAAAGGGCGTTTGCTATAAGGTTTTTTATCGAATATTTGGTTGCGGATTCCATTTATCCATGTTCCTTTCAGGGTCTTTTCGGGTATTATATGTTATTTTTTGAGTTTGTACAAGCCGTTGAACCGCCGAAACGGACAAAAGGGGAGGGTTGTTCGACAAAAAAACGACAAAAAGTTTTATTCCGGTAAAAATATGAACAAAAAACTACGCATAAAGGTATTGCAAAAGCGTTTTTGATGGTTTATAATTCGATCATCAAATCTTGAAAGGAATTTAATATTATGTATTTTGAAAAGTTCCATGCGTGCGGTAATGACTTCATCATCGTTGACAACAGATTCGGCGAAATCAAAAATCTTCCCGAAACAGCCAGACAGCTCTGCGACAGACACACGGGTGTCGGTGCGGACACGCTTCTTGTTATCGAAAATTCCGAAATTGCCGAGTATAAGATGGGCATCTACAATGCGGACGGCTCGACCGCCGAAATGTGCGGCAACGGCATTCGCTGCTTTGCAAAGTATCTCTTTGACGAGGGCATGGTTGACGACAAGGTAGTTTTTGACATCGAAACCAAAAAGGGCATAATCGGCGTTGAGCTTGTCGGCGACGACAACAGCCTCGGAGACCTTGTAACGGTCAATATGGGCGAGGTAAAGTTCAACTGCCGCGACATTCCCATGGTCGGTGAGGACACCTTCATCGCCCGGGAGCTTGAGGTTGACGGGCGAAAGTTCACCGTGACGAGCGTGAACACCGGCATACCGCAGACGGTGGTGGTGGTTGACGACCTTGACGGGCTTGACATCGCACATTACGGACGGCTTATCGAAAACCATCCCCTTTATCCCGAGCATACCAACGTAAACTTCGTTCAGGTCATCTCCGAAGAGGCGATAAGATCCCGTGCGTGGGAGAGGGGCTGCGGCGCAACGCTCGCCTGCGGTACGGGTGCATGTGCGGCGGCGGCGGCCTGCTACACCATGGGGCTGACCGAAAGGGAGGTCGAGGTGCAGGTGGAGCGTGGAAGCCTGTTCATAAACTACAACGAGGACGGAACGGCGCTGCTGACCGGTCCCGCTGTGAAGATCTGCGACGGTGAGGCGGAGCTTGAATGCGAAAGGTCTCCCGAGGATGAGATGCAGGCGATAATCGACAATCTTAACGAGTATCTGGACAAGGCGTGCGACGGAGACAGGCGCCACAGCACCGACCTGAAAGAGCTTTTCGTGGATATGTTCAAGGCCGGAAGGAAAAAGAAATAAACGGATCCGATTAAAATCGGTAAAATTCGCCGTCGGGCGGCCGCCGTTTGGTTTTTGAATCAAGTGTTTTGTCAAACGGCAATGCCGGCGGTGCGGCGGAGGAAGCTCCGCACATTAAAAACGCATTTCTGCATTATAAATACTCCTTAGTGAATGCGGTCGCTTGTTCGGCCGTGTTTGCTTTTTAAAAAAGGGGGCTGTTTATCGTATCCCGCCCACCACCCAACAAGGTAATTATGGGGGCTTCGCCCCCAAGCCTCCCCGAAGAAGCACCCCTACGGTAAAACCCGAATGCTTAGCTCCCCCTGACACGCAAAAAATTTAGGGGTGAACAAGTTTCTTAGCGGGCGTGGGGGTATGGGGGCAGCGCCCCCATATTACCTTAGCGGGCGGAGGGTGGGTTGAGATAAAAAAGATGGGCAAGCCGCTTTGCTGCCATCCTCGCACAATTTTGCCTTAAAACCCTCGCTTTGCGTTTCCGTGCTTTCATCGTATCCCGCCCACCACCCGTTAAGGTAATTATGGGGGGCGAAGCCCCCCAAGCCCCCCCGTTTGGGCTTTGCCCATCTACCGAAAATGCGGCGGAAAAGAACGCCGAACGGGGGTTTGGGTGGGGACCGTGTCCCCTTGCCCCCAAGTTTTCCCGTTAGGGAATACTTGTATCCTTAACGGGCGGAGGGTGGGTTAAGAATAATGTATGGGCGGCATATTTCGCCGTACGATCTCGTACTGCGCTCTTTTCGCCTGCTGCGCTTTGAGGTGGGAAAAGCTTGGGGGGACGCAGGCCCCGCGCGAAGCGCGGGGGGAGCGGCGGCGGAGCCGCCGCGGAGCCAACTTCGTTGGCACTGCGTCCCCCCAAGGCGGCTGAAACAGAAAATTTCCTTAAGGAGAACCGAATATGAAACTTATACTCAAGGGAGTCCCGAGCGAGAGGCAGGGGCTCTTTTTTAACGCCCGGGGCAGACATATCGCCTACGGCGGCGCAAGGGGCGGCGGAAAAAGCTGGGCGATGCGGCGAAAGTTGGTGCTTTTGTGCCTTTCGCACGAGGGGCTTAATTGCCTCCTTATGCGAAGAACGCTGCCGGAGCTGAGGGAAAACCACCTTAATCCGCTTTTGGAGGAGCTTTCGTCCGTGTGCAAATACAACGCCACCGAAAGGGTGTTCAAGTTCCCGAGCGGCTCACGGATAAAGCTCGGCTACTGCGATTCGCCCACCGACATATACCAGTATCAGGGGCAGGAATACGACGTTATCGGCATGGAGGAGGCGACGCATTTCACCCGTGAGCAGATGCGCTTCATGGCGACCTGCAACCGCACGACAAAGGCGGACTTTACGCCGAGAATGTACTACACCTGCAACCCGGGCAACGTCGGACACGACTGGGTGAAGCGGCTTTTTATCGACCGCCGCTACGAAAACGGCGAAAACCCCGAGGATTATTGCTTTATTCCGGCGAGGATATACGACAACAGGGTGCTTATGCAGCGTGACCCCGGCTATATACGCCAGCTTGAGGCGCTTCCCGAGGAGCTTAAACGGGCGCATCTTTACGGGGACTGGGATGCGTTCGTAGGGCAGTTTTTCAAGGAGTTTTCAAGGGAGCGCCACGTCGTTTCCGCATTTGAAATACCAAAGTGGTGGAAGCGCTTCATCTCGATGGACTGGGGCTACAACGACCCGTGCTGCGTGCTGTGGAACGCCGTTGACGGTGACGGATGCGTCTATACCTACCGTGAGCTGTATGTGCGGCACAAGCGTCCCGACGAGGTGGCGTCGGCAGTGCTTCGGCTGTCCGGCGGCGAAAGCATTGCATACGCAGTGGCTTCGCCGGATATGTGGCAAAAGCGGGGCGGCATCCTCCGCACGGAGGGCGGTATAGAGGGCGAAACGATAGCGGAGCTTTTTTCTGCGTCGGGCGTGCCGCTTACGCCTGCGGATAATTCGAGGGTAGCCGGCTGGCAGAGGGTGAGGAGCTTTCTCGGAAACGGGGAGCAGGGGCGGCCGATGTGGAGGGCGTTTGAGTGCTGTGAAAACCTGATAAGGACGCTGCCGATGCTGCGCTTTGATTCGCACAACCGTGAGGATGCGGCGGACGGCGAGGATCATGCGCCCGAGGCGCTGCGCTACGCACTGATGTCACGCCCAGGCAAAAGCCTGATGCCGAAGGTCAGGGAGGCGCCCCGCTATGACCCGTTCGCCGTGCGAGAGGAGCGTAAAGGCGGCTTTTTCGGGCTTTGATCGTATCCCGCCCTCCACCCAACAAGGTAGTTATGGGGGGGCTTCGCCCCCCCAAGCCCCCCGAAGAAGCACCCCTACGGTAAAACCCGAATGCTTAGCTTCCCCCGACACGCAAAAAATTTAGGGGTGAACAAGTTTCTTAGCGGGCGTGGGGGGTTTGGGGGCATAGGGGGACGAAGTCCCCCTCAAGTTTCCTCTGTGGGCGGTGGGTGGGATACGATAAAAAAGATGGGCAAGCCGCTTTGCCGCCATCCTCGCACAATTTTGCCTTAAAACCCTCGCTTTGCGTTTCCG
>SAMEA3663207__coassemble_743_pt1 | contig 9325 bp, 9 predicted proteins | sample SAMEA3663207__metabat2_low_PE_015 | metagenome-assembled genome bin SAMEA3663207 (sample SAMEA3663207) | pig gut metagenome | biome: pig gut; feature: pig-associated habitat; material: faeces | place: China | collected 2013 | reverse complement strand
GCGGCCCACGGCGGAGCCGTGGGGGCCGTGCGAAGCACGGCACGCCGCCGCCCCCCAGCGCCGCTATTCCAACAAAGCCCCTTCGAACGCAAAAAAGGCAGAACGGCATTTCTCCGTCCTGCCCTGCTCATCGGCTCAGCGCATCATCCTGCATAAAGTATGCCGCCGAACATATCGTATTCCTCCGCACCGTCAACGTACCATGAGCCATACCGCTCCGTGCGGTAGGCAAACAGCGTACCTCTTATGCCATCCGAGGTAACAAAGCCCGTTGTACCGTCGGGGTCGAAATAGGTGGGGAGCAGGCACGTCCTCTCGGGCAGAGTGATCTCCTCGCCGTCAACGGTGACGGTCAGAGGACGCAGGGTGTAAAGATAACCGGCGTAGTCATCGTCGCTTTCGGGTATGGGATCGCGGAATGCGGACTCAAACCAGCTTTCGTCCACATACTGTCTTTCACTGCGCGGAACGAAGCTGCCGCCAAGATCGAAACTGTAGTTTTTGTATGTGCTCCATGTTCCTAACCTGTCAATGCTTTGATAAACCACAATATTGTCGCCGTCAAGGGCGCCAATGCTGCCGCCCACGGAATTTACCATCGTGAGCTTCCCGTTTTGGATCCGCAGATGGAATATCACATAGTCGCTTGAGCAAACATCGCCGCTAACAAGCAGATCGAGACTTCCGTCGTTATGAACGGCGTCAATGGCAAGGACGCTCTCCGGCTCGTACATCTGCAGATCCACAACGTAGTCCCCAATGAACATACGGGTCATTTCCTCGTCCGTAAGCTCCTCGTAGCGGATAACGTCGTCCTGTCCGTCCATGTCGATGTCGATAACCATTATCTCACCGCCGTGGCTTTCATAGTTCTTGTTTTTCCATAAGACGGGCTCAAAATCCACCGCTTCGGCTGCCGGTTCCCCGGTCGGCTCTGCCGTCGTCTCTGCCGTCGCTTTCGCCGTCGCTTCCGCCGTCGCTTTCGCCGTCGCTTCCGCGACCGGTTCGGAGGTCACAAGCTCGTTATGCTCATGTGTCGCTTCGGGGATATTCGTAATGCCCCCGATAAGCTCACAGCCGGTCAAGGCCGATGCAAGCATTGCAAAAACCATGATGATAGGTATAATTCTCTTCATTTTTCCTTCCTTTCAACTGCGCTCGATTCGGTTTCGGGGCGGCTTTCGGCGGGACTCGTCCGTGGATAGCTCGCCGTGGCGCTCGCCATTGGGCAGCCATGCCCACTGCACTCATGCCCAGGGGTTGGAGCTTTCGGGCTGTCTGATGTCGGCAAGTATGAACTGCTCCCACAGATACCACTTTCCGTCCTTTGCAAGGCGCAGCTTTATCGCACGGGGGCTGTCTGCGCCGCCGGAGGTCACGTAAAGGTTGGCATAGTTTTCCTCCGCATAGGAGTAGGGATTTTCCGTCACGGTGACGGTGTAAGGGGCGGAGGGGCTGTAGTCGTTTGACGGCACTGCGCCGTTGAAGTAGGAACGGGGTACGTAGTCCTTGTCACGGAAGCGGTCGGCAATGAACTGCTTTTCCATTGCGCTCATCGGGCGGGGACCACGAAGGAAGTCCAGCATTTGAAGCGATGCTTCCTTATTCATCGGATACACGCAAAGCGCTGCTACCGTCAGCGCCGCCGTGTCGAAGGGGTTAGCCATCGCCGCCTGCGGCAGAGCCTTGAAGCCCTCGAGGGTGTCGGGAATGTCGGGGAAAACGATATTTTCCGCCTTGCTGCCGCCGATTTCGGACTTTACCGTATTCAGCGCCTCGTTTACGTTTGCCTTTAATTTGTCGAAGAAGCCCATTTAAATATCCTCCCTGTTTGTTGTTATTCTGCTATGAATGAATCGCCGTTCTCACGGACGAAGTTGATTATCAAGGTAAAAATTTCGCTGCGGAAGCCCTCGTAGCCCTCGGGATGTACGGTACCCATTGCCGAGATCTCCTCGTCGCTTTCATAGTCCATTTTAAGCCGGAACCACTCGGCATTGGCACTATCCCCCGCCTCGGCGTCCAGCCCGTTCCATGCCGGAACGTTGTATTTACGCACAAGCGCCTGTATCTCCCCGAAGGGGAAGCCTTCGCATTTTCCGGAGAAGCGATAGTTTTCTTCGGCAGAGTATTCGTCAATATCGGTAAATTTGATGCTTATATCCGCACCGCCGTTCTCGGTAAGGTCGGCACGGACGCTGAAAGTCGGATTTGTGCCGTACCCGTTCGGGTTTACGGTGAGGTCGAAGTAACAAAGGTCGTCCGATGCGAGCGTCTTTGGATAAAGGTCGCTGTACTCATAAACGAGCAGATCAAACACCCGACATATCTCGCCGTAAGCTTCGCCGTAGCGTTTAGGTGTGGCATTGCTTCCTCTGGCGCTGACAGTCCTTCCGTCCGCAAGCGTCATAGACAGCGAAAAGCCGCTTCCGTCGAGCACGTCGCTGTTTGTTTTGTCGAAGCCGTCCCATTCATCAAGACGGTATTTGCCGGCTATCACGCCCAATTCATCGAGGGCGCTGCCATCTATATAGGTATCCGTCGTATTCTGTCCTGCATTCAGCTCGGCATAAAAGTGAAGCCCTTCCTCCTGCACGGTCAGCGTGAAGGAGTATATGTCCTCGACCGACGTTCCGCTGTGAGAAAACGAAAACTCTTTCAGCTTAAGCGGCTCGCCGAAGGACTCGGGCTCGGGCTGCTCCGGTTTGAACACACAGCTTGCAAAGACAACGGTGATAACGACCAGCAGCACTGCGAAAATGATGTATTTAGTCATTCCATACTCCTTACATCGACAATAACGGGTAAAGAAAAGAACGGTTAATTAAACAAAAAGAGCCGCCGTTTTTAACAGCGGCTCGGTGTTGGCTTTACGCCTGCTTGTTCTTGATTGCGCCGAAGATGAAGAGTGCGGGCACAACGATACCGAGGATGCCGGAGACGGCGATATCGCCGCCCTGTGCAACGGTGAGAACGACGCTGAGCACGTTAAGAGCAGCAACGATTGCGCCCCAAACGATGCAGGTCTGTGCCTTTTCGGGCTTGTTGCAGTTCTTAACACCAATGATACCGGCAATGAGCTGCAGCACGGAGCCGACGAGAGCGATGAGGGCCGCTACAATGAGCAGACCGAGTGCGCCGCCCGCAAGAGCATTGGCAGCGATCGCTGCGATGAGGGCTACGATACCGAGGATGATGCCGAGGGCAGCAACAACGATCATGATGATACCGGTTACCTTAAGGAAAGTTGCACCTTTTGCCTGTTGTTCCATTTTCAATTCCTCCTGAAAATAGTTTTTTATTTTCAATATAGCGCATCAGCGATTATTACGCATTGGCGCTTATTGACGGTTGTTAGTGCCGCCATTTTTGCGGCAGGGTTGGCGGAGATCGCCGCCTATAGACCTATGATACAGCATTCGGGGAAAAATTTCAACCGCACGCAAATGCTTTTTCTGCGGAGTGTTCCCGTTATGCCGCTGTATTTTCCGATTTATCGGGAAACGAGCGCACTTCCGCAGTATTCGCAGCAGCCGTTCGCATCGGGTATCGTGGTTGCACGGCAGGCTGGGCAAACCATTGCCGCCTTGGGTGCATTCGCCGCCTGTGCGGTTTCACGCACCTGCGTACGGATCTCGGTCAATGCGGTCTTTATTTCCTCGCCCATCTCAACGTATTCCTTATACTCGGGATGGTTGCGGGGATTGAAGCTCATGCCCATTGCGCCCCTTGCGCTCGTGGGATCGATATACACGGTGCTGTTGTTGAGGTTAAAGTGCATATCGTCAAAGTAGGGATGATTTACACGGATTATCATGCGGAAGTTATAATTATAGGTATATCTCGGCGGATTGTAGCTTACACGCTTTCCGTCGGGAGTCTCTCGCATTTCCTCGTCCCTGTCCTCGTCGATGTCGAGGTCGCATCCCGTTACCTGCGAATAGTCGAGTATATCGGGATTTTCGTCACGCATCTTCTTCGTGCGGACGACGGCAAACTGCTGCTTATCCTCGTCCAGAACGAGCAGTGTACCCCTGCCGAAGGTGCGGGTGATGTTGAACGCATCGACTTTCCTTTGGTTTTCCTCACGGTAGGCAAGCTGCGCCTTTATCTCCTCAACGGTGCTGTGTCTGCGCTCATCAAACCAGTAGGAGAGCTTATTTGCACACTCCTTGCACAGATTTCCGTCCTCGAGCTTGCGGTTGCCCAGAAAGCCTATTTTGTCTCCGCATACGCTGCAGAATTTTTTGTCAAAAAGTCCCATTTTAACACCCTTTCTTTATTTATTTTCTCTTTGCCCTTTTGGAAAGCACTATCGCAAGCGCCGCCCCTGCGCCGGCAACCGCCGCTCCGCCGCCGATAAGCGCTATGGTAAGGGGATCTACGGATGCTCCGCCGCTGCTTCCGTCAACGATGCGTTCAACGTTCGCTCCGCAGACGGCACAAACGCCGGCTTCCTTCACGGGCTGTCCCTTTTCGGTGGGGATCGCCGTCCACTCGGTCACGGCATGCTCCGCCGCATTGAGCTTTTCGCCGCACTCGCACTCCTGCCAATGCTTTTGTGCGTCGGAATGCCATGTGCCGTCGGTGCTGTGGGTATGCTCCTCAGGGGGCTGGGTGCCTTCGGCGGTCACTTGCCTTTCCTCGGCAAAGTCGCAGTTTTTGCAGGTGCGATGCTCCCACTCGCCCTCGGCCTCGGGCTGCTCGGAGTTGGGGGAATGTCCGGGCGTCCACTCGGTCATGTCGTGTATGCCGGTTGCGGGTATCTCCCTCTCCTCAAAGTATCCGCACTCGGTATCGGTGCAGTATCTTACCTCTTTACCTGCGTCAACGCAGGTGGGTTCGTCCTGAACCTGCCACTCGCCGAACGTGTGGGTATGCTCGGGTACGGGTTCGTTTATCGTGATGGTGAACTCTTTATAATCGTCGCCGTAGTCGTTCGTGGCGTACAGGGAGAACTTGAACGTGCCCGCCTTTTTGGGCGTGCCGCTGAGCTTGCCGCTTGAGGAGATGGTAAGTCCCGTCTCGCCGAGCTGATTGCTCCTGCCGGGATTATACCATTCGCCGAACGTGATCTCCTCCTCGCCCGTCGCCTTTATGGTATAGGAGTATTTTTCACCGACAACGCCGTCGGGAAGGGTTTTTGAGGTGGTGATGCTCGGAAGTCTTTCATCCTGATCCTTTACGGTCACGGTCACGCTGCCGGCATAAATGCTGTCAACCCCACCGTGCCTGTCGGGAGCCTCCCAATATACATCAACATTTATCTCGCCGGTCTGTGTGAAATGCTCGCCGTAGGTGCAGTAGTCGATTACGCACTCGTTAAGGACGCTGTAATCCTGGGTGCTGCCGTTTATAAAGGTCATCGTGCCCATTACCTTCATGCCCGTGGGGTCAAAGGTGTCGTCAATGTAATATACCTTTTTATTGGGCTGCTTGGTTATCCTCGCCGCAGAAGCGTAGCGGTCGGACCACCAAACGTCGATTGATACGTCGGTCGTTTTCGTCTGTCCCGAGGAGGAAACGACAAACTCCACCTTTGCGTTGTACGTGCCGGTGCTGCTCGGGGTTCCCTTTACATAGAGCTTGTTGTTTTCGGCGGCAAGGGAAAGCCCCGGGGGAAGCTGTCCGCTTACGACCCTCTGGGAATGCACCGCCGAGTCGAATATCGCCTTGGAAAACGATTCGTAAGCCTGCGCATTGTAGGACTGACCGGCAAAGACCGTCAGCGGCAGTGCGCACACAAGCATGACAGCAGCAAGCATTGCCACGGCAAATCTTTTAATTTTCATCGTTGTTTTCTCCCCTTCCAATTTACACACGGGCTTTATGCGCCCTTTACCGCAAGGTCAACGCCGGCAGAGCCGATCCCCTGCGGGATATATAATTACACGATACATTATATCAGGAAATTTGTCGTTTGCAATGGGCCGCAGGGTCACTTTATGCCTTTCGGATCCCCCCGTCCACCCCATGCCCATTAGGGCAACGGCGGGGTATGCGTTCATCCCCCGTTCATAATTTCCCGGGAAATATGCCCGTTTTGTGCGAGTTTTGGGATATATTTTCGTAAAACACTTCCTTTTTATAAAGCGGCATTGCTTTTTGATTTTTACTTTCGTATAATCGAGGCGTGCGGCAATATCGCCGCCAAGAACAATATTAAGGAGAACAGTTGAAATGAAAAAGATCATAGTTTTTATTCTGACCGCCGTTATGCTTCTGGGCGCCGTTGCCTGCGCAGGCACCCCCTCCGGCAATGACGACGCCGACATCCCCGATACCCTTGCCGGCAAGCTTTTCATCAGCTTCCGTGACGCTCTCAAGGGCGGCATGACCTCCACCGAGGAGCTTGCAAACGCAGTTCTTGCAACCAAGGAGCTTGAGCCCCTGTTCACCATGGCAATGCCCGTCGAGCCGGGCTACCTTGCAGGCTTTGACGCCGAGATCCACGGCTTCAAAGAGGGCGCAATGTTCGCCCCGATGATAAGCTCCATTCCCTTTGTGGGCTACATTCTCGTCCCCGCCGACGGAACCACCGCCGAGGAGCTTGCAAAGAATCTTGAGGACAACGCAAACCTCAACTGGAACATCTGCGTCACCGCCGACGAAATGTTCGTCAAGGTCGTTGACGGCTATGTATTCTTCGTAATGTGCCCCCTCGAGATAGCCGCCGAGTAACCTCGCCATGCTGTTTTCGAGCCTGACGTTTATTTTTCGGTTTTTGCCGGCCGCATTGCTGGTATATGCCGTAAGCCCGAAGCGTATGAAGAACGTTGTGCTGTTTCTGTTCAGCCTGTTCTTCTACGCATGGGGGGAGCCGCTGTACGTATTTTTAATGCTGGCAACCATCGCCGCAACGTATTTTTGCGGTCTGCTGCTCGAACGCTTTCAAAAGCCGCTTGCCCGCAGACTCGTCATGCTCGGCGGGCTTTTGCTGCTGCTGGGCTCTTTGGGCTACTTCAAATACGCAAACTTCTTTCTCGAAAGCTTTCACGCCGTTACGGGGCTTCCCGTTCCGGTTCTCAACATTGCGCTGCCCATCGGCATAAGCTTCTACACGTTCCAGGCGCTGAGCTATCTTTTCGACGTATATAGAAACGAAGTGCCCGCACAGCGCAATCCGCTGCTTCTTGCAACGTATATAACCATGTTCCCCCAGCTTGTCGCAGGTCCCATCGTCCGCTATCAGGACGTAAACGACCAGCTTCTTAGCCGCACCCACACATGGGACGGCATGGCCTGCGGTGTGAAGCGTTTTGCGGTGGGGCTTGCAAAAAAGGTGCTTGTGGCAAACGTGCTCGGCAGCCTTTGCGAAGCATACGCCGCCTCCGCCGAGCCGTCCGTGCTGTTTGCATGGATGAGCGCCGTCGCCTATGCGCTCCAGATCTACTTTGACTTCTCGGGCTACAGCGATATGGCGATAGGTCTTGGAAAGTTCTTCGGATTCGACTTCATGGAGAACTTCAACTATCCCTTCATCAGCAAGAGCATCACGGAGTTCTGGCGGCGCTGGCACATGTCCCTCGGAACGTGGTTTCGGGACTACGTCTATATCCCCCTCGGGGGAAGCCGCTGCCGCCTGCCCCGGGCCTTGTTCAATATATGCGTCGTTTGGGCGCTTACGGGGCTTTGGCACGGCGCAAGCATGAATTTCGTGCTGTGGGGGCTTTACTTTGCGGTGCTTTTGATGGTCGAAAAGCTGTTCCTGCTAAAATGGCTCAAAAAGCATCCCGTTGTCGGGCATATCTACACGCTGATAACGGTGCTGTTCAGCTTCGTCATTTTCCAATCGACCACGCTTTCGTCCGTCACCGGCGCACTTTCCTCGCTCCTTGGGATAAACGGGATACCGCTTGTTTCGGCGGAAACGCTCTATTACCTCAGAAGCTATGCCGTTGTGCTGATTTTGGCGGCTGTATGCAGCACTCCGCTTTTGAAAACGCTGTATGAAAGGCTGTCAAAGCGCACCGTGCCGGGCAGAATATTGGCCCTCGGCGAGATCGTGGTGCCGCTTGTGATATTGGTTTTCGCCACGGCGTATCTTGTGGACGGCTCGTTCAACCCGTTCCTGTACTTCAGATTTTAAGGAGGGCGCACCATGCAGAATAAGCTGAAAACAATACTCACCGTTTGCATTGCCGCCGCCTTCGTTGCCGTTTTCACGGTCTGGTCGCTGGTAAAGCAGCCCTCGGACTTTTCCGAGGCGGAGCGCCGCTATTATGCAAAGCTGCCCGAGCTGACCGGAGAAAGCATCGTATCGGGCAAGTGGATGGACGATTACGAAAGCTATCTTTGCGACCAGTTCCCCATTCGGGACACGTTCCGCAGTGCGAAGGCTTTCTATGCCTATAACGTCTATTTCAACATGGACAACAACGGCATTTATTTTGCCGACGGGCATATCGGAAAGATAGAATATCCCCTGCACCCCGAGCTGGTGCAGCGTGCGGCGGACAAGTTCAAGGAGATATGCGGTCGCTACGGCATGGGTAAAAACGTGTATTTCTCCGTTATACCCGACAAAAATTACTTTATCGCCGAGAAAAACGGCTATCTCTCGCTCGATTATGCCGAGCTGACGGATATGCTCGCAGGCGCCCTGCCCGATTACAGCTATATCGAGCTGTTTGACCTGCTCGACGCCGGTATCTACTACAACACCGACACGCATTGGCGTCAGGAGCTTCTGATCCCCGTCGCAGACCGCCTTGCAAACGCCATGGGTACAACGCTCACCCATGATTACACGTTCAATACGCTCGAGAGACCCTTCGTCGGCGTGTATGCCGGACAGTCCGCAATGCCCTATGAGCCGGACACGCTCGAGTACGTCACCAGCGACATTCTCGACAACTGCACCGTGACCTATTACGACACTGGTGCGGCGGTCGAGGGCGAGCTGTACAACATGGAAAAGGCGCAGGGCACCGACGCCTACGAGATATATCTCTCGGGCTCGTCCGCACTTGTCACCATTGAAAACCCCGCCTGCACAAGCGGCAGGGAGCTTATAATGTTCCGTGACTCGTTCGGCGGAAGCATCGCACCGCTGCTGGTTTCGGGCTACAGCAAGATCACCGTGGTCGATATTCGCTACGTAAACAGCGCACATCTTGGGCAGTACATCGAGTTCGATGATCAGGATATGCTGTTTTTGTACAGCACGGTGCTGCTCAATAACAGTGCGGCGCTGAATTGAGTTTATACCGCAGGTCGGCAGAGAGTATCACTGACGGCAATGGCATATCCTCTATTGGGGTATGCCATTTTGTTTTGTGCGAAGCCCCTCCCCTGTTCAAGGGGAGGTGGCTGCCCGAAGGGC
>SAMEA3663207__coassemble_564_pt1 | contig 11450 bp, 12 predicted proteins | sample SAMEA3663207__metabat2_low_PE_015 | metagenome-assembled genome bin SAMEA3663207 (sample SAMEA3663207) | pig gut metagenome | biome: pig gut; feature: pig-associated habitat; material: faeces | place: China | collected 2013 | reverse complement strand
AAGTCCGCGTGGGATTGATGTGGTATCTTTAACTTTGGGAAACTCCGTTTTCCCACTTACTGACCGCCTGACCGCTGACGCCGAGCATCTCGGCCAGTTCCTCTTGCTTAAGACCCTTTTCCTTACGAAGCAGTGCGATTCTTTTTCCAATCGTCATATTCATTTGTTTTTTGCTCCTTTCGTTTGGTAATTCCATTATATCCGACACTGCAAAAAGCTGAATGGATTATCGGTTGGAACAGGAGGCTTTCATCCAACAAAAAGGGGAATATTCGCTCAACCAACGGTTGAACGGAGAGAATATACCTTTTTTATGGATAAAATGCTCCGTTAAAGTATTAAATCGGCTTTATCGGCGATACGAAGCTTCTCGAAATAGTCGTTTTCCAGGGGGATCCATTGGGTGAAAAATCGCTCATGCAGGAACACCGGACGCTCCAATATACGCCGCCGCTGGGTGTCGGGATCGACGGTCATCAGGAGCTTCAGGTGATAGGGATCCGAGAAATAGGGGTGCATGGAATATGTGCCCTCAATGATGTTAAGCTTTTTCACCGGCGCTGACTCGGGAGCGCCGAGCGTGAAGGTTTGGCAGTCGAAAGGTCTGTAAGAAAACGCACTGCCGGACAGCAAGGGAAGCAGCACTTCCTCGTTAAACCGTTCATAGTCCACATTGCCGCCGATTTGCATATACCGCTCCTGCGTGCGCTGCTCCGGGCGCAGGAAAAAGTCATCCATGCGGAACACGTTGCAATCATATTTTTCGGAAAGCTGTGCCGCCAATGTGGTTTTGCCGGAAGCGCATTTACCGTCAATGGCAATGATAACACGTTCCTTTTGTACCGAAAGTCGGTCAATATGGCGGCAGACAATTTCCAATCGCTCCATGGGTGGCTCCTTCTTATTTCTATATTGATATTGTAGCGGAACACGGCGGCGGATACAAGCCTCTCTTTTTTTGAGGAGGGGTGAGTAGGACTTCTCCCTCGTGCTTTCGTGTGCGGAAATAGTCCCCCCAAGCAACGGTGGCGCAGGGGAATCCCCCTGCCGGGGGGATGGGGGGGCAGAGCCCCCATGAAGAAAGCACCCCTTCTCCCGAAATATCTTTTTGACAGATATGTATCGGATTTATTATAATTTACTTAACAAAAACTATACATTACGAATTGAGGTGCAAGCAGTAATGAACGTAATAGAATATTTCGGAACAGATGACCGCGAATACTGGCTTTCCAAAATCGAAGAGTGCGATTGGGGTGCCGGCAAGTTTCTGCATAAGCTGCTGAAAAATCATGAGCTGAAAAAAGCTGTCGGAGACAACGCAAGGGTGCTTATGCTTGTGGACGGTGAGGAGCTGATCTCGTTTTGCACCTTTGCGGAAAAAGACGATATTCAGCCGACGGAATTGACGCCGTGGATCGGATGGTTATATACGTTCCCCAAGTATAGAGGCCATCGCTGCGCAGGTAAGCTGCTGAGCCATGCGGAAGCCTTGGCGAAATCGGACGGGGTAAAGAGCATCTACATTTCGACGAACCATGAAGGGCTTTATGAAAAATACGGGTATGCCTTTTTCGACACGATGAAGGATATAGACGGGGAAGACTCGAGGGTATATGTAAAGCGAATATAAATTCCGAATTCCGAATGCGATCTGTCCGCCCATGCGAGCGGAAAGACGACATAACATAGCAAATTTAAAAAACTTTAAGGAGAAACAGCTATGTCAATGGACAAAAGATTTGAAAAGATCTATTCGCAGGGAAGCCTTACCTGCATGGAGATCTGGGTTGACAAGCAAACCGGCGTTAATTACCTGTACCACCAAAGCGGCTATTCCGGCGGTCTGACGCCCTTGCTTGACGGCGAAGGCAAAGTGGTGGTAACTCCGCTTTCGCAACGTTAAAATTTTCTGCCAAAGTGTCCTGGTCTTGGGCACTTTCATGCTGCGATAATGCGTGAAAATACCACAGCACAAAAATTGGCTCGGGATGACCCGAGCCAACGTGTTTTTATTAAAGATATTAGAAATCAACGTCGAGATCGTAATAGCAGCACTTGAGCAGCTTTTCCATCTCCTCCTGATTGGGAGTACGTGGGTTGGAGCCGGTGCAGGCGTCTGCGATTGCGTTGGCGGCGATGGAGGGCAGACGCTCCAGGAAGATGTTCTCGGGAACGAAGCCCTGCTCGCAGGGGAAGCTGTCGGCGCCGTAACGGCTGATGCACTGGGGGATATTGAGCTGATCGTTCATCTCACGCAGGTGAGCGATGAGGTTACGGACGCTTTCCTCGACGGCTGCACCGCTTATGCCCATGTGCTTTGCGATGGCGTCATAGCGCTTTGCCGCTTCGGTTTTTTTTGCGTTGTAGGCGATGACCTTGGGCAGATACATCGCATTGGCTGCGCCGTGAATGATGTGAGCGCCGCAGTCCTCGAATATTGCACCGGTCTTGTGCGCCATGGAGTGAACGATACCGAGCAGCGCATTGGAGAAGGCCATACCCGCAAGGCACTGTGCGTCGTGCATATTGCTGCGCTTTTCCATGTCGCCGTTATAGGAATCGACGAGGTCGTTTTGGATCATCTTGATGGCGTGGAGCGCCAGACCGTCGGTGTAGTTGCAGTTGGCGGTGGAAACATAGGCCTCGACAGCATGGGTCATTGCGTCCATACCGGTGTGAGCAACGAGCTTTTTGGGCATCGTCTCTGCAAGTTCGGAATCGACGATTGCGATGTCGGGAGTGATCTCAAAGTCGGCCATGGGGTACTTGATACCCTTTTGATAGTCGGTGATGACCGCAAAAGCGGTGACCTCGGTGGCCGTACCGGAGGTGGAGGGGATGGCTACGAAGCGGGCCTTTTGGCGCAGCTTGGGCAGACCGAATACCTTTACCATGTCCTCAAAGGTGGTTTCGGGATATTCATACTTGACCCACATGGCTTTGGCAGCATCAATGGGGGAGCCGCCGCCCATTGCGATGATCCAATCGGGCTGGAACTTGAGCATAGCGTCAGCGCCGCGCATTACGGTTTCGACCGAGGGATCGGGCTCGATGCCTTCGAACAGCTCGACCTCCATGCCGGCTTCCTTGAGGTAGCCGACTACTTTGTCAACAAAGCCGAATCTTTTAAGGGAGCCGCCGCCGATGCAGAGCATCGCCCTGCTGCCCTGAAGCGTCCTGAGTATTTCCAGGGAGCCCTTGCCGTGATACAGGTCTCTGGGTAGTGTGAAACGTGCCATTTTATTTCCTCCTCGTGTGATTGAACATTTTGCTGCCATTACGGCTTAGGCAGCCATTTGACATTCATTATAATGTTGTCTCGGTAAAAAAGCAACCGTGATTTATGATGCGGCTTTTCTGCAATTTTCGTTCTGACCACGCAGCGCAGCGCGGACGCTTTTAGCGCGGAGGAACTGCCTTTTTGAAGGTTTTGACTGAAAATTATACAAAACGGAGGAGTGCGGAGCGCTGGCGGCGGATGGACGGACTGTTTTTAATTAAAGCTATTTAAAAAACAACTCGGATGGTTTATAATCCATATTAGCAAACGGAGGTAAGGCTATGAAAAAAACTTATGTACTTGTAGGAAACTTCGGGTCGGGAAAATCTGAAATTTCGTTAAACATTGCAATGAAGGCGAACGAGGCAAAGCACGGCAGCACGGTTTTGATCGACCTGGATATAGTAAACCCGTATTTCCGCTCCGCAGAACGCAAGGATATGCTCGGGGAGAACGGCATAAAGCTCATATATCCGCAGTATGCTATGACTGGCGTTGAGGCGATGTCCATTCCGCCGGATATATATTCGGTATTTATAGATGAGCACGAAACGGTCGTGTTCGACGTAGGCGGCGACAATACGGGAGCCATCGCACTCGGGCAGTATCGCCGCAATTTTGCGGAGCTGGAGAATTTGGAGATACTCTATGCGATCAACTGCAAGCGTCCCTTTTCGGCAGAAGCGGAGCTTAATCTTGAGATGATGAATAAAATCTGCGCTGTAAGCAGACTGACCGTCACGGGGCTTATCAACAACGCAAACCTTTCCAACGAAACTACGGCCGAAACGCTTTACGAGGGCTATGAAATGGTAAAGACCATATCCGATCTCACGGGCATTCCCGTAAGGATGACGGTCGGCACGGAGGATGTGATAAAGGGCTTTGAGGCACTTGCCCGTGAAAAAGGATTGGAGCAGAAGTACATCGGCGAGCTTTATCCCATAACACGGTATATGAACAGGGATTGGGAACGCTTTTTGCAAAACGGAATTTAATTTTACAACAAACGAAAAAACAGGGGAATCGCCTCTGTTTTTTTGTATTAACGGCAGGAATAAATGCGCCGCAGAACAATATATTTGTAAATTTGCACCGAAAATCTGCAAATTAATCTATATATTATTTGAATATATAAACTTGTGGTGTTATACTCTGTATGAGGTATTGTGTACGAAAAATATTTCGTGCATTACATATTGAAAGTGAGGTAGGTTTATGGTCAATGTAACTATCAATGTCGAACGTTGCAAGGGCTGCGGTCTGTGCGTGCGTGCGTGCCCCAAGAAGATTGTTGAGCTGTCAAAGACGAAGCTCAATTCAAAGGGCTATCATCCGGCAGAGGTCGTCAGACCCGAAGAGTGCATAGGATGCAAATCCTGCGCACTGACTTGCCCGGATGCGGTAATCGAAATAACAAAGTAAGACTTTTGGTTGAAGGAGAGAAAACTATGGCAAAGAAACTCATGAAGGGTTGCGAGGCTGTTGCGGAAGCTGCTATTCAGGCAGGCTGCCGCTTCTTCTTTGGCTACCCGATCACCCCTCAGAACGATATACCCGAGTATATGGCTGCAAGGATGCCCAAGATTGGCGGTTGCTTCCTCCAGGCGGAATCCGAAGTTGCGGCTATCAATATGGTATATGGTGCGGCCGGCGCAGGCGCAAGAGTAATGACGTCCTCGTCCTCGCCCGGAATCAGCCTTAAGCAGGAAGGTATCTCCTATCTTTGCGGCGCCGAGCTTCCCTGCGTTATCGTAAACATGATGCGCGGCGGCCCCGGACTCGGCTCAATACAGGCATCGCAGGGCGACTATTTCCAGACCACCAAGGGCGGCGGACACGGCGACTATCACATGATAGCGCTTGCTCCCTCCTCTGTTCAGGAGGCGATCGACCTTATGCAGGATGCGTTCGACCTTGCGGACATCTACCGCACTCCGGTAATGATGCTTGCCGACGGTATCATCGGTCAGATGATGGAGCCCGTTGAGTTCCATCAGACCGAGTCCAAGCGTGTACTTCCCGAGAAGGATTGGGCAACCACCGGCTGGAGCGAAGGCTGCGGCAGAAAGCGCGCCGTTGTCAACTCGCTGTACATTGAAAACGAAGAGCTGCAGGAGATGAACGACCGTCTTCAGGCACGCTATGCCGAGATAAACAAAAAGGAAGTCAGAGTTGAGCTGTACAAGACCGAAGGCGCGGAGGTAATCCTTACCGCATACGGCACCATCGCCCGTATCTGCAAGAGCGCAATCGCCCTCGCCGAGAAGGAAGGCGTCAAGGTAGGTCTTGTCCGTCCCATCACGATTTGGCCCTATCCCACGGAGGCCGTAAGGGCTGCAGTATCGCAGGACAGCGTAAAGCGTGTTATCGACGTTGAAGTAAACGCCGGTCAGATGCTTGAGGATGTTCGCCTTGCCGCAAACGGTGTAAAGGAAGTAGAGTTCCTCGGACGTCCGGGCAGCTTCATTCCCACCGCCGAAGAAATTTTTGAGAAGATAATGGAATCGAGGAGGGCGTAATAATGGAAACCTTGTTTAAGAAAACCTCTCTTTTGACCGATACCGTTCTTCACTATTGCCCCGGCTGCGGACATGGCATAGTTCACCGCCTTGTCGCCGAGGTCCTCGAGGAGCTTGGAGTCGGTGACCGTACGGTTGCCGTGGTTCCCGTAGGCTGTGCGGTTTTCGGATATAAGTATTTCAACATAGATACGCAGGAAGCGGCTCACGGACGTGCTCCGGCGGTTGCAACCGGTATCAAGCGTGTTCATCCCAACAACGTCGTATTCACCTATCAGGGCGACGGCGACCTCGCATCCATCGGTGCCGGTGAAATCGTTCATGCCGCCCACAGGGGAGAGAAGATAACGACCATCTTTATCAATAACGCAATTTACGGCATGACCGGCGGACAGATGGCTCCCACCACACTCGTTGGACAAAAGACCACCACCTCTCCCTACGGCCGTGACAAGGATCATTGCGGCAGCCCGATACGTATAGCGGAAATGCTTGCTACCATCGAGGGTGCGGCGTATGTTGAAAGGGTTGCTGTCAACAGCACCGCCAACATCATCAAGGCTAAGAAGGCCATCAGGAAGGCTTTCGAGTGCCAGCTTGCAGGAAAGGGATTCTCTATGGTGGAAGTCCTTTCCAACTGTCCTACCAACTGGGGTATGAGTGCTACCGAATCGATGAAGTGGCTTGAGGAGAACATGATTCCCTACTATCCCCTTGGCGTTAAGAAGGAGGTCTGATCATGTTAGAACAAAATATTTTCGCAGGATTTGGCGGACAAGGCGTCCTTTTGATGGGCAAGCTGCTTGCCGAAGCAGGTATGTTCGAGGATAAAGAGGTAACCTGGCTTCCCTCCTACGGTCCCGAAATGCGCGGCGGCACGGCAAACTGCTCTGTCGTTATTTCCGACGAGCCGGTTGCATCGCCCGTTGTAACGATGGCGACCACCGTTGTGGCGATGAACGAGCCCTCGCTCGACAAGTTCGAGGCAAACGTGCTGCCCGGCGGCAAAATCTTCATCAACAGCTCCATCATCAGCAAAAAGCCGGAGCGCAAGGATATCGACGTATATTATGTTCCCTGCAACGATATAGCCGAGGAGCTCGGCAATCCCCGTGTTGCAAACATGGTAATGCTCGGTGCCTATCTCGAAGTGACCAAGTGCGTTGACTTCGAGACCGTTCTCAAGGCTCTGCTGGAGACCCTCGGCGAGAAGAAAGCTCACCTCATCCCCATGAACCGCGAAGCGCTTCACAAGGGTGCTGCTTCCATCAAATAACTTGCCGTAAAGCTGCAATAAAAATTAAGAACCGAGGATAAATTCCTCGGTTCTTTTTGTGCTGCATCCGTTAGATGAGGTAAAACACAGCGAAGGCTGCGGCGATATTTACAATAAGACAGATGGGGAATCCGACGGTAAATTTTTTGTGCTTTGTTTTGTGCCGGAATGCGAGCATACCCAAAATTCCGCCCACAGCACCGCCGAGCAGAGCAATGAGGATAAGCGACCGTTCGGGAATCCGCCACAGACCTTTCGTTGCCGAGTGTTTATCGACCGCCATAAGTATGAAAAGCACTGCGGAGAAAAGAAGCAGATAGATGATAAAAAGCTTTTCTATAAATTCCATGCGACGATACCCTGTTCGTTATATTATGAGTTCCTGAATAAAGTCCGGCGCAGGCTCATCGGAGCTCATGGAGAGTACAATGTCGAAGCAATGCTTTTCGGACAGTTTTTCGAGGTAGTCCAGAACATTCTTTGATGCACCCGGTTTCTCGCCGATCAGGCTCACAAACCCGTCTATATACAGCGTTTCGAGGTCAAAATCCTGCGAAGCGATGCCCGAAACAAAGCCCATAAACATAGCCCTGCCGTCCAGACCGTATTCGGAAGCATCCGTAAAGCGAATCCCACGGTTCAGCGAGTACATATAGCTGCTGTCCCTTGCAATGAAAACAACCGTTCCCTTTGCCGTATGTACCGCATCATTTGCCATTGCTATCATTCGTTTCGTTTTGCCGCTGCCCTTGCTGCCATAGACGATTCGTATCAAAATACAGTTCCCCCTTAAATTATTATACTTATATGATAAAATACTTTTGCAAAAAAATCAACAATGCCGACAACAACGGACGAGTACATATTTTTCCTGCGAATCGACATTTTACGCCCGATAAAATTTGCAAATCATCGGGTGCGAATATAGACACGCGAAGGCAAACGTGATATACTTTGTATAGGTTGAGAAACTATGCAACCAATAATAAAAACAGGAGGAATAACAATATGACAAAGAAGATTCTGTCTGCAGTAGTAGCGGTGCTTATGGCATTGGCAATCATGCCTGTTGCGGCAATCGCTGCGCCTGTAACGGAAGAAGCGGCACTTGCCGTATTGGATAGGGCATGGGAAACCATCGACGCCGTTGAAGCGGAAGCTGTTTCCATGAAAGCTACCCCCGAAGAGGTAACCCTTGCCGCATACGAAGCTGCGGAGCGCAGCGATCGTGTGACCGATCTCACCTGGGAAGGCAGCAGGCAATTTGCTTTCAAGGTAGATGGAATGCACTGCGTCTATGTATATAGACTGCAGAACGAGATCGAACGCTATGAGGGCACCTATCGGGAGAGCCAGCAGTTTATTGCCGGAACGAACGGAAACGCTCCCTCGAGCGCAAACGTTCTCCTTGTTGCCCCTTATTATGGAATTGACAGCTCCTTCACCGATCAGTACAAGAATGAGGCGCAGTCCATCGCAGCAACGACCGGCGGTTCTTATACCCTGCTTGAAAGGTATGAGGCCACGGGTCCCGCAATCGCAGCGGCATACGCTGACAAGGGCGTTGTAATTTACGACAGCCACGGAACCCAGAGCGGCAACTCGTCCTATCTGTGCCTTACCACCGACGAAGGCATAACGCAGTCCGACTATACCAACGGCTACGCGGTATATGCCGGCGGCGAAGCTTATATCGACGGACGCTATATTAACGCACATAAGAGCGAAGAGCTTTCCAACTGCCTGGTATGGATGGCGATTTGCGAAGGTATGATGGCGAGCGGTCAGGGTACCACCGGCCGCGCACTCCTCGATGCGGGCGCAGCCGTTGTTTACGGCTATTCGCAGTCCGTAACCTTCGCCGGCGAATACATGTATGAGGAAGTATTCTGGAACGAGATGAAGAACGGCGCAACCGTTGCGGAAGCAATCGCCGTTATGAAGGATGAGCACGGCATACCGGATCCCTACGGTGACGCATATCCTGCATATCCTATCGTAATGTCTCCCACGGATCCCTTCCCCGCAAATCCCGACGGTCCGCAGACTGTTACCAGCGATTGGAAGCTCATTGACGATGAGCCCGTTATCGTAACCGGCGTTGCTCTCACTCCCGAAAGCACCGGCCTTTACATCAACAACACATTTACTTTTGATTATGTCACGACCCCCGAGAATGCCAACAACTATTCCGTTGACTGGTCAACCGAGGATACCGATATAATCTCCGTCGATAAGGAAACCGGTCTTGTGACGGCCCTTGCAGCCGGCGAAGCAACCGTAAAAATCACCGTCACCAACAACTATGAGGGTGAAGCAACCAGGAGCGGCGAAACCTACACCGCCGAAGCAACCGTAAACGTATTCGGCGCTCAGGCTCTCACCGGTATCGGCGTAACCCCCGAAGCAGCTGAAATTTTCGTTGGCGGCGAAGCACTCCAGCTTACCCCTGTGTTTACTCCCGCAAATGCAAGCAACCAGAATGTAACGTGGAAGAGCAGCGACGATACCGTTGCAACCGTTGACGAAAACGGTCTTGTAACTGCAGTGGCATCCGGCGAAGCCACCATAACCGTTACTTCCGAAGAGGGCGGCTTTACCGCACAGGCGGTTATTACCGTCGTCAGCATCGGTGACGTTCTCAACATCGAGGGCGGCGAGCTCGTATTCGATATTTCCGGAGAATATCCCTGGGTAATTACCGAGGAAGACGGCAGGGCGTGTGCGATGTCCTCCAACCAGGGACACTCGAGCACCACCTCATCCATCTCCACCACGGTTAGCCTCGAAGAAGGCGATGCGTTCGTGTTTGAATATAAGGTAAGCTCCGAAACTTACTTTGACAAACTTATATTCAGCATCAATGGCGAAGAGGCTGACAGATACAGCGGAATCATAAACCAGTGGCAGCGGGTGATGTATACCGCCGAGGCGACCGGCGAATACACCTTCACTTGGGAATACGTAAAAGACACCAGCGTTAACCGCGGCGAAGACACCGCATGGCTGGACAACGTCGGTGTTGTTGAAGCAGGCGCTACGTGCAACGTAACCTTCACCGCAGGCGAGGGCGGAGCGCTTATCGGAGAGACGGCGATAGAAGTTCCCTTCGGCACCGTTCTTACCACCGATGACGTTCCCACTGTGGAGGCAAACGAAGGCTTTGTTGCTGCAGGCTGGACTCCCTACAGTCCCGTTGGAGCGACCATCATTTCCGATGTGGATTTCGAGATCAGTTTTATTGAAATTGGCGATGGCATAGCTCAGGTTATCCTCACCGCAGGCGATGTATGGGGTGACGGCAGCGGCTATCAGATGCTTCTTGACAGCGGTGCTACCGCATACGGCACGATCATTCCCGAAACGGGCGCATTGACCGCAGCGGGTCAGGCAGCCGATCCGAGCATTTATGCCGAGTTTGAGTACAAAATCCCCGAGAATGCGGATGGCGCACTCAATACCTCGAATATCGTTATCAATGGCTCAGTTGCAATTTTGATTCCCGCAGGCGTATATGACTGGTGCATAACCAATCCGACCCCCGGAGACAGAGTCTGGATTGCTTCGTCCAACAACCCGAACTGCCCCGGCAGATATGATGATTTCATATTCGAGGCAGACAAGACCTACGAATTTACCGTAACGCTTTCCGGAGAGAACGACTGGGTAGAGCTTGAGATAAGCGACGGCATCGAAGAGCCCACGCCTCATCCGACCGATCCCGTTCCCACCGATCCGCTTCCCAGCAATCCTCCCGCAAGCGGCGCACTCGTTGGCTGGTACTTCGAGGAACAAGAAGAGATTGATGAGTGGACGTTCATCGACGATGATGGCGATGGCTTCAACTGGACATGGACCTTGGATGATCATAATGCGTATGTAAGCTGCGGGCCTTATGAGGGCGAGGGCTGTCTGTATTCCGAGTCCTACTTTAATCCCAGCGGGGAGCCTCTCACCCCCGACAACTGGGCAGTTTCTCCCGAGTTCGAGATTCCTGAAAATGCCGAGGATGCAACTCTCAGCTACTATGTAGCTCCGCAGGATCTCACCTATCCCGCCGATCACTATGCCGTATATGCAGTCGTTGACGGTCAGGAAGAACTCCTTTACGAGGAGACCCTCACCTCATCGATGTACGGCTATGTGAACCGCACGGTTGACCTCAGCGCATACGCAGGCGAGACCGTAAGTATTGCATTCCGCCACTTTAACAGCTATGATATGTTCTGCGTGAAGATCGACCAGGTCGAGGTATTCGTTGTGGAAGGCGAAGGCACCGTTCACACCGTCAACTTCATCGACGACCTCACCGGTGACATCATCGCAACCTATGAGGTTGAGCATGGTGACAGCGTTGAGGGACCCGCAG
>SAMEA3663207__coassemble_442_pt1 | contig 13277 bp, 8 predicted proteins | sample SAMEA3663207__metabat2_low_PE_015 | metagenome-assembled genome bin SAMEA3663207 (sample SAMEA3663207) | pig gut metagenome | biome: pig gut; feature: pig-associated habitat; material: faeces | place: China | collected 2013 | reverse complement strand
CTCCCAACTAAGGTTTTTCCAAGGTGAGCGTTGTAACGTAACCTTAGGAGGCGGACGCTCTATCCTGCTGAGCTACGGGTGCATAACCAATCATGAATGATTGGTCACCAAAATGCGTTCCGCATTTTTGAAATTGTACTCCGACCAATCATTGTATGCATTTCATGCAAACTCACTAAGTACGCAAGCGTATTTGAAGGCTGCATGAAGCTGCTTTGTATGCGTTTCAACCATTACGGCTATCCGCAACAATGTTATTATATGCTGACAAGTTCGCTTTGTCAAGGCGTTTTTATTCTGCTTTTGAGGTGAAGCATGATGTACTCATTTTGACGGCAAGGACAGCAAAAAAAGCCCCGCAGCCTTCAGGCGGCGGGGCTTCGGTTTACCGCTGCTCAAATCCGTGAAGAATTTCCAGCAGCTTCGAGGCGTGCAGCGCCTCCGTTTCGGCGTACTCGGAAAATAGCCTGCCCAGCTCTCCCGTGTCCGTCTCCCGTGCGTACGCCTGATAGTCCCTGACCAGCTCCGTGGAATTTTGCCACGCACGCAGCACTCTGTCACGGTCGGTTATGTGTATATCGTGTCGCTTCGTCATGTTTTGCCTCCGTTTTGTTAGTCCTTCGGTAGTATCTGCCCTAAAGCTCCGACCTATTCATCTCTCGGGCGTAAAAATACCCATAAAATGCTTTTTGCGGCGGCAAAAACCGAGCATCGTAAGGCGTTTGACCGTCAAATAATAAACTGCGTTTTCGGGGGCGTTTTGCGTCAAAACACGGACTGCGCAGAGCATGGCAGGGGGGAAAACCTGCCTAAGCAGGCGGCGGAGGCATACAGCCAAAGCCGGAGCGTTTTTCGGCGAAGACCGCAATATTATATTCAATTATATTCGGTAAATTGGTTCTGCTTCCTTGACACTCGGATAATGCGATAATATAATGTATTCGGATTGTTACGCCGTCAATTCGGCGAAAAAACCAATACAACAGGAGGTCATTTAACATGGCAAAAACCATCACCATTGATGGAAATACCGCTGCGGCACACGTTGCATACGCATTTTCCGATGTAGCGGCGATATATCCCATCACCCCTTCGTCCCCCATGGCGGAGGTTGCTGACGATTGGGCTGCGCAGGGAAGAACAAACCTGTTCGGTCAGAAGGTTCGTATAGCGGAGATGCAGTCCGAGGGCGGTGCGGCAGGCGCAGTTCACGGCTCGCTTGCGGCGGGTGCTTTGACCACCACTTTCACCGCATCCCAGGGCTTGCTGCTGATGATCCCGAATATGTATAAAATTTCGGGCGAGCTGCTCCCCGGTGTATTCCACGTATCCGCCCGTGCGCTGGCGGCACACGCTCTTTCCATCTTCGGTGACCATTCCGACGTTATGGGCGCACGCCAGACCGGCTTTGCAATGCTCTCGGCCGCTTCCGTACAGGAGGTTATGGACCTTGCGCTCGTTGCACATCTTTCCGCAATAAAGGGCAGCGTTCCCTTCATACACTTCTTCGACGGCTTCCGCACCTCCCACGAGGTACAGAAGGTCGAGGCTATCGACTACGAAGACATGGCGAAGCTCTGTGACTTCGAGGCTGTAAAGCGCTTCCGTGAAAGGGCGCTCAACCCCGAGCATCCGCATCAGCAGGGTACGGCGCAGAACCCCGACGTTTACTTCCAGGGTCGTGAAGCCGCAAACAAGTATTACAACGAGATCCCCGCAATCGTCGAGGATTATATGAAGAAGGTGGGCGAGCTTACCGGCCGTCACTACAATCTGTTCGACTATGTCGGCGCACCCGATGCCGAGCGTGTGATCATCCTCATGGGCTCCGGCGCAGACGCAGCCGAGGAAGCCGTAAACTACATGAATAAAAACGGCGAAAAGGTCGGTATCATAAAGGTTCGTCTGTACCGTCCCTTCGCAGCGGACAAGTTCATCGCAGCTATCCCCGCTTCCGTCAAGAAGATAGCGGTTCTCGACCGCACCAAGGAGCCGGGCAGCCTCGGCGAGCCGCTTTACACCGACGTTGTTACCGCCCTTAACGAGGCCGGCAGGAGCAATATCGAGGTTATCGGCGGCCGTTACGGTCTGGGTTCCAAGGAATTTACTCCCTCCATGGTCAAGGCCGTTTACGACAACCTTGCCGAGAAGGAGCCCAAAAACCACTTCACCGTGGGTATTGTCGATGACGTTACCTTCACCTCCATCCCCGTCAGGGATCAGATCGACGCAGCGCCCGAGGGAACCATCCGCTGCAAGTTCTTCGGTCTCGGCTCCGACGGTACCGTTGGCGCAAATAAAAACTCCATCAAGATAATCGGCGACCATACCGATATGTACGCACAGGGCTACTTTGCTTACGACTCCAAGAAGTCCGGCGGCTTCACCGTATCGCATCTGCGCTTCGGCAAGAGCCCCATACAGAGCCCCTACCTTATCGATCAGGCCGACTTCATCGCCTGCCACAACCCGAGCTATGTCACCCGTTACGACATTCTTGAGGGCATAAAGGACGGCGGCGTGTTCCTGCTCAACTCCGCATGGACCCTTGAGGACATGGAGAAGGAGCTTCCCGCCGAGATGAAGAACACCATCGCAAGGAAGCACCTGCGTTTCTACAATATGGACGCCATCAAGATCGCAAAGGCCGTTGGCATGGGCAACCGTATCAACACCATCATGCAGTCCGCATTCTTCAAGCTTGCGGAGGTCATTCCCGTAGAGGACGCCGTCGGCTACATGAAGGCCGCCGCCAAGAAGTCCTACGGCAAGAAGGGCGACGCCATCGTTCAGAAGAACTATGAGGCGATCGACGCCGGCATCACCGGTCTTGAGGAAATAAAATATCCCGAGTCCTGGGCGACCGCAACCGAGGGCGCAAAGCCCGTCGCCGTCACCGACGACCCCTACTTCAACGAGTTCATCAAGCCCATTCTCGCACAGAAGGGCGATGCTCTCCCCGTATCCATGCTCGCAGCCGACGGCTATGTTCCCACCGGCACGACCAAGTACGAAAAGCGCGGCGTTGCCGTTGACGTACCGAAATGGAACGTTGAAAACTGCATCCAGTGCAACCAGTGCTCGCTCGTCTGCCCGCACGCCTGCATCCGTCCCGTTCTCGTAACGGCCGAGGAAAAGGCGAATATGCCCGAGACCTTCGCCACCAAGAAGGCCATCGGCAAGGGTCTTGAGGGACTTGAGTTCCGTATGCAGCTCAGCCCGCTCGACTGCACGGGCTGCGGAAACTGCGCACAGGTATGCCCCGGCAACAAGAAGGCGGAAACGCTCGTAATGGTACCCGCCGCAGAGGTCACCAAAGCTGAAGCGGCAAACTGGGAAGCAGCTTCCAAGCTCCCCGAGAAGAAGGTGGATGTGAACAAGGCGACCGTAAAGGGCAGCCAGTTCTTAAAGCCCCTCTTCGAGTTCTCCGGCGCCTGCGCAGGCTGCGGCGAGACCCCCTATGTAAAGCTCATAACCCAGCTCTTCGGCGACAGGATGATCGTAGCGAACGCAACGGGCTGCTCCTCCATTTACGGCGGAAGCGCACCCACCTGCCCCTACACCACCAACGACAAGGGCCACGGTCCCGCATGGGCAAACTCCCTCTTTGAGGACAACGCAGAGTTCGGCTTCGGCATGAACCTTGCCGTTTCCCACCGCAGGAATATGCTTGCCGACAACGTAAAGGCACTTATCGCCATCGAATACTGCGACGAGGCTATACAGGAAGCCGGCCGCGAGTGGCTTGAGAACATGGACGACGCCGAAGGCTCCAGGGCTGCCGGCGAGAAGCTCGTCAATGCCTGCAAAGCCTGCATCGAGGGCAAGGAATGCACCTGCGAAGCCTGCACTCTGGCGGCAAAGGTCATCGAGGATAAGGATCTTCTCACCAAGAAGTCCGTTTGGATCTTCGGCGGCGACGGCTGGGCATACGACATCGGCTACGGCGGACTCGACCACGTTCTTGCAATGGACGAGGATGTAAACGTTCTCGTTATGGATACCGAGGTATATTCCAACACCGGCGGACAGTCCAGCAAGGCGACCCCCACCGGCTCCGTTGCGAAGTTTGCCGCAGCGGGCAAGCGCACCAAGAAGAAGGACCTCGGCATGATGGCGATGAGCTACGGCTACGTCTATGTTGCAAAGGTATGTATGGGCGCCGACCAGAACCAGCTTATAAAGGCGATCACCGAGGCGGAAGCCTACAAGGGACCGTCGCTCATAATCGCATACGCACCCTGCATTAACCACGGCATCAACATGGGCAAGTCGCAGGAAGAGGCGAAGAAGGCCGTCGAAGCAGGCTACTGGCCGCTTTACAGGTACAACCCCGATCTGGCGGATCAGGGCAAGAACCCCTTCACCCTTGACAGCAAGGAAGCCAAGTCCAGCTACCGCGACTTCATACTCGGCGAGGTGCGCTACGCAACGCTCCAGCGCCAGTTCCCGGAGGTTGCCGAGGAGCTGTTCGAGCGCTCCGAGCAGGAGGCAAAGGACAAGTACGAGTACTATAAGAAGCTCAACGATATGTAATGTTTAAAGGGAGTTTAATCTCCTGAGAAGCGGCGGTTCACCCAAGCGGTGAGCCGCTGTTTTATTCGGTAAAAGTTGGGTTGGCGGAGGATTGGTTTGTGGAGAGAGGTGCTTTGCGGCCAACCCAGTCGCTTTTCGGGTGCAGCTGCGTCCCGCCCACCCACCCCTTTTTTGCAGGGGCTGCTGCCCCTGCCGGGGTTTTGGGGTAAAAATCCCCTCGTTTTCACCACCCGTTCACAAACGGCGTTTGCCAATTCCCGAAATACATGATAAACTGATATAAATGGGAAATTATGTTTAACACCCGGGCGGAAAACCCATGAACGGGTGAAAGGAGATATAAATGAGCTTTATCGACACCCTGCTCGGCAACTCGAGCGCAAGCAAGCTGAAAAAAATACGCCCCATCGTGGACAGGATAAACGCACTGGAGCCTTCGGTAAAGGCGCTGTCCGACAGGGAGCTTCGGCAAAAGACGGAGGAGTTCAAGACCCGCCATGCAAACGGCGAAAGCCTTGACAAGCTGCTTCCGGAGGCGTTTGCCGTCGTCAGGGAGGCGGCGGTCAGGACCGTCGGAATGCGGCATTTTGACGTGCAGCTCATCGGCGGCATAATACTGCATCAGGGCAGGATAGCCGAGATGAAAACGGGCGAGGGCAAAACGCTCGTCGCAACGCTTCCGGCATACCTGAACGCATTGACGGGAAAGGGCGTTCACGTCGTCACCGTGAACGACTATCTTGCAAAGCGAGATGCCGAGTGGATGGGCAAGATACACCGCTTTTTGGGGCTTACGGTCGGCTGTGTCGTCCGTGAGCTTGAGCCGGAGGAGCGCAGGGAGGCATACCGCTGCGATATAGTTTACGGAACGAATAACGAGTTCGGCTTTGACTACCTCAGGGACAACATGGTCGTTTACCGTGACGCCATGGTACAGCGTGAGCTTAACTATGCCATCGTGGACGAGGTGGACTCCATTTTGATAGACGAGGCGAGGACGCCGCTTATCATCTCGGGCAGGGGCGAGGAATCCACCGATATGTACACACGGACGAACCGCTTTGTCAGCAAGCTTGAAAGGGGCGCAAACGTCGAAAAACGCTCACGCACCGAGATGCTCCTCGAGGGTGAGGCGCAGCCCGAAAGCGGCGACTACATGGTGGATATAAAGGCGAGGACGGCGGCGCTCACCACGCAGGGCATGAACAAGGCGGAGCAGTATTTCGGTCTTGACGATATAACCGACCCGATAAATTCCGAGGTGAACCACCATATCATACAGGCGCTCAAGGCGCACGCCCTTTTCACGAGGGATAAGGACTACGTCGTGCAGGACGGGCAGGTGCTTATCGTTGACGAGTTCACGGGCAGGCTCATGATAGGCAGACGCTATTCGGACGGACTGCATCAGGCGCTTGAGGCGAAGGAGGGCGTGAAGGTTGAACGGGAGAACAAGACCCTTGCGACCATCACCTTCCAAAACTACTTCAGAATGTACGGAAAGCTTGCCGGAATGACCGGAACGGCAAAGACCGAGGAGGCGGAGTTCCAGGGCATATACAACCTTGACGTCGTTGAGATACCAACGAACAGACCGCTTATAAGAAAGGACAATAACGACGTTATCTATTCCACGGAGATGGGAAAATTCCGTGCGGTCGTCGAGTCCATCGTCCAAATACACGCCACGGGACAGCCGCTGCTTGTGGGTACAATATCCGTTGAAAAGAGCGAGCTGCTTTCGGAAATGCTAAAGCGCAGGGGCGTGAAGCATGAGGTGCTGAACGCAAAGCATCATAAGCGTGAGGCGGAGATCGTCGCACAGGCGGGCAAGCTTGGCAACGTTACCATCGCCACGAACATGGCGGGACGAGGCACGGACATACTGCTCGGCGGCAACCCCGACTTCCTTGCAAGGCAGGAGCTTTTGAGGGGCGGCATGGACGAAAGGCTTATCGAGGAGGCGACGGGTCATGCCGAAACAGAGGACGAGGAGGTGCTTTCGGCACGTCAGAGCTACCGTGAGGCATACGAGCGCCACAGGAAAAAGACCGACGCCGAGCATGATGAGGTTGTTGCAAGGGGCGGACTGTACATAATCGGTACGGAGCGCCACGAATCGAGACGTATAGACAACCAGCTCAGGGGGCGCGCCGGACGACAGGGCGACCCGGGCACAACGTGCTTTTTCGTTTCGCTTGAGGATGAGCTGATGCAGCGCTTCGGTGCGGACAGGGTAAAGGGGCTTATGATGAAGCTTTCCCCGAACGACGACATACCCATGGACGTCAAGATACTCAGCAAGCAGATAGAGGGCGCACAAAAGCGTGTGGAGCAGTACAATTTCGACATAAGAAAGAACGTATTGCAGTATGACGACGTAATGAACCGCCAGCGTGAGATAATCTACGGGCAGAGGCGAAGCGTGCTGATGGGCGAGGATATATCCGCCTCCGTGATGCAGATGCTCGACGAGGCGCTGAACATCCGCCTCGATACCTTTGCCGGCGAGGGCGTGAGTGCGGACGAGTGGGACTATGAGGGGCTTGTAAAGTCGGTGGAGGAGCTTACCGCCGTAAGGCTCGATCAAAAACGCCTGCTCGAGTATGCCGGCAAAAGAAATGCCCTTGCCGAATATGTCACGAACGAGATCCACGCCGCATACGGCAAAAAGGCGGAGGAGTTTGCCGCCGTCAATATCGACATTCGTGAGGTGGAGCGCATAAGGCTTCTGCGGGCGGTAGATACGCATTGGATGGACCATATCGACGCAATGGCGGATCTCAGGCAGGGCATAGGGCTTCGTGCCATCGCCAACCACGACCCCGTTGTGGAATACAGAAACGTGGGATTCGATATGTTTGACGAGATGGTTGCCGGCATAAGGGAGCTTACCGTCAGAACGCTCATGCACACCACCGTGAATGTAGCACCCGTGCAGAGGGAGCAGGTGGCAAAGCCCATCGAGCCGGGTGCGGCGGCGGGCAGGCAGCCCAAGCGCAGCGATAAAAAGGCGGGTCCCAACGACCCCTGCCCCTGCGGAAGCGGCAAAAAGTATAAAAAGTGCTGCGGCAGACCCACGGCATAGCTTGCATAAAGGCCCGTTTCGGTGTAAAATAAACGGGTTTTTGGAATAATCAAAATAAAAAGCTTTTGGAAGGAAGTGAGAAAATGATTCAGTTGGACGAATACCGTCAGCAGCTTGCTGCAACCATTGAAACATTGAACAAGGCAGGTGAATCCCTTTGACATCGCCGGATTAAGGCATGAAAGGGATGAGCTCGAACAGAAAATGTCGGTTGACGGCTTCTGGGATGATGTGGAAAACGCAAACAAGGTCAATCAGCGCATAAAGGTGCTGATTGCGAAGATAGAAAAATACGAAAAGCTGATCGCACGCGGCGATGACCTGCTTACGCTGATAGAGCTTGCGGACGAGGAGGAGGACGAGTCCATGGTTCCCGAGGTGCAGGCGGAGTACGAGGCGTTTTCGGAGGCTGTCGAGGCGCTGAAGCTTGAAACGCTGCTCAAGGGCGCATACGATTCCGCCGACTGCGTGCTTTCGCTCCATGCCGGTGCGGGCGGAACCGAGGCACAGGACTGGGTGAGCCTGCTCTACCGTATGTACACAAGATACTGCGAACGAAAGGGCTATACCGTCAGGGTGCTGGATATGCTCGACGGCGACGAAGCCGGAATAAAGAGCGTAACCTTCGAGGTAGTCGGCGACAACGCATACGGCTATCTCAAAGCGGAAAAGGGCGTTCACAGGCTCGTCAGGATAAGCCCGTTCGACTCGTCGGGCAGGCGGCACACGTCGTTTGCATCGCTTGACGTCACGCCCATTTTCGACGACGACTCGGACAGCATAAAGCTTGACCCCGACGAAATGCGCATCGACACCTACCGTTCGGGCGGCGCAGGCGGACAGAACGTCAACAAGGTCAGCTCGGCAATCCGCATAACGCACCTTCCCACGGGAATAGTTGTGCAGTGCCAGAACGAGCGCAGCCAGCTTCAGAATAAGGAGATGGCAATGAGGATGCTCAAGGGCAAGCTGATGGAGCTGAAGGAGCGTGAGCGCCTTGAGCAGATGGCCCAGATAAAGGGCGAAATGAAAAAGATAGAGTGGGGCAGCCAGATACGCTCGTACGTGTTCCAGCCCTACACGCTCGTCAAGGACCATCGCACAAACGTCGAAAACGGCAATATACAGGCGGTAATGGACGGCGCACTCGACCCGTTCATAAACGCCTACCTGGTGCAGAACTGATAAGCGATGAATAAAAGCCCCTCCTGCAAAGAAGCGGGAGGGGGTTTTTGTGTTTGGCATATATCCCGTGCCGCCCTACACACCATTAGAGGCGGAGGGCTTGATATGCGGCGGCTTTTTTGAAACGGGGCGTGAGGGATTATCGGAACAGGCGGTTTTTCTCACCCGTTGCACGGATGTGGTCAAGCTCGCCCGAGTTGCTGAAAACATAGTCGTATATCAGCGTGGGCGATATTATGCTGAAGGCGGACGTTGCGGGGGAATAAGTCGATTCGCCCTCGATGACCTCCACCTTCCAAAGCAGCCCTCCGTCATCGGTAAGGTCGAGTGACTTGCCCAATGCGCCCTCCACGCTGTAAAACTCATGCGGCTTGCCCGTTTCCCTGTCGAATACCAAAAGCACGGCGGTGTAGTTTTTACGCATAAGTTCCGTCAATTCATCGCCCGGAAATTCGGCTTTTTCGCTGGCATGTACTTCGTCGAGCACGGGACGTATCTCGTCAAAATGGCTGCCGCTTTGGGAATTGCTCCCTGTGCTGACGCTGTAGCCGCTCAAATACACGCTGCCGTTGTATTCCGCTATACCGTTTATGATGCAGCGCCTGCCGTCCATGTCGTAGCTTAACGTATCCGAAAGGCTTCCGTCGGGCGAAATATATGCCACCTGTCCGCCGGAGAAGCCGCCTGCCAGGCAGATGAGATAGCCCCCCTCGAGCCTTGCGGCAATGCGTACTCTGCCGTAATGATATTCGTATTTATTGACAGAGAGCGTTTCGCCGCTGCCGTCCAGCTCGGTTACGCAGATATATTTTGAATCGCCCATGCTGAACAGCGTCACACCTTCGGAGTCCATTACGGCACAGGTCACCTGCTCCCTTTTAAAACCGTTGTACACCGGTTTTTCCCAAACAATATTTCCATATTCGTCTATAAGCGCCGCCCATCCGTTTGAGCTTGTGCTGCCTATGTCGCCGCCGCAAAGCATACCGAAAACCAGGGCGTCGCTGCCGTATTCCGTATGCGAAATAACGACACGATTTTTTGGAAGGTTTATTTTGTAAATCTCCTCGCCGTCGATATACTTTTCAACGGTATATCGCTCGCCGCTTGAGGCGTTTGGGTCGATGGGGTAATATTTGTACAGCACGCCCGCCGTCTCCTTGGGCACGCCGAACTGCCTGTTCCAAAGCTCCTTCAAATCGTTGGGAGCCGGCCGCCCATACACGACCTCATAGCCGTACACCTCATGTATGATTATTTCGGAGGTCGCTTCAAGACTGAAACTGCCGGAGGTTATGTCCTTATGCACCTGCCTGAGCTCGGCTCTCGAAAGCCCCTCGGTCTCCAAACCGTGCTCGTTGAAAAAACGCACCGCCTTTTGGTGCTCTATCTCGTCTATTGTGCAGGCGGTAACGAATATCAGCACAAAAAATGCGGCGGCCGCAATGATGGGTAACAGCCTGCGCCTTTGGGATGGGCGCCTTTTAGCACCGTAATTTCGTTCAGGTATCGTGCAGCCGTCCAGCATGGCTCCTTTTTCGGGAAGCTCCATGTTGTCAAGCTGCTTTAAAACAGCCTTTATTTCTCTTTTTTTCATGAATCAAACGCCCCCTTCTACATGATTATTGTCCGATATCCGCCATATATATGCGTTTAAGCTTCTTGAGAGCACGCCGATAGCGCTTTTGGGCACAGGCGGGGCTTACGCCCGTCACCTTTGCTGTTTCGGAGTTTGTAAGGTCGGCGTACAGCCTTAATGCCACGGTTTGCCGCTCCTCGTCGGACAGCTGCCCGAGCATCGCCGCTGCCGCTGCCTGCGAAATTGCTTCCGCTTCGGGATTTGTCTCGTGGCGTGTGAGGATAAGCCGCATAAATCCGTATTCTCGACGGGATCGAATTTTTTTCTCCGATCGACTATATCGAGTGCGGCGTGGCGTGCGATCGTGAACAAGTATGCCCATGCGCCGTTTTGACTTTTGTAATCCGGAGAGTAGCGGCATATACGCAGCATCGCATTGTGCAGAGCGTCCTCCGCATCCTCCCTGTTGCCGGTTATAAGGTAGCATACGGAATACAGACGCCTCGCCGAAAGCTCATATACGGCTTCGAGACTGTCGGCGTCGCCGCTTCCGAGGGATATAAGAGCTCTGTCCAATGCCCTCTTGGTTTTAATATCGTTCATACTGTGCTCCTTTTGAGGATGCTTACCGCTTTTCCAACCTCTGCAATATAAACCGTTCGACAGGCGGCTTTTCGGACACATATAACAAAAAACTGCGCCGTTTTACCCGAAGGCTTTGCGACGCAGTGCGGGGACGCTTTGATTACTTGTCCAGACCGTAGAGCTTTGTGAATTTATCCGTCAGATAATCCACATAGTAGTTTGCGTCAAACGGCTCGCCGCAGCAGATAAGCATCAGCTCGTCGGGCTTTTTGAGTCCGCCGTATTTGTATATGTGCTCCGTAAGCCATTCGACGATGGGCTTCAAATTGCCCTCGGCTATCAGCTTTTCGGCGTCAAGCTCCTTCTTCATGTGGTGATAGATCTGCGCTGCGTATGCGCTTCCGATCGCATAGGAGGGGAAGTAGCCGAGCATACCGCCGCTCCAATGGCTGTCCTGAAGCACGCCCTGGGTGTCGTTCGGCACATCTACGCCGAGGTATTCCTTGTACAGCCTGTTCCAAAGCTCCGGAAGCTCCTTCGTGGTGACGCTGCCGTTGAAAAGCATCTTCTCGATCTCGTAGCGTATCATAACGTGAATGGGGTAGGTCAGCTCGTCCGCCTCCGTCCTTATCAGCGAAGGCTCGCTCTTGTTGACCGCCCTGTACATCATCTCGGCGGTGACGTCCTTGAGCTGCTCGGGGAAAATCTCCTTCATGCGGGGCATTATCGCCTCGATGAAGCCCTGCGAGCGTCCGACTATGTTTTCAAAGAAGCGGGACTGCGCCTCGTGCATACCCATGGTGGTGCCGCCGCTGAGGGGCGAGTCGAGAAGCTCGTCGCCGGGGTTAAGCTCATACAGCGCATGACCGCCCTCATGGATGACGCTGTACATGGAGCTTGCGAGTGCATTTTCGTGATAGTGCGTGGTGATTCTTACGTCCTTTTTGGTGAAGCTCGTCGTGAACGGATGCTCCGTTTCGCCTATGCAGCAGAAATTCCTGTCGATGCCGAGCACCTCCATGAGATAGTCGGAGAATATGCGCTGGTCGGCAACGGGATAGCGGCGGCTGAGGAAGCTGTCGTCAAGCTGCTTTTTCTCACACACGGCATGGATGACCGGCACGAGCTTTTCCTTGAGCAGTCCGAAAAACCTGTCCAGAACCTCGATGGAAAGCCCCTTTTCGTATCTGTCGAGAAGCACGTCGTATGCGGGCTTGTCGGGATTTTCGTATTGGGCGAACTTTTTCTGCATGGCAACTACCTTGCTGAGAAGCGGCTCGAAGGAGGCGTAGTCGTTTTCGTTCTTCGCCCTGTGCCATGCGTACTGCGCCTCGTTGGAGATGCGGCTGTATTCGATATACTCCTCCATCGGTATGAGCTTTGTGCGCTCGTAGTGCTTGTATTCCTCCTCCACCTCACGGCGAAGCACGTAGTCAAGCTCCTCCCTGTGCTCGTACAGACAGCAGATAGCCTCGACCATTTCCTCGCTCTTTGAGAGCTTGAAGGTCTCCTCGGCAAACACCTCGCCGGTTTTTGACATGGGGTATTCCGAGCCTGCGGGGGCGGCTGTCACGGAGTCATAATACATCACGCCGCCGGCATGGCGGAAAGCCATGAGCTTTTTTTGGTTGGTAAGGAAGGTTTGTTTTGCGGTGGTTACGTCCATTTTGTAAAATTCCTTTCCGATTTTTGTATATTCATTGTAGCACCGGAGGACGGATTTGACAATTCCGCCAAAAAAGTTTTTGCTGTGCCGCCCTATAAAAAAAGCCTCCCGTCCGCAGCGCTTGCGAAGGGGAGAAAAACGAAAAATCTTATTCAAAGTAGGCGTCAAACTCCTTGGGCCAGGGGATTATGCAGTTTTGTCCCCAGCCGTCCGAACCGTAGGCGTCGGTGTTTTTGTTGAAGGCGCAGATTTTTTTGCCGTAATCTATGACCACTCGAAGGTCGGCGGCGGAGATCAGCACCAAATCGGGATCGCTGTCGGTGGTTTTGACCTCGATGGGCTGTCCTTTGAGATATTTCGGGACGCACATGGGTACGGCGGCGTGGACGGATTTGTGCTTTTTGCTCGTTGCATATACGCATACGCCGCCCCATTCCTTTTCTATGACCAGCCATTTATCTTCCATGTTGAAAAAATACGCCTTCGGGAAGAACCGCAGCTTAAACGTTTCCTTTTTCATCGCCGTAAATCTCCTTCCTTTTGCCGTCGCATATTTATGCCGTCGCATTTATGCCGTCGCATTTATGCGACTGAATTTATGCCGTCGCATCTATGCGACTGAATTTATGCCGTCGCAT
>SAMEA3663207__coassemble_381_pt1 | contig 14377 bp, 10 predicted proteins | sample SAMEA3663207__metabat2_low_PE_015 | metagenome-assembled genome bin SAMEA3663207 (sample SAMEA3663207) | pig gut metagenome | biome: pig gut; feature: pig-associated habitat; material: faeces | place: China | collected 2013 | reverse complement strand
ATAACCGCAAAGCGGCGCTCACCGCAAAAAGCACCTTGCGGTATCGGCGGCTTGGAGGCGAAAAAATGCACTCCAATTAAGGCATGCTCGGCAGGGGTATGCGATAAGCCAATGTGTTCGACAAAGGACTTTTGGCAAGCTTTTCAGCCTTCCCGCCCCATCCGAAGGATGGGCTGAGCCCGTCAGGGCGTTGGGTGGGTGGGCGGGGCACGGAAGCTGAAACGAACGCCCATAAAGATAACCGCAAAGCGGCGCTCACCGCAAAAAGCACCTTGCGGTATCGGCGGCTTGGGAATGAAAAACACCACACAAAGGGCTTTTTGCCGGCGCTTTCGTGCGTCGTTCGGATGTACCGGCGGCTTGGAGAGATGAAAAAATCCACCCCCCAAGGGGTGGATTTTTATGCTTTTCTTACTTACTCAATGATGCTGGAAACGACGCCGGAGGCAACCGTACGGCCGCCTTCACGGATTGCGAAACGCAGACCTTCGTCCATTGCGATGGGGGTGATCAGGGTGATCTCCATCCTGATGTTATCGCCGGGCATAACCATCTCTACGCCCTCGGGCAGCTTGATGGTGCCGGTTACGTCGGTCGTCCTGAAGTAGAACTGCGGACGGTAGCCGCTGAAGAACGGGGTGTGCCTTCCGCCTTCTTCCTTCGTCAGTACGTAAACCTCGCTGTTGAAGTGGGTATGGGGCTTGATGGAGCCGGGCTTTGCAAGAACCTGACCGCGCTCGATCTCGGTGCGCTGTACGCCGCGCAGAAGCAGACCGATGTTGTCGCCTGCGATTGCCTGGTCAAGGAGCTTCCTGAACATTTCTACGCCCGTTACGACGGTCGTTCTGGTTTCCTCGGTAAGACCTACAAGCTCGACGGTCTCCTGTACCTTGATGGTGCCGCGCTCTACTCTGCCCGTTGCAACCGTTCCGCGTCCGGTGATGGAGAATACATCCTCTACCGGCATAAGGAAGGGCTTATCCGCTGCACGCTCGGGTTCCGGAATGTAGCTGTCAACTGCATCCATCAGCTCGAACAGGCACTGGCACTCGGCAGTTTCTCTGGCGTTCTTGCCGCTCTGGAGTGCTTCGAGAGCCATGAGGGCGGATCCCTTTACGATCGGAATGTCGTCGCCCGGGAAGTCATAGCTGGAGAGCAGCTCGCGGATCTCCATCTCGACAAGCTCAAGCAGCTCGGGGTCGTCAACCTGGTCAACCTTGTTCATGAATACTACGATGTAAGGTACACCTACCTGGCGGGCAAGCAGTATGTGCTCTCTCGTCTGGGGCATGGGGCCGTCGGCGGAGGATACTACGAGGATCGCGCCGTCCATCTGTGCAGCGCCCGTGATCATGTTCTTTACATAGTCGGCGTGGCCGGGGCAGTCAACGTGTGCATAGTGACGGCTTGCGGTCTCATACTCAACGTGTGCGGTGTTGATCGTTATTCCACGTGCCTTCTCTTCCGGTGCCTTGTCGATCTCGTCGTAACGCATTGCGGCTGCCTGTCCCTGCTGTGCAAGGCACATCGTGATCGCTGCGGTCAGCGTCGTCTTGCCATGGTCAACGTGACCGATGGTGCCGATGTTTACGTGCGGTTTGGTTCTTTCAAATTTTGCTTTTGCCATTGTTTTTTCCTCTCTGCAATTTTGCAATATTATTTGCTGTTCCTCCCCGCAAGCGGAAAAGGATATGGAGCGGGTGATGGGAATCGAACCCACATGGCCGGCTTGGGAAGCCGGAGCTCTGCCACTGAGCTACACCCGCCCGACGACGGGTTCGAATAGACGATTGCACCCAAAATACAGCGACTATATTCTAAAACAAGAAAAACACTTTGTCAACACCTTAGAAAGGCAAAACATTCCTTGAAAAGCTTATATTTTTGCGTAAAAGGTATGCCTGCGCCGTTTCGCCGCCGCCCGATGACCGTCAAAAAGCCCCTTTTCGTTTTTCATGCCCGTTTTTATGTGCATAGCCGAGCCGCCTTATTGCTTTTGCCCCCTGACGGCTGTATAATCAAGCCGAACATTTGTTCCACACAACCCCCGATTGGGCTTCACATCTTTTCGGTTCGACGGGGGTTGGCACTTTATCAACTTTTCAGAAAGGAAGCATTTTTTATGAATTTTGAAAGCAAATCCGAAAAAATCGCCTTTGATTATGCGGAAATCGACAAGGCGCTTTTCACGCCCCCATCCAATGAGCAGGGCAAGGACAACAGCGTTATGCTGACCGAGCGGAGGCTGTATGCGCTCGCCGCTTTGGAGGTAAGGATACTCGACAGCCGTGAGGAGCTTGCGGAGCTTGAAAATCTCGGCGTTGATGCGCTGAGGCATCATTCGCTATCGGTCGTTTCGATGCTTTCTCCCGGTATGCGCATTGACCCCGAGGAGGCCCACGCCATGCAGATGGCAAGGCTCAGGGCAAGGCTTGCGGCGGATGAATTTGAGGTGCGGCGCATGAGGCGCGCGCTCGACTGTCTGCGTGAGGACGAGTATTTCCCCTGCATCGAGCTGTATTACTTCCGGCGAAAGGGCGATGCTTACATTGCCGAAAAGCTCTATCGTGACATAAGCACGGTGCGCCGAAACCGAAGGCGCCTTGTGCGTGAGCTTGCCGGAATACTGTATTATTGAGTTATTCTTTAATCCCTCCGTCTGTCCTTAGGACAGCCGCCTCCCGTCACGGAGGCGGTTTTTTGTTCGCTCTCCGCCGCCTGCACAGGGCTTTTTCAGGTATAGGAAGCTGTCGGCAAAGCTGACCGAGGGATCGTCCTCCCGCCACGGAGGCGGTTTTTGCCGGCAAAACGCCGCTTCGGCTTTCGTTGCACGGCAGGGCGAATTTTGTTATACTTAATGCAGCGAAATGACGGGAGAGGGACGATGTACAAACAGCGCTTTATTGAAATATACGGACACCTGCCGCAGGCGGTATATGCCGCATCGGGCAGGGTGGAGCTTTGCGGAAACCACACCGACCACCAGGGCGGGCGTGTGCTGGCGGCGGCGATAGACCGTGCCGAGTGCAGGCTCCCGAAGGAGGATATGAGTGCGCTGGCAAGAAGGCTGCAGGAGGGTGTGGCCTCCCCTGATTAAGGGGAGGTGCCCGAAGGGCGGAGGGGTCCCTTTCAGCCTCCCTTGTGTAAAGGGAGGTGGCTGCCCAAAGGGCAGACGGAGGGATTGCCCGACTGCGACCCGAGGGCTGTTATCGGGAGAAGCGGCATCTTGCCGACAGCTTGTTCGGCACCTTGCCCGGCACCCTGCCGTGACATCCCGTCATGGCCTCCCCCTGTTTAAGGGGAGGTGCCGTAGGCGGAGGGGTCCCTTTCAGCCTCCCTTGTGCAAAGGGAGGTGGCTGCCCAAAGGGCAGACGGAGGGATTGAAGAAGCAATTCGCTCCCACACTGCACCAAACAGCAAAAACGACCGGAGCCGTCAGCCTCGGTCGTTGCTTTTACTTTTTATTCGGTTTACAGCTCGTGCGCCGTTTTGTATGTTTATCTCATCCTCTTGAGGAAGTCCTCGACGGTCAGCTTAAATTCCTTGCTCGACCTCATGTCCTCCTCGACCTTTTCGCAGGCGTGGAGCACCGTTGTGTGGTGCTTACCGCCAAACTGCACGCCGATCTCCGCAAGCGACAGCACCGTAAGCTCACGGCAAAGGTACATCGCCACCTGCCTCGGTATTACTACGGGCGTGTCACGCCGCTTTGACTCCAGATCCTCGGGCTTCACGCCGTAATACTCGCATACGACCTTTTTGATGTCGGCGGGGACTATGGTTTTTTTTGCGGGGATAATGTCCTTCAGCGCGCGCTCGGTCATGGCAAGGTTTATATCCTGCTTGTTTATGTTGGAGTAGGCGATTATGCGGTTGAGCGAGCTTTCAAGCTCACGGATGTTCGACACCACCTTTTCGGCGATATAGAACAGCACGTCGTCGGGTATGCTCCTGCCCTCAAGCTCCGCCTTGCGCCGAAGTATCGCCATTCTCGTTTCCATGTCGGGCGGCTGCACGTCGGCGATTATTCCCCATTCAAACCTCGTGCTGAGGCGCTCCTCAAGCCCCGGGATCTCCCTCGGGTGCTTGTCCGAGGTGATGATTATCTGCTTGTTCGCCGCCTTGAGATCCTCAAACGTGTAGAAAAACTCCTGCTGCGTGCTTTCCTTGTTCGCCATGAACTGCACATCGTCGATCATCAAAACATCGACGTTTCTGTATTTCTTGCGGAACTTCGTGCGGTAATGCAAGTTGTTTTCCTTCGCCTGAAGTGCGGTTATAAGCTCGTGCGTAAAGTTTTCGCTCGTGGTGTATAGGACGTTGGCGCCGGGGTTGTTGGTAAGCACCTTGTGTCCTATTGCGTGCATAAGATGCGTTTTGCCAAGACCCACGCCGCCGTAAATGAGCAGGGGATTGTATGCGGAGCCGGGGGAATTTGCGACGGTTTCCGCCACCGCATAGGCAAAGCGGTTGGATTCGCCGATTACGAACGTTTCAAAGGTGCATTTGGGATTATGCACAAAGCCGCCGGTGGAAAGTGCGGGATCCTGCTCTGAAAGCTCGCCCAAAAGCTCCCTCGCCTCGTTCGGCAAAAGGAGCACGGCCTTTATTTCCTGTCCCGTAACGGCTTTCAGTCCGGCGTTTATCTGCGATATGTGCAGACGGTTCACGGTGCTTTTCTGCAGCTCGTTTGCGGTCACAAGGTATATCGTGTCGTCGGTGATCGCAACGGGCTCCAGCGTGCTTATCCATGTCTGATAGGTTATGTCCGTAAACTCGGGCTTCAAAAGAGCCGTCGCTTCGTTCCATACAGCATAGAAATTTTTACCTGAGCCTTTTATCCGGTTTACGCCGACTTTTTCAAACTCTCCGTTGCCTTCCATAGAATCCTCCCATCAGAAGCGGCAGCTTGCAAAAAATGATAGAATCACAGTAATTCTATCAAATGCCGTCCCCTTTTACAAGGGAAAAATTCGTAATTTTTCAGAAAAAAGCCGCTTTTCGGCTTTACACCGCAGCCTTGTTATTCTATGAGACCGTTTTCTTCAAGCTGTCCCAAAAATTCATCCACGTCCGTTTTAACAGTCTCCTCGTCGGCGTCGTAGATTTCGAGCATCGCCTTTACTATATCGTCCCGTGTTTCGGCGTCGGGCATTATCCGCAGTATTTCGGAGGCGGTGGGGTTCACGATTATCATCCCGTTAAAGTCCGCCGACGTGCCGAGGGGTATAAGCACCGTTTCGCCCATCAGCTCACGGACTATCACGTTTTCCTTCAGCTTCATTTCAGTTTTGCTCCTTTATCCTTTGATATTCAAGCTCCGTCAGGCGCAGAATCTCCTTTGTCCTCTCGCAAAGATACCTCGGCACCCCGTCAAAGCTTCCCGTTTCCGTGTAGCATGAGGCGGCGCAGACGTCGCAGGCGTGACGCACCGGGCATGAGGTGCATTCCGGCGGCAGGAATATCTCCATTGTTTTCGCCCTCAGCTCGTCCCACGCAGCATCAAAGCCGACCTCCAGCGGATACACGCACGGCTCGTTTATCATGCCGCAGGGGGTCATCCTCCCGTCCCACGTCATCCAGAAGGTGCTTCTGCCCGCGCGGCAGAATATCCTTTCGCCCTCCTTGGGGGGCATTTCGGGTGAGCCGCCGCAGCCGTCGTCCTCCTCCTGTCTTATGCCCTTTTTCATGTTTTCGGCACGGAGCATGAAGCGCTCGTCCGAGAAGCGGAGCCTGTCATAAAGTACCCCCAGCCTTGCTGAATCCTTCGGGCTTAATCTGTCGCCGCAGCCGATATGCTCCTCACCGCACCTTGCCGCAGGGAACATATACGACGCCATCTGGATATGTGCGCCCTCGGCGGCGGCTATGTCGTAAACCGCCTTTGCGTCCCGATAATTGTGGGGGGTCATGCTGTGGTTTATCTTCACGTTCAGCCCGAGCGCCTTCATCGAGCGAAGTGCCGAAAGCGCCTTTTCAAACGCCGCTTCGTCGCCGCAAAGCCTTCCGTATGCCTCGGGCGTGGCGCCGTACAGCGACATATTCACCCTCGCCGGAGGCTGCGCCCTGAACAGCCGCAGCACGTCATCGTTCACCATCGTGCCGTTGGTGTTTATCGAAACGAGTATGCCCATCTTTCTGAGGCTTGTGTAGATGTACTCAAAATCCGGTCTCAGCAGCGGCTCGCCGCCCGTCAGCAGCATCAGCAGCATTCCCTTCGCCCTTGCCGCTTCGGCTATGCCGAGCCATTGGTCGGCGGTAAGCTCTCTGCCTCGCTTGTCGACCTCGTCCTTTGACAGGTGGACATAGCACATTTTGCAGTTTAAATTGCATCTTGCCGTCAGCTCGAAGGTACCCATGAGCGGCACGCCCAAGTGCACCGCCCTGCCCGACAGATATTTTACTATTCTAAGCTCCTCATAGCTTTCAGACATTGTTTTTCTCCTTATAGCCCCTGACAGTTTTTTACTGCGGCTTCGGGCTTGCACATTGCGTTGCATTTCTGCGTTGCGTTTTCTGTCGCACATTGCGTTGCATTTCTGCGTTGCATTATGCGTTGCTTTATTGCATTGCTTTATTGCATTGCATTCAGCAGCGCTTTTGCCGCACGCTCGTCCGCCGTGCAGTACAGCTTTATCATCGGCACGCTTTTTATCGTGCGCAGCGCCGCATCCGTCAGACGCTCCATGTCGCTTTTCAGCCAGCTATGCGCCGTTGCGCCGCCTATGAGCGCCGCCGCCGCTTTACCCGCACTCATCGGCACGGCACGGTTTTCCTCCGCCTGCTCAAGCGACACGATGGCACGGAGGGGAAGGGATACGTTTTTGCATATTCCGGACGAGCCGCAGTACGGCACTCCGTGTGCATGGGCTCTGCCGCCGATAAAGCGGATCAGCGCCCTGTCGCCGTTTATCACGTCCGCACCCTGCGTCCTTCGCCATATCTCCGCCTGGGTGGATTTGCCCACGCCCGACGGGGCGGTGAACAGTATCGCCTGTCCGCCGTATTCTATCATTGATGCGTGGAGCAGTAAACCGCCGTGCATCAACAGAATATGCGGTATTTCAAACGTGCGGAATATCACCCTTGTGTTCTCGTACTCCCATGCGCTGTCCGCGTCGGTAAGGGTTTTTACCGTGCTCGCTGCCGTGTCAAGCTCCGTTACGGCGAATATCCTTCTGTTCGGCAGCACAGAGCGATGGATTATTGCCGCTCTGCCGCCCTCAACATATATGTCCCGTGTCGGCTCCGAAATTGTCGGCTCGCCTTTTGGTACGGGAAGCCTGTCCGTCTTTTTAAGGGTCTGCACCGTGTCGAAGCCGTCAAACTCCGCCTCGAACAATTCGAAGTTCCTCTCTTCGCCTATACCGAAGTCGGCCTCAAGCTTTATCCGAACGCCGCCTATTTCATAGCGCTTGACGTTAGTTTGCATCGTTGTACGTTACGAACAAAATTACGCTCGAAGCCTTCAGAAAATGCTTGGTTTCAACGGTCTTTTCCTCGCCGTCCCCAAGGTCGCTTATTCTCGCGCGGTAGGTTATGCCGCCGATGAATATGCCCATGTCGGAGGACTTATAGTAAACGTATATGTCGCCCGAGATGTCCCTTCCGCTGATATTCTCCACGGAAAGCTTGCCGTCGGCCGCCTTTATGCGGAATACGTCGCTGTGGAGGCTTATCTCGTCGTGGTAAAGGGCATACGCCGTGACTGCGTCAAAGTCGTAGCTCGCCTCTTGGGAGAAGCGTTTTCCCTGCTTTTCAAGCACCATCACGGACTTGCCCGCAGGAAGAGAGGTCAGCCTGAACTCGAACGTGTCCGTACCGTCCGTGAGGCGAAGCTCCATAAGCTGTACGTCGTCCTCGCTCTCGTTGGTCACGACGATCATCAGACAGCCGACAATCATCGTGTCGCTTCCGTCCTCCATGTAGGTGCCGGTGTATTTTCCGAGCCTTGTGATCTTAAGCCCCGTGTCGCCTATTGCGTACGGGAGAGTCATTCCTGCGCTCTGTCCCTCGCCGTCGGTGCCGCCCATATTTTCGCCGACGGTCGCATCCTCAAAGCCCGGGATGTCAAGATCGACTATATCCTCGGGGCTTACGGGCTTTTGTATGTCGGTCATCTGACCGCCGATGGGTGAAAGCACGTCACTTCCGCCCTTTGTGAGCAAAACTATCCCCGCCGCAATTATGCCGACGATAATCACGGTCAGTGTTATGTTGAGTATAAGCCTTTGCCTTTTGGGCATAATGCGCTTTTTCTTATTCGCTTTTGCCATTTTTCCTCCTAAAGACTGGGGGCCGCAGCATTGTGCGCGGCCCGCCTGTTAATGTTTAGATGGAAGTAAAGATCTTGGACGATTCAATCGGTATGTTGTAGCACATTCCGTTGTAGCCGTCCGGCACGGGGTAGGTGCAGACTCCGTAACTGATGAACAGTGTTATTCCGCCGCCGGCGTTGTAGCCGCATTGTCCCTGCTGGTGCTCAACCTGGATGTCGCATGCCGCCGAAATAACGTCCGCCATTTCGAAGCTTTCCTTATAGAGTAAAGGCTTTTCGTATGTCTTTTTCATAATTTATTGCTCCTTTCTCCTGGGTTACTTTTCCACCGAAACGGGGAAGGGGACAAGGATCGGGCTCTGTCCGAAGGGAGCCTTTTTGGTAACGATCACGCTGACTACCTTCGCAGTTTCCGTTGCGATGCCGAAGTCGCCGACGCCCTTGATGTCGTACAGCTTGAAGCCCGTTGTCTTGGTTGCGATGGTCACGGTCCAGGTGCGCTGTCCGTTCTCGCCGTCAACGTAGCTGATGCTGTCGGGCTGCACCTCGGTTCTTCTGCCTTCCATGATCACCAGCTCGTCAACGTCGGTGGAGGTGACGACGGTAAACACGATGGGGTTGCCGAGGGTTACGGTGGTATTGGTTGCCCTTGCAGCATGGATATCCATGTCATACTCATGACCGTAGAGGTCGATCATGCCGCTTCTGATCATCTCGTGTGCATTGACCGCCGAGGGTGCGTTGGACAGCAATACTATATCGTATTTGCCTTCCGGCGCAAACGCCGTCTTGAGGTTGGTGAGTGCGATGACCCTGCCGCTGTCAACGGGGCTTACGTTGGTTATCACGAGATAGCCGGAGGTCCAGGTGTTATTTTCCACGTTCTCTGTCCACTCGCCGAGCGCATCTGCGGGTATCTCGTAGTACATATCGCTCGTGGTATTCAGATTGATGGTGTTCCTTATGGATGCGCCGGTATGGTTGCCCTCAACCGCAGCGATAGCCTCACCGTTGGGGCTCTTCATGCCGAAGTAGATGCCCGTGGGCTTTGCTCCGGTCGTTCTGAGCGCAAATGCGATGCCCTGTCCGGGTGCGAGGTAGATCTCGTTGTTCGGACCGATGTCTGCATAGTCGGACGCAAATGCCGTTGCAGCAATACCGTCAACGAACATTGCTCCGCCAAACTCGATCGCTGCGCTGCCTTCGTCGTCGGGATTATATTCCACGGAGTTGAGCAGCATATCACGCATTTCCTTGAAGATCGGATAGCCTTCGTTATCCTCGATGTATGCGTTCGTGGCCGTTTCATCGCCCTGTGCGGGGTTGTAGATCCTTACGCCGTCGATGTAGAGGTCGTAGGAGCCGTCGCCGCCCGCATTGGTCGAGTCAAGGATCGGTACGTAGGGCGTGGTGATGACTACATTATATGTACCGTAGGGAAGGTCATAGCAGTTGATGACCGGTATCTGATACATATTGGAGTCAACGACGACCTGAGTTCCCTTGTAATAGGTGTTCACGAAGAAGCTCGTTTCGTAATTGCCATTTTCGTCGGTCACCTCTACGGTGATTATGCCGGAGTCAGCGTTACAGAGCGATACCACATCAAAGCCGGTTCCCGTGAAGGTGAACGATGCGGTAGGCCACGTGAGCTTATCATCGGCGATCATAGCATCAAAGTGCGCCTGGGTCACGGTTATCTTATGTGCGGAGGACAGGCTGTAGGTCATGCCCTGCTCATAATGTGAGTCGTGTCCGTAGTTTCCGCCCTCGCCGACATAGTCGGTATCCTGTACGGTTGCGGTCGCCGAGCCGACAACCCGCCACTGCGCCTGACCGTCGACGCCGTTTGTGAAGATGACGCCGTCGCTGCCGGTGAAGTTATCCTCGTAATAGACGGTGGTTGCCGGTATTACCTGGATCGAGGTGGTCAGATAGCGATCCTGCGTGTCGCTCTTGAAGCTTACCTCGTAGGCAAACTCCTCTACGCCGCCCATGGACATGGAGGTGGGAGTATATTCTATATGCGTTGCATCAACGATGCTTGCCGTACCGTAGGTCAGCCTGAGCGAGCCGCCCATGGTTGCGGTGGATACGGAGTCCACATAGGAAGACGAGGCATTTGCTGCATCCGCCTTGGCGGCATAGATGCCGTGGAGAGTGCCGCTTACGCTCGATACGAGGTCGTTGTTGATAACGGGGATGCTTACGGGCAGACCGTAGTCGATTACCACTGCATCGGGAATTACCTTGACTGCCCAAATTACCGCAAACTCTACAACGGTGTTGGTGTAGTCGCCGGCGGTGTTGGTCTCGCCTGCGGGCGTCGCATAGGTGGTGGCACCCGGTGCATTTCTGACGACGGTGGTGGGGGTCTTACCGCTGCCCACCGTAACAATGTATTTACCCGTTCCTTCGTTTCCGCCTCTGCCGTTCGACTTTACATAGTAGGCCGCAGCGGAATCGTAAAGATCGTAACCGTTAAGGGCGCTGATGCCCGCCTTGAGTGCGGCAGCGCTGAGAGTATAGTCGTAATTGAAGGAGCCGGTCGAACCTATGGCTACTCTCGTCATGTCAACTTTCTTCTCCTCGGTCAGGTATGTGAGGTTCTGATAGTCGACAAGCTGACCGGAGCTGTTAACCGGCTGTCCGTTCGCATTGACGAGGTAGAATCTGTAGGTGACGATGGCACTTGCCCACGGGAGAGCGGGAACCTCGTAAACCTTCTTGCAGCGGTTGCCCATGTGGTTCTCGTAGGTTATGTACGCCTGTGCATTGGTGTCGTATCTGCCGCCGGTACGGGCACCTGCGACGCCCTCAGCCGTGTTTCTCGTGTCGGTCAGATATACGTTGTACCTTATTGCCATGTCGTTTGCGGTTATGTCGCCGATACGCCAGATGAAGGTCTTGGTTGCCGATTCATAGGTGAACAGCGACGCCGTGATGGTATAGCTGCCGTCCTCCTTATAGCTGAGGATGTTGCTCGAGCCGAGGACGTTGGAGAATGCAGCCGTTCCGTCGGTGCTGAAGGTGACCCTCTCGAGCGTTTCGTATTCGCCGGTCCTGTTTCCGTTTGTGTCAACGGTGTACTTCCTTACCTCAATAGACGCACTCTTGGAGTCTTCCGTTGCGGTGTAGTTCGGATACTCGGTGATGTTGCCGTAGTCCGCAGTCTGCAGCTCGAAGTTGGGATGGATCACGTCGGTAACAACGGCGTTTGTACCCGCAAGAAGTATTGCGCTTCCGATGTTTTCGAACGCCTCGTTGAGCTGGACGGTATCGTCCGCCGCAAATACCCTGTTGGAGCTTCCGACGATGCGGTTGAGGAGGGCGGTACACTGGGCTGCGGTAAATGAGGTAAAGTCCAGATTATTAGATGAATCAATACTGAATCCACTAATCTGCGAACCGGCAGCCATACCGAGGGATATGCCGTATATCGTTGCGCCGAGAGTCGAGGTTATGCCAAGCTCATTTCTGATGGTTGAGCTCATATTGAGCGCAGAGAAGCTCTCTGCCTTTATCGCCGCCGCATAGTGATGGTCGGTAAATTTATACTTTGCAAATGCGGATGCGACATCGGTCGTCATATATGACCAGTCGCTTGCGGTGGGAGCAACACCCGTCGTCCATTTATACCAGAGTGACGACATTGTGGAAAGCTGTGCCGTGGTATAGTAGGATGCGCTGGAGGACTTCGGGAAGGTTGCGCTGCCAAGCTCCATCTGGTTATAAACGCCGGGAGCACCGTCCGTGAGGAATACTACGAACTGCTCACGGGAGTAACCGGGCTGGCTGCGTGCGCTCTTGAGTATTTCGTAGGCATGCTGAAGCGCCGCATCGTAGTTGGTACCGCCGTTTGCAGAGATACCGTCGATAACGCTGTTAAGGGAGGTAAGCTCTGTATCGCTGCTCACCTGTATGAGCGCATTATGCGAGGGAACCACTGTGTTGGTGCCGGTGATAATCTGTGCACTTTCCGAGAAGGTAACAATCGCCACTCTGTTGTCGGAATAGCCGGTGGCGCTTGTAAGCAGCTTTTCCACGAACGCCTTTGCCGCAGTCTTTGCAAGCGTCATCTTCTGGTTCGCTACTACGGACGTTTCATTGCCGTTTATGTCATATTCCATACTGCCCGAAATGTCGATTACAAGAACGACGTCAACGGGCTTGGAGTTCATCGGAACGCCGCGGGCAAACAGCTCCACGGTACCGACGCCGGTGTTGTAATAGTCGGTGCCTTCAGCGGTGTAGGCGTTTTTCTCAATACGAATCGAACCCTCGTTGGGATACTCGGGGAAGTTTTCGGTGTCGCCCGTGTCAACGATGACGTCGCCGCTTGCAACCCTGATGGTTACGTAGTTCGTTGCATACTTCGTCGTGCCGTTGGCGGTCCAGGAGAGCGTTACCTTTACGAGCGCTTCGCCGCCGGCCGTGTCGGTTATGGTGACAAGACCGTTTTGGTCAACGGTGGCGATTTTGCTGTCAACTATCTCCCATGTAACGGTTTCGTTCGTTATGGAGGAGGAAAGGTTGTTCTGCTGCGAAAGCTGTATGCTCGTGCCGCTTACGTCCACGGTCGTACCCGATACGCAGGTCGCACCGTTGTAGATGTCGATGCCGACTTTGCCGGTGGTGGTGGAAGTGACCTCTACTTCCTTGAACAGGCGAATGGTGTAGGCGTTGCTGGAGGTAAGAGAATAAGCATTTCCACCGACGCTCGACTTTCTGTAACCGCCGATGTAGTAGTTCGTGCCGCTCGATATCGTGTACAGCTCGTTATTTGTACTGTTGTAGTACATCGGCAAGTAATAATAGCTGTGAGCAACGAGATAATTTGCTGAGTCGTCGGTGTTATCCGCCGTCATATCATAGCCAAGAGCTACGTTGGTCAGTGCTCCGCCGCTGGATTGTGCGGAGTATGTCCACATTATCCTGGTGTTGTCGGAGACGATATAGTCCACGGAGCTTACGCCGTCGCCGCCGGCATTTACAGTAATGCCGCTCGATGTGACGTAGTACTCATAATAGGTACTGCCGCTCGACGTATATGACTGCCCGGAAGTACTGGGGACGAGTGCATAGGTTCCATCGGCATCATAGTCAACGATTATGTAGTTTCCGCCGTCCTCAAAGTTGTCAACGAGCTGGAATATTTTCGTTGTGGTTGTAACGCTGTCTTCTGCACTCTCGGGCTCGGGGGTTTCGACGACGAGCTTGGTGTAGTTGGTCACGGTGTAGGTCGTGCCGCCATAGGTATATTCATAGGTGACCTTTACAACGGCATAGCCGGTCTCGCCGGTGAAGGCGACAACACCGGTAGAGGAATTTACAGATGCTATAGCAGGAGAGCTCTGGCTGTAAATCGACCAGGTGGTGGATTTGCCCGTTGCCGAAGAAGGCACGTTGAGGGGGGTGGCCTCAAGCGTCCTCGTGGTTTGGCTGCTCGCCTGTACCTTATACTCCTGCTGGGAGATCCTTGTACCGTCGCAGTAGATGTCAACGCCGGATTCGGCAGCGGTCGTGCCGCTCTGAACAACGGTCTCTTTGTAGTAGTAGAACGCAGTGCGGTAGCTCGTACTGCTGCTGTAAAGAGCGTACGGATAAGTACTGCTGTAGTTGTACAGGTAATAGTTGGCATTATGAATGTAATGGTATGGGTTGGAGCTGCTGTAGGCAGCGGTCGAGTACAGATACGTCGAGGAGCCGCTCTTGGGTATCAACGGTCTCGGAGAAGAACTGTTGTAGGCGATACCATATACGGTGCCCTCGTTCCATAAAACGAATTTGTCGCCGTAATTGCTGTCTGTATCAACATACTCATATTGCCATACGTAGTTCTCGGCGGGAGCTTCTATATACCTGCCAAAATCGCCGTAGCCGGTGCCCGACTTTACGGTGAGAGAGTTCCTCTGTATATAGGTTGCGCCCGTGTCGCGCAGAGCATAGGTCGTTCCGGCGGTCATGCCTTCGGCGATTATGTATCTGCCCCCATCTTCAAAGTCGTCAACGAGAACGAATACCTTTTTGTAAACAGGCGTTGTGCCCTCGCCGGTTTCGGGCGCAGGGATCTGACCTGCGGTCTTTACGACGACGTTG
>SAMEA3663207__coassemble_340_pt1 | contig 15431 bp, 16 predicted proteins | sample SAMEA3663207__metabat2_low_PE_015 | metagenome-assembled genome bin SAMEA3663207 (sample SAMEA3663207) | pig gut metagenome | biome: pig gut; feature: pig-associated habitat; material: faeces | place: China | collected 2013 | reverse complement strand
TCATATCGTTTCTCCCCAAATTCCATTTTGTTTCGTTCATTTTACCATAAAGACACAGAAATATAAAACAGAAAAACCTCTCTTGCCCTGGTAGGCAAAAGAGGTTTCTTTGCGTAGATATGACTTCAATTTTATGCATTGAAGTACATGTCATAAACGATATAACCATGTATGCCATCCAAGGATCCTTCATATGTCTCCTGACACATCATGCACCGGGGTTCTTTCATTGGATAGCCACTTGTTGGGAAAATATTATATTCGGATGATGTTCGAAATCCAACTTGATTATAAAAGTTATAATTTCCCTCAACGGTTATTCCTTTATAGCCCAATTCTCTCACTTTCTCAATTCCCATCGTCAACATGGCCGTTCCAATTCCCTGGCGAAAATAATCTGCATGAACAGAGACAGGTGCTAACATAACAATGCCAGAATTTGTTTCATTATTATGGCCACCTTTCTTTGTTGGTGATAGCGGAAATTTTGAAAACAAAAAGTGTCCTACCACCTTGTTGTTTAATTCCGCGACAAAGGACAATTCTGGAATATAATATTTCGAATCTCTGATTTCCTCCACCAATGCAATAATATCGGTTCCATCAGAATAGTCTGTTCCTTCTTGAAACGAACGCAAAATTAGAGATACAATACTCTTATAATCTTTATGTTCTTCCGGACGAATTATAATCTTCTTATTCATCATACGCATATCCTCTTCTCAAATTCCGATTTATCGAGCCATTTTTCATTTTCACAATTCTGCAGCAAAAACTAAAAAACAGACACCAATCGTGATACCCATTGTATCAAAAATGGTGTCCAGTTCTGGTGGGGATAGAGGGACTCGAACCCCCGACCTCCTCGATGTGAGCGAGGCGCGCTAACCGGCTGTGCCATATCCCCGAGCATGTAGTATTCTACATCATGCGGAGCCGTTTTGCAATACTATTTTTTATCAAATTCATTTCGTCTTAAATTCACGCATCAATGTCTATAAGACCGCATTCGTACATTATCCTGTGATTGCTGCACAAATTAACGCTTTTTGCGGCGTCTACCCTGCCCTGTGAAATCGGTACAGCCTCCAAAACGTGCGGCTCGTCCAAACCGCATACTGCGCATTTTCCTTCACTACTATCTGTCGTTTTCCGCACTCGAGTGTTTCGGTGCTTCATCCTCGGAAACATACTCCTTATGCGAATCAAAGAGGTAAATTCCACCTGCTCAAACAGACAAACATCGTGTTTCGGTGATGCAAACAGACTCGGCTGCATATATCCCGAATCATCCTCGGAAGGATAAAGATAATCGTCATAATGCCTGCAAAAATCGTAGAGCGCATCCCTGCCTATTATCAGCACCTTTTCATAGCCGTTGGTTTTTCGGTTTGTGCCGTTTCGGGGGATATATATAGGGACTATGCTATCGTTTTGAAAGCCCTCATTCACGTATCTGCTCAGCAGCTTGGTGCTGACATCGTAAACGACATTCTCACCTGCACACAGAGCCCTGCGAATACTTGCATTCCATGCGATGAAAACTTTGAACAAAGTATCATAGACAATGATTATGTGCGTATTGTCAAGGTGACGTTTTTTGCGCCTGCACTCGGCACGGCTTGTTTGCCCCAAATACACGTCAAACGGCAAATGCCCCATTGTGCGCTTAACTGTCTTTGCGGCATATTCGGGCAATCCGGCCAATCTCCCCTCGATAACCATGCATTATATCCCCGCTTTCTATTACGATACGGCCGAAAGTGCAGCCTCGATTGCAGTAACTATGCTTTTCAACTCCATGGATGGATACGGCTCAGCTTTGGATGCGGTCTGCTCCGGCAAAAACGGTATATGAATAAACCCACAGCGCATTGCAGGGAACTCACGTTCAGCCGCATACAGCATCGCATAAATAAGCTGATTGCATACAAACGTTCCGGCAGTGTCCGACACGGCGGCAGGCACTCCGACGCTTTGTATTGCCGAAACCATTCTTTTAATCGGCAAATTGGAAAAATATGCGGTTGGACCGTCATCGTATACAGGCTTATCCACAGGTTGATTCCCATCGTTGTCGGGAATGCGAGCATCGCAGATATTTACCGCTGTACGCTCCACGGATATTTCTTTTCTTCCTCCCGCCTGTCCGATACACAATACAACATCCGGCAAAAACCTTCTGACAGCGTCCATGGTAACATCAATGGATTTTCCGAAAACCGTGGGCACTTCCAGTTTCATAAGCTCAATATTTCCGGGCGCCCTTACACGCTTAACCGCCTCAAGAGCAGGATTTATCGTCTCGCCGCCAAAAGGATCAAACCCCGTAAGAAGAACTTTCAAATACGTCACCTCTTTTTTAATATATTGTATCATAAAGGAGTTGTTTGTAAATAGTAATAAAATTTGTGAAATTTCCGCCTAAAATCGGAAAAAGTGCTTGCAAAAGCAAATTTACCATGCTATAATCGCAATGTTTGTACGCTGTCTATGCTGCAAACGTTTAGCAGACAAGGAGGTGTAAGTTAGATGAGTAAGTATTGCGAAGTCTGCAAAAAGGGCGTTATGTCGGGAAATTTGGTGAGCCACTCCAACAGGAAGACCAGGCGTACTTGGGCTCCGAACATTCAGAAGGTCAATGTTACCGTAAACGGTACCACCCGCAAGATGAATGTTTGCACCCGTTGCCTTCGTTCCAACAAAGTTGAGCGCAGCAACTGATTTACTTGAATCAACGAAAACCATTTACAGAAGTTTTAGCAAGGTACGGTGTAACCCCGAAAACGAGGCTGCACCGTTTCCTTTTATAACGTTTTAATTGACACTATAATTACGTGTGTTTTTCTGCGTCACTTCTCCCCTGCGCCTCTGTCACTTTTACGGTTTTATTGATATAAATTGCATACGCAAGCGGCACGAGGGTCAGGAACACATGGGCAATGTACAGCGATACATTGTTTTCGGCACAGAAAATCGAGAGTGCGTTGTTCAGCGAGTGCGCCAGAATGCACGGAACGAGCGACTTGGTCTTTTGGAATATTATTACAAACAGATAACCGACGGACATAGCGTAACAAACCTGCAGCAAGGTGGGAATCAGCTCCGCACCGTTTATCAGGTTGATAATATGACCTATACCGAATGTTACGGAGCTTACCGCTATGGCAAGTCCGACATTATCCTTCGCCATCATTTTGAAGAGAAAGCCTCGGAAAATAATCTCCTCAATGAAGCCTATATTGAGCATTGTCAAAATATGAAAGATTATCTCATCGGCGGTGTTATTGATATTTATTCCGCTCCACAAATTTACGGAAATTATCAGCGCCAGAGGGATAAAATACAGGCATCCTTTTACGTTGGCGGGTTTTGCCAATCCATAGTACGACGTGCTTTTAAGCCCGATCATCAGCACTATTAATGCAGCCGAGAAAAGGGTATTGATAATTGCGCTGCGCCAGTCCTCCGTTCCAAAGTTTTGCATACAGAACGAATTTATCACTATATACAGCACGATCAAAAGTATGCAGAACAAGGTTTCATGCTTTTCAAATATCTTCTTCATGGACCATTCTCCTTATTAAGCTTATGATACCATATCCAAGCGTAATATTCCACCGAAATATAGCAGACGTTTCAGCACCGCTTATCGGCTTGATTTATAAGATCATCTGAGTATAATTAACTTAATTTAACAAAGGGGCGGTGAATTTGATGAGCGGTGAAGTCTGTCTTTTGCCCATGACAGTCGAAATGTACCACGAGTATTTCAAGGAGTACGAAAACGATCCGGATCTGTATATAGATAAAAACGCCTGCACACCCTATTCTTACGATGTGGAGCGGGTTGACAGGTACATTAAAAGGCAAACCGACCTTAACCGGAAAGCCTTCGCCATTATGGTTGGAGATGAAATGGTCGGAGAGCTTATCGTTAAAAATATTATCGAGCATAAGAGCGCAGCTTTGGGAATTTCCATGAAAAACGCAGAATACAAGGACAGGGGCTTCGGAACACAGGCAGAAAGACTTGCTGTCAGATACGTGTTTGATGAATTGGACATTCCCGTTGTGTATGCGGATTCTGTTTTATCAAACAAACGGAGTCAACACGTGCTGGAAAAGGTCGGATTCAAATTCATAAAAGAAGAAGGAGATTTCAGATACTACCGCATCGAGCGGTGATTTGCGGTTTCGGATTAATTTTCGAATGCCGTTAAAGTATGATTTTACGGATAAAGCAAAGTTTGACGGAGGAGCGCCTAATGTGCGATTGCGGCTTTACAAAGGAGAATAATTGGTTCAGATACCGTGCGGCGGCAATAATCATTGAGAATGATTGCGTATTGTTTGCCTGCAATGAAAAGGACGATTACCTGTATTCCATAGGAGGCGCTGTGCATCTCGACGAAACGGCGGAGGATGCTGTGCGTCGTGAGGTTTTTGAAGAAACGGGCGTGCATTATGAGATCGATCGCTTGGCCGTCATACATGAAAACTTTTTTGTTGAAAGCAGCGGAACGTTAAAAGGATTAAATTGCCATGAAATAAGCTTTTATTTTCTCATGAAGCCGAGAGGAACGCAGGAGCTTAACAGCAACAGCGTCACACAGGGAGTGAAGGAGGAAATGCGCTGGATCCCCATTAAGTCGCTTGGCAAGCATAAAGCCTTTCCCACCTTCTTAAAGGACTATCTCAGCAATTGTCACAGCGGAATTGAGCATATTGTGACCGACGAGAGGATACAGCGTACGGCGTTATTCACGAGGGGCTGAATAAACGGAAAAAAGGAATTGGCAGAGCCGCCCGCAAGGGCGGCCGTCGTTCATCGATACTATCGGCATCAGAGATTATTGTCATGGCTTTCCGCATCAATGATTATCCTCTTGCACCTTGGTATCCTGTGCGTAGATAAAACGGTGTCGGATGAAGCCTTACTCCACCTCTACAATCCCGTCGGCTTTCACGGTGATCGTCATACCGTCCTTTACGTAGTTCAAAAATTCGTCGCCGAGCGAATCGACAACGGGCATGGTGACACCGTCAATCCAAACGTCCGCGAGTATCGCACCCGCCGCCGCAAGTGAATCAATATGATTTGCAAAAAGCATGCAGGCGGGATTTTTATTCATAGAACAGGCGCAGTAAAGCACAAGCCCTCCGGTGGTGGAGCCGATGGTCTGCGGCAGGCAAAGCGCCTTACCGAGCAAGGGCTTGCCGTAAAGCTCCGTGTTGCTTTGGTCTCCGCATTTTACCTCTTTGTCGCCAAACTGCAATGCCATCTGAAACGAGGCGAGGGTATTAAAACCTTCCTTTGTTACAACCGCCTCGGCCGTCACTTCTCCGGGCGTAACTACTCTTCCCTTGAACTGCTTCATTACCTTTTACCTCCTGTTATGGCTTTCAGAATTTCCGCATCGGTATAGTATCTTGCGCTCGTATAAGTGCGGAGCTTATTGGAGGAGGTGATAACGGGCATCTTCTTGCAAAGAGGGTTGTTCATATACATCAAAGGACATATATACGAGGTAATAACGCCCGTTTTCTTCAGCCTCGCAGCGTATTCGGTTTTTTCAAACGCCGCAAGGACCGCAGGTGCGGCTGTGAGCACCGTGCTTACAGTAACCTTCTTTTTACCGTTTTTCACGAGCTCGGTTTCAATATTAACCGTCCATTCCTTAAGCTGCTCGAGAGAAAGATGCGGACAGCCCACAAAGCAAAGCCTGGGAGCAGCATCGGGGTTTTTCCAGATGACCGGATAGTTGTTCTTCACCCTTTCGAGCTCATTGTCATCAATTATGTACTCCCTTGCGCCTTCGGCAATAAGGCTTTCACCGAGCGTAACGGCTTCGGGAGTGAGGTTTGCGATATGGTAAAGCCCGACAGCACCGTTTGATGCGGTTGCTGCGCCGAAGTCTTTGAGATACGCACAAGCCGCATCGTTAAGCTCGCTGCCTATCCATTTATCAAGACCCACTACAAAAGGAACGTCCTCCATGACCTTCATGCCGATGGCGGAGCCGAGGAGCTGTGCTTCGGGCTTTCTTGTGGTCTGCACCTTAACAACCCAGGTCGCTTTCCGCCCCTCGTCCGTGAGCAGTCCGAAATACGGAACGTAGCCAACGATGGAGCCCATGATGTCGATAATGCCGGAGTTTCTGTTGCATCTTGCGCCAAGGACCGAGTTGGCGTAAACGACCGCACTCGACTCCGCCCATGAGAGGACGTCGCCGCTTTTGGGCTTGTTGCCTACCTCATCCATATAGCAGGTGCAGGTAAAGGCGTCTTTATCCATCAATCCGAGCTTCTCAAGCTGTTTCTCATAGAAATCCTGCTTGGTGTACATGAAGTTGTTGAACACGAAGTTTTGCAGGAGATTGGCGGGTACGTTCCTGTCAAGCGGTCGGGGGTCGACCGAAAATTTCTGTCCGGAAACCACGCCTGCGTCAAGAAGCTGCTGCATAAGATCGTAAACCGGCGACATCACCTTGAGTCCGAACGAGGTAACAAGGTGATTATATTTTGATGTAATAGGCACAAGCTTCTCCGCCTCAAACGCCTCGCCGTACATAACCAGCGTTTTCATAACCTTTGCAAGCGTTTCGCCCTGCTCGCCGTCAAGTATCGCCTGCTGCTCTTTTGTCAAAATCATATTGTTCTCTCCTTATTAAATTATCAAAGCTTCATACAGACGTCCCATGCGCCCCAGATAACGCTGCGGAGATTGCCTACCTTTGCCGCATCGCCGATCACATGAACACGCCTTCCCTTTTCAAAAACGGGCGCGGGATTGTAACCGATGGAAAGTATCACGGAGTCGGCTTCCACGTTAAACAGCTTACCTTCTTTATCCTTCAGCACAACATTTTTGTCACCTATCTCGGAAAGTGCCGTTTCGAGATATACGGGGACGTGGTTGGTCTTGAAGAAGTCTCTGAGATAGCTTGTGTTTGCAAGGCATACGCCCTTTGCGGTGATAAGGTCATCCTGCATTTCCACTATCACGGGCTTTTTGCCCTTCAGATACAAGTCGTATGCTATCTCACAGCCGGTAAGCCCACCGCCGATCACTGCGACGTTCTCACCAACCTCGCAGCCAAGCAGATAATCCACCGCTTCAATTGCCTTTTCTGCGCCCTTGACGTGGAGCTTTTTGGCCGCTGCGCCCGTTGCAACGATGATCTCATCGGCATCCAGCGTTGCCATATCCCTTATTTCGGTATTCATTTTAACCTCGATGGGATATTTTGAAAGCTCACGAATATACCATGCGATAAGCGCCCTGTCCTTCTCCTTGAAAGAGGGAGCCGCCGCCGCAACGAACACGCCTCCGAGCTTATCGCTCTTTTCGTAGAGTGTTACCTTGTGTCCACGCCTTGCACAGACAATTGCCGCCTCCATGCCGCCGATGCCGCCGCCGATTACCGCTATCTTCTTTGACCTTTTGGCAGGCTCAACATAGTACTTTTTAGACTGCATCGTCTGCGGATTCAGCGCGCAGCGTGAAAGCCCCATTGTATCGGTGAGATCCTGGGTGTTTGCATGACCTTTGGATGACGAGAAGTTAAAGCAGCCGCTGTGACAGCATATACAGGGCTTAATATCCTCAATCCTGTCATCGATGAGCTTTGTTATCCACTCTGGATCTACAAGGAATTGACGTGCAACGCCTACTGCGTCTATCCTGCCCTCTGCAACAGCCCTCGCTCCGACCTCGGCATCCATCCTTCCGGCACATACAACGGGAATATCGACGAATTTCTTTATATGCGCAACATCCTCAAGGTTGCAGTTTTCGGGCATATACATCGGCGGATGCGCCCAATACCATGAGTCGTAGGTACCGTTGTCGGCGTTGAGCATATCGTATCCTGCATCCTGAAGATACTTTGCGGCCTTTTCGGATTCCTCCATACTGCGCCCGACTTCCGTGTAGTCCTCTCCCGGCATAGCACCTTCACAGAAGCCCTTCATCTTCGATTCTACGGAATAACGGAGAGAAACGGGATAATCCCTGCCGCAGGCTTCCTTAATAGCCTTAACGATCTCCGCCGCAAAGCGATAGCGGTTTTCAAAGCTTCCGCCGTATTCGTCGGTACGTTTGTTGAAAAATTCGATTGCAAACTGGTCAAGCAGGTAGCCCTCGTGAACGGCATGCACCTCCACGCCGTCAACGCCCGCCTCCTTGCAAAGCTTTGCCGTCTTTGCAAAGGCTTCGATTATCTCATGAATTTGTTCAACGGTCATTTCGGGGCATTCTATATCATGCGCCCAGCGGGAGGGCTGCGGCGAAGGTGACGCAAGCTCATGAGCGGTGTCTATCACGGGCTTTATCAGGGCACGGGTAAACTTGTTCTTATGGAGCGGCGCAATAAGCTCGGTTATCGCCCACGAACGCCCCATACCGGCGGTAAGCTGAATAAACAGCTTGGCTCCCGTCTTATGTATTTCGTCCATAAACACCTTGAGCTCCTTGAACATCTTCGGGTTTTGCCAAAGCCATTTTCCCCAAAAGGTATCTCGCAGGGGAGCAATTCCGGGAATTATAAGCCCTACGTTGTTTTTTGCCCTCTCCAGAAAAAGCTTTGCCGCCTCCTTGTCAAAGCCGCAGCCGGTGAGCTCAAACCATCCGAACAGCGACGTGCCTCCCATCGGGCACATAACGATTCGGTTTTTGATCTCAACATTACCGATTTTCCAAGGCGTAAATAAAGCCTCATACTTTTTGTCCGTTCCGTTCATTGATGTAAGTTCCTTTCCTGTTGCTTTTTGGCTGTTTTTATCCCTTTCAGTTGCTTACAGTATATCACAATGCTTCCCAAAAGCCAACAAAGACGGTCTTTCATCGTATCGGAATCTTTAAATGGAAACAGGCACCGGGTCGCTTCACCCGATGCCGTCTCACCTGCTTTTCACAGCACGCACAACACAACAATAACTATCAGCGCAATCAGCAGTATAATGCACCATATCGGCAGGCACACGAGCGCAATGACCGCCGCCGAAACGGCCAGTATTGCACCGACCACGCTTGCATCGACCCTGCGTTTCCTTCTGCGGATGCTGGTACGCCCCGAAAGCAGTATACCGCATAACCACCTGTACATTTCGCCTTCCCCACCATATCGAGTTTGTTTATCCTATGCAGGAAGGCGGCGTTTTGATACCGTCTGCAATTATCCGATAATAATGCTGTCGGTCGCTATACCGTCCGTAAATGCCTTATCGTGCTCCACAAACAGCATAGTCGGTTTATACTCAAGTATCAGCGCCTCTATCTGCAGCCTCGATATTACGTCTATATAGTTGAGCGGCTCGTCCCAAATATAGATATTCGCCCGTTCGCAAAGGCTTTTGGCAAGCAGTATTTTCTTTTTCTGCCCCATCGAGTAATCGGCCATATCCTTTTCAAACTGCGTGCGTTTAAAGTCGAGCTTCCGCAGTATCGTCTTGAATAAGGTTTCGTCAATGCCGCTTCGTGCGGAAAAGTCGTCAAGGTCGCCTTTAAGGAACGACATATCCTGCGGAACGTATGATATTTTCAGCCGGCTTCCGATCTCGAGCACGCCGGTATAATCTATCTTCTCCCCTGCAATTAGCTTCAAAATGCTTGACTTACCGCATCCGTTGCGCCCTTTCAAGGCTATCCTGTCGCCGCGTTTTACGCTGAATGCCACATTATCAAAAATCTGCCTTTCGCCGTACCTGACCGCAAAATCGCTTAGCCCGATAAGCGTTTCCTTAAAGTAGGGTTCGGAATGGATTTTAAGCGGCTCATTATACTCCACATCGTACATAAGGCTCTCTTTGTCCGCAATCATTCGCTCCTTGCGCTTTTCTATCGCCTTTGCACGCTGCATCATAATCGCCGAGCAATGCCCGATATATCCCCTGTCACCGCTGCCGGACTTTGAAGCCTCGATCTTTGACGCCCAGCCCTCCGTCCGCATTACGGACTGTTTAAGCCTGTCGATTTCGAGTGCAAGGCGCTTGTTCTCCGCAAGCTCGAAATTATCCCTTGCCTCCTTGTTTCTTTGCCACGAGGTATAGTTGCCCTTCTGCACCTCTATCGTGGCACGGTTAATGGAAAGAACATGGTCGATGCAGGCATCAAGAAATGCTCTGTCGTGCGAAACGAGTATAAACCCTTTTTTCCTGTTCAGATATTCTGCGACAGATCGTCTTGCCTCCGCATCCAGGTGATTTGTCGGCTCGTCTATCAGGAGGAAGTTATTTTCCTTCATGAACAGCGCAGCAAGCAGCAGCTTCGTTCGCTCCCCGTTTGACAGCGTGGCAAAGGGTCTTTCAAGCGTGTCCTCCGACACGTTCATCTGATTCAGCTCGCAGGAAAGCTGCCATTGTTGATAGTCCGGAACGATCTCGGCGATTATCTCGGCAGTATTTTTGTTTATGTCCGCTGCCTCAAACGGAAAATAGTCGAATGCCACAGGACTGCTGATACTCCCCTTATACGAATAACCGCCCATCAAAAGTCTGAGCAGAGTAGTTTTGCCTCTGCCGTTTCTGCCGATAAGACCGAGCTTCCAGTCAGTATCGAGCGTCAGACTGGTATTTTCAAAAACGTTGTCGTAGCTGCCTTCATAGGCGAAGGTAAGGTTTTTAATGGATATAACTGCCATAGTAGCCCCCTTATGAATAAAACAATGGCTGCGGTCAATTCCACAGCCATGAAAGCTACCGAAAAACATCGGCGCAGGATGTCTGATGAAATTTAACCGCCGGGCAATCAAAACAAGCGGCAAACGCCGACCGTTTTACAGCCCATCGGCATAATGCCGCTCAGCAAAATGCTGATCAGCATTATACTGACTAACAATTTTACCGGCCGACAGACCTTAAAAAGTCTGCGAACCGTGCTGTTTCGTTAGCGGTTAATTTCCATTCCCCCGTACCTCGTTTCAAAGTATATATTTATTTTAGCCTATTGCCTTCAAGTTGTCAATCCATAAGCTCGGTAAGCACATAATTCAGTATGTCAAACCCACGCTTTGTCGCTCTCAGCCTGCTTCCCGAAAGCTCCAGCAGGCTGCAATTTATGAGCCTGTTCAACCTGTCTCCGAATCGTTCAAAAATTCCGCAGCCAAAGCGTCCCAAAAATGCCTCCGTGTCAATGCCGTTCGTCATTCTTAGCCCCATCATCACCGTATCGAACATCTCGTCCTCCCGTGACAGCTCCATGACGGCGCACGGCGCATATTCTCCTGCAATATACCGCTGGACCTCGGACGTATTTTCAACCCTTAAAAGCCGTCCGGATTCACCTCTGTACGACGAATGCGCCGCGGCGCCTATGCCCAGAAACTCCCCGTTTTCCCAGTAATTTATGTTGTGCTTACACTCAAATCCTGCCTTTGCAAAGTTTGATACCTCATATCGCCTGAAGCCGCAGCTTTCGAGAAAGTTTATGCCGGCATCCTGCATGTCGGCGGTCAAATCCGCATCGGGAAGCGTCGCTTCCCCTGCCGCCACCGAGCGGTAAAGCGGTGTATTTTCCTCAAGTATCAGCGAATATGCGGAAATATGCTTTACGCCCACGCCGCACACATATTCAAGCGTTTCAATGTAGTCCCTCATGCTTTGATCGGGCAGTCCGAACATCACATCTACATTTATATTGTCAAAGCCGGCTCTCTTTAATATGCTCATGCAACCGTCAAACTGTTGGAGCGTATGTATCCTCCCTATTCGGCGCAGTATGCTGTCGTTTGCACTCTGCAGTCCAAGGGATATTCTGTTTATGCCGACAGCCGCATATTCTTCCGCCTTTTGAAGGGTCACCGTGCCCGGATTGCACTCCACGGTTATTTCCGCACCTTCGGAGATATTAAGGTTTTCCCTTAAAAATCCGAAAAGCTCACTAAAAAAGCCGCAGGGCATTTGGGACGGCGTTCCCCCTCCGAAGAAAACCGTATCAAAAGCCCTGTTTTCGTATTCATATTTCCGTGCTGTGACCTCCCTTTTCAATGCGCCTAAATAGCTTTCCTTCAGCGCATTCAGAGAACAGCCGTCCATGCCCTCGACGGGCATGGAGACAAAGTCGCAGTATGCACACTTTTTTACGCAAAACGGTATGTGCAGATACAGTCCCGGCATATCAGTTTATTCTCAGTACGCTCATAAACGCCTCACTCGGAAGCTGTACCGAACCTATCTGCCTCATGCGCTTCTTGCCCTCTTTTTGCTTTTCAAGCAGCTTCTTCTTTCTCGTGATGTCACCGCCGTAACACTTTGCAAGGACGTCCTTTCTGACTGCCTTCACGGTTTCCCGTGCGATTATCTTGCCGCCTATCGCCGCCTGTATGGGTATTTCAAACTGCTGTCTCGGTATGACCTCCTTGAGCTTCTCCGCCACGGCGCGCCCCTTTGCGTACGCCTTGTCCTTGTGAACTATCGTGGAGAGTGCGTCGCACATATCGCCGTTTAGGAGAAAATCGAGCTTTACCAGATCCGACTTGACGTATTGTTTCAGCTCATAGTCGAACGAGGCATAGCCGCGGCTTCTTGATTTGAGCTGGTCAAAGAAGTCGTAGATTATCTCATTAAGGGGTATTTCATACTTTATCGTTACCCTGTTTTCCTCGATATAGTTCATATCCTTGAACACGCCGCGCTTTTCCTGACAAAGCTCCATGATCGTACCGACATACTCGGATGGCGTCATGATATGCGCTTCGACCATAGGCTCCTCCATGGACAGTATCTCCGTAACGGGCGGCAGGTTTGAAGGGTTATCTATTAAAATAACTTCGTTTTGCGTGTTTGTAAGCTTGTAAATAACGCTCGGCGATGTTGTAACAAGGTCAAGATCAAACTCCCTTTCGAGCCTTTCCTGAATGATCTCCATGTGCAGAAGTCCCAAAAATCCGCAGCGGAAGCCGAAGCCCAATGCCTGCGAGGTTTCCGCCTCGAACGAGAGTGAAGCATCGTTAAGCTGAAGCTTTTCAAGGGCCTCACGGAGGCTGTCATAATCCGCCCCGTCCGCCGGATATATTCCGCAAAATACCATCGGCTGAACCTGTTTATAGCCGGGCAATGGCAGCTTTGCCGGATTATCCGCATCCGTTATGGTATCGCCAACCTTCGTTTCTGCCACACTCTTTATGGATGCCGCAATATATCCAACTTCGCCGGCACAAAGCTCTGCTGCAGGTTTAAGGGTCGGCGTGAAAACTCCGACTTCGGTAACATCGAACACATTTCCCGTTGCCATCGACTTTATACGCATTCCCGGGCGGACGCATCCGTCAACTATCCTTACATAGCTGAGCGCACCCTTATAATTATCGTAAAGGCTGTCGAAAATCAGCGCCTTGAGCGGCTCGGTTTCGGAGCCCTCGGGCGGCGGAAATGCTTCCACTATTTGTTTAAGTACCTCGTCAACTCCCGTTCCGAGTTTTGCGGAAATCAGCGGTGTGTTATCCGTCGGGAGACCGATAACGTCCTCTATTTCCTTTTTCACAAGCTCCGGCTGTGCGCTGATAAGATCTATTTTGTTAATAACCGGCAGTATTTCGAGATTATTGTCAAGGGCGAGATAGACGTTTGCAAGCGTCTGCGCCTCAATGCCCTGCGTTGCATCTACAATCAAAACTGCGCCTTCGCACGCCGCAAGACTCCTTGAAACCTCGTACGTAAAGTCAACGTGACCGGGGGTGTCAATTAAATTGAACATATACCGCTGTCCGTTCGGATGATCATAAAACATCCTTACCGCTGTCGCCTTTATCGTTATACCCCTCTCACGCTCAATGTCCATCATATCTAAAAGCTGATTCTCCATGTCGCGAAGCGCCACGGTGGAGGTTTGCTCCATCATCCTGTCGGCAAGGGTGGATTTGCCGTGATCTATATGGGCAATTATGCAGAAATTTCTGATTAAGTTACGATCGTAAGCCATTTATACCTCGTCATTGTTCCGCCCGCTAAAAGGCGTTGTTTTTAATTATACAGGAGTTACGCTCTGCAGACAAGCAAAAACACATTATCCTTCCTATAACCTTTTCAGCCAATCGGAGGGTCTGTCGTGTTCATCCTCGAAGGCAATATCCGCTTCTTCAGCATAACTGTCCATAGAAGCGGAAACTCTGTTCATTTGAACGATCTCGGCAAGCGATGCGGGAGTCTGACCTGCGGCACTTACGCAGGCGGTACACACAGCGCCGCAATCGGGGCACACGCAGCCGCTGAACACGCCTCTTTCGCTTTGTATCATATATGTGGAACATACGGGGCATCCGCAGCGCATATAAACACCTCAAACTGAATTTCATTGAAGTATAACACATTTTTAATTTATTATGTACACTTTTTGTGCTATAATTATTAAATAATGTCGAGAGGTGCCGAATGAAACGTTTTTTTGCAATAGTTTTCATAATAGGAATGGTGCTGAGCCTTTCCTACACCCATGCGGTCGAAACCGATAGCACGGAATCCCCCGCATCGCAGACGGATAAGCCCGTGGTATACGGATATGCAACCATCGGCGAGGATGTTGTTCGGATACAGCTCCGCCTGCGCGAGCTTGGTTATTTCATGTTTAAGCCTACGGGCAATTTCCAAAGCATGACCGTAAGCTCTGCCATTGCATTTCAGGAAAAACAGACCGATTCGGAAGGGCGTCCGATTGCCGCAGACGGATTTATAGGTCCGCAATCCTTCGACATACTTTTTTCATTGAGCGCACAAAGGCAGGAAATAACGGCTCATATCCCTTTCGGTAAAACGAGCACGGAGCTTGCGGTCATAGGAAAGCTAATCAAATGGAACGAAATAAAAGAAATGCTCGTTGTCGGTGAAACCTATACTGTGACCGACTGTTACAGCGGAGAAACGTTTAACGTGATCTATGTCGGCGGCGAAAATCACGCCGAAATAGAATGTGCCACTGCCGCAGACGCTGATAAATACAAATCGCTGTTCGGCGACGACTACAATTATTCAAAACGCCCAATTACCGTGCAGATAGGCGACGATCAGGTTGCCGCATCACTTCAGGGGCAGCCGCACGGAAGCGATACCGTTTCCGGCAACAACATGGACGGTCACTCATGCTTGTTTTTCAGCGGCTCCACCTCTCATACGGGTAATCTTCCCGATATTGAGCATATTGCTCAGGTAAACAAGGCCGCAGGAAAATCCTAACACATATTAGCCTTTAAAAAACAGAGCTGATACAAATCCGATGTCGGTTTTCCCCAAAAGGAAAATCCGGCATTTTTTGCACCCGTCCAAATAAGAGTTTTGGCTGCTCTCTCCTCTCTATCATGCGAAAACAACAATCCGCCGGACGGTAAACCGTCCGGCGGATGTGTCGCTTAAGCTTCAGTGAAGCTTTTGTTGATCAGTTAGTCTTATGCGCCGAGAAGTCCGTTGTAGCTTCTCGATACGGTGGTCTGTGCATAAGC
>SAMEA3663207__coassemble_287_pt1 | contig 17591 bp, 12 predicted proteins | sample SAMEA3663207__metabat2_low_PE_015 | metagenome-assembled genome bin SAMEA3663207 (sample SAMEA3663207) | pig gut metagenome | biome: pig gut; feature: pig-associated habitat; material: faeces | place: China | collected 2013 | reverse complement strand
GCTTATGCACAGACCACCGTATCGAGAAGCTACAACGGACTTCTCGGCGCATAAGGCTAACTAATCAACACAAAAGCTTCACTGAAGCTTAAACGACAGATCAGCCGGACGGTTTACCGTCCGGCTGATTGCCTATGTAAGAGACACGAACGTACTCACGCCCCACATATATCAAATGTATTCATACTATAGGAAAATTGTGCCAAATCGTTGAATTAAGAGAGCGGATGTTTCTTTATTGGAGATCGTTCGGAGCGTTATGCCCTGTGTGTTCCCACCTTTGTGAGTGTGATAGGATGGGGGAGGGTTAAGACGGCCTTTCTTTTATAGGTCTTTCAGGATGGGGACTCTTCGTGAATGGAGGAGCAACGGTACTGACTTAAAAAACTAAGATGAAAGGCAATATCTCTTGGTGGCGGATTCAATATCGAGGGCTGATGGGCAGCTTGCAGTTATTTCGATCGGTGTCAATAGTATGCAGCAATGATAAATCAAAGCCCCTGTCCGAACGCTCGAGCAGGGGCTTACTGATTTGGTTAGACTATAATCAGAACTCTCTGACCAGAATGTCGAGGGAATCCTTTGCATCGCCGAGCAGCAGTCTGATGCCGTGCTTACGGGTGTAAATGGGATTCTCAACGCCGGCATATCCGGGCTTGAGGTCAAAGTTACATACGATTATGTGCTTTGCCTGGTCAACGTTAAGGATCGGCATGCCGTATATAGGGGTGCCTTCCGCCTCACGTGCGGCGGGGTTCATAACGTCGCTTGCACCAACGACGATAACAGCGTCGGTGTTTGCAAAGTCGTCATTTATCGCATCAAGCTCATACAGATAGTCGTAGTCAATATCGGCTTCGCAGAGCAGTACGTTCATGTGTCCGGGCATACGTCCGGCAACGGGGTGGATCGCAAAGCGAACACGTGCTCCGTTCTTCTCAAGACGCTCGGTAAGCTCACGAACCTTATGCTGTGCCTGGGAGAGAGCCATGCCGTAGCCGGGAACGATTATAACGTCCTTTGCATCGGTAAGCTTGAAGTTATCCTCTTCGACTTCCTCTTCCTCCTGTGCTTCCTCGACAGGAGCAGCTTCCGCCACGGGAGCTTCGGGAGTCTTTTCCTGGGGCTTGGCTGTGCTTCCGAGGAGAACATCGCTGAGTTTCCTGTTCATCGCCCTGCACATGATGTTGGTCAGCAGCAGACCGCTCGAGCCGACGATACCACCGATGGAAACGAGCAGAATGTTGGAGATTGCCATACCTGCGATTGCGCCCGCAACGCCGCTGAGGGAGTTAAGCAGGGAGATTGCAACGGGCATATCGGCACCGCCGACACGCATTGCAAATACCCAACCGAATGCAAGGGAGGATACTGCGCCCACGATGCAGGCGATCAGGTTGAAGCCTCCGATTCCGGCGAGTACGCAGGAGCCGATCATGAGGATTATCAGAGCTATGGAGATAACGCTGTATCCGGGGATACGCTTGGGACGGGTGTCGATCTTTCTTGCGAGCTTGAGTGCAGCGATGAGACTGCCTGCGAAGGTGACGCCGCCGATTACGAGAGCCAAAGCCGCAGTTACATTTGCAAAGGCAGAACTTTCGACTCTCATCAGCTCTATTGCGCCGACCATGGCGCTTGCAAGACCGCCGATACCGTTGAGCATACCTACCATCTGGGGCATTTCGATCATCTTGACCTTCTTTGCCCAGACGAGGCCAACCACCGTGCCGACCGCAACGGCAACGAGAACGAACCAGATGTTTGCGGAGTTGGTGATGAAGGTAACAACTATGGCAGCAAGCATTGCGCCGACGCAAAGCAGGTTGCCGGCAACCGCCGACTTAACACGGCTCTGCATATACAGACCGACGAGAACAGCGGCAGAGAGGACTGCGTATATCGCATAAGTAATGTAAGGATTCATTATTTTTCCTCCCCGTTATTCTTTTTGTTGCTGAACATCATCAGCATACGGTGAGTTACCGCAAAGCCGCCGACAACATTTACAGCAGCGAGGGCCGCAGCCAGAAGCGCCACGATGAACAAAACGATGCCGCCGGGAATTTCGGTAGCTGCCGCCGCAATCATTGCACCGAGTATGGTGATGCCCGAAAGGGCGTTCATACCGGACATAAGCGGAGTGTGCAGAAGGCTCGGGACCTTCTTGATGATTATGTAGCCCAATACCGAGGCTGCTACGAACACTCCTACCAGAATCAGCGGATGAATATCCATTTACTATCCTCCGTCCTTATTACATACCCATTGCTTCCATTGCGCCCTTGTGGACGAGCTTCTCGCCATCGGTGACGAGGATGGATGCATCGATGGGATCGTTGAGATCGAGCTCGATCTTGTCGTTCTTGACAAGATGCTTGACGAGGTTATATACGTTGTGAGCGAACATCCAGGTGGAGCTGGTGGGAAGGAATCCGGGGATGTTCTTGATGCCTTCGATGGTTACGCCGTGCTTTACGTCGGTGATGCCGGGGGTGGTGATTGCGCAGTTACCGCCCTGGTCGATAGCGATATCAACGATTACGGAGCCGGGAGCCATGCTCTTGACCATCTCTTCGGTTACGATGACGGGAGCAAGCTTGCCGGGAACGAGTGCGCTGAGGAATACGATATCCATCTTGGAGATAACCTCTGCAAGTGCCGCACGCTCTTTTGCCATATACTCGGGAGACAGGGCCTTTGCATAGCCGCCCTCTGCCATAGCCTCTTCATCCGGAACGCCGAGGTCAACGATGGTTGCGCCGAGGCTCTTTGCCTGCTCTGCTGCTGCGGACCTGATGTCTGCTGCGTAAACCTTTGCGCCGAGACGCTTTGCGGTTGCGATAGCCTGAAGACCTGCAACACCGGCACCGATAACGAGTGCGTTTGCGGGCTTGATGGAACCGACTGCGCAGAAGATGTTCGGGATGAACTTTGCGAGGCGCTCAGCTGCCATTACAATGCCGCGATAGCCTGCGCAGGTGCTCATGGAGGTCAGAGCGTCCATGTTCTGTGCGCGGGAGATACGGGGGATACCGTCGAGGGTAAGACCGATAATGCCGTTTGCCGCCATCTTCTTAACCATGGTGTGGTTGACGGGGGAAGCGGGGTGAATGAAGGTGATGAGGTACTGACCGCGGTGCATCATGTCAACTTCATGTACGCCGTAGGTCTCGTTCATCAGGGGCTCCTTAACCTTGAGAATAACTTCTGCGCGATTGTAAATCTCGCGGACATCTTCTACGAGCTCTGCGCCGGCTGCTTTGTAAGCGTCATCAAGGAAGAATGCTCCTGCGCCTGCATTGTGCTCAACGAGTACGGTGTGACCGTCTTTGATGAACTTTTCAACGGTCTCGGGGGTTGCCGCTACGCGGTATTCGTCGTGCATAATCTCTTTGGGTACACCGATAATCATGGTAATTTCTCCTTTTTTGTTCCTCTTTTTTATTTTTGAGGAGCCCCGCTTCGCCGCAATCGCAAGCACAGGTATTACCTTGCAGTTTTTTGCCCGGCGTACTCATAGCTTGGTTCGGCAGCGCTCCAAAAATTGAACAGTTTAAACGCCAAAAGCCGACCGAAACAACGGTCTTTACAAAAGGCGTCGGTCGCCTGCCCATAATATGAATTTTGACCGAAACTATTGTAAAACAGAAAGCATTTAAAAGTCAACGGATTTGCAGGGAGTTAATTACAATATATTAAAATTTTTTTAGCAAAATCAGCGGCTTTGACGGCACGGGGATATGCGACCGAAAAGGGGAAGCGGCGACGGTATTTCTGTGCGGTCACTGCTTCCCCGAAACCTTGCGCCTTACGCTTCTTGCGAGCCTTCCTCTATGCTGACGATGTTTCCGTCATGCATGGTGACGATCACGTCGGCTTTTTTTGCAATATCCATATCGTGCGTAACCAAAAGCACGGTCTGATCGTGTTCCTCCGCAAGGCGTTTTAAAAGCTCGATAACGCCTGCGCCCGTAACGGGGTCGAGGTTGCCCGTGGGCTCGTCCGCAAGCAGTATCGCCGGCTTTGTTATCATTGCACGGGCTATCGCCACACGCTGCTGCTCGCCGCCCGAAAGCTCGTCGGGATATTTTTTCAGCTTGTCGTCAATGCCGAGGCTTTTTGTGAGCGAGTCAAAAAAGTCTTTGTCGGGTTCCTTGCGGTCGAGGTTGAGAGGCATACATATATTTTCCAGGGCGGTATGCTCGCCGAGGAGGTTATACGCCTGGAACACGAAGCCGATGCGCCTTCTTCTAAGCACGGCAAGCTCCTTTTCCTTCAATTCAAACAGGCTTTTTCCTTCGAGGAATACTTCCCCGCCCGTGGGACGGTCAAGTCCGCCGAGAAGGTGGAGGAGGGTTGATTTACCGCTTCCGCTTTTTCCGATTATCGCATAAAATCTGCCCTGCTCGAACGAAACGTCGGTGGCTTTAAGCGCCTTTGTTTCAAGGCTTGTGCCGGGTGCGTAGGTCTTTTCAAGCGCCTTTGTATAAAGTATGGTCGATTTCATTGCTGTTGCCTCCTTTGTCAGCTTCTTATGTTTTCGATGGGGGAGTGGGAAAGCGGTATCTTGACGGCCGTACCAGTGATGATCAAAAGTATCGGCAGCATGATCGCATTGATTATCAGATACAGCGTCCACGGGAAGGAACCAAGCTCCTGCAGCGAAATGCTTTTCAGCATATCGAAGAAGCCGTACGCCATACCGGCTCTGGATATTGCTCCCGTGACGACAACCACCGCCGCAAGCAGGATGTTCGCCGTTATCAGGGACGCTGCGGCATATATTGCCGCCTGTATTCGGCGGGAACGGCGTATGCGGCCGTTGTCAACGCCGATCGCCTGCAGGATACCCGTTTTCTTTCGTCCCTGCTCCTCGGCGGAGGTCATGGTGTTGTACAGTATCAGCCATGCTATAAGCGTGACGGCTACGGCAAGAAGGAGTATGATCATGCAGCTGCTTGCCGCCTTTGAGTAAAGCGCCGTGTTGCTGTCACGGTAGTTTTCAAGGGAGAATATATTGCTCTTTGAAAACCGCTTCAGCTCCATGAGCGTTTCGCCTATACTGTCGCTGTCGTCGGTATATACGTTAATGAACGAATCTCCGTAGGCGGCCCCGATTTCCGAATCCTTCCTGTATTCGACAAAAAATGCGGTATCCTCGGGGCTCATATACGTTGCGGACATAGGGAAAATACCCTGCATCAGTCTGGAACTGCCGATTATGGCATAGCCTTGGTTTGTGCCGCCGAACGGCCAGATACCGCCGTCGGGGAAGCTGTTTATCACTCCGCCGACTTCGGCATATTTCGATCTGAATACATACAGACGTTCTGTGTCGGTAGGGCTTACCGAAACGCCGCCGAAGTATATTTCATCCCCGCATTTGAGTGCGTTGTCCGTGTTATATACCTCCGCATCGCCCGGGTCGAGACTCAGCAGCATGGTGCCGCTTGCCTTCAGCGCCTCGTACATACCCGCATCGGCATCAGCCGTAAACGGCTCGGAGTCATCCTCACTGCCGCTGAGCTCGATGTAGTTGGGAACGACCATTATGACCTGCTCGCCTGCGGCAAATCTTTCCGTGTCGATCGTGCCTTCCGACAGCGATTCGACGAGCTTTTTATACATTTCGCCCTCGACGTCCACGCTGTACAGCGTCGTGACATACCCGGGACCTTCGTACGGTCTGCCCGTTTGATCCGCCTTTTCGTTGGGCTGGCTGAAGAAAATTCCGGTTTCATCCAATGCCTTGAGGGAGGATAAAATGGGGCTTTCGTTCATATTCTCGAACCAGAGGAAAATGCCGTCGGTTTTTTTATAGGACGACACTTCCGAAACGGAGGGCATCCCGGCAACCGTGTCCGAAACCGTGTCCAATGTGAGCTTACCCATGCCGTAGGGTACGGTCACGATGTAGTCGGGGCGCTTGTTTTTTACAACGGTGGTGCGCCAATCCGAAAAGCTGTTGCTGCCGATGAACAGGCAGACAAGCTGCATCGCCGCCATGAGCGTACAGAGGAGGAATATGCCCATCGTTCTGACGGAATTGCTTGCCGCATCCCTCACGCATATTCTTGCGTAGGTCTGGGGCTTGAACGAATATACCCTGTGGGGCTTGCGCTTTTTGACCGCACGACCCGTCAGTGGCATGGAGAAGCTGCGTGCGATGGGCAGAATCATACCTATCACAACGGACAGTATGCCGCCTATTTGTCCGGGTATCAGTGTGGAATAGTCGATAACGAACGTTATCCCGCTGCCCTCGTTGAGCGCATCCGTCAGCAAGGTGACGCCGTATGCAATGCCGAGTCCCAGCAGATCACCGATCACCAGCGAGCCAAAAAGCAGTATAAGCCCCTCGCATACGAGCAGCAAAACGACCTGCCCGTTTGATGCGCCGATGCTTTTTAAGGTCGTCAGTCTGCCGGTGCGTCTGTTTAGCTGTGTTATGAATATCTGGAATACGGCGCATATCGTTATTATCGAGATAATGCCGATAATGAGGTTGTTTACGCTCCTGCCCAATATTGTTTCCTGCGGATAGGCAGATCTGTTTATGCAAATAGGGCTGTCGTTGAGCTTGAATGCGCTGTCAGCACCCGCTATGAGATAATTTTGCGGCAGATAGCCGTTTTCGATGAGTATCCTTTGGCCAACGGCAAAGTTCGAGTGGAAGAAGCCGTCGTAGGGTATGGAGATAGGAGTGCGCCCCTCCACAATATAGCACCCGGATTCGTCGTCGTAGGTATAGTTCAGCGTTACAATGGATTTACTCTGCGTATCGTAAACCCGATTTATCGTTCCCGGCTTTTCTGCATCGACAAGTATGGGGAAATAGTTTTCATCGTATTCATACGAGTATCCGCCGGAGACGTGAAAGAATCCGTCCGGACTGCCGCCGTTTTCAAAGGCGTCCTTCAGCCTCGTGTAAAATTCGGCGGTTTCAAGCCCATTGCTTGCCATCAGATATATTCTCGTGCTCGGCAGCGGTGCGTTGTCGGTGACGAGTATATCGTCCATTGATATCATAATATTGCCAAACTGCGTATATACATCGTGCAGGACAAGAGCGTTCGGAAGCGAGACGTTCGTATCCCACCTGTCGGAATAGGTGTTGACAATGCCGCAGACGGTCATCGTCTTGGTTATGTAGAAGCGCTGCTCCTCGACCTGACCGTTTTCGAGCAATTCCTCCAGCGCTTCCTTGCCAACCGAGCCTGCGGAGCTGCTTGGCGTGCCGAAGCCTATGCCGCCGTTAGGGTACCAAAGATGCTTACGGGTGACAACGTGCCATGAGGCGTCCTCGTACTGCCCGTAGTCGTGTAAGGTTTTTTCGTATTTGTTAAGGTAGTCGCCGGAGAGTAAAAACATACTCCACGCCTGGTCCAGCACCTCATCCTCAAGCTCATCGAACGGAACGCTCGTGTCCAGACCGTTCAGCGAGTAAATGGAGTACGGCTCGTCCTTGGCATCGTTCCAGCTTTTTTTGAAGGCCTCCATGAGTACATCGGTTTTTTCAACGGAATCCATTCCTGCGTTGGAATAAAAAACGGGCGATTCCCATTCAAATTCGAGCGTCACCTCGCTGCCTATGCCGACGTCCGCACCGAGCTGTGCAAGCTGTGAGGACTCTATCGCTATCTCGTTTGGGCTTTCCGGCAGCCGCCCCTCCGCAAGCGTGAGCGAGGCAAGGCTTTCAAAGTCGCCGCTGATCGTTCCGACGGTGCCGAAGCCGTGTGCCGTGCCGATATTCGTTATGACCGCACTTTCGCTTATACAGCCGGTTTCTTCAAAAAGTGCCTCGACCGTGGGGTTGCTTCCGTTCCCGCCTTCGACCATGGTGAGGTTTTTGGTGTCGAAGTACGACGTGCTCTGCCCCGCATACAGTGCCTGCCATTTGCCGTAAAGCTGATAGCGCTGCTGTTCCTGCGTGCTCGTGTACGAGGCGATGAGGATGGTTGACACCGTCAAAAACATAAACGACAAAATTATAACGAGGGCGGTCAGCGCAGTGTCCTTTTTGCGCCCCCTCATGCCGCTTAATGCGATTCGTCCAATGTAGCTTTTCATTCGTTCACCTTCCTTTTGATTAGTTGCGGAATGCTTTGGTTTTCTGAACTATGCCGGACAGTATGCTGCCGAGAATACCGCAGGATATGACTTCGCCGACAAAAACCGTCAGAAAGAAATAGGCGAGGCTGCCGGGAATACCATATACGTAGCGAAGAAGAAACGGGATCACCGCCGTGTTTGCCAAAATGGGGAAAACGGGCGCAAGCAAGCGTTTTTTTGCAAGACAGCGTGTGCCAAGCGCACCGAGGAGCGTCGCAAGCGAGCCAAAAACCGTGTCGAGGGCAACGCAGCCGGTGAGGAGGTTTGAGATAATGCACCCGATAAAAAGCCCCGGCACGGCCGCAGGGGTAAAGAACGGAAGCACGGTGAGGGCCTCCGAAAGCCTGACCTGTATTGCGCCGCTTGCAAGCCCGAAGGCATTTGCAAGATATGTCAGCGCTATATACAGTGCGGCAATCATTGCCCCGTGGGTCACAAGGACCACTCTTTTGTTCATAAAATTCTCCTTTAGTTTTGTTTTAGGTGAGGAAGGTCTCGAACTCACCGTATTTACCGCCGCAGGAAGAACCTGCGTGCAAGCAGGATACCATTATATATTAAGCAATAGGTATCTGCAAGTTTATATATATAGATGTAATGTAAATAACTGCGGTTTTATACGGTCAAAGCAGAATAATTTCCGCCGAAAAGCGGTCAAAGCAGGGGCGAAGGCGGTTGAGCACGGACAAAAAGCCCGCTTCATCGGCTATAAAAAGACCTATTTCGACGGCTTCGCCGTACAGTTTATACAGCGCACGCAGATACCCCTTTTCAATAAGGAAGGCTATCGCATCGGCAACGGGCACAGGGAGTGCGCCGTTTGATTCGCAGCCTTTCGGCAGCCTGACGATGCCTAAGCGTGCGCCGAGCGATTCGGCGGCGGCCGTATTTTCGGCATTCATACACGTATGAATGGGAACAGCGGTCTCGGCGGTCATAAGGTCAATTTGCCATAAGCTTACAGGCTCTCCACCGCAAAGCTTCGATGCACTCTCAAAGAATATTGAGGAGAAAGCGGCTTTGAGACTGTTTTCCCCTATGGCGGAGAAAAGATGCAATGCGACGTCATGCTTGTCCGCATCGGAAACAACATAAAGCACGGGCGGCGCATTTTCGGAGCGCTTTATGTAAAACCGGGCGCTCTCCGTGCATTCGGCAGTGCATGGGAAGCCCTTTGGTATATACGGCAAAAACAGCCGGTTTTCGGGGAAAACGGAATTGAGCATTGAAATAACGTATTGGACCGCCGCATCGGAAACAGGGGAGGATATATCGAGCGGTGATGCAAAAAGTGCGTATTTGCCCTCGTGCTTTCCGATATACAGCTTTATCGTCGGAGCGCCGTTCGGCAAAAGCGGCGGCAGGGCTTCGGTAACGTCGAGGATACCGGGGATACCGTCTCCGTCGGCAAATTGATCAAAGCCGCTTTTCAGCTTTTTAAATTCAGAGAGGAATTTTGCGGCGTGCGCCCTCAAGCTGTTTGTTTCGGTACGCCGTGAAAGCAGACTTTTCCTGTCGTATTCGGCTTTTTCAATAATCTCGACCGTCACGGGGATAATTTCCTCCGCCCTTATGCCGAAAAGGCGAACCGGCACAGAGTACTCGGAGCAAAAATACGGAGCGGCAAGCCCCTTGTCGAGAAGCTCTGTCACGCTTGCCGCACAATCGGGCTTCAGACTGCGGATAAAGGCGTCAAAGTCCATCCCCTGGGGGAGCAGAAAGTATCTTAATTTATAATAGAATGCGTTTGAGCCGTTCAATTTGCGCCCTCCGGAAATCAGGTAACGAGATTATATCACATTATTATGGCATTGGAGTGCAGGCTGTGGTAGAATAAACAAAAATCTGTGGGATATTCGCATGAAGATACGAGGAATCGTAAAAAAGGTTATATTCAGAAATGACGCAACGGGATTTACCGTCATCGAGCTTGCAAACGAGATGGGGGTATTGACCACCGTTGTGGGCGAGCTTCCTCCCGTAACGGCGAGCGAGATGATAGAGGCCGATGGGGAATACGTTGCCCACAGGGTATATGGCAAGCAGTTCAAGGCAAATTCTATAAGCCGAGTGGAGCCGACCGGCAGCGAGGCGATAGTGACGTATCTTTCCAGCGGCTTGATAAAGGGCGTGGGGCTGGCAACGGCAAAAAGCATCGTTGCACACTTTGGCGATGCGGCGCTTGACGTTATAGAATACGAGCCGGAGCGATTGAAAGAAATACCGGGCATCGGCGATATAAAGATGCGGCAGATATACGAGTCGCTTATGTCAAAGCGCAATATGCAGGAGATCTATATTGCTCTGCAGCGGTACGGAATGACCGTGCTGCAAATAACGAGGGCATATAAGCTCTACGGAGGCAACTGCATCGAAAAAATAAGGGAAAATCCGTACAGGCTTATTGACGATATAGAAAACATCGGCTTCAAGACGGCGGATAAAATTGCCGAAAATGCGGGCGTAGAGCGTGACTCGGAGTTTCGCATCCGAGCCGGGATAAAATATGCTCTCGGGCTTGCCCGACAGGAGGGGCATACCTGCCTGCCGATGGATATGCTCATTGAGACGGCCTGCCGGGTGCTCGGTGCGGAGGTCTTGCCCGTAGAAAGGCGGATAAAGGATATGATAGCCCGCTCGGAGCTTGTATGCGTATCCGCCGGCAACGACGACATGGTTTATACTCCGTATATGTACGGCATAGAAAACGCCTGCGCAAAGCGGCTTGTGCTTTTGAGCATGGGCAGAGTGCAGAATCCCATCGTAAGTATAGATGGCATGATAGACGCAATACAGCGTGAAACCGGCATCGAGCTTGCACCGATGCAGCGTCAGGCGGTGAAGACGGCCGTTTCAAACTGCACCTCGGTGATAACGGGCGGCCCGGGTACGGGAAAAACGACAATTCTGAAATTCATAATACTTATAATGCAGAGGCTCGGGCTCGAATACGAGCTTTGTGCGCCCACGGGCAGAGCCGCAAAGCGCATGGGCGAGGCGACGGGGACAACCGCACGCACCATTCACCGAATGCTCGAATACGGGCAGGAGGGCTTCCAGAAGGATGAAGAAAATCCGCTTAAAACTGACATGGTGATAATCGACGAAATGTCCATGGTCGATGTGCAGCTTATGGACGCCTTCCTCAAGGCGGTCGTAATGGGTACGAGGATAGTCATGGTCGGAGACGTTGACCAGCTTCCGTCGGTGGGCGCGGGCAATGTGCTGCGTGATATAATCGAAAGCGAAGCGATCCCCGTAACAAGGCTCGATGAGGTTTTCCGTCAAAGCGGCAGGAGCATGATCGTGCAAAACGCCCATCTGATAAACAGGGGGGTAATGCCCGAGATGGCTAACGAAACGGAGGATTTCATATTTGAATCCATCGGAGAGCCTATTGAAGCGCTGAACAGGATAAAAACGCTGTGTACGGCAAAGGGGTCTTCGGGGGAGATACAGGTGCTTGCGCCGATGAAAAAGGGCGTGCTGGGCGTAAATCGCATAAACGAAATGCTGCAGCAGGCGCTGAATCCGCCGGACAGAAGCAAGGCGGAGGCGATTTTCGGTGAGTCAGTATATCGTGTGGGCGACAAGGTCATGCAGCTCAAAAACAACTATAAAATAGAGTGGAGCATAAAGAAAAACGGCATGACCGTCGAGGAGGGCGCAGGCGTTTTCAACGGCGACATGGGCAGAGTATCTGACATAAGAAGGGAAAGCCAGACGCTGGAGGTTCTCTTTGACGACGGGCGCAGCGTGCTGTATGATTTTTCGCAGACGGAGGAGCTTGCGCTTGCGTATTGCGTGTCGATACATAAAAGCCAGGGCAGTGAGTTTTCAACCGCACTTATTCCGCTTGTGTCGGGGCCGCCGATGTTTTTGACGAGGAATCTTCTCTATACCGCTGTAACGAGAGCAAGGGAGCAGGTCATTATAATCGGCAGGCAGGACTGCGTTTACGGCATGGTGCAGAACAATAATATAAAGAAGCGGTACAGCGGACTTTGCGACTTTATCGGGGAATCCGATACGCTGACAAAATGAAAGGCTTGATACGGCGGTCGAACTTTGAAAAATTTTTAGGAATTGTGTTGTTTTGACCGTCGGTATGATATAATGCGGATATGAAAAGTATTCTTAAAAAACTGTTTATATTTGTTTCGTGTGCGGCGGCGCTTGTTTCTGTCTGCGCCTGTCAGCCCGTTGGCGGCAGTGCCGGCGTACCCGAAAAGGCGCTGTATATAAACGAGGTCGTCACCTCAAACTCCCTTTCGCTGACGAATGAGTTTTTGGGAAGTCCCGACTGGATAGAGCTGTATAACGGCACAGATGAGGATATTTCCCTTGACGGCTGCTATATCACCGACAACATCAAAAAACTAACCAAGTGGGCATTTCCGGACGTAACGATAAAGGCCGGCGAATATATGACGGTGTTTTTCTCGAGCAATCACGATACGCCGCCCGATGACGTTTTGTGCGCCTCCTTCGGAATAAGCAAGGGCGGAGACACGCTCTACCTTATCGGAAAATACTACGATGTTCTGCAAAAGATAGATATACCTGCGCTCGAAACGGATGTATCGTGGGCAAGGCGGGATGATGGCACCTACGGCTACTGCGGCTCGGCAACGCCCAACGCATACAACTCCACGTCTATACTGGATACGCTTGCGGATGTGTCGGTCGATGAAAAGGCGCACAGCATAATTGTCAGCGAGGTAATGCCGATAAACAACAATGCGCTCCGTGCGGCGGACGGCGGCTTTTATCCGTGGGTGGAGCTGTATAACCCCACGGGTGAGGACATAAACGTATCATCGCTGTGGATCAGCGAATACGCCTCCGATCTCAACAAATGGCAGCTTCCGGAGGCCGTGCTTGCCGCAGGTGAATATATGATCGTTTTCCTGTCGGGACAAAATCGCTGTGCCGACGGAGAGATTCACGCCCCGTTCAAGCTGAGCGAGGACGAAAGCGGCATCTATATTTCGACAAGGCATGGAAATATCTGTAGCAGCCTTGAGTGGGCTCTGCCGATACCGGCGGGCGTCTGTGTTGTTGCGGACGGCTATACCGCATACCCCACGCCGCTTGCCGAAAATTCCGAAAAGCTTTTCACGTCGCTCGAAACGGTCGATATGGACGCCTCCTCGCCGGTCAGGATAAACGAGGTTTTGCCCAAAAACCGTTACAGCGCCATGGACAAGGACGGCGACAGGAGCGACTGGGTGGAGCTTCACAATGCCTCATCGGAAACGGTAAATCTCGGCTGCTACTATTTGAGCGATGATGAAAGCGACCCGTACAAATGGGGACTTCCGAACAGGGAGCTTGCCGCAGGCGAATATATCCTGATTTTCCTTTCGGGAAAGGACATAACGGACGGCGAGGAGCTTCACGCTTCGTTTTCGCTTTCGACCGCGGATAAGCAGCTTATGCTGACCTGCGTGGACGGGATGCGGCGTGATACCGTTTATGTGCCGGAGGGCATCGGTGACAACGTATCCATCGGAAAAAATGCGGACGGCGAGCAGATATATTACGGTCAGCCGACCCCGGGCGCAAAAAACAGCACAAAAGGCTTTTCGAGTGTCGATCTGGTTTCGCTGACGGATATGGGCGGACTTTATATAAGCGAGGTTGCAACCGTACATAAGCCCAAAAGCGGTGCGGACGACTGGATAGAGCTGCACAATGCGAGCGGACACAGCATCAACCTTTCCGGCTATGGACTGGCCGTAGGAATGGACGGCGAGATAAATCCGCTCAGCGGCACGATAGATGCCGGCGGCTACCTCCTCGTATATGCAGCGAGTGCGGGACGTAGCGACGGGAAACTGTGCATACCCGAAAACCTCGGCGTTTCGGGCGAAACGATAGTGCTGTACAATGCGGACGGGGTGTTGACGGATATCCTCGATACGGGGGTTCTCCGTGCGGGAATGTCATCGGGACGGATAGAGGGCGACGCGGATGCAGAACGCATCTTTTTTTCAACGCCTACACCGATGAAGAAAAATGGCGACACGGGCTATACAAGCTATACTTCGGCGCCTGTGTTTTCGGTTGCGGAGCTTTACCATACGGAGAAATTCGAGCTTGAGATAACCTGCTCCACGCAGGGCGCAACGATATACTATACCACGGACGGTTCGGAGCCAGACACCTCGTCAAGGGTTTACAATGGGGCGATCACTATCGAAAAGAACACACCCGTGAGTGCAGTTGCCGTTTGCGACGGAAAACTCAAAAGCGACATTGCCGTGGCGACGTATCTTTTTGAAACGCCGCATACGCTCCCCGTGGTCTGCCTCACCTGCGATCCCGACAGGTTTTCGGAGGTCTATTCGGTGACGGAGCGAAAGGACAGGGTGGAGCGAGGGGCATATATTTCCTACTATGAAACCGACGGCATGCTCGGCGTTTCGTTTCCGTGCGGAATACGTGCAAACGGCTCATCAACTTTGACCGCAAGGCAGAAATCTTTGGCGATAAAATTGAGGGGCGGTTACGGCAGAAGCGAAGTGACCTATCCTTTTTTCGGAGAATACGAGATAAAATCGTTTTCAAACCTGCTGCTCAGAAATTCGGGGCAGGACAGATGGTTTTCCAGAATGAAGGACTCCCTTTCCTCACTTTGTGTCGAGGGCATGAATATAGACAACTTCGCCACAAGACCGGTTATTGCCTATATAAACGGAAAATATTGGGGCATATACGACTTTAACGAGGATCATTCCGCCGATTATCTTGAGGCGCATTACGGTGCGGATGCGGACAACATAGACTATATAAGAAGAAATGCGGGAGTGCTCGAGGGCAGCAATACCGAGTTCAAACGTGTCCGTGCGTATGCGCTTGCAAACGATTTGTCCAACCAATCCACGTATGAAAAGTTTACACAATGGGTGGATGTGGATTATTTCACGGACTATCTGATTGCTCAAACCTACTTCAGAAACGGCGATATGTTCAATCAAAAATATTGGCGCAGCCGTGATTATGCGGTAAAATGGCGTCCGGTATATTATGACCTCGACTTTGGATTCAGCGGCGTGACCGGCGACCTGCTTTCATCGTACTTCAGAGTGGAGGGCGTGCCCTCCAGGGACGGCTCGCTAACTAATATGGATATATATGTCGGGCTAAGGAAAAACAAGGGCTGGCGGGAGCAGTTTGCAAAGCGCTATGTATGGGTTTTGTACAACCACCTTACGCCGGAGCGCATAAACTCTATAATCGACGAGTATTACAATGCGCTTAAACCCGAGATGCAGCGGCACATCTCTCGCTGGGGTGAGCCTAAGTCCATGTCGTATTGGGAGGGGCAGGTCAAGGAGCTTAAAAAGTTTGCCAATACAAGGCGCGACTATGCGCTCAGAATACTTCAGCGGCAGTTTGACATAAGCGATGCGACCATGAAGCAATATATCGCGGAGGCGACGGGCAATCCGTAATATCGGCGTGAAATGCGGCGGACGGGGCTTTGAAAGCGGCGAAACAGCGGGCAAAATAATGAAGAAATATAAAGTTTATTTTGTCCGAATAAATTGTTTGAAAAAACTCTTTACAAACTAAAACACTTGAGGTATAATACCCAAGGTTGAGGGGCATTAGCTCAGCTGGCTAGAGTGCCACACTGGCAGTGTGGATGTCAGCGGTTCGAATCCGCTATGCTCCACCAGAAAACGACAAGTTTCGATAGAAACTTGTCGTTTTCAGTTATATTCGCCTTACGGCGAGTTATATGCACCTTCGGTGCGTGATATTTGCTTCGCAAGTGATATGCCTGCGGGCGTTAGGGGCGAATATAATATCACTGAAACCGTAGGTTTCAATATCACATTTTGCGTAGCAAAATATATCACCCCGTCGAAGACGGAATATCACTAAAAACGAACGGTTATGTAAGAGTTCGAATTCATATGCAAAAATGCCGATAATATCTTTTTTGCAGCCCATAGGCAAAAAAGAAGTAACTTTTGTCTACCAAAAGTTACTTCTTTGTTTATCCAAGCCGCAGGCTTGGCATATCATCACGACGCAGTCGTGTATATCATCACGCGTCAGCGTGCATCCTCCTGCGGCTTGATGATATACAAGGCTTCGCCTTGATTGATTGGTAAAAATATGATATAATATTTTTAATGGAGGTGATCGGTATGAAAATTCATGGTGTAAAAAGGGAACGCTCAAGACCTTTTTGGGTGCGGTTCAAGAAACATCATTGTCCCGCTTGCAATGCTTTGCTTACAACAATTAAAGTGTCGAAGGTCGTCAATTCAAAATCTGAAGAAGCAAAGAATTTCGATTTTTCATCCGGAGATACCTACATGGTGGGAAACATAAAATTTATATGGACGGAATTTCAGTGTAATGTTTGCAATAATTCGTATTCACTGCAAGAAATACGAGAGAACGAAAAGAAGACTAAATAGAATCTACACTACTTTTAGTCGCTCTTACCCCTACTCACACTACTTTTAGTCGCTCTTTGGCATGATATCCGTTCCTGTCGGAACGGGTGATATATGCCTACGGTATGTGAAATAACGGATAGTATACCATATTTCGCCGACTATATATCATTGAAAATCTCTTGAATTCGAGTTTGTTTGAATCGATCGGGCATGCTGCCTCAGGCTTTCAGCCCTTGCACCCGATTTGAAGGGACAGCCTTTTGCATATAAGAACAATCCGAACCCATTCCTTAACGGCAGTGTGTTCGGATTTTCATTTGCTTCATTTTTTTAGCCAAAGCGCCGAGGGTTGCAGCAAGTGCATTTTTACGGCACGATCTCAACAAAGTCGCCGCCGTTGCTGCGTACTTCTATAAGCTTCCATTCGGGATGTTTTGATTTGTATGCCTTGACTGCCCGAAACAGGGTACGCAGCTGCTTTCGGGATATGTTCAGATCATTACGCCTCAGCATCGCCGAGATTGGAATGGCACTCAGACCGTTCATTATCAACCCGGTAGGCAGCCGCAGGCGGAAGCCTTTTCCGCCGCCTTCCTTTACAATTATCTTCATGCCCTACTCCACAAAGATCCGCACAATGTCACCGTCGGCGGCTTCCACTTCGACAAGATTTCCGATAACGCCGCGGGACACCATGTCCATGATCTGATTCCAGTCGATATGCTTCAGCGCTTCGCTGCCGGACAGCTGCGGCATTTCAATACCGCACTCGATTGCAACCTGAATCAGCGCCATTGGCAAATTGACCCGTACCTTATCTCCGTCGGCGGAGTCCACGATTATACGCAGCATCATTTCCTTGATGTCTTTGCGCTGATCCTCGGGAAGGATTTGAACGGAGGGTGCCATCTCCCGCTTTCCGGAGAGCAGCTCATCCACGGTAACGCCAAGTATCGAGGCAAGCTGCGGCAGCAGGCTGATGTCGGGACAGGTCTGGTCCGTTTCCCTTAGTTAAAGATATTGTTGGGTATCTCAAGATGTGTCATTCGATTT
>SAMEA3663207__coassemble_242_pt1 | contig 19128 bp, 15 predicted proteins | sample SAMEA3663207__metabat2_low_PE_015 | metagenome-assembled genome bin SAMEA3663207 (sample SAMEA3663207) | pig gut metagenome | biome: pig gut; feature: pig-associated habitat; material: faeces | place: China | collected 2013 | reverse complement strand
GGGGGGCGAAGCCCCCCATATTACCTTTAAGGGTGGGGGGCGGGATACGATGAAGGCACGGGAAGCGCAAAGCATAGGCTTTAAGTCAAGCCTGTGCGAGGATGGCGGCAAAGCAGCTCGCACATCTTTTTTTATCTTAACCCACCCACAAAGCTTCATAAATCTTAACTCTTAACTTTTAACTCTTAACTCATCTTCGGGGGGCTTGGGGGGCGCAGCCCCCCATATTACCTTTAAGGGTGGGGGGCGGGATACGATAAAGGCACGGGAAGTGCAAAGCATGGGCTTTAGGGCAAGCCTGTGCGAGGATGGCGGCAAAGCAGCTTGCCCATCTTTTTTTATCTTAACCCACCCACCACCCTAAGCGGAATTGGGGGCGCTGCCCCCAAACCCCTATCGGGTATGCTTACCCACACTGCCATCTTGGGTGGGCTTGGGGGGCGAAGCCCCCCCTATTACCTTTAAGGGCGGTGGGAGGGATACGATAAAGGCACGGGAAGTGCAAAGCATGGGCTTTAAGGCAAGCCTGTGCGAGGATGGCGGAAAAGCAGCTCGCACATTCTTTTTTTATCTTAACCCACCCACCACCCTAAGCGGAATTGGGGGCGCTGCCCCCAAACCCCTATCGGGTATGCTTACCCACACTGCCATCTTGGGTGGGCTTGGGGGGCGAAGCCCCCCCTATTACCTTTAAGGGCGGTGGGAGGGATACGATAAAGGCACGGGAAGTGCAAAGCATGGGCTTTAAGGCAAGCCTGTGCGAGGATGGCGGAAAAGCAGCTCGCACATCTTTTTATCTTACCCCACCCACCACCCTAAGCGGAATTGGGGGCGCTGCCCCCAAACCCCCTACGCCAGTTAAGGATACAAGTATTCCCTTACGGGAAAACTTGGGGGGGCAAGGGGATACAGTCCCCACCCAAGCCCCTTTTTTCAGCTCTTGCTTCCTGTCACCGAATGATAAATTCTTTTCGGTGATTTTTACGCCTGTTTTTTAATGAAAATAAATTAATTTCGTAAATGATAATAAAAACCGTAAAAATATTTTAATTCCTGCTATAATTATGGGTATAAATATTCTCCATACATATATATTGCATAGCTGTATGCTGTGTTTGTCGAGAGTTTGGATAGAAAAAAACAAATTTTGTCAATAGGTCCAAAGATAATATATTTTGTAAAATCATATAAAAATTATTTACCAAACTATAGACAATATAAAAAAGAATATAGTATAATCTCGCCAATGGGTTTCGAGATCTCTGTTCTCGTTTCCCGAAATTCTTTAGGAGGAAGAAAATAATGTTCAAAAAAACATTGGCACTCCTGCTCGCAGTTGTAATGCTGCTTGCCGTAACGCCCGTACTGACATTTGCGGAGCGCTCGGTTGAAAGAGCAGTCGAAGAAAGAGCCTACCGCCGCATGGATCAGGCATGGGCGGAGCTCGAAGCAGTGGAAGCGGAAATGCTTTCAAAGAAAGCTACCCCTGCCCAGACCGTAAAGGCGGCGTATGAGGCCGCTCTCAAGAGCGACAAGATCACCGACGTCGTATGGCAGGACGACAACGGCTTCCAGTTCCTTGTTGACGGAATGGCAAACGCTTACGACTACCGCATCAGAAACTCGATGAAGGACAGAAACGTAAGTGACGAAGTTATTAAGACCGTCACCGAGGCAACGAAGGGCAGCTCCACCAGCAACAATGTCCTTCTTATCGGACCGTGCTACAGCACCGACTCCAGCTTCACCGACCAGTATCAAAACGAAGCAGCTTCCATAAAGAATGCCACCGGCGGCACCTTGACCACGCTCCTTAATTCGAATGCAAGTGCGACCAACATCGTAAACGCATTCCCGAACAACGGCGTGGTCATTTTTGACTCCCACGGCGCAAGCTACTACAGCACCTCCTACCTCTGCCTTACCACCTCCACCGGTATTTCGTCCAGCGACTACACCAACCAGTGGGCGCTGAACTTCGGCAGCGGCACCTACGGCATTGACGGCCGTTTCATCAGGAACTATATCTCGAGCAGCCTCCCCAACAGCATCGTTTGGATGGCTATCTGCGAGGGCATGAAGACCCCCGTATTCGGTGAGCAGCTCACCGCAGCGGGCGCAGGCATCGTTTACGGCTATTCCCAGTCCGTAACCTTCACCGGCGACTATGCTTATGAAGAAATATTCTGGGATGAGATGAGGAACGGCGCAACCGTTGCTTCCGCAATCGCATCCATGAAGTCCCAGAAGGGCTATTGGGATCCGGCATACTCCAACTATACCTTCAGCAACGCAGTAAGCAACTCCGTTGCATTCCCCGTTGTTGTATCCGACGTTGACGCATATCCGTCCGATCCCGACAACTATCAGACCGTAAACTGCACATGGAAGCTTATCGGTGACTCCACCGTAACTCCCACCGCTGCACCCACCACCGCACCGACCGTTGCTCCGACCGAAGAGCCCATCACCGGCGATTATCAGTTCGTAAAGGCTACCTCCATCGAGGCAGGTGCAGAGTACCTCATTACCTACACCTACAGCGGCACTCCCTACGTTCTGACCACCACGCTGTACAACAGCTCCAACGCAAGGTATCCCCGCTTTGCGGCGGCAACCGTAACGGCAAACGGCTCCGGCTATGACATTGCCATGAGCACCACCACCTACGGCTCCGACGTGAACACGTTCCTCTACACCGCAGGCGGCAACTCCACCTCCGGCTGGACGTTCTACAACAACAGCCTCGGCAAGTACCTGGCATTCAACTCGTCCGGTTATCCGACCTTTGCTACCAGCGGACTTATCGAGTGGACTTACTCGAACGGTTCCCTCAGGAACACCGACTATACCTACGACAGCTACGTATACGCAGGCTTCAACACCTCGTACAAGTACCTCGGCTACAGCAGCTCCGCAGTTGCCTTCACCCTCTATAAGAAGGTTGCAGCAGAAGCCGTAGATCCCACCACCGCACCGACCGTTGCACCGACCGTTGCTCCGACCGTTGCACCCACCACTGCTCCGACCGTTGCTCCGACCGTTGCTCCGACCGAAGAGCCCATCACCGGTGACTACCAGTTCGTAAAGGCTACCTCCATCGAGGCAGGTGCAGAGTACCTCATTACCTACACCTACAGCAGCACTCCCTATGTTCTGACCACCACGCTGTACAACAGCTCCAGCGCAAGGTATCCCCGCTTTGCGGCGGCGACCGTAACGGCAAACGGCTCCGGCTATGACATCGCCATGAGCACCACCGCCTACGGCTCCGACGTGAACACGTTCCTCTACACCGCAGGCGGCAATTCCACCTCCGGCTGGACGTTCTACAACAACAGCCTCGGCAAGTACCTGGCATTCGACGCATCCGGTTATCCGACCTTTGCCACCAGCGGACTTATCGAGTGGACTTACTCGGGCGGTTCTCTCAGGAACACCGACTACTCCGCCGACAGCTACGTATACGCAGGCTTCAGCACCTCGTACAAGTACCTCGGCTACAGCAAGACCGCAGTTGCCTTCACCCTCTATAAGAAGGTTGCGGCAGAAACCGTAGATCCCACCACCGAGCCGACCGTTGCTCCGACCGTTGCACCGACCGTTGCACCGACCGTTGCTCCGACCGTTGCACCGACCCAGACCCCCACGGATTATCAGTACGTAAAGGCTACCTCCATCGAGGCAGGTCAGCAGTACCTGATCACCTATACCTACAGCGGAACCCCCTACGTTGCGACCACCACCTACTATTCTTCCTCTAACTCCAGGTATCCCAGGATGGCGGCGGCTAACGTAACGGCAAACGGTGCAGGCTATGACATCACCATGAGCACCACCACCTACGGCTCCGATGTAAACGCATTCCTCTACACCGCAGGCGGCAACTCCACCTCCGGCTGGACCTTCTACAACGACAGCCTCGGCAAGTACCTGGCATTCAACGCATCCGGTTATCCGACCTTTGCTACCAGCGGACTTATCGAGTGGACTTATTCGAACGGTTCCCTCAGGAACACCGACTACACTGCCGACAGCTATGTATATCTTGGCTTCAACAGCTCGTATAAGTACCTCAGCTACAGCAGCTCCGCAGTCACCTTCACCCTCTATAAGAAGGTTGCTGCAGGCACCGTAACCCCCACGGCTGAGCCCACGGCAGCTCCCACGGTTGCACCGACCCAGACCCCCTCGACCGGCTTTGCTATCGACGATAACGCCACCGGCGGCTATACCGGCGACTATGTAGTTATCTACAACCCCGGCACCTCCACCACCTCCGGCGTTTCCACCGGCAGCCTCAGCGGTCTTATCAACACCACCGTCTCCACCACCGGCGGCATGACTGTAGAGGAGAGGAACTCTGTCGTGAATGCGGGCGTTGACGCAGACCGTCCCTTCATTCTCGACATTGACGGCGACTTTGGCTACGTTGACATCAACAGCCTCAAGGACAATCCCACCAAGGCTACCTACAGCGTAGGCTCCACCAAGAACTTCTCCATCACCAACTACAGCCCCGGCGGATCCAGCATCACCTTCAAAGTACTGTATGTCGGTGAGCACTGCACGATCTGGACTCCCACCAACAGCAGCTACTATCCCCTTGACGGCATTGACACCAGCTATGCAGCGACCGTTGCGGCCGAGTTCGATGCAAACTATTCCAGGATGGTAAGCTCCTTCGGTAACTTCAGAGACTCCAACGGCGACGGCAAAGTCAACCTGATGTTCTACAACATCGACGACGGCTGGCAGCCCGGTCAGGGTTATGTTGCAGGCTATTTCTGGAGCGGCGACTTCAGCTACAACAGCCTCCCCATGATCCATATCGACACCTATCCCGGCGTAACCTGGGAGACCACCGCAGGCGAGACCCGTGTTGACCTCGAGGGCTGCTACGGCACCTTCATGCACGAGTTCCAGCACCTTATCAACTACTCCGTGACCGGCGGCATGGACACCTGGCTCAACGAGAGCTTCTCCGGCGCAACCGAGGAAATGTTCTATCCCGGAAGCGGCCTGCTCAACAGGATCCTGAGCTGGACCGAGCTGTCCTTCTCCACCGACATCGTCGGTAACTATCCGTCCGAGTACCAGTACAACTCCTCGTACGATCTGCACAAGGGCGCATCCATCTACAACTGGAACCAGGATAGATCCGACATCTACTGCCAGTATGCAATGGTAATGCTCTACTCGCAGTACCTCTACACGAGGACCGGCGGAACGACCGTCTATAAGACGATCATGAACTCCGTTGCCAACGGCACCGCTGAGATCACCGCCGTTGCAAACGCAATGGGCACCACCACCGCCTCCCTTGTCAAGGACTTCTTCACCTGCCTGGTAGCGAACGACCTCAACAACGGCTACGGCTTTGAGGTACAGCCCGGCTACAACGCCTCCGACTACTACGGAATTGAGAGCCCCTATGATCTTCTTGCTCCCGTGGTATTCACCGGCACCTCCAGCACCATCTACGGCGGCGGCTTCATAGTCGTTAAGCCCGTAAACGGCGTGTTCAATCCTCCTTCCGGTGCAAGCAGCACCCTGAGGTATGTTGGTATCACGCTGGATGATGCAGCGGCTTCCTTCCAGCCCAGCCCCACCCTTGACGGCGGCGAGATCGTCTATCAGTAAATAAACGACAGACACGGAAGCCTAAACAAACCGAATAACTGAAAGAGGCCCCCGACGGATTTTCCGTCGGGGGCTTTGCGTTGGGTGGGGGTGGGTTTATCTTGGGGGGACGAGATGTTCGGTTAGGGGGACGTTGTCCCCCCCATTAGGTGGGGCAAAGGGGCATACAGTCCCCACGCCGACTTCTCCGATGAGAAAGGCAGGGGGAGCAGTTTCAGAGTGCACCTCCGATGGTTCACCTACTTCCGATTATAACCCAAGCCTAAAAATGGGGGCACAAGTATTCCCTTTCGGGAAAACTTGGGGGGTATGCCCCCAAATATGGGGGTACAAGTATTCCCTTACGGGAAAACTTGGGGGGGGCGAAGCCCCCATATTCCGTCCCCCAAGCCTACCCCCAAGCCTAAAAATGGGGGTTTTGGGGGCTATGCCCCCAAATGGGGGGTATGGGGGGCGAAGCCCCTCATATACCTTTAAGGGCGGCGCCTGCGGCGCGGGGCAGCGACTTTTTTTTGACTTTCCTCCTTTTTTGCGGTATAATCAGTTGAAAAAAGTCAAATAAAGGAGAACACAAATGGGATTTTTCAAAAAGACTGCAAGAGAATCTGACGGCACAGTCAAGACAAGGGTTCACGGCGGAAGGATATTTGTCTGCCTGCTTATCGTTGCGGCGATCGTCGCCGTCTTAGCCTCCTCATGCGTGACCATACCCGCCGGCTTTACCGGCATCGTCACCACCTTCGGCAAGGTGGAGGACTATACGCTTTCCCCGGGCTTCAGCTTCAAAAGCCCCTTCCAGAAGATTGTAAAGATGAACAACCGCAACCAGAAGGTTTCCCTTTCGATGCAGGCGTTTTCGTCCGACATACAGCAGGTTGACATAGTTTTGTCCGTGAACTTCTGCATAAACCAGTCCGTGGCGCAGGAGCTTTACAAGACGGTAGGCACGGAGTATTACGACACGGTCATTCTGCCGAGGCTCACCGACAACACGAAGGCGGTATTTTCGCAGTATACCGCAGAGGCGCTCATTACCAACCGTGAAACGCTGTCGGATGAGATATTCGACGTTGTGCAGGGCGATCTTGAAAGCTACGGCATAACGCTTATAACGGTAAACGTCGAGGATATTGACTTTACCGATGCGTTCACCAATGCAGTCGAGGCGAAGCAGGTCGCCGCACAGAACAAGCTGACCGCCGAAACCGAGCAGGCGAGGCTGACCATGGAGGCGGAGCAGGCGGCGGCACGTCAGGTCATACAGGCTGAGGCGGATGCTGAAAGGGCGATAATCGAGGCGAATGCGGAGCTTGAGGTGACGAAGATACAGGCTGAGGCGGCTCTGTACGCCGGCGAAAAGGAGGCCGAGGCGAACAAGCGCATAGCCGAGTCGCTGACGCCGGAGCTTTTGACGTACTATCTTTATAAGCAGTGGAACGGACAGCTTCCGCAGTTTATGGGAAGCAGCGAAAGCTATCCCGTGCTGAACTTTGCACAGTAAGAGTAAATAAAGCGCCGTAAAGCGCATATAACAAAGCGAGCCCCTTGCCCCGTGCAGGGGGCTTTTGCGTTGGGAGCGTGGGGAGGTTCGGTTAGGGGGACGTTGTCCCCCCTTTATTCGGTGGGGCAAAGGTGACACAGTCCCTACGCCGAAATCTGAAAATGGGGGCACAGGTATTCCCTTACAGGAAAACTTGGGGAGCAGTTGTGAGTAAACCTTCGGTGATTGTACCTACTCCCGATTATTACCCAAGCCTGAAAATGGGGGTCACAAGTATTCCCTTACGGGAAAACTTGGGGGCAGATGTGAGTAAACCTTCGGTTATTGTACCACTCCCGATTATAACCCAAGCCTGAAAATGGGGGTTTTGGGGGCTATGCCCCCAAATATGGGGGCGCAAGCATTCCCTTACGGGAAAACTTGGGGGCTATGCCCCCAAATAGGGGGTACAAGTTTTCCCGCAAGGGAATACTTTTGGGCTGCGCCGCGAAGCGGCGCCTGCGGCGCGGGGAAGCGACTGTTCTCACCTCAGCTTCTTCGGCTTCGGTGGCGGTATATCGCCCGTGGAGGGATTGTTGAGCAGGCGTCCGCTTCTGTCAAACCGTGAGCCGTGGCAGGGACAGTCCCAGGTGCGCTCGTTCGGATTCCACTTCAGCGCACAGCCGAGATGCGGACAGCGTCTGACGGTGGGTATGAGGAGATTTGCCGCCGCCTCAAAGCCGTTTACCACGAGCTGAGGGCGCAGAATGCTCCTTGACGGGGAGAAAAGCTCTGCCGCCGACCGAAGCTTTTCGGCGGAAAGGTCTGCGCTCATGGGCTTACCCGTTATGAGGTATGAAAGCAGCATTGCTGCCGCCATTGACGAGGTCATGCCCCATTTGTTGAAGCCCGTTGCAACGAACATATTCGGCGTGTTTGCGGAGTACCTGCCGATATACGGCACGCCGTCGAGCGACATACAGTCCTGCGTTGCCCAGCGGTACCGCTCCGAGGCGTGCGGATAATGCTCCTTGGCAAACGCCTCAATGCCCCTCCAGCCGTCGCTTTTCCTGCCCGTGCGTGCGCTTGCGCCGCCGATAAGAAGCAGGTTTTTGTAATTGCGGAACGACAGCCCGTGTCCCGATTCGTCGAGATACATTCCGTGCAGGTCGGCGGCGTTTTCGTATGCCGCAACGTAGGAACGGCTTTGATAGAGCTTCAGAAAATAGCTTCCGTGCTTGTTGATGAATGGAAAATGCGTCGTGACGATGAGCTTTTCCGCAATTATCTGCCCCCTGTCGGTCATCGCCGTAGTGCCGACAAGCTCCCTGACCGGGGTATATTCGTATATTCGCACTCTGCTGTCTTTTTTTATTTCCCGGGCAATATTATTGGCGAATTTTAGTGGGTTAAACTGCGCCTGCCCGTCAAAGCGCACAGCTCCCGCCACGGGGAAGGGCAGGGGGAGCTGAGTTTGAAGCGCGGCGGAGCATCCCATTCTCTCAAGCGCACGAAGCTCCTTTTCAAGCTTCGCCGTGCCGTTTAACGAATAGATGAAGTTGGGTTTTTCCTCAAAGTCGCAGGCGTCGGGAGCGAAGTTGGGATCGGTGCAGAGGCGGCGATAGCACTCAAGCGCACATTTGTTTATCTCAAGATAGAGCTTTGCCGCCTCGATGCCGAAGCGGTTTATCATCTTGTCATAAATCAGCCCGTGCTGATATGTGAGCTTCGCCGTGGTGTTTTCGGTCACGCCGCCGCAAAGCCTCTCCGCCTCGACAAGCACGCAGCTTACGCCCGCCTTCATCAGCCGGTAGGTGCAGAGCAGACCGGCAAGTCCTCCGCCGATCACGAGAACGTCTGTTTTCAGCTCGCCCTCAAAGCTTGGGAAGGACGGAAGGCTTTGGGGGCTTTGGGCTGCCGTGGGCATGTGCCGGTACGGGTGACTTTGGGCATTCGGACGATCCGGGGCCTCCGCAGCGGTCGCAGAGTTTTGGCTGCATTTGTTCTGCTCAGCTGTTTCCGCCCAAACGGAGCAACTTTTTGCTTTTGGTGCGCCTTTCATTTTCTTCTCCTGTCGGTGTTTTTGGGATTTAGTATCCCTTGGAGGAGGGCGGCTCATTCATGGGTTGGGCGGGGAGATGTTCGGTTAGGGGGACAAGTATTCCCTTACGGGAAAACTTGGGGGACGGAATATGGGTGGCTTCGCCCCCCCATACCCCCCCTATTCGGGGGCATAGCCCCCGAAACCCCCAAATTTTGGTTTTATGGTAATAATCGGGATTGGGTGCAATCATCGGAGGTTCACTTGAAAGCTCCTCACCAAGTTTTCTCTTTTGGTAATACTTATAGCTGCCCCGTTTTTTCCAATCATTGGGGGTACAAGTATTCCCTTACGGGAAAACTTGAGGGGTATGCCCCCAAATGTGGGGGTACAAGTATTCCCTTACGGGAAAACTTGGGGGGGGCGAAGCCACCCGATATGGGGTACAAGTATTCCCTTACGGGAAAATTTGGGGTGCAGTTGTGAGTGAATCTCCGATGGTTGCTAAAAAACAAAGCGAAGTGAGGGAAGTTCACACAAGGGGGCATACAGTCCCCACGCCGACTTCTGAAAATGGGGGTTTTGGGGGCTATGCCCCCAAATATGGGGGTATGGGGGGCGAAGCCACCCAAATAGGGGGTTTGGGGGGGTATCCCCCCCATGTTTCCTCAATGGGCGGTGGGTGGGATATGAAAAACGCACGGCGAGGAAAAGGCAGCGTGCCGTGCCTCCCACGCCGCAGGACGGCGGAACGCCGTCCCCCCGTGACGCCCCCCACGGGGGGGGGCGCAAGCATTCCCTTACGGGAAAACTTGGGGGCTATGCCCCCAAATAGGGGGTACAAGTTTTCCCGCAAGGGAATACTTTTGGGTTGCGCCGCGAAGCGGCGCCTGCGGCGCGGGGAAAGCGACTATTTTTGACTTTCCTGCTTTTTTGCGGTATAATAATCTGAAATGACAGATACGAACGATTGTTCGCAAATTTTTGGTGACGGGCATCCTCTGCCGAACTTTCGCTGAGGAGCTTCGGTTCGTACTCTGCTTGGGAGGAAGCCAAATGAGGATCGCTGTTGCCGGTACGGGCTACGTCGGATTGGTTGCCGGCGTTTGCTTTGCGGAAAAGGGACATGACGTTATTTGCGTGGACGTGGAGCCGGACAAGGTGGCTCTGCTGAAAAGCGGAGTTTCCCCGATATATGAGGACGGACTTGAGCCGCTTATGCGGAAAAACCGTGAAGCCGGCAGGATAGAATATACCACCGACTATAAGACCGCCTATGCTTCGGCGGATGCGGTGTTCATCGGAGTGGCAACGCCCCCGAGACTTGACGGGAGCGCAGACCTCGGCTATATTTTCACCGCCGCAAGACAGATCGCCGAAAGCGTCGAGAGGGAATGCCTTGTCGTAATCAAATCAACCGTTCCCGTCGGCACGAACGACAAAATAGAACAGCTTATCGGCGAATGCAAGCGCCCCGGCGTACACGTCGAGGTGGCGAGCAATCCGGAGTTTCTTGCGCAGGGTACCGCCGTGCGTGATACCCTTGAGGCATCCCGTGTGGTCATCGGCACGGAGAGCGAGTGGGCGAAGGCACGTCTGCTTGAGATTTATGAGCCGTTCGCCCTGCCGATCATATCGGTCAGCAGACGCTCGGCGGAGATGATAAAATACGCCTGCAACAACTTTTTGGCACTCAAAATTTCATATATGAACGACATTGCGAACCTTTGTGAGGCGGTCGGTGCGGACGTTCAGGACGTGGCAAGGGCGATGAGCTACGATAAGCGCATCGGCTCAAGCTTTCTCAATGCCGGAATAGGCTACGGCGGCTCGTGCTTCCCGAAGGACACAAGGGCGCTTAAATTCATCGCCGAGCAGGCGGGGTACAGGCTCGAAACCGTTGAGGCGGCGGTGCGTGTGAACGATTCGCAGAAGCTTCGCCTTTTCAAAAAGGCGACGGCTCGGCTCGGCTCGCTCGAGGGGCTGAGCGCCGCCGTGCTGGGACTTACGTTCAAGCCCGGGACCGACGATCTGCGTGAGGCTCCGTCCGTGGAGAATATCAGACTGCTTTTGGAGCGTGGCGTGACCATCCGTGCATACGATCCGGTCGGCATGGACAACTTCAGGCGGCTTTTCCCCGAGGCAGCGCCCGACGGGGAGGAAAGCGGAGAAATCCGCTGTTTTGACACGCCCGAGGCGGCGCTTTCGGGGGCGGATATGTGCTTTATATTCACAGAATGGAAACAGATACGCTCCGTTGAGCCCTGCGCTTATAAAAAGCTGATGAAAACGCCGCTGGTGTTTGACGGGCGGAACATTTACGACGTTGACCGGATGCGCCTTGCAGGGGTTGAGTATCACGGCATCGGCAAGCCCCGACATGCAGGGGAATGAGTGGGAGAATATCAGACTGCTTTTGGAGCGTGGCGTGACCATCCGTGCATACGATCCGGTCGGCATGGACAACTTCAGGCGGCTTTTCCCCGAGGCAGCGCCCGACGGGGAGGAAAGCGGAGAAATCCGCTGTTTTGACACGCCGGAGGCGGCACTTTCGGGGGCGGATATGTGCTTTATATTCACCGAACGAAACCGTACGAAATCGTACGGAAACAAATACGCTCCGTTGAGCCCTGCGCTTATAAAAAGCTGATGAAAACGCCGCTGGTGTTTGACGGGCGGAACATTTACGACGTTGACCGGATGCGCCTTGCAGGGGTTGAGTATCACGGCATCGGCAAGCCCCGACATGCAGGGGAATGAGTGGGAGAATATCAGACTGCTTTTGGAGCGTGGCGTGACCATCCGTGCATACGATCCGGTCGGCATGGACAACTTCAGGCGGCTTTTCCCCGAGGCAGCGCCCGACGGGGAGGAAAGCGGAGAAATCCGCTGTTTTGACACGCCGGAGGCGGCGCTTTCGGGGGCGGATATGTGCTTTATATTCACCGAATGGAAACAAATACGCTCCGTTGAGCCTTCCGCTTATAAGAGACTGATGAAAACGCCGCTGGTGTTTGACGGGCGGAATATTTATGACGTTGACCGGATGCGCATTGCAGGGGTTGAGTATCACGGCATCGGCAAGCCCCGACAGGCAGGGGAATGAGTGAATTGAAGTGCGGATATGTGCTTTATATTCACAGAATGGAAACAGATACGCTCCGTTGAGCCCTGCGCTTATAAAAAGCTGATGAAAACGCCGCTGGTGTTTGACGGGCGGAACATTTACGACGTTGACCGGATGCGCCTTGCAGGGGTTGAGTATCACGGCATCGGCAAGCCCCGACAGGCAGGGGAATGAGTGGATCGTCCGACGCATGATGCACCCGAGAAGCCTGCCCGATTATAGGGCGGACGGTCGGTCGGTTCGGGATTTACGATAAAGCACGGCATGGGGGCTTACGAAGCCCCTGCACACAAAATGCCCGTTTTATGCGGCACTTTTGCACTTGTACCGCATTTTGACATGGGTTATACTGTACACGATGGGAAAGTGGCTCAAAGCGAAGGCTTCGGGTCGCTTTTTTGTTTGGGGCGGCTTGACTGCCCTTGCCCTTTCGGTGCAGCGCGAATAGCGCACGAAATCAACCTTGCTTCCGTTCGGAAAGAGCTTTCGCCGGAAAATCATTCCTGCGGATCGTTCCACGTGGAACATTGCGGTGCTTTTTGAGAAGAGCGTGCCTGTTCCCCGTGGAACATTTCCCCGTGGAACAATTTCCACACGGAAAGTGTACGGGCGTTTCCTGCGGAAGCGTTTATGTGTTTCCCCCTGCGGTGCGCCGAGGGGCATTTATTATTTTACGGAGGAAAGTTATGGACAACAGGTTATTTGAAAGGTACGAAAGCCCTGCGACCGACGCCGGAGAAGGCGGCCTTGCGGCAAGGCCCGATGCACCCGAGGACGAAGCCGCCATGGAGCAGTCGGATGACCCCGACGTGCGCTATGCCGACGAGATAAGGCAGAGGGCGGAGCGTCTGGGCATGGAGCTGATAGGACGCATTGCGGCGGAGTTCGGCATATCCGAATACGAGGCTTCGGCGCTGTCGGACGGCTATATGCCAACGGGCGTGGACGAGATAAGCCGCCGTGCCGCCAAAACGCTCGTAGAGATGCAGAGCGAGGGACTTTTGAAGTTCAGCCCCGAGGAGTATATCGGGGACGAGGAGTTTGCGGAGCTTCTGCGTGAGGTTTCACCGAGGGCGGCGGTAAGGCTGCTTGAGGAAAGAAGGCACGGCAGAAAGCAGCAGGAGAGCATTGACAATGCGCTCAGGCTCCTTGACAGATTAAAGCGCAACCAGAGCCTGCCGAGACCGCTGAGGGCGAACACGCCTGCGTCGGGCGAGAGGGATTATCGCAGCATGAGCGATGAGCAGTTCAAGAGGCTCCGTGACGGCTACCGCAAGGCCGCCGCTAACGGAGGAAGAGTAAGACTTTGAGAAACGAGAGGGCGGGGGGGCGGCTCCGGCTCAGCGAAGCTGAGCCCGCCGGCGGAGCCGGCTTGGCTCCGCGCGGAGCGAGCCGCCCCCCCCAACCGACTACAACACGAAAGGAAATTTAGAAAATGAGTATCAACACAACCGCAACAACCGCAAGCACCACGCTCCTTAACAAGAGCTTTTACGACCGCCAGCTTCTGGAAAGCGCAAAAACACGCTTCGTTCATCAGAAGTTCGGACAGCACCGTTCCATTCCCAAAAACAACGGCAAGAGGGTAGAGTTCCGCCGTTGGGATCTTTTTGACCCGAGCGTTGACGGAAACACCCTTACCGAAGGCGTTACCCCCGAGGGTCAGAACCTTTCGCAGTCGAGCGTCGAGGCGGAGGTATCCCAGTACGGCGCATACGTCGAAGTCAGTGATATGCTCGACCTTACCGGCTATGACAAGGTTATAGCGGACACGGCGGAGCTTCTCGGCGAGCAGCTCGGCACGGTGATCGAGTGGGTGACGAGGGACGCAATGTGCGGCGGAAGCAACGTGCAGTACGCAGGCACGAACGCAAGCCGCAGCACCATCGTATCCGCCGACAAGCTGACCGTTGACGACATAAGAAAGGCCGTCCGCAGTTTGAAAAAGGCGAAGGCACGCCCCTTCTGCGAGGAGGGCAGAAAGCCGCACTTTGTCTGTATATGCTCACCCGAGGCGACATACGACCTGCAGAGCGATACGCTTTGGCAGGACGTTTCCAAGTATTCCAACGCCGAGCAGATATACTCCGGCGAGATAGGAAGGCTTTTCGGAGTGGTTTTCGTGGAAAGCACCGAGGCAAAGATATACAGGCAGAGCGTGCATAATGCCGTAAGCGCTCAAACCACCTCCTCGACCACGTTCGTGCTGAAGAACGCTCCGACCGAGGCGGAGGCGGAGTATCTTTCCACCCCTTCGGCAAAGCTGATGATCGGCACGACCGAATACACCCTTGCCGCAAGCAATCCCTTTAACGCCGCCACAAGGACGGTAACGCTTTCCGCAGCGGCTTCGCTTTCGGCAGACGCCGTCGTTTATACCACGGATGCGGGTGCGCTCGACGACACCACCAAGGAGGCGGCGGAGGTTCACGCAACGCTCGTTTTCGGCAAGGACGCATACGGCGTTGTTGACGTGAACGGCAGGGGCGCAATGCAGACCATAATCAAGCCCCACGGCAGCGCAGGCTCCTCCGACCCGCTGAACCAGCGTGCGACCGTCGGCGCAAAGGTCATGGCATATACCGCCGTTATCCTTAACGACCCCTGGATAGTAAGGATAGAGCACGGGGTAAGCAAATAAAAAAAGCCCGTCGGGAGCAATAAAATTACGGGATAAGTCCGTAACAAAGGCGTAAAAGCGGCGGGGAGGTCATTGTCGGGCGTTTTGGCACGCAGACGGGCGTCTCCGCTGCTTACATTCGGGATACGGCTTTCAGCGAAGCCGTGGAAAGGAAAACACATGAGTATATTTACAAGGCAAGGCCGGAGCAAAAAGCAGGAATTGCGGACGGTCTCCGACGCTTCAAGGGACAATACGGGCGGTGCGCAGGAGAGAAAGCGCAGGGCGGCTGAATACGCCCGATATGGTGACAGTGCCGCTGCGAGCGCCGCATCGGGCGGCACGAAGAGGAAAAGACCGTTCAAAAGCGTCGATTTTGGCGGCACGGTGCCGGGGACGAAAGCCCCGAGAGCAGGGCTGAACGGCGGCATAAGCGTAAATAACGCAAGCGTTAATAACACAAGCGTTAATAACACAGGCGTAAATAACGCAGGCGTAAACTACGCCACGAATGCCTCGGGCGAGGCGGCGTCGTCCGCATCGGCGGAAAGCTCGCTTGCGGAGCAGCTTGCGGTGCTTTTGGGCAATGCGCTCAGCGGTTCGGGCGGCTATGCCAACACAGGTGGCTATGCCAACACAGGCAGCGTGAGCGTGCAGGCGCCGGACTATGACAGCCTCGTGGAGCTTTTTGAGGCGTATCTTCGTCCGACCTACGACAGGGCGATAGAAAACAGGCAGGCGGCGGCGCAAACGAGCATGGCGGAGCTGGATGCGGACGCATATTCGAGGGGAATGGGCGCATCGACCTTCGTAAGCTCCATGAGGGAGAGGGAGCAGGACGATATGAACAGCGACATTGCGATGCTTGAAACCGAGTACGCCAGCGCACTTTCCGAGAAGCTTTACGAGGCGATGGCGGCATATTCAAAGCTGAAGTTGGAGGCGGATATTTACAACGCCGAAAACGCCCTTTCCGCCTCAGGCACGGGAAGAAGCACGGGCAGAAGCTCCGGCAGGGGCAGCGGCAAGACCGGCGCCACAAACAGCGGCACGGGAATGTCGGGAAAGGTGAAGTTCGGCTTTGACGAATGCAAGTCGCTTTTGGGCAAATTCAGCACGTCGGAGCGCTACGACTTCTTCATGAGCGGCGACCCGTACTGGAAACAGATGCGAAGCGAGATGATAGAGGCGATCGGCAGGGACAGGTTTGAATACCTGAAGGACAGCTATTTCGGCGGCGCACACGGACGCCATACAAACAGGGATGTGATCAGATGAGCGAGATCAAAAAGAGCTTTCCCGTGATGCTTGACATGAAGCGAAGCGCCTCCAACAGGGAGTTTGAGCTGGTCGAGGGCGACACGGGCAACGAGATAACCGTCACGCTCAAGGACGACGGGCAGGCGGTTGACCTTACCGGCTGCAGGGTGCTGGCGGTGTTTTCAAAGTCGAACGGCACCTCCAGCCAGGACAGCGAGGCGGGAAGCCTCATCGTAAGCGGAAACACGGTGACTATTCCCGTATATGCGGCGTCCGTTGCGCCGGGGCTTGTCGAGTGCGAGCTGCAGGTGTATTCGGGCGAAAACAACGACACGCTCGTGACGAGCGCAAAGTTCAATTTCAAGTGCAGGCGAGGCATTCTTAACGCCGACACGCTTGAAAGCACGGACGAATATCCCCTGCTTGTCGGGCTTATAGACGACGTGAACGGGCTTTCGGAGGCGGTAAACGCAGCCGAAGCCGCCCGTGCATCGGCGGAAGCGGCACGGGTATCGGCGGAAGCCGCACGCACCATGGCAGAAGCCGCACGTTCCTCAGCAGAAACCGCACGTTCCTTAGCGGAGGAAGAAAGATGCGCAGCCGAGGCCTCCCGTATTTCGGCGGAGGAGGGCAGGCAGGCGAGTATTGCGGCGATGAGGGAGGAAACCGATGCGGCGATAGCAGAGCTTGGCGAGTTCAGCCTTGAGCAGCTTGCCGCCGCATACAGCCACAGCCAGCAGGCGCACGACTATGCCGACGCATGGCACACGCATTCCTCATTTTCGCACGGGCAGGAAAGCCGGCTCGAAGCGCTGCTCCTTGCCAAGCAGGACGCCGACATGGTTTTTACGGGCGTGACGATAGACCCGAGAAATTGGGTGAGCGACACGACGTATGAATCGCTCGGCTTTACAAAGAGCTGTGTCGCCGCCTGCCCGGGGATAGTCCCCTCAATGACGGTCTATGTTGAGTTTCGGCCTGCGGAGCAGTACGGGGGAAACTTTGCGGCGTTTTGCGAGGCGGTCACGGACGGCGTGCGCCTCTATGCAAGACAGGCGCCGGAAAGCACGGTAACGATTTCGGCAAGGGCGGTGGTCTGATGCCCACAAATGCGATAATATCGGACATTTCGGCACTTTCGAAGGTGCTTGCAAGGACGGATTCTCAAATACAGATCCCATTTGGCATAACAAGGCTCGGAACGGGGTGCCTTTACGGGTTCACGTCGCTTACGACATTGAAGCTGCCCAAAAGCCTCACCTTCGTGGCGGGGAATGCGCTTTCGGCGTGCGGAAATATAACGGACATAGTTCTTGAGGACGGCTTTGACTGCAGCCTTTCCATAATAGGGCAAACCAATTTGACCGAGGCGGTGGTGCAGGCAATGGTGGCGGCGTATAAAAACAATGCGCTGACCGGCGTGACGAGGACGCTGACCCTTGCAAGCGAGGTCTACGACCGTCTTTCGGCGGCGACGATACTTGCCGCAACGGCAAAGGGACTGAGTATAGCGGTTCCGAGCATCAAATGATGCTCGTATTAAATAAATACTCGCATTAAATAATGCTGCATCAAATGATGCCCGCATTAAGTAATGCCCGCATTAAATAATGCCCGCATCAAGTAATGCCCGAAGGCGGCAGAATAAAAAATCGGAGGAAATAAAATGCAGATAAATGACGGCGTTTACACGGCGGAGGAGGGCTGTCTTATATCGGACGGTCACGGCTGGTACAAGCTTGTCCACGCCGGATGCAACGACAGCCCCTCAAGATATACCGAGGCGAGGATAGAGGACATACCTCCGCAGGAGCTTTACACGGTAGAGGAGCTTTTGGAGGCGCTTCGCCTGCTCGGGGTGGAGCCGTAAGGAGGTAACAAGAATGATTATTGAAAAGGCACGGCAAAGGGCGGCGAAAATTGCCGAGTTTGAAGCGGGCTTTGACGACATAAGGGAGGCGGCGGCGCTGCTCAAGGGCGTTTTTTCGCTGCTTCCCTGGAACCTGATACCCGAAAGGGTAAAGGAAATATTGGAAAAATACGCCGCAAATGCGAATGTAAAGGCAGGTGGGGACGCATGACAAGCAATACTGCGGACGAAAACAGCTCTGTCAGCTGCAGCATGACGGATAAATTCATCGCATACCTGACCGGGCAGGTCGGCAGGGGGATATACGTCTGGGGCGCACAGGGGCAAAGGGCGTCCGAGGAGTTCATCAAAAAGCACGAAACGAGCGAAAAAAACGCAGAAAGGGCGCTTGAGCTGTATCATAAGCGCATAGGTGACGGCATAGAGCCGCTTGCGTTCGACTGCTCGGGGCTTATTGTAAAGTTTCTTTTGGACGAGGGGCTTTTGGAGTCCGATCGCTCGTCGAGGGGGCTTTACGCCATGTCGCAGCCGATAGATCGGGATGAGCTTATAGCCGGCGATCTCGTGTTCCGGCACAACGGCGAGAAGATATTCCACGTAGGCGTATATGTCGGCGATGATGAGGTCATCGAGGCAAAGGGGCGTTCGGACGGCGTGGTAAAGCGGCATATCGACGCCTCCGGAGAGAATTACTGGAACAGATGCGCACGCTTTTGTCCGCTTTTTGAGCTGTCGAAGCGTGATTTGCGGCTGACAAGCCCGTATATGAGGGGGCAGGACGTTGCCCTGATGCAGGAGCAGCTTCTCTGCCTTGGCTATGACCTTGGCAAAAAGGGGCAGGACGGGATATTCGGCAAATGCACCGACGCCGCCGTGCGCCTGTTCAAGAAGCGGGCCGCCAAATGCGCCGAGGACGGCGTTTGCGACTACAACATGAGGACGCTGCTGGGCATTTGAGCGTGGGAGGAGTTCTTCAGGGGGACTTTGTCCCCCTAACCCCCGAAAATGAGGTAAGAGTGAATAGTGAATAGGTAAGAGGTTTTTCAGGGGGACTTTGTCCCCCTAACCCCCTATTTGGGGGAATATC
>SAMEA3663207__coassemble_193_pt1 | contig 22594 bp, 37 predicted proteins | sample SAMEA3663207__metabat2_low_PE_015 | metagenome-assembled genome bin SAMEA3663207 (sample SAMEA3663207) | pig gut metagenome | biome: pig gut; feature: pig-associated habitat; material: faeces | place: China | collected 2013 | reverse complement strand
CAGCTCCGCTTTTGTTTATCGCCTTTTAACAAAGAACAGCTTTTTGTAAAGTCCGCATATCATGTTCACGGCGGTCATTAACAGCGACACGGGGGCGCACTTTTCCTCCGCCTCGTGCCAGAGCCGATAGTGCCAGCGTATGAGGGAGGACAGCCTTTGGCGGCTTATCGAGCCCTGCCGCAGTCTGTATTTTGCAAGATTTTGCTTCAGCAGCCTGCAGTCGGCGACGTTTGACACCTCAAGCCACATGGCATAGTCGTTGTTTTTCTTAATATCCTTTATTTGCACCAAGCCCACGGCATAGCGGTCGTACATGACCGTAAGACATCCCGGCCAGCAGTAGGCGTTCATGCCGAGGCGGCTTATTTTTTTCGGACCCGTCACGGTGACGCCGACGGACTTTGAGCTTTCGTCGATCTGCTCATATTCGGTATAGGAGAACTTTGCGCCGGTTTTTGCCATGAACTCAAGCTGCTTTTCCAGCTTTTCGGGCAGCCACAGGTCGTCCGAGTCCAAAAACGCAGCGTAGCGTCCCTTGGCTTCACGCAGCGCCCTGTTTCGGCTTTCTGCGGCGCCGAGGTTGCGCTCGTTTTTTATATAGCGTATCCTCGGGTCGGACAAAAACGGACGCACGGCGTCGTCCGTCGCATCTGTTGAGCAGTCGTCAACAATGATCATTTCCCAATCGGCGTATGTTTGCGCTAAAACGGAGTTTATCGTTTCCGCAATAAATGCGGCGGTGTTATATGACGGTGTTATTACAGATACCGTACCGAGGCTTTCCATGGACAGACCGTATCCCTCTTTTCAGATTTTACGGTTATTACTATAAACCCTGCTTACCTTTAATGCAACAATATTTCACCGGGATTTGTCGTTTGTGGCGTCGCCGTCGCCGCTTATCGGAATCTTATCGCCGAGGTATGTGGGCGCAGGGCGTGCGAGCGTGTATAAAAAATCCTTCGTGCGGGCGAAGATCTCACGCACGTCGTACAGCGGCTGGTAATGGTAGTTTCGGAGGTCGGATGCTACGCCGAAGGCTTCAAGCCCCAGTGCGTTCGCTATATAGACCGCCCGTGAAAGGTGGTAGCTCTGGGTGACGATTATGACACGCTTCGCCTGAAAAACCTCCTTGGCACGGTACATAGTCTCGTACGTGGAAAAGCCCGCATGATCCATGAACACGTCCGAGGACGGAACGCCGAGCGCAGTCGCATATTTTTTCATGACGTTCACCTCGTCGTAATCAACGTGACCGTGATCGCCGCTGACGAGAAGCTTTTTTGCCGTCCCCGATTTGTACAGCGAAACGCCGACGTCAAGCCTGTCGCAAAGTATCGGGCTGGGGCTTCCGTCGCTGCGGACGCCTGCGCCGAGGATTATTATGCAGTCGATGCCGCCCGCTTCGGAGGCTTCCTCGGGGGTGAGTATATGCGGTGCGGCGGAGGCTTTGACGAACACGTTTGTGCCGAGAAGAACGACCTCAAACACAAAAGCGGCGGCAAGCAGTACGTTCATTACGCCCGCAAGCAGGTTCAAAAATTTGGTCTTTGATTTTTTCACGGTGTTCCTCCCGACTGCGTTTTTATAATTGTAGCACGGGGCGCAGGCGGAGGATATAAACAATTTGTAACCATTTTTTGCTATTTGTCCAGAAAGGCGGGCGTATAGGCGTTGTCGGCGGAGGAAAGCTCCTGCACGAGTATGTTTTCAAAGCCGAGCGATACGGCATAGTCGATGGCACGGGCGTATTCACGCTTCAAAAGCGGTCGGTCAAGCGGCTTTGGCAGGCTCGCTTTCAGCTCATCGGGCGGCGCATACTGCCCCATGAGGGAAATGCGGGTGGTTTTGGGAAGATTTGCGGCGATGAAATCCAGCACACGCCTCGTTTCATCCACTGCGCCCGGAAGCACGAGATGGCGAACGGCAAGCCCCTTTACCGCAAGGCCGTTTTCGTCGACGACAAGCTCCCCGACCTGCTCGTACATTCTGATAACGGCGGCGGAGGCAAACGAAAAATAGTCGCTCCTGCCCGAATAGCGCAATGACACCCCGGGGGTGACGTATTTTATATCGGGAAGATAAATGTCTATAAGCCCGTCGAGCATCGAGAGCGCTTCACGGGTCTCATAGCCGTTCGTGTTATAGACGATGGGTATCTTCAGCCCAAGCTCCCTTGCCCTGGGAATGGCGTTTGCGATAAGCAGGGTGTTGGGAGTGGGGGTGACTAAGTTTACGTTGTGCGCCCCGAGACTTTCAAGGGCGAGCATGGTCCTTGCAAGCAGTTCCGCATCGACGGTCATCCCGACAAAGCGGCGGCTGATGCTGTGATTTTGGCAGAATACGCACCTTAAATTACAGCCGGCAAAGAATATCGTGCCGGAGCCGTTTTTGCCGCTTATCCACGGTTCCTCCCATGCGTGAAGGGCGGCTCGGGCGATTTTTGCCGTGTCCGTTCCGAAAACGCCGCACGCACCGGCGGAATGTTCCCTGTCGGCAAGGCAGCCCACGGGACATATACTGCAGTTTGTCATGCGCCCCCCCGAGCCTTTGCAAGATTGATGACCTTTAACCCGCATTTTGTGGCATAGTCAACGGTGTATTTCGTGCCGCCGGTATCCTGCGTGAGATAGCATACGCAAAGTGCGCTCAGCTCGACCATGCGGCGGTTGCGCCTGTGCATACAGCCGTTGTAGTAATGGTCGGAAACATATTCGATGTAATCCGCACGCACCTTCGCAAGATCGTAGAAAAATCTGTCATACAGCGAGTACCTTTCGCCCTGGTTCGGGCAGGGCAGGATAAGCAGCAGCCGTATTGGGATGTTGTGGACCTTTTTTGCCCGAAGCACGGCGGTTGCCGCCATCGTGTCGAAGCCCATGGCTCCTCCCGCCACAAATGTGTCAACGCCGTATTTGGTGTACAGAAGATTGATAAATTCGATAAGCCGGGGCTTAAAATCATTGCCGACTTCGATGCTTCGGTGTCCCGTAAAGCAGCAGGTGTGACGCCTTTGGATATTCAGCTCTTCAAGTGTTTTCGGTTTCATGGGTATATCATATAACATGGCGGTGCGCTTGTAAAGCACGGCGTTTGTACGAAATTGTCGACAGCGGTACGAAAAAGTCGCACGGAGCCGAATTTGACGGAATATTCGGGCAAAGCCGATAAGGCACGGAAAAGTAAAATATATTTTAAAAATCCTTGTTTTCGCTGAAAAAAGCCCTTGCTTTATGCCGTTCGATGCAGTATTATTAGTAGGCTGCGCAAGCTGTGTAATGGTTGTATGACACAAAAAAGTCTTGTGCGGAGCTGCATGGGAGGTTACCGGCGATGCCATCCGGATAGTTTCCATGTGGGACAGCCCAAGTAAATCGGGCGGGGCGTGCGCCCGTCTAAAAGTTTTTCTCACGAAACACCAGGCGGCGTGTATGGCTCAAAATTAACAGGAGGATTCAACAATATGGCAAGTCAAAGAATCAGGATCAAGCTCAAGGCCTATGAGCACAATCTTATCGACCAGAGTGCCGAAAAGATCGTAGATACGGCCAAAAGGACAGGCGCAAGGGTATCGGGTCCCATCCCGCTTCCCACCGAGAAGGAGATAGTAACCATCCTTCGTTCGCCCCATAAGTACAAGGATTCCAGAGAGCAGTTTGAGATGCGTACGCACAAAAGGCTTATCGACATTCTTCAGCCCTCCGCAAAGACGGTGGATGCACTGATGAAGCTCGACCTTCCCGCAGGCGTTGACATCGAGATCAAGCTCTGATGCGGAGGTGTGTTGAAATGAAAAAAGCGATATTGGGTAAAAAGTTGGGTATGACCCAGATGTTTGCCGCAGACGGAACTCTCGTTCCGGTAACCGTTGTTCAGGCCGGTCCCTGCCCCGTAACGCAGGTCAAGACCGTTGAGCACGACGGCTACAAAGCGATTCAGGTAGGCTTCATGCCCATCCGTGAAAAGCTCGTCACCAAGCCCCGCCTGGGCCAGTTCAAGAAGGCCGGCCTTGAGGCTCACCGCTATATCAAAGAGCTCAAGCTTGATGACAATTACGAAGTCGGTCAGGTAATCACCGCCGAAATGTTCGAGGCAGGCGACATGATAGATGTCACCGCAAAGTCCAAGGGCAAGGGCTTCCAGGGCGTTATCAAGCGCTACGGACAGTCCAGGGGCCGCATGACCCACGGTTCGCGTTATCATCGCAGGGTCGGTTCCATGAGTGCCTGCTCCTACCCCGGAGAAGTTTTCAAGCACAAGCGCTTGCCGGGTCACATGGGTTCGGTACAGGTAACCGTTCAGAACCTTGAGGTCGTAAGAGTGGACGCACAGCGCAACCTGCTCCTCGTAAAGGGTGCCATCCCCGGTGCAAAGGGAACCCTCGTCACCGTTAAGAGCACCGTAAAGTAATAGAGGAAGGAGGATACGAAAATGCTGAACATAGAAGTAAAGAACATCGAAGGCAAGGTAGTCGGCACCAGAGAGCTCAACGCAGAGATCTTCGGCATCGAGCCCAACGAAGCGGTTGTTCATACATACGTAAAGGCATATCTTGCCAACCAGCGTCAGGGCACGCAGAGCGCACTTACCCGTTCCGAGGTAAGCGGCGGCGGCATCAAGCCCTGGAGGCAGAAGGGAACCGGTCAGGCCCGTCAGGGTTCGACGAGATCCCCGCAGTGGAGACACGGCGGCATCGTGTTCGCTCCGAAGCCCAGGGACTATCGCCTGAAGCTCAACAAGAAGGTAAAGCGCCTTGCAATGAAGAGCGTGCTTTCCGACAAGGCACAGGGCGAAAACCTCGTAGTATTCGATGCACTCAACATCGCAGAAGCCAAGACCAAGGAAATGGTCAAGGTACTCGGCAATGTCGAAGTCAAGAACGCCCTCATCGTACTCCCCGCCAAGGACGAAACGGTTGAGCGTGCAGCGAGAAACATCCCCGGTATCGACACCGCACTCGTCGGCACCATGAATCCCTATGAAATACTCAAGCACAAGACTCTCATCTTCACGGTGGAAGCACTTGAGCTGGTCGAGGAGGTATATAATTGATGAACGCTTACGATATCATCGTTAAACCCGTATTGACCGAAAAATCATACGACAACATCGCAGCAAGGACCTATACCTTCATCGTTGCAAAGGCAGCGACCAAGACCCAGGTAAAGGCAGCGGTAGAGGAGATTTTCGGAGTTCAGGTTGAGAAGGTCAACATCATCAACAGCCTGGGCAAGATGAAGAGGCAGGGACGCTTTGAGGGTCGCCGTGCCAACACCAAGAAGGCTTATGTCATGCTTAAAGAGAGCTCCAAGGGTATCGAGTTCTTTGACAGCCTGGCACAGTAAGGAGGACAGCAATGGCTATCAGAAAGATTAAGCCCACAACTCCGGGCCAGCGTTTTATGACGGTTTCCGAGTTTTCGGAAGTAACCTGCACCACCCCCGAAAGGTCGCTCCTCGAGGATCTGAGGAAAAACGGCGGTCGCAACAACTCGGGTAAGATAACCGTTCGCCATCGCGGCGGCGGAGCAAGGCGCAAGTATCGCATCATCGACTTCAAGCGCAACAAGGACGGCATACCCGCAAAGGTAGCAACCATCGAGTACGACCCGAACCGCAGTGCAAACATCGCCCTTCTCCATTATGCAGACGGCGAGAAGCGCTACATCATCGCTCCCCTCGGCCTCAAGGTCGGCGAGACGGTAATCAGCGGCGAAGGCGCCGATATCAAGGTCGGCAACGCTCTCGAGATAAAGAACATCCCCGTCGGAACCATGCTGCACTGCATCGAGCTCAAGCCCGGCAAGGGCGCACAGCTCGTAAGGAGCGCCGGAAACGCCGCACAGCTCATGGCTAAGGAAGACAAGTACGCACAGGTGCGTCTCCCCAGCGGCGAAGTAAGGCTCATCCCGATGAACGCAAAGGCAACCATCGGTCAGGTAGGCAACGGTGATCACGAGCTCATCATGTACGGCAAGGCCGGCAGAATCCGTCACAAGGGCTTCCGTCCCACGGTACGCGGCTCCGTCATGAACCCCTGCGACCACCCGCACGGTGGCGGTGAGGGCAAGAGCCCCATCGGTCGTCCCGGACCGGTAACCCCCTGGGGTAAGCCCGCTCTCGGACACAAGACGAGAAAGACCAAGAACGTCAACGATAAGTTCATCGTACGCCGCAGAAACGGCAAGTGATACGAAAGGAGATAAATAATGAGCAGGTCAATCAAGAAAGGACCGTTTATAGAGGAGCGTCTCTTGAACCGTGTCATCGAGATGAACAATACCGGTAAAAAGAGCGTAGTAAAGACTTGGTCCCGTGCTTCGACTATCTTCCCGGACATGATCGGTCACACCATTGCAGTCCATGACGGAAGAAAGCACGTTCCGGTATATGTAACAGAGGAAATGGTAGGTCATAAGCTCGGCGAATTCGCTCCCACCCGTACCTTCCGCGGACACAGGGGCTCCGAAAAGTCCTCGGGCGGAAGATAAGATAAGGAGGATAAGCAACTATGGCAACCAGAATGAAACTTAAAGCGGCAAACCGCAGGGAAAATGCCGACAGAAGACCTCATGCAACCGCTAAGTACGTAAGAATATCTTCCCGCAAGGTCAAAATAGTCATCGACCTCATCAGGGGCAAGAGCGTTCAGGAAGCGGAAGCTATACTGATGTACACTCCCAAAGCTGCCTCCGAGCCCGTGCTCAAGCTTCTCAGGAGCGCAATCGCAAACGCCGAGAACAACCTCGGCATGAGTGCAGACGGTCTGTACGTAGCGGAAGTATTCGCGAACCAGGGCCCGACCTACCGCCGTTACATGGCAAGGGCAAGGGGCCGTGCAACAAGGATTCGTAAGCGCACCAGCCACATTACCATAATCCTTGACGAGAAGGAATAATTAGGGAGGTAAACAATGGGACAGAAAGTTAATCCGAATGGCTTCAGAGTAGGCGTTATCAGGGATTGGAACACCCGCTGGTATGCCTCCAAGAAGGATTTCTCCGACTTCCTCATCGAGGACAAGAAGATCAGAGATTTCGTTAAAAAGACTTACTTTGCGGCCGGCATTGCAAACATCACCATCGAGCGTGCCGCCAACAAGGTAAACATCAGCATCCATACCGCACGTCCCGGTATGCTTATCGGTAAGGGCGGCATCGGCATCGAGGAGATCAAAAAGAGCGTATCCAACCTCATCGGCAAGCCCGTCGGCATCAACATCATGGAAGTCAAGAACGCCGACGCAAACGCTCAGCTCGTAGCCGAGAACATCGCAGCTCAGCTCGAAAAGAGAATTTCCCACCGCCGTGCGATGAAGCAGGCGATCGCCCGTGCCATGAAGGCCGGCGCAAAGGGAATCAAGGTCAAGTGCTCGGGCCGTCTCGGCGGCAGAGAAATCGCCGGCAACGAAGGCTACAACGAGGGTTCTACTCCCCTCCAGACCATGCGTGCCAACATCGAGTACGGCTTCGCAGAGGCGCACACCACCTACGGCCGTATCGGCGTAAAGACCTGGATATACAAAGGTGAGATCCTCGGCAATGCCAGGGCGGAAGGAGGCAAATAATCATGTTAATGCCTAAGAGAGTTAAGCGCAGGAGAGTACATCGTGGACGCATGAAGGGCACTGCCCATCGCGGAAACACAATCGCATACGGCGAATACGGTCTTGTAGCCGCTGAGCCGTCATGGATCACCAGCAATCAGATCGAAGCTGCCCGTATCGCAATGACCCGTTACATCAAGCGCGGCGGTAAAGTTTGGATCGACATATTCCCCGACAAGCCCGTAACCGAGAAGCCCGCCGAGACCCGAATGGGAAGCGGTAAAGGTTCCCCCGAATACTGGGTGGCAGTCGTAAAGCCCGGCAGAGTGATGTTTGAGATCGCCGGCGTTGACGAAGCAACGGCTAAGGAAGCACTGAGGCTTGCAATGCACAAGCTCCCCATCAAGTGCAAGATAGTCAAGAAAGAAATCACAGAAGTAGGCGGTGAAAGCGATGAAGGCTAAAGAATTTAGAAAGCTGTCCAGCGAAGAGCTTATAGCCAAGGAGAAGGAGCTCAAGCAAGAGCTGTTCCACCTTCGTTTCCAGGGCGCAACGGGTCAGATCAAGAACCCCCAGCGCATCAGCGAGTGCAAGAAGGACATCGCACGCATCAAGACGCTGCTTTGTGAGCGCGAGATAGCAGCAGCCAAATAAAGGAGGATACAATGGAAGAGAGAGGTTTTCGCAAAACCCGTACGGGCGTAGTAGTAAGCGATAAAATGGATAAGACCGTTGTAGTCGCCATCAAGACCAAGGTTCGCCATCCCCTTTATGGAAAGATGGTAAACCGCACCACAAAGTTCAAGGCACATGACGAGAACAATGCGTGTGGAATCGGTGACACCGTTAAGATTATGGAGACCCGCCCCCTGTCCAAGGATAAGAGATGGCGCATCGTCGAGATAATCGAGAAGGCGAAATAAGCCGCAAAGGAGGAAGCAAAGAATGATACAGCCTCAAACAAGGTTAAAGGTTGCGGACAACAGCGGCGCAAAGGAAATAATGTGCATACGCGTGCTGGGCGGATCTGTCCGTAAGAGCGCAAACGTCGGTGATGTTATAGTGGCTTCTGTAAAAACCGCTACCCCCGGCGGCGCAGTTAAGAAAAAGGACGTTGTAAAAGCGGTTGTCGTCCGCACCGTTTCGGGCGTACATCGCTCCGACGGAAGCTATATCCGTTTCGATGACAACGCAGCAGTTATTATAAACGACCAGAAGCAGCCGAAGGGCACCCGCATCTTTGGGCCCGTGGCAAGGGAGCTCCGTGAGAAGGATTACATGAAGATCGTATCCCTCGCTCCCGAAGTACTGTAAGGAGGGCGTTTCGATGAAGAATAACCTCAAAATCAAGAAGGGTGACACCGTAATGGTAATCACCGGAAACAACGAAAAGGACGTCGGAATGACCGGCAAAGTTCTCGTTGCATATCCCGAGACCCGCAAGGTAGTCGTTCAGGGAAGGAAAATCGTCGTTCGCCACACCAAGCCCCGCAAGCAGGGCGACGAGGGCGGCAGGATCGAAAAAGAAGCTGCAATCGACGTTTCCAACGTAATGCTCGTTTGCCCCAAGTGCGGCAAGCCCACCAGAGTCGGTCACACCTTCACCGAAGGCAAGGACGGCAAGAGCGTAAAGGTTCGCACCTGCAAAAAGTGCGGCAAGAACATAGACTGAGCAGGAGGTAACTAATAGTGGCAAAGAAGAACGAAGCTTCTCAGGCACCCGCCAAGAAGAAGAAAAATCAAGAAGAAGCGAAGCCCTTTAGCGGCCCCGCTCGCCTCAGGATAAAGTACAATGAGGAAGTAACGGCAGCCCTCAAGGAGAAGTTCGGTTACGTAAACGTAATGCAGATACCGAGGCTCGAGAAGATAGTCCTCAACATGGGACTCGGCTCCGAGAAGGATAACCCCAAGGGAATGGACGTCGCTATCGAGGAGCTTGCGATCATCGCAGGTCAGAAGCCCGTCATCACCAAGGCCAAGAAGTCCGTCGCAAACTTCAAAGTGCGTCAGGGCATGAACATCGGTGCAAAGGTAACCCTCAGGGGCGACCGTATGTACTACTTTGCGGATAAGCTGATGAACATCGTGCTGCCCCGCGTCCGCGACTTCCGCGGCGTGCCGGATACCAGCTTCGACGGCAGAGGCAACTACGCAATGGGCGTTAAAGAACAGCTTATCTTCCCCGAAATCAACTATGACGATGTCGATAAGGTTCGCGGAATGGATATCGTGTTCGTAACGACCGCAAAGACCGATGAAGAAGCGAAAGAGCTGCTCAGGCTTCTGGGCATGCCTTTCCAGGCTTAATGGAGGTAGAAAACAGTGGCAAAAACAAGCATGAAATTAAAGCAGCAGCGCGCTCCCAAGTTCAGCACCCGTGCATATACACGCTGCCGTATCTGTGGCCGTCCGCACTCCGTTCTCCGTAAGTACGGTATCTGCCGCATCTGCTTCCGCGAGTTGGCATACAAGGGAGAGATCCCCGGTGTCCGCAAGGCGAGCTGGTAAACAAGGAGGTACATTATGCTGATAACCGATACTATTGCAGATATGCTTACACGCATTCGTAATGCGCTTATTGCAAAGCACCAGACTGTCGATGTACCCTGCTCCACCATTAAGCTGGACATCGCACAGATACTTCTTGACGAAGGCTATATCAAGAGCTTTGAAGTCAAGGAGGAGGGCATTGTAAAGACTATCCATATCGTACTCAAGTACGGTCCCAACAAGGAAAGGGTAATCACCGGACTCAAGAGAATCAGCCGTCCCGGCCTCAGAGTCTATGCCCGCAAGGACAACATCCCGAAGGTACTCAACGGAATGGGCATCGCAATCATCTCCACCTCAAAGGGCATGATGGTTGACAGGGAAGCCAGGAAACAGGGTATCGGCGGCGAAGTAGTCGCTTACGTCTGGTAAAACTTGCCTCAGGGCGGCTTTACCTCCGTCCGACGGCGAATCATTACACAAAATGTGCGGTCTGCGAAAACCGCAGCCGGAACATAAAAATTAAAATTTTTGGAGGTGTAACAAATGTCACGAATCGGAAAACTTCCGATAACTATTCCTGCCGGAGTGACAATCACGGTCGATGACTCCAACACCGTGACTGTAAAGGGCCCCAAGGGTGAGATATCCGAGAGCATCTCCCGCAACATGGAGCTTTCAACCGAAAATGGCGTTCTGACCGTTAAACGTCCGAACGACAACAAGGAGAACAGGGCTCTGCATGGCCTCTCCCGTTCCCTTATCAACAACATGGTCATCGGCGTAACCACCGGTTTCCAGAAGAACCTTGAGATCAACGGTACCGGTTACCGTGCGCAGCTCCAGGGTACCACCCTCGTGCTGAACATGGGCTACTCCCACCCCGTTGAGATGCCGGCACCCGAAGGTATCACGTTCGAAGTTCCCGCTCCGAACCGCATCACCGTCAAGGGTATCAGCAAGCAGAAGGTCGGTCAGGTTGCTGCCGACATCCGTGCGGTCAGAGGTCCCGAGCCCTACAAAGGAAAGGGTATCAAGTATGATTACGAGACCATTATCCGCAAGGAAGGCAAGACCGGTAAGTAAGGCGAAGAGAGGAGAAACACAGTATGATAAGCAAGATAGACAAAAACACTGTGCGTAAGGCTCGTCACCACCGCACCCGCAGGTACATCGTGGGTACCGAGGTAAGGCCGAGGCTCAACGTATATCGCAGCCTTAACCACATCTATGCACAGGTCATCAACGACGAAACAGGTATGACTCTCTGCGCCGCTTCCACCCTGGATGCCGAGATTCGCAGCGAGCTGGGCGACAAGACCAAGAAGCAGGCCGCCAACATGGTCGGCGAGCTCATCGGTCGTCGTGCACTCGAAAAAGGTATAACCAAGGTCGTATTCGACCGCGGCGGTTATCTCTACACCGGACGTGTAGCAGAGCTTGCGGCAGGCGCTCGCAAGGCCGGACTCGATTTCTAAGGAGGTATTAAGATGCAAAAGCGTTTTGAAGCACCCGTTCCCGAGTTCAAGGAAAGGATATTCGTAAACCGTGTTTCCAAGACCGTCAAGGGCGGACGCACCATGCGTTTCTCCGTATTGGCAGTCGTTGGCGACGAAAAAGGTCGCGTAGGCATCGGTACCGGCAAAGCACTCGAAGTTCCCGAAGCTGCCCGCAAAGCTACCGAGAATGCCAAGCGCAATCTCATCAATGTGCCGATCGTCGGTACGACCATCCCCCACGCCGTCGAAGGCAAGTTCTCCAAGGGACACGTCAGAATGCTCCCCGCACAAGAGGGTACCGGCGTTATCGCAGGCGGTCCCGCCCGTGCAGTTCTCGAGCTTGCAGGCGTTAAGGATATCCGTACCAAGAGCTATGGCTCCAACAATCCGGCAAACTGCATAAAGGCAACCCTCAACGGATTGCAGCAGCTCCGCACTGCCGAGCAGATCGCAAGGCTTCGCGGCAAGACCGTTGAAGAGATTCTCGGCTGAGGAGGACAAATAAATGGCTAATAACCTTAAGGTAACGCTCGTAAAGAGCACCATTGGCTGTCTCAAGGATCAGCAGGCAACGGTAAAGGCACTCGGACTTCGCAAGCCCAACCAGACCGTAATCAAGCCCGACAACGCCTGCATCCGTGGAATGCTTTTCAAGGTAAAGCACCTTGTAAAGGTTGAAGAGGAATAAGGAGGTTTCGCATGAATCTGCATGAATTAAGGCCCCAGGAAGGGTCAACCTTTGAACCCAAGCGTGTAGGTCGCGGTACCGGTTCCGGACTCGGCAAGACCTCCGCAAAGGGTCACAAAGGTCAGAAAGCCCGCAGCGGCAGCAAGAAGAACGGCTTCGAAGGCGGCCAGATGCCCCTTGCCCGCCGTTTGCCCAAGCGCGGTTTCACCAACATCTTTGCAAAAGAATATTCGGTCATCAACGTTGAGACCCTCAACAGGCTTGAGGACGGCACCGTTGTTACCGCAGAGCTGCTCAAGGAAATGGGCATAATAAGCAAAATAGAGAAGGACGGGCTCAAGGTATTGGGTCGCGGCGAACTGACAAGGCGTTTGGATGTTAAGGCTGCAAAGTTCTCTGAGTCAGCCCGTAAAGCCATCGAGGCTGCAGGCGGAACAGTAGAGGTGCTCTAATGTTCAGAACACTGGTCAATGCTTGGAAAGTAAAGGACATTCGTACAAAGATTCTGTACACTTTGCTCCTTGTCCTGATTTACAGGATAGGCTGCTACATTCCCACCCCCGGTGTTGATGCCAGCCAGATGTCAAAGTCCCTTGAGAACCTCGTTGCCGTAAACGGCTTCATGAACCTGTTCACCGGCGGCGCATTCTCCTACTATTCGCTGTTTGCAATGGGTATTTCACCCTACATAACCGGCTCGATAATTATCCAGCTTCTCACCATCGCCATCCCTGCGCTTGAGAAATTGTCCAAGCAGGAGGACGGCAGGCAGAAGATCGAGCGTATCACCCGCTATGTGGGTGTCGGACTTGCTTTGGTACAGAGCGTCAGTATCATCGTCGCTCTCAACGGCTCCTCCGACGTTGTGTACAACATTTACGGCGAAGGCGTTGCAATGTTCTTCACGTTTGCAACGATCGGTCTCTTCATCACCGCAGGTACAGCGCTGCTTATGTGGATGGGTGAGAGAATTACGGAGCTTGGAATCGGAAACGGCATTTCCATGCTGATCTTCGCTTCCATAGTATCCCAGGTATTCCCGACCGTAAACAACATAATCGACCTCGTATTCAGAAGAGGTACCATCGGCTGGTGGGTCATCCCGATTATCGTTGTGCTCGTGCTCGTAATTACCATGTGCATCGTTCTTGTCGACAAGGCAGAGCGCCGCATCCCGATAGTTTACGCAAAGCGCGTTGTCGGTCGCAAGCAGTATGGCGGACAGAGCACTCATCTGCCCCTCAAGGCGAATGCAAACGGCGTTATGCCCCTCATCTTCGCCATGACCATACTCAACGTACCCGCAATGATAGCGGAGTTCTGCAGGGACGACAGCTGGTTCGTAAAGTTCTACAACGGCGTCCTCGCAGAGGGCAGGCCCGTATATTATGTGCTTTATGCACTGATGATCGTCGGCTTTGCATACTTCTACTCCACCATCTCGTTCAACCCTGTTGAGATTTCCAAAAATCTCCAGCAGAACGGCGGAACAATTCCCGGACGCCGTCCCGGCAAGGACACCGGCGATTACCTCAAGAAGGTCGTAAGCCGCCTGACGCTGTTCGGAGCGCTGTTCCTCATGGCGATTGCTATCGTTCCGGCAATTTTGATGCAGTGCTTCGGCATATCCAGCCTGCTTTCGGCATTTGGTCCGACGAGCATCCTGATCATGATAAGCGTTGCTATCGAAACCTCGAACAAACTCGAATCCATGATGCTTATGCGTCATTACAAGGGATTCCTGGGTTGATGGAGATAATATAATGAAGCTTGTGCTTTTGGGAGCCCCGGGTTCGGGGAAAGGCACTCAAGCCGCAAGGATATGTGAGGAGTTCAGTATTCCTCACATATCTACCGGCGCGATGCTGAGGGAACAACACCTTAACAACCCCGAGCATAACAAAGAACTGCATGAACGTGTTGCTCATGGCGAATTGGTACCGGATGAGCTGATAAACGAGATGGTTTCCGAACGTATAAGGGAAGCCGACTGCAAAAACGGTTTTTTGTTCGACGGCTATCCGAGGACAAATGCCCAGGCGGTCTATCTCGACTCGCTCTGCCCCGTGGATGCGGTCGTAAGGCTCGAGGTACCGATGGACCTCATAATGGACAGGATTTGCGGCAGACGGGTATGCTCGGAATGCGGAGAGAACTACCACATTTCGGCACTGACGGCCATCGGCTCGGAGGAAACCTGCCCCAAGTGCGGCGGCAGGATAACCACGAGAAAGGATGACAATCCCGACACCGTAAAGCGTCGCCTCGAAGTGTATGCTGAGCAGACGCAGCCCCTTGTAGGCTATTATGCCGCACAAGGGAAGCTGATCGAGGTTGCTGCCGACGGCAGACCCGAGGACATCACGAGGGAGATATTCAAGCTCCTGAGGGAATTGACATGAGCCGAATCCCCTTGAAAACCGATTCACAGATAGCGAAGATGCGCGAAAGCGGCAGACTGACCTATCAAACGCTGCAGCTTATGGAAAGCCTTGTCAGGCCCGGAGTCAGCACTAAGGAGCTTGACGAAGCAGCGTATGCCTTCATCACCTCGCACGGCGCAGTGCCGTCGTTTCTGAACTACCACGGCTATCCCGCAACTATATGTGCGTCCGTAAACGAACAGGTCGTGCATGGGATCCCCGGAGATTATGTGCTCAAGGACGGCGATATTGTCAGCATCGACGTAGGTGCCTGCCTCGGCGGATGGCACGGCGATGCGGCAAGGACGTTCCTTGTGGGCGAGGTTGATGAGAGCGTTAAAAAGCTGGTCGAAGTGACCCGTCAATGCTTTTTCGAGGGGCTGAAATATGCCGAGGAAGGTCGCTATGTGGAGGATATTTCCCGGGCAATAGAGGAGCATGCCGTTAAACACGGCTACGGCGTTGTGCGTGAGCTGACCGGTCACGGTATCGGACGGCGGATGCACGAGGAGCCGGAGGTGCTCAACTATGTGCCGAGGATAAAACGGGAGTCGGTTCGCCTCGAATGCGGCATGACCATCGCCATTGAGCCTATGATAAACATGGGCAGGGCGGCGGTAAGATTCATGCCGGACGGGTGGACGGTCGTGACCGCCGACAGGAAGCACAGCGCACACTACGAAAACACCGTCGCAATAACTGCGGGTGGGCCGATCATACTGACGGCGGAATAGGAGAGCGCAATGAGCTGTATTGGCAGGGTAGCAATATCCACCGCAGGCAGGGACAGGGGAAGAGCCATGCTGACGGTCGGCGTGGCGGACGGGAACCACCTGCTGCTGGCGGACGGAGTGACGAGGAAACTCGCCGCACCGAAGAAGAAAAAGCTGAAGCATCTGAAGCTGACCGATAGCGTCATAGATCTGACGGACGGAATGTGCGACGCAGACGTTCGCAAGGCTTTGGAGGCGAAGGGCTTCGATACTTCGAGAGAATAAAAAACTTCAAGGAGGAACACGATGTCAAAACAGGATGTTATAGAGGTTGAAGGCGTAGTAACGGATACATTCCCAAATGCCGTGTTCGAGGTCGAGCTGATAAACGGTCATAAGGTCATGGCTCATATTTCCGGCAAGCTCAGGATGAACTACATCCGCATAGTTCCCGGCGATAAGGTCACGGTCGAAATGTCACCGTATGATCTCAGCAGAGGCCGCATCACATGGCGTGCCAAGAACTAACGAACTGATTCTATACAGCACGGACAAGTCTGTGCCATCAATATAAGGAGAGTAAAACGATGAAAGTCAGACCTTCAGTTAAGCCCATTTGCGAAAAATGCAAGATAATCAAGCGCAAGGGACATCTCATGGTAATCTGTGAGAACCCCAAGCATAAGCAGAAGCAGGGCTGATAAACATAAATCAGCATGAATAGACGCGCAGGCGAAGCATAAAACTTCAAGGAATTTTGCTTGATTTTATGTATTCGCCTTTGGTGCGTATTTTGCGGGGCGGTATGGCAGCGCAGAAATCGAACGCCTGATATGCCTACGCCGCAAAAATATATTTTTCAAAACCTTTGAAAAACGACAAAAAACCGTTTGCAAAGGCTTGATTGGTCATGCTATAATAAAGTGTTTCGTTCTAAAACATCTGTCGGTGCGGCTGCATATCGAAAAATTGACCCATTTTGAGATATGAATCCGGCAGATAAAATAAAAAACAAAAAAATCTTTAAGGAGGCAACAAAAACCTATGGCTCGTATTTCCGGTGTTGACCTGCCCAGAGATAAGAGGGTTGAAATCGGCCTTACCTATATATACGGTATCGGCAGAAAAACCGCTTCTGACATCCTGGCTGCGACCGGCGTAGATCCCGACATCCGTGTCAGAGATCTGGCAGAATCCGACGTCAATAAACTCAGAGAGTATATTGACCACTATGTAAAAGTAGAGGGCGACTTGAGAAGAGAAACTTCCATGAACATCAAGCGCCTCATCGAGATTGGATGCTATCGCGGCGTCCGTCATCGTAAGGGACTTCCCGTGCGTGGACAGAGCACCAAGCAGAACGCCCGTACCCGCAAGGGTCCCAAACGCATCATGTCGAGAAAGAAGTAAGGAGGCAGGCTAAATGGCAAAGGTTAAAAAGACAGCTGTTCGCAAGCGTCGTGAGCGCAAGAATATCGAGCGTGGCGCTGCACACATTCGCTCCTCCTTCAACAACACCATGGTAACCATCACCGACGTAAACGGCAATGCAATTTCCTGGGCATCCGCAGGCGGACTCGGCTTCCGCGGCTCCAGAAAGAGCACCCCGTTCGCAGCACAGCAGGCTTCTGAGGTTGCTGCAAAGGCGGCAATGGAACATGGTCTTAAGACCGTCGAAGTTTATGTAAAGGGCCCCGGCTCCGGACGTGAAGCTGCGATCCGTGCACTTCAGACCGCCGGTCTCGACATCACCCTCATCAAGGACGTAACACCCATACCTCACAACGGATGCCGTCCGCCGAAGCGCAGAAGAGTTTAAGGAGGCAAACGTACAATGGCAAGATATACAGATTCCGTTTGCAGACAGTGCCGCAGGGAAGGCACCAAGCTTTTCCTCAAGGGCGACCGCTGCTACAGCGCAAAGTGCGCAGTTACCAAGCGTCACACACCTCCGGGACAGCATGGCCAGTCCCGTGCAAGGAAATCTTCCGAATATGGACTCCAGCTTCGTGAAAAGCAGAAGGTCCGCCGTGCATACGGTGTATTGGAATCCCAGTTCAGGAAATACTATGATATGGCTGCGAATATGCGCGGAGTAACCGGTGAGAATATGCTCTCCCTGCTCGAGCGCAGACTCGACAACGTTGTTTATCGCCTCGGTTTCGGCGTAAGCCGTCCCATGGCTCGCCAGATGGTAACCCATGGTCACATCCGTGTTGACGGTAAAAAGGTTGACATTCCTTCCTTCCTCGTAAAGCCCGGTCAGGTTATCACCGTTCGTGAGAACAGCCGTGATATCCCCGTTCTCAAGGAGCTGAGGGAGCAGGGTTCCGCAAAGCCCGTACCGAAATGGCTCGAGCTGGATGCGGACAATCTTTCGGGCAAGGTAGCAGCTATGCCCGCACGCGATGATATCGACCTCACCATCGAGGAGCACCTTATCGTCGAGTTCTATTCAAGGTAATGGCTTGAATAAAGCCCAAGATCGTTAAACCATCAATAGAGAGGGGAATAAAAATGTTTGAGATTGGAAGGCCGAAAATTGAACGTTCAAACATGACCGACGATTACGGCATGTTTACTATGGCTCCCTTGGAGCGTGGACTCGGTACAACCCTTGGCAATTCACTTCGCCGTGTATTGCTCTCCTCGCTGCCCGGTGCGGCTGCGACGTCGATTCGTATTGACGGCGTGCTGCATGAGTTTTCAACGATTGAGGGCGTGACCGAGGATGTCACCGAAATCATACTGAATATCAAGGAACTCCGTATTAAAATGTTCACCGACGAGGAGAGGACCCTGCGCATTGACGCAAAGGGCGAAGGCGAGATAACCGCCGGCGATCTCATCCTCGATGCGGATGTGGAAGTTACCGACCCCACGCAGCACATTGCAACGCTTGACACCAACGGCAGGCTGAGCATGGAGATAAAGGTCTCCAAGGGCAGGGGTTATCAGTCCGCAGAGCGCAACAAGAAATACGGCATGGAAATCGGTCAGATAGCCGTTGACTCCATCTTCACCCCAATCAAAAAGGTAAAGTATGAAGTCACCCCCACCCGTGTCGGCGACGAGGTCGATCTCGACAAGCTGACCATAGAGGTATGGACAAACGGCACCATGAAGCCCGATGAGGCAATGAGCCTCGCCTCAAAGTATCTGATGGATCACTTTGAATTCTTCCTCAAGCTTACCGACACCGTCGAGGGCATCGAGATAATGATCGAGAAGGAAGAGGACACCAAGGAGAAGATCCTCGAGATGACTATTGAGGAGCTCGACCTCTCCGTACGTTCCTTCAACTGCCTCAAGCGCGCAGGCATCAACACCGTTGAGGAGCTTACGCAGCGCAATGAGGATGATATGATGCGTGTGAGAAACCTCGGCAGGAAATCACTTGAAGAGGTACAGCAGAAGTTGGCAGGGCTGGGGCTTTCGCTTCGCCACAACAACGACTGATAAACTATTTTGCGATAAACATTTAGAAGGGAGAAACAATAATGCCTAACCGTAAGCTGGGCAAGCCCTCCGATCAGCGCAGGGCAATGCTGAGGAACCTCACCACCGCATTGCTTTGGAACGGTAAAATCGTTACCACCGAAACTCGTGCAAAGGAAGTTCGCCCCATTGCAGAGAAGCTGATTACGCTTGCAATATCTGAATATAAAAACACCACCGTTGTCCGCAAGGAGAAGAGGAACGACAAACAGCAGATCGTCGAAGTCGAGAAGATCAACGATATGCCCTCCAAGCTCCACGCCCGCAGGCAGATGATGGCTTATCTTTACAACGTTCCGGAGCCCAAGAAGGCAAAGGAAACCAAGAAGGAATATCATGCCCGCACCGTCGGCGTGAGCTCCCCCGTTGTAGAGAAGCTCTTCCGTGAGATTGCTCCCAAGTATGACGGACGCAACGGCGGCTACACCCGTATGCTCAAGCTCGGGCCCCGCCGCGGTGATGCAGCCGAGATGGTAGTTCTCGAGCTCATCTGACAGCACGGCAGTCCTTCTTCCGACAGCGCATCTTCGATGTGAAGGGAGAAGCAGCAATACAAAATTGCAACGGTAAAACTGCAATACAACGCAGCACAGCCGCCACGCTGAAGCGTGGCGGCTTTTGCATATCACCGCAGGCGACAGCGTATAGGCGAAGATGATACGCAGCGACAGAAATTGTTCCGCTTTGCCGCAAGAAACAGCGCACAGGTGCAGCTTGAAAATGACACCTAAACCCGCTTCGCCTGCATACAACAAGGCGTGCGTAATCGAGTGCGCAGACGTCGAAAGCGAAACGACGGCGTACCCAAGAAAAAGGAAAGCCGCACCAATAAAATGGGGCGAAGAGCTGCATCGGAAAGTGAACTGCCGCAAAGCAGATAATCCCGTATAAAAGAACAACAGCACCGTTTTTGGTGCCGCTGCCTTTCAAGAGAAAATGTTATATGGGGGGGGAGGTATAGTGTACGCCAAAGATGTAATTTATATCCTTGACAGTGTTATATTACCATGCGCCGATGAACGGCGGATGAACCTCCTGTGAAGAAAAGTGAAGCAATCTTGGAATTTAAGCAAAAACACCTACCGAATCGGCTTGAAAATCTTGTGCTGATGCCAAAAAGCATCGTCCTTGGTAAGCACAAGCACGTCAATGTCGCCTCCGCAGGTTTTTACGGTGGATTCGAATCGCTTGTATTTGATTGTGACGTCCACCAAAAACTCCGCAAAGTCGATGGCGTCCCTCAGCGGCATCATACCGTGGTTGACCATCATCTGCGGCTTTTCGTTCATCAGCTTCTGTATGGCGATCGGCTCGCCCGACCACGAGGTGGCGTAGCGTATCTGCCCGTTATGGGCGTTGTTGCGAACGACCTCCTTGTTTACGGTATAGACGAAGGGCTCGTCGGAGGAGTAGCCGCACACGAAGAAATTTGTGGCGGGGAAAAACTTGTGGGCGTACCGGTGCAGCTTGTTCGCCACATCGGTCACGTCGTCCGTTTCGCTGACCTCGTTTATCTCAAAAATGCGCAGATAGTCGGAAATCGTCTTGTTGTCGAGCACCGCATTGCCGCAGGCGGAAATACCCACCTTCACCTTGTTCAGCAGCACGATCTTCTGTGCATTGTCCGACACGGAGAAGGTCATCGTTTTGTTCATATCGTTGTTTTGGTAAGCGGTCACTGTCATTCTGCTGTCGGCGGCGAGCGCAATCCCCTCGGGCACATAGACAGCGCACATAATTGACATGGTTCTACCTCCGTTTTTTTTAATTATACCAGATGGAACGAAAAAAGGGCGCAACAGGCATGGAAAAAAGTTGTGAAACCTGCTGCACCCAATCGGTTTTTTGTGTATCGGCCGTTATCTTACCGTCATTCCGTCATAGTTGAGGCGGACGGTCTCGGTGAACGCCTTCTCGTTGTTCTCCGTGGCGAACACGCCTGCGGTAACGGTTACGGCGGAGGGAGTGCGGGTGGTCACGATGTAGTCAACCGCCTTCATGAAGCTGTGTTCGTAAAGCACCTTCTGCTCGCCCTTGCTGAGCAGCACAAACGTGAAGCCGGAATACTGCCCGTCACCAAGGGTTCTGTCGCCGGAAAAGACCGGCGAAAGGACGTATATATCGTTGGCACGCACGTTCACGGGGCGTCCGTCGATGAGAAAGTCGCACTCGCCGCTTTCGAGTGAGAAGCGTGATATATTAACGGGTGTGTAATCCTCGAGGGGGTTGTCCTTGTTCTCAACGCAGTTCACAACATAGGCGTAAGCATTGTCAACGAGAGCAAGCATAGTGAAGCAGTCAGCGAATTTTTCGTTCTTGAGCGCAAGCGGAGAAACTTCGGCCTTTGTGTCGCCGCCCGAAAGGCTGTATTTGTACAGCTTTGCGGTGTTCGGATCAAGATAGTAGAGATACTCACGGGTCACGGAGATGTGCCTTCCGTACCAATCCGGCGCAGGCTCGCCATTATAGCCGGAAATAGTGCATACCTCGGCTATACTCTCACCGTCGGTCGTCATTGTGTAGAAGGTTTCGCCCACGCTGTAAACGAGGGAGGTTCCCTTTATGTCATAGAGGGTGCAGAGACCCTCGCCCTGCAGGAGAATGTCGATCTTGCCAAAGCCCTCAAAGCGCTTTGAAACGGTGAACATTCCGTCCGCATTCTGAACGATATAATGGTAGTCCCTGTATGAATAGGTGGTTTTGCCGGTGGCTTCGTCGATCTCAACGAGCTCAAAATAGACCGTTTCGCCCTTCTCATCGCGAAGCGGATCGTAGGGGAGCAGGTTGCCGCCGTCCGCGGGAGGGGCAATGGGATCGACGGGAGCCGGACTGGCGGGTGCGTCGGAGCTGATAGGGGATTCCGGCTCGTTGACTGCAGGAGAGCAGCCTGCAGCGAATGCTCCAAGCATGAAAAGCGCAATCAGTATCGAAACAGTTTTTTTCATTTATATTACCTCCGTTGTGTCCGTTTTTATACCGGTTTCTATATTATAAACGTTTTAGCCGCAAAAAGGTTGCAAATCGGCGAAAAAAGGAAATATTTCCATTTTAACGGGGCGTGGCGGTATAAAACAAAAAGCAGGCTTCTTAGAAACCTGCTTATATGTAAACCGCAACAGAGATGCTTTGCATCGGGATTCGAACGCTCACGGTTGATAATTGGATTTTGCCGTATTGATCGAGGCGATCAATATTTTCTTGACCTCAACACAATGCTCCAAAACAATCCTGTTTTCCGTATATCCACTTTCCAACAGAAGCTCCGGCCAATATTCACTTTCGGCGCATTATTTCAATGCGATATGAAGCTTTGCGATAAAGTCGGCTTTTCCGTGGGCATAAAATACTTCACGAATGTTTGCGCCAACACCGGTGCCGGAGCGCACAAGCTGGTTTGTCAGAACGGATTCTCGTTTACCTGTCTTTACTTCATTACATAATCGAATAACTTCCAAAGCAAAAGCTTTTGATTTATCAAGTAAGATGCTGTTACTCATCAAGTCCCTCGTTTCAATCCATCGGCGCAGCCGACACCTCGGCCTATTCACTATTCACCATAACTTATAACCTTCCAAAAATCGACCCTGAAATTTAGTGAGGAGTGAATAGATAAGAGTGAAAAAATAAAATCGACAAACCTCTGTAGAGATTTGTCGATTTTTGGAGCTGGTGATCAGATTCGAACTGACTACCTCGTCATTACCAATGACGTGCTCTACCTACTGAGCTACACCAGCG
>SAMEA3663207__coassemble_177_pt1 | contig 24191 bp, 23 predicted proteins | sample SAMEA3663207__metabat2_low_PE_015 | metagenome-assembled genome bin SAMEA3663207 (sample SAMEA3663207) | pig gut metagenome | biome: pig gut; feature: pig-associated habitat; material: faeces | place: China | collected 2013 | reverse complement strand
CACGCCCTGACGAGTAAGGGGCTGAATAGCGTAATCTGCGCTTACAACGGCAATGAAAAATCAGTTTTCGAGCTGTCTGCCCATGAAATATGAGGCAGTTTCGCAGGCTTTGAGTTCGGGGTCGGACATATTTGTGCCCTGGTCACGACTGAGGAGCATTACGGCGCCTATGGCGTCCCCCGACGAAACGATGGGTACTATCACCTGCGCGGTATATTTTGAGCCGTCGTTTTCCTCGGCGGTGATGCTCATGGGCGATGTGCCTGAATCCCCGAAAACGATGGATTTTTCACGGTTCTGCATGAGCCTTTCCACGCCCTCGCTGATGCTCTTGTCCAGTAAATCCCGCTTGCCGCTCCCCGAGGCGGCGACGACGTTATCCTTGTCGCATATTACCGCAATATGCCCCAATGCCTGATGGAGCGCCTCGGCGTATTCCTTCGCAAAATCGCCAAGCTCGCCTATCGGAGAGTATTTTTTGAGTATGACCTCGCCCTCCCTGTCGGTGAATATCTCAAGCGGGTCGCCCTCCCTTATCCGCAGCGTCCTGCGTATTTCCTTGGGGATGACGACACGGCCGAGTTCGTCGATTCGTCTGACTATTCCTGTTGCTTTCATTTATCGTTCTCCTTTTTTCGTAGGGGTAAAGTGCCTCACTCATTTCAAGAGGGGCTTTGGCGGTGCGATCCAACGCCGCCCTACATCATATTTTCAATTACGCTGTTAGTATCTGTAAGCAAAAGAGATTTATGCGTGATAATTCCATGTGTATTTGCGAGAGGACTATTGGCGCATTGCGGCGATCATGTCCTTGCGACGATCGGTTGATTTGCACCCATGCTGCGTGTATAATTTAAAAACAGGAAAACTTTAATTTGACGGAGGCGGTAAAATGGAAAAATTGACGAAAAATACCGAGGCGATCCTGCTGGAACGTTTCGGAAAAGATTGCATTATTTCTCTGGCAACTGCGGTTGATAATATTCCTTATGTCCGCAACGTGGACGCATTTTACGAGAATGGCGCCTTTTATGTTCTTACCCACGGATTGTCCGGTAAAATGAAGCAAATAGAACGTAATCCCACGGTTGCGATATGCGGTGAATGGTTTACGGCTCAGGGCAAAGGCGTTGATCTTGGGTCGTTCGTAAAAGCGGATAATGCTCGTATTGCGGGTAAAATGAGGGATTTATTTTCTGCCTGGATCGATAACGGACACAATAATTTTGAGGATACAAACACCTGTATCCTTTGCATTCGATTATCCACAGGCGTTTTGTTTTCAAATGGCATACGCTATGAAATAGACTTTACTTGAAGGGGCGGGTATGCAATAAGGAACCAAATATTTTGCAAATCGGTTTTCGACGATCAGGTCACAATGACGGCAGATTTTTTGCAGCCAATGTCTATTCTGGCAAATCCGAAAGCAGGGTACAGGTGTTTTGGAACTCGATTGCCGGATCGGTTATGCGCAGCTATCAAAACATTGTCAAAAGTGCAGGCTGAGATAAGCGAACAGCAGCGGCGTGAGACTTGCTCCGCCGCTTTTTTGACGAAATCTTTGGATTGTACAATATATAGTTTTAATGATATAATCAATTACAATGTACTTGGGGATATTTGCCCGAACGTGAAAGGAGAAACAAAATGGAAGCAATCGGTCTGAAAGAGTTTTTGAACTATCGCTTTTTATCGCAGGTGAGGTATGCGCCGGACGGAAAAAGGGCGGCATTTGTGGTGTCAAACTGCAACGAGGAGGATAACTGCTACGAGAGCAGAATATGGCTCTATGACGGCGAAATAAAGCCGCTTACCGACATCGGCAAGGAAAGCAGCTTTATATGGCTCGACGAGAACAGGCTGCTGTTCAATGCTGTGCGCTCGGCAAAGGAGAAAAAGCGTGCCGAGAAAAAGGATATTTTCACAAGCTATTATGTCCTTGACGTTCGGGGCGGCGAGGCTATGCCGGCATTCACCCTGCCGTTTGCCGCAATGTCGGTCAGAAGATTGGAAGAAAATCTGTTCCTGGTCTATGGAATGACGGACGCAAACAATCCCGATTTTTACAAAATGGACGAGGAAGAACGGGGCAAGGTGCTTAAATCGTACCAAGACGATAAGGACTACGAGGTTTTCGATGAAATACCTTTCTGGTCAAACGGACGCGGCGTGATGAATAAAAGAAGGCTGTCGATGTTTATCGTTGAAACGGATCCTGCCGGCAAAGATCCCGTTAAAATCGAGCGCATTACGAATCCGCTGTTTTCCGCAAGGGGCTCTGCTGTCCGGGGCGACTTTATTTATTACAGCGGAAACGAGTACGAAACAAAGAGCAAGCTGGGTTCGCACGATATATACCGCTACGACCGCAAAACCGGCGAGAACAAGCTGCTTGCGCACGATGAGAACGTAAACGTCCACGATATCGTGGAGTCCGACGGCAGGATTCTGGTCATTGCGAACACGATGAAGGCGCACGGGCTCAACGAGAACGCAAGCGTGTATCTGCTTGACGAGAAAGCCGGAACGCTCAGCCTTTTGAGACATGAGGAATACAATATGTACAGCGACGTTGGCAGCGATTGCCGCTATGGAGGCGGCGGCGAATCGTCGCAGGCGCGCGGTTCGAGGGTATATCACCTCACCACGAGGGAGGGAAGCTCGCACCTGTACGCCATTGAAAGCAGCGGCGACTCCACTCCGATAGTGACCAAGGAGGGCAGTATAGACGGCTTCAGCGTCAATGAGAACGCAGGAGAGGCGCTTTTGATCGCCCTTTATGACGGACGCCTGCAGGAGCTGTATGCTGCGGATATAGAAAGCGGCGAGGTAAGGCGTTTGAGCCACTTCAACGATGATGTGCTGAAGGATAAATACGTTGCCGAATACAATCCCGTTTCGGTAAAGAGCTGCGGCTATGATATAGGCGGCTGGGTGCTTCTGCCCAAGGATTATTCCCCCGAAAAGAGTTATCCGGCGATATTCGACATACACGGCGGTCCCAAGACGGTTTACGGCCCGGTGTTCTATCATGAGATGCAGCTTTGGGCGAATATGGGATACTTTGTGTTCTTCTGCAATCCCAAGGGCAGCGACGGCCGAGACAACGACTTTATGGATATAAGAGGTCATTACGGCGAGACGGACTATCAAAACCTCATGGATTTTGCGGATGCTGTGCTTGAAAAGTATCCGCAGATAGACAAAAAGCGTGTCTGCGTTACCGGCGGCAGCTATGGCGGATTTATGACCAACTGGATAATCGGACATACCGACAGGTTCTGCTGTGCCGCCTCCCAGCGCTCAATTTCAAACTGGCTCAGCTATTACGGAGTTTCGGATATAGGCTTCTACTTTGCTGTCGACCAGTGCGACGGCGACATATTCGACACGCCGGAGCAGCTTTGGAAGCAGTCTCCGCTGCGCTATGCAAAGGACGTAAAGACGCCTACGCTGTTCATACACTCGGATGAGGATTACCGCTGCCCGCTTGAGCAGGGGATACAGATGTACACCGCACTTGCGGTGAGGGGCGTCCCCGCAAGAATGTGCGTGTTTCACGGCGAGAATCACGAGCTGTCAAGATCGGGCAAGCCGCTGCACAGGATACGCCGCCTGACGGAAATGACCGACTGGTTTGAGAAATACTCCGGGTAATATCCGACCGAATTTATCGGGGCATTGTAAGAATTGGGCGTAAATGCCGCTTTTGTTAAAAACTATTTAACGAAAAGTCACATATTTCTTACCAATGCCCCTTGTTTGGCATGAATAATGGTGATAAAATAATCGAAAGTATGTAATGATATAATACTTTTATGTGCCGTGCGTGCGGTGCATAAGATGCTTAATAAATCGGATATGAGGAAAAAATAATGGGTTTTTTAGAGTTTAACGACGTCGGTATCGACCTTGGAACATCGAGCGTGCTTGTGTACGTTCGCAACAAGGGTATCGTTCTGAGGGAGCCCTCGGTGGTCGCCGTTGAGAAAATTACGGGAAGGATAATCGCAATAGGCGAGGACGCAAGAAGAATGCTGGGAAGAACCCCCGGCAACGTTATTGCAATACGCCCGCTGAGGGACGGAGTTATTTCCAACTTCGACATAACCCAGCGCCTTCTGCACCATTTTCTCAAAAAGGTTGTCGGAACGAGGATATTCTTTAAACCGAGAGTCGTTGTATGCGTACCCTCGGGCGTAACTCAGGTTGAAAAGCGCTCGGTAATTGATGCTACGGAAAACGCCGGCGCACGTTACGCATACCTCATTGAGGAGCCGATAGCCGCAGCGATAGGCGCAGGGATCGACATCGCACAGCCCAGGGGAAATATGATACTCGACATTGGCGGCGGAACCACCGACGTTGCGATCATCTCGCTGAGGGACGCCGTTTTGTCTGACTCGATAAAGGTCGCCGGAGACAAATTCAACGACGCCATCGTCCGCTATATGCGAAAGAAGCACAATTTGCTCATCGGTGAGCGCACCGCCGAGGATATGAAGATAAGGATCGGCTCGGCATATCCGAGAAAGGAACAGCTCTTTATCGACGTAAGGGGCCGTAACCTCATTTCCGGCTTGCCGCAGGCGATAGTCGTCGGCTCGAACGAGATGATAGATGCGCTTGAGGAGCCGCTTCAGGCCATACTCGAGAGCGTAAAGAGCCTGTTTGAAAGGACGCCGCCGGAGCTTGCATCGGACATTGCGGAAAACGGAATATGCCTTACCGGCGGCGGCGCACTGCTTTACGGCATGGATAAATTCATATCCGAGCATACGAAGGTTCCGTGCTACGTTGCGGAGGATCCCATTTCCTGCGTTGCCATTGGAACGGGTAAGGTACTCGAAAACCTTGAGGACTTCTCAATAGGAACAAGTGCGGTTTACGATTATCGCAGAGGCGACTTCTTCGAGGGTTGATCAAAGCGGACTGAAATTTTAACGGAATATCGCCCACCGAAGCAGATCGGAGGGCGATTTTTATTGCGAACCGTTTTTTAGTTGCCGGTGTACAGCGAAAAGCCGTCCGAGGTGCTGATGCTTCCGTCCTTTGCGATGAATATGGCTTCCACGCCGTCCATGGAGTTTACCGTGTCAAGCCCCTCGGAAAGCGGAACGTTGAACAATGCGGTGGAGAGCCCGTCGGCAAGCCCCGCATCACGGCATATAACGCTCACCGACGAATGGTATTTTGACGGCATAAGCGTTTGGGTGTCGATGATGTGATGATAATTTTTGCCGTCAACGCAGTAATAGCGCTGATAATCGCCGCTTGTCGCAACGGACGCGCCGGAAAGGGCGAGGTGTGAGGAATAGCCTGCGCCGGAGGGGTTTTCAACGGCAACACGCCATGCGCTGCCGTCGGGCTTTGAGCCTATCGTGCATATATTTCCGCCCACGTTTGCAAGCATGGAGGTCACGCCCTCAGCCTTCAGCGTTTCGACCACCTTCTGAAGGGCAAAGCCCTTTGCAACCGCACCAACGTCGAGCAAAAGCTCCCTGTCCGCAAAGTACACGGTGTTTCCGTCTATGATGACATCGTTTATATCCGTATGCTCTGCGGCGGCTTTCAGCTTGTCCGTCGGCGGGAGCTCGGCTGCGGAGGCGTTTTCAAGTCCCTTCGTGCGATATTCGTGCCAAATGCAAAGCACGCTTCCGAATGCGACGTTCACCGTGCCGTCTGTCAGCTCATACAGCTCCCTTGAAAACTCTATCAGCTCTATTATGTGCGGATCGACCTCAACGGGGGCGTACTTTGCCGTGCGGTTGAGCGTGCAGAGGTTCACAAGTCCGTCGTATTCGTTGTATATGTCGTAAAGGCGGTGATATTCGCTTAAAAGCCCGTGGAATCGTTCGGCATAAAGCTCCGCCTGCTCTGTGCTGTCTGCGTATATTATTACCTGCGTCACGGTGTCGAATGTGTCGAGCCAGGTCCTCTCGCAGCTTTTTTGCATGGGAGCACAGCCGCCGATAAAGACCGCAAACATCAAAGCGGCGTAAAGCAGGGCTGCGAAGCGAATGTTTCTTTTCATCGGACGACCTCCCGTTTGTTTTAATCTATTTTAGCACAAATACACAGAGCCGGCGCAAAATACATTTTGCGTGGCAATAATTTTATTTTGTGCTATAATAAAAAAGATGGGCGTAAGCGTACCTGTGCCTTTTAAAACGGGGCGCAGCGTGAAAGGAGGATATTTATGGACGGTGAACGGCTTGATTTTTTGAAAAGGCTTGCCCGTGCCATGGCGGCACAGTTCGGCGGCAATCTGGAAATTATCGTCTGTAAAAAATATCCCGATTCGAACGGCGAATTTGTTGTTGAAACGGTAGAAAACGGGCATATTTCGGGACAAAAGGAAGGCTCCGTCATATCCCTGAGAAGCATTCCGAACGGCGACTTCGGAGCGGCGGAGGACAGACTTTCGCACATAGCCGGAACCAAGGATGGCAGGGTGCTCAAATCCTCTGCGGTTTTTACAAAAAATGCCGAGGGCGAGGCGGACGGCCTGATAATAATGAATTTCGACATTACGGAGCTTTCCGTGGCGGCAAATGCGCTGAACGGCATGGTCTCGGCGGCAAAAGCGCAGCCGGAGCCCGAAAGAATGGCGGTCAACGTCAACGACCTGCTCGATGAGCTGATACAAAAATCCGTGGATCTCGTCGGAAAGCCGGTTGCCCTGATGAATAAGGATGACAAGGTAAGGGCAATAACCTATTTGAAGGAAGCCGGCGCATTTTTAATAACACGCTCCGGCGACAAGGTCTCGGGCTATTTCGGGATAAGCAAATATACGCTCTATTCGTATCTCGATCTGAAGTAATATAAAATATGCGACAATTTTGAACGGATATAAACATTTTATTGCATCGAAAAGTGTTGACAAATACGGAAAAAGAGATTAAAATGACATTGTGAAATAAAGACACACGTTTGTTCCAAATCAATCAAAAAAAGTAAAGGAGCATTTAGTGATGCAGGAAATCCAATTTAAGACACTTATGACCATAGGCATACAGCCCAAGCACAAAGGCTTCTTCTATCTTGCGTACATCCTGACAGAATTGAAGAAAAATCCCGACGAGCTGTACGATTTGCACCGCAACGTATATCCGCAGCTTTGCAGCAGGTATCGCACGAACGATGCGTCGATCGAAAGAAATATTCGGTTTGCCGTCACATACGCATGGACATTCGGCAACAAGGCACTGTTTCAAAAAATCTTCAATTCCGATTGGTGCCCAAGTGTGCGTGAGTTTATCTCAATGCTGGCGATGGTGATGAGATACTCGGACGAGGAGCTTCGTAATTTACTTAGTTAGAAAGCATATTATTCATTCTTTCGTGATTTGTACTGCCGCTTTTCGGAATATTTACCGACGGAAGGCGGTGGGGGTACAGGGCTGTAGGTGCGATGCTGCGCTTATGGCCCTGTGCTTTTTATCTGCCTTCCTTTATAAGAAACCACATATCCCGATGCTTGTCCCAATACAGCTCGGCGAGCTTCCCGTCAAACTCGATAAAATAGCGGATGCACGGACGAAAGCCCCACCTTATTTCGTCACGCCTGATCACCCGGTTCACCTTTGCCCTCGTGCCGGAGGCGCATACGAAAAAAGCGGGATTTACCTCCCCGTTGCTGTTAAAGTCCGCAAGGACCCTTGTTTGTTTGTTATAGCACTTCATATAACGGCTCCGCCCATCGAATTAAATAGAACATTTGTTCTGTTTTTATTATAGGCGCATTTTGTGAGCGTGTAAAGAGGGGAAAACAGGAAGTTTGAAGGGGGAGATATATTGCGGATTTGTATTTACTATCCGGCTTTGCGGGGATATACTAAAGCATAGGCTCGAAAGCGCAGGCTTTTGTGACGGGAGAATGAAATATCGGCAAAAAAACAAACTATATTTGAGATTGGCGATATTCTGTGATATTATATCAAGATAGCGGCAGGCCCTTTAATTTAAAAAAGATTGCGCCTGCATTGGACTTGATAAGTTATGTATTGCTAAAATCAGGAGGACGAATTGAAAAAGCATATTGGTACACTCATAACGATTGCGATGATCGTTATTCTGATAGTGGTTTTTTCGGGGGACGTTGCCTCGCTTTTCGGCGCAGGCCCGAAGGACCTGAACTATAAAGAGTTCATAAATACGGTTGAGGAGGACAATGTTGAGGCTGTCAAGGTGATTTCCACCACGCTTTACGGCGTTTACAGGGACTCCCAAAACACCGCCGAGAGCCTTTTCAAGAAAAACAAGTACGACTTTTACTGCACCATACCCTCCAAAGAGGTTTTGTCGGAGAACCTTTCCGCTATCGTTGCGGCGAACACCGGCAAGGATGCTTCACTTATAACGCCGTCGGACTATCCGTTTGAGTACCGTGTGGAGGAAAAAACCTACTCGGTATTCGAGATGCTGCTGCCGTATATTTTATTGTTCGGTGCGGTGATACTGTTTATGTATTTCATGCTTAGGAATCAGGGCGGCGGAAAGCAGATGGCAAACTTCGGCAAGAGCCGCGCCCGTGCGACGATAGGAAATCAAAACAGGGTGCGCTTTGACGACGTGCAGGGCGCAGAGGAGGAAAAAGAGGAATTGAAGGAGGTCGTGGACTTCCTCAAAAAGCCGAAGCGCTTTACGCAGATGGGCGCAAGGATACCCAAGGGCATATTGCTCGTAGGCCCTCCCGGCACGGGTAAAACGCTGCTTGCAAAGGCGGCGGCGGGCGAGGCGAACGTGCCGTTCTTCTCAATATCCGGCTCCGACTTTGTGGAGATGTTTGTCGGCGTCGGCGCAAGCCGTGTGAGGGATTTGTTCAACACCGCCAAAAAGTGCGCACCTGCGCTTGTGTTCATAGACGAGATCGACGCCGTGGGCAGACAGAGGGGTGCGGGTCTCGGCGGCGGACACGACGAGCGTGAGCAGACGCTGAATCAGCTTCTTGTGGAGATGGACGGCTTTGCAACCAACGAGGGAATAATAGTAATAGCGGCCACCAACCGTCCCGACATACTTGACCCCGCTTTGCTCCGTCCGGGACGCTTTGACAGGCAGATAACCGTAAACCGTCCCGACGTAAGGGGCAGGCAGGCGATACTTGAGCTGCACGGCAAAAACAAGCCCTTCGAGCCCGATGTGGATATGGCGGTCATTGCAAAGCTGACCCCGGGCTTCACGGGCGCAGACCTTGAAAACGTGCTCAACGAGGCGGCGATACTTGCAGCACGCTACGGAGAGGACAAGATAACAATGGCGGACGTAGAGGAAGCGATAACGAGGGTCATGATGGGTCCGGAAAAGCGCAGCCGCCTGATAAGCGACGAGGAAAAGCGTGTCACCGCATATCACGAGGTCGGTCACGCCATAATAGCGCATAAGCTTAAAAACTGCGATCCCGTACACGAGGTTTCGATAATACCCAGAGGCATGGCGGCGGGATATACCACAACGCTCCCCGAAAACGACCATGTAAGGATGTCAAAGTCCAAGCTGCTCGATACCATGTGCATGATATTGGGCGGTCGTGCGGCCGAGGCGGTTGCTTTGCCCGATATAGACGTGGGCGCATACAATGATCTGCAGCGTGCGAGCGCCCTTGCAAGGCGCATGGTGACGGAGTTCGGCATGAGCGATGCGATAGGTCCCGTGTTCCTCGGCGGACAGAACGAGGTGTTCCTCGGCAAGGAAATAGGGCATACGAGGGACTTCTCCGAGGATCTGGCGGCGAAGGTGGATACCGAAGTACGCAGGATACTCGAGGAGCAGTATGACCGTGCAAAGGCGATACTGACCGAGGAGCTGGATAAGCTCAACGACATATCTCAAAAGCTCATCGACTACGAGCGCATAACCGGAGAGCAGTTTGCCGACCTGTACGATGGCAGGGAGATAGACATAAAGCCGGTTTCGGTGAGAGATGCCGAGCGAAACGAGCGCATCCGCAAGCGTGAGGAGGCGGAGAAGCAGGCAAAATCCGAGGATAAGCCCGACGATGACGGCAAGCCTGCGGACGGCGACAAGCGCAGGGAGGATGACGAGCTTGCCGACCTTTTGACAAGGTACTGAGGCTGACTGAATTTTTGGACGGGAGAGGTTTAAACGGCTTTTTCCGTCCTTTGTTTATAAACCTTGTTCAAAAATACCGACCGAAGGAAGCGGCTGTGACGATGCCGCCGACCTCGGCGGAGGGAGACGGACATGAGCATATTGCACGTAGATTTGAACTCATTTTATGCACATTGCTCCATACTTGCAAGCAACGGCAAGTACAGCTTTGACTCGCCCGTAATAATCGGCGGCGATCCGAGAAAGCGGCACGGGATAGTGCTCGCCGCAACGTATCCCGTCAAGAAAAAGGGCGTCCATGCGGCGATGACGCTGAGAGAGGCGTGTGAGCTGTGCCCCGAGGCGGCGGTCCTGCCCGGCGACCATAAGCTGTACACCGAATACTCAAGGCGGTTTATGCGAATTATTAAGGAATATTCGCCGCTTGTGATGCGCTTTGGAATAGACGAGGCGTATATAGACTACACGGGCTGCGAGCACATATTCGGCCCGCCCGAGGAGGTTGCGCACATAATAAGGGAGAGGGTAAAGCGTGAAATAGGGCTTACCGTGTCGGTGGGCGTTGGCGACAATATGCTTATGGCGAAAATGGGTTCGGATTACAAAAAGCCCGATGCCGTAACGGTTGTCACGAAGGAGTTTTGGGATGAGCATATAAAACCGCTTGCCGTTGACAGGCTGATGTACGTGGGGCATGCGAGCGCAAAAAAACTCAATGAGCTCGGTATATTTACGATAGGTCAGCTTGCCTCACTCAGCCCGAATGTGCTCAAGGGTCTGTTCGGGGCTGTTGGGCAGGATATGTGGCTGCACGCAAACGGCGTGGACGAGCGAAGGATAACCTTCGAGGATGAGGCGCAAAAGAGCATCAGCTCGGCGGTGACGCTCCCCGGAGATATTCAAAGCAGGGACGAGCTTACCGCCGCACTCCTTACGCAGGTGGACAAGGTTGCGTACAGGCTCAGGAGCATGGGCATGAAGGCGTGCTGTGTGGGCGTGAGCGTGCGTTATAAGGACTTGACAAACAGGAGCAGGCAGACAAGGCTGAGAACCGCAACGGACGTTACCGATGAGCTGTATGCGGAGGCAAAGCAGCTTATTTTACCGCTTTATGCCGAAAAACCGATACGGCAGGTGGGCGTCAAGGTGGCGCAGCTTACGGACGGCGCAGAGCAGCTTTCGCTGTTTGGGGAAAAGGAGCACGAGAGAAAAAGAAGCATGGATCTGGCGGTGGACGAGCTCAGAAAGCGCTTCGGCACGGGCATAGTGCTGAGGGGAAGCACCGTGAAGCATGGGCTGAGGGACGATGCGGAGGATGATTTTTCGCCGTTCTCAAGATGAAATATATTTTGAAAAATGACGGATTTTTGTATAAACCGTCTTTTTTTTGAATGAATTTGATGGTATTGTGTATTTTGGAAAGGGTTCACCAAGGAGGAATTTAACTTTGGATATATTCACGATAATAGGTCTGCTCGGCGGTCTTGCCATGTTCCTTTACGGAATGGAGGTAATGGGCGACGGGCTTAAGCACAGCTCTGCGGCAACGCTCAAAAAGGTACTTGAAAAGGCGACCAAAAACGTCGTTTTGGGCGTGCTCACGGGCGTCCTTGTAACCGGCGTGATACAAAGCTCCACCGCAACGATAGTGCTGACGGTCGGCTTGATGGGTGCGGGCGTGTTCAATCTTCGCCAGGCGACCTCGATAGTAATGGGCGCAAATATAGGTACGACCATTACGGCGCAGATAATACGACTTATGGATATAGATTCGTCGGGCAATATGGTGCTTGAGTTTTTCAAACCCGGCACGCTCGGACCGATCGCATTGATAATCGGAATAATTTTAATAATGTTCATCAAGTCGAAAAACACAAAGATGACGGGTGCGATACTTATGGGACTCGGTCTTGTTTTCGTGGGACTTGTAACGATGACGGATGCGGTAAAGCCGCTTGCGGAGTCGGAGTTGTTCGTGGAGATACTCAACCGCTTCTCGCAGATACCCGTGCTGGGCATACTTGCGGGACTTGTCATAACGGTTATAATTCAAAGCTCCTCTGCGACGGTGGGTATTTTGCAGGCATTGTCGGTTACGGGTGCAATGACGTTTAACATGATATACCCTGTGGTAATGGGTATCAACCTCGGAACGTGCATAACCACGGCAATGGTCTGCTCGATAGGCTCGTCAAGGGATGCAAAGAGGGTAGGCGTGGTTCATATTGTGTTCAACGTTATCGGCACGGTACTGTTTATGATAGGTATTGAGATAATCAAAGCCGTGGGGCTTTTGGATGCGGACTTCTGGACAAGAACGGTAAACAGCGGCAATATTGCCAACTTCCAGACCGTATTCAATTTGGTCACGGCCGTTGTGCTTATTCCGTTTACGTCGCTGCTTATGAAAATATCCATGCTTGTTGTGCGCTCAAAGGACGAGGATATCGACGATGTTTCCCCACTTAAGGCGCTGGACGAAAAACTGTTCGTTGCGCCGGCTTTGGCAATGAAGCAGGTACACGAATCCGTGGCGAGCATGGCGGAGCTTGCAAAGAAAAACATATCGCTCGGCTTTTTGCAGCTTTCCGCATTCTCGGAGGAGCGTCGGGACGTTATAGAGAGGCGTGAGGGCTATATAGACGAGTTTGCCGATGCGGCGGACAACTTCCTTGTAAAGCTTTCGCCGCATATCGAGGGCGAATATGAAAACCGCAATATGAATCTTTTGATACAGGCGGTAGGAGATTTTGAGCGTATAGGCGACTATGCGGTAAACATTGAGGAGTTTGCCAAAAAGCTTTCTGATGACAAGCTTTCCTTCTCGGAGAGTGCGCTCAAGGAGCTTGCGGTCGTGAAGAGCGCCGTTGAGGAGATAATAGATACCACGGTGGAGGCGTTTAAGGAGAATGACAGCGAGCTTGCAAGCCGCATTGAGCCCCTTGAGGAGGTAATAGACGAGCTTGTCGACTTGCTCAAGGACAGGCACATGGACAGGCTTAAAAAGGGCAAATGCACGGTCAGCGCAGGTCTGGTGTTTATCGAAACGCTCACCAATGCGGAGCGTGCCGCCGACCAATGCTCGAACATCGGGCTCTACATAATGGGCTGTTCCAATGAAGAAATCCTGCCCAACCGGCACTCGTACCTGAGGGAGCTGCACAAGGCGGAGGATCCCCGGTACAGGGCGGAGTTTGAGCAGAAAAGGGCCGCATATCTTTCCGAAATTTAAGCCGTGCTTATATGAAACCGCCTGCGGCAAATGCTGTCGGGCGGCTTTTTTATACTTGAATGAAACGGGATAAATACATATAATAAACAGTGGAGGTGACAGCATGATAACTTATGACGATATAAGGCGTTTGCCGGTTGTAAATACATATATAAGAAAGGCGGACGAGTCGCTCACGGCATTGGGCTATACGGAGCATAGCTTTGCCCATGTATCTATGGTGGCCGAAACCGCAAAATACATACTTGAAACCCTCGGTTACCCTGAGCGGGATTTGGAATTGGCACAGATAGCGGCTTATCTTCACGACATAGGAAACCTTGTCAACCGCTCCGAGCATTCTCAAAGCGGCGCAATAATGGCGTTCAGGATATTGTCGGAGCTTGGCATGGACGCCGAGGAGGTGGCAACGATAGCCACGGCGATAGGCAATCACGACGAGGGGACGGGCATACCGGTAAACCCAATCGCCGCCGCATTGATAATTGCGGACAAAACCGACGTAAGGCGCAGCCGTGTGCGAAACAACGATGAAACAAAATTTGACATACACGACAGGGTAAATTACTCCGTACGTGAGTCGCTTGTAAAAATTAACCAGGAAAAAACAATAATCAAGCTGAAGCTTTCCATAGATACGAGATATTGCTCGGTGATGGACTATTTTGAAATATTCCTTTCCCGAATGATACTTTGCAGAAAAGCGGCGGAGAAATTGGGACTTCAGTTTAAGCTAATAATAAACGAGCAGCAGCTTATATAAAGCGGAGGCAGTGTGTGATATTTACTCTTAAACGAAGGCAGGATATGAATACGACCGTATGGAGCGGCGGCACAACGACCCAGATCGCGATTTTTCCGCAGGACGCAAGCTATGCTGACAGAAAATTCGGCTGGCGTGTGAGCTCGGCCGTGGTGGAGGCGGAGCGCTCGGTTTTCACGCCTCTGCCCGATTATAACCGCTATATCGCCGTGACGGATGGCGAAATTGAGCTTATCCATAAGGAATCGGGCACGGATACAGCTCTGCGCCTGCCGCCGTACGTTCCGCATTATTTTGACGGAGGCGTTGAAACCGAGAGCATAGGCTGTGCAAAGGATTTCAACCTGATGCTCCGAAAAGGCGAATTTGATGGTAAAATAGGTTTTTCGGAGGGCGAGACGGAGCTGTGTTTCGAAAGAGACTGCGTATGCGTCATATATGCGCTTTCCGATGCAAGGCTCTGCTTTGACTCGGAGTCTGCCGATATTTCCTCCGGCGAAGCGGCGATAGCAGAGGTACAAAAAGGCGGCCGCATTGCCATAAATGGTGCGGCGGCGTATGCGTGGGTTCACGCCTGTGCGAATGCTGAATAAGCTGCGCCGCACATTAACACGGGGACAGAAAGCCAAAGGAGAATCCAAAACCGTGAAAAAGCAAAAAAATACCATTCTTACCGTATTGGCGTCGGCGGCATCCTTCTTTTTGGTCATCGCAATGCTTTTCAGCGCACTTTCGCTGGTGATGAACAGCGAAAAAAGGCACAGGAGGGAATATGAGCGGCTAAATGTTGCCGACTTCATGGGCATGAGCGACGAGGATATAGTGCGCTCGCTGATGCGCCTTGTCGATTACATGGAGGGCAGGGTGGATGACATTGTGGTCGAGGTCACGGTTTATGGCGAAAGGACGGCAATGTTCAACGAGCGTGAGACCATGCACATGGTCGATGTAAGGACGCTTTACCAAGCATGGCGTACCGCAAGCTGTATAATGTACGGCTTTGCCGCCGTCGTGCTTGCCGCTTTGATAGCCGTGTTCGGCAAAAGGTGGTATGTGCCTGCTTCCAAGGGCTTCATAATAGGCTTCGCTGCGTTTGCCGCCATGCTTTTGGCAATAGGTGCGTATGCGGTTATCGACTTTAACTCGTTCTGGACGAGCTTCCATCTGCTGTTTTTCAGCAACGACCTTTGGCTTCTCGACCCTGCGGAAAGCCGCATGATAAATATGTTCCCGATAGAGTTTTTCTCGAACATAATAATCAACTTCGTGCTCATATTCGCGCCCGTGTCCGTTATGATGCTGGTGCTTTCGATAATTGCCCGTGTAAGGGTCAAAAAGGAAAAAGTGCAATGAACCGCTATGAACAAGTGGTCTCCGAGAAGCTCGAAAGGCTGAGGAGCCAAAAAAAATTCAATCTGCTTGCGATAGAAAGCTCCTGCGACGAAACCGCCGCCTCCGTTCTCACGTCCGAGAGGGAGGTCAGGTCTATGGCGGTGCATACGCAGATACCGCTTCATCAAAGGTACGGCGGCGTCGTGCCGGAGATCGCCTCACGGAGCCACGTCGAGAGGATAGGCGGTGTTGTGAGATATGCCCTTGAGGATGCGAAAATGAGCATGGAGGACATAGACGCCGTTGCTGTGACCTGCGGACCGGGACTTGTGGGTGCGCTGCTGGTCGGCGTCAGCTATGCAAAGGGGCTTGCCTTTGCAAGACAGCTTCCTCTTATCGGCGTGAACCATATTGCGGGGCATATTGCCGCAAATTACATTTCCCACAAGGAGCTTGAGCCCCCGTTCGTGTGCCTTGTTGCCTCCGGGGGACACAGCCATATCGTGGAGGTCGGCGATTACTCGCAATTCAGGCTTATCGGCTGCACTCGTGACGATGCGGCGGGTGAGGCGTTTGATAAGGTGGCAAGGGTGCTCGGACTGCCGTATCCCGGTGGACCGCATCTTGAAAAGCTTGCGCTGTCGGGAGATGAGAACGCGTTTTCGCTCCACGCCGGCTTTAACGCAAAGCCGATTTTGGATTTCAGCTTTTCGGGGCTTAAAACCGCCGTGATAAACCTTATGCACAATGCGGAACAGACGGGCAGGGAGCTTAACAAGGCTGACGTAGCGGCGTCTTTTCAGCGTGCCGTCGTGGATACGCTTGTGACAAAGTCCGTGAATGCGGCGATGGAGGCAGGGCACGGGAAGCTTGTGCTTGCCGGAGGGGTGTCCGCAAACACCGTCCTCAGAAACAGGCTGAGGGTCGCTGCCGAAGCGAAGGGCATAGCTTTCTATTGCCCCGAAATGAAGTATTGTACGGATAACGCCGCAATGATCGGCTGTGCCGGCTATTACGGTCTGCTCGGCGGGCAAAGTTCCTCGCTCAATCTCAATGCCAACCCCGCTTTGGCACTGTAATTTTCATTTATTTTCATATTTTATCCACACAGCACAATGTGCATAATGAGGGCGAATGTGAACAACACACAAAAAATGCCGCAGGCAGGGGCTTGTTTTGTGCATAACTTTGTGGAAACTGTGGAAAGGTCATGGGGTTTTAACAAAAAATACCCCCGAAGGGGTGTATGTGTGAAAAAGTAAAAGAGCACACCTGTAAAAAAGTTACGATATTATCCATTATAATTATTCTTCCCAAGTCGATGGATTTCCTGCGCAAAACCAAGGCATACCTATCCTGTCGAATGCCTTTTTTGAAGGGTGCCAAGCGGCTGAAAAAGGCGAATATATAAGAAATTATCGGTTTTGGCATTTACAAAGCGTGCCGATTGTGCTAATATTACATATTGTGTTAAAGTTGACATGAGTATGTTTTTGGAGGAATATTATGAGCACTGTAACCAAGCTTGAAGGCAGCAAGGTCAAACTGACCATAGAAATGACCGAAGAGGCACTCGAGGCCGGCATTCGCCGTGAATACCCGAGAGCGGCCAAGCGCTACAACATCCCCGGCTTCCGCAAGGGAAAGGCCCCGAGGAAGGTCATTGAGAACGCATACGGCCCCCTCGTGTTCCTTGAGGACGGCTTTGATTCGGCATATCCCGTACTCTATGAGGAGGCTGTCAAGGAGCATGATATAAAGCCCATTGATAATCCCGCAATAGAGATCGAAGCGGTCAGGATGCTCGGCGCAGAGGATCTTCCCGAGGGCGTAGCAATTCGCTTCTCCGCAACCGTTCCCGTAATGCCCGAAGTAACTCTCGGACAGTACAAAGGTATAGAGGTTGAAAAACCTGAGTATAATGTTACGGATGAGGCTGTCGATTCCGAGATAGAAAAAGCACGCCGTGAACGTGCAAGGCTCGTAGTCGTTGAGCGTCCCGTCGAAAACGGCGACACGGTAAACCTTAACTACTCCGGCAGCGTGGACGGCGTAAAGTTTGACGGCGGCACCGCAGAGGAGCAGGAGCTCAGGATAGGCAGCGGCGCATTCATCCCCGGCTTTGAGGAGCAGCTTGTCGGCATGAGCATCGGCGAGGACAAGGACATAACCGTAACCTTCCCGAGCGAATACCACGCACCCGAGCTTGCGGGCAAAGAGGCGGTTTTCGCTATCCATATCAATGACATCAGCGTTGAGGAGCTTCCCGAGCTCAACGACGATTTTGCAAAGGATGCAAGCGACTTTGAGACCGTTGAGGAGTGGAGAAACAGCGAGCGTAAAAAGCTCGAGGAAACTGCGGCACAGAGGGCGGCGACGGAGTTTGAAAACCGTGCTATAGAAGCGGCGGCGGCAAACTGCGAGGTGGAGATCCCCGAGATACTTATCGAGCGTGAAACCGACAGGATGGTGGAGGATTTTGCAAGGATGCTCAGCCAGCAGGGTCTTTCCATTGATATGTACATGCAGTTCTCCGGTTCCGACAAGGAAGCGCTCAGGGCGAGCTACCGCGAGTCGGCGGAAAAGAACGTAAGGATCAGGATGATGTTTGAAAAGCTTATCGAGGTCGAGGGTATAAAGGCCACCGATGAGGAGATAATGGAAGAAGTACGCAGGTTTGCCGAGGGCTTCGGCGACGATGCGGCAAAAGAAAGATTTATCAACAGCGCAGGCGAGGACATCAAGAGCTACTTTAGCGACAGGATCGCCGTGGATAAGGCTGTAAAGCTTATAATGGACAACGTTCTGGAGAAGCAGGCATAAGCCTCATAAAAGCGCAAGAGTCGGCAGCGGCGTCCGAAAAGCGTTGCTGCCGCATAAACAGATTCGTTGTACGGATTCAAAGAAAGAAAGGAATGCCTGCCGACAAAGCGGGCAGCGGATGGAGAATATGTTAATACCGACCGTAATAGAGCAGACCGGCAAGGGCGAAAGAGCCTATGATATTTATTCGAGGCTGCTGAAGGACAGAATAGTCTTTTTGGGCGACGAGGTGAACGACGTTACCGCAAATCTTGTGATAGCGCAGCTGCTTTTCCTTGAAGCGGAAGACCCTGATAAGGACATATTTTTCTATATAAACAGCCCGGGCGGCTCGGTCAGCGCCGGACTTGCGATTTACGACACTATGCAGTATATCAAGTGTGACGTATCCACAATATGCGTGGGTATGGCGGCATCTATGGGTGCATTCCTGCTGGCGGCGGGCGCAAAGGGCAAGCGCAGGGCGCTTCCCAACAGCGAGATAATGATACATCAGCCCAGCGGTGGAGCCAGCGGTCAGGCGTCGGATATAGCCATTCATGCGGAGCATATACTGAAGATAAAGAATAAGCTCAACAGCATACTTGCCAAGCGTACCGGTCAGCCCATTGAGAGGGTTGCGGCGGATACGGAGAGGGACAACTATATGTCCGCCGAACAGGCGCTCGAATACGGTCTTATTGACGAGATAATTCCGCCGAGAAGATAAGCTCCGGCGGCAGAACGCCCACGTTTTAATGAAAGGAAGGCTTTGCATTATAGATGCGGAGCCGTGGTCAGGGTATGGCAAAAAATGACGATAAAAACAACAGCAATATAGTTTGCACATTCTGCGGGAAAAAGCAAAACGAAGTAAAGCGTATAATTGCGGGTCCCGGGGTGAATATATGTAACGAGTGCGTCGAGCTTTGTCAGGATATACTCGACGACGATTATACGACGGCGGAAATGGACATAGGCGACATTGCCAAGCCCCGTGAAATTGCCGAGGTGCTTGACCAATACGTTGTCGGACAGAGTGACGCAAAAAAGGCGCTTTCCGTTGCGGTTTACAACCACTATAAGCGCATAAACGAGAAAAAGACGGACGATGTGGAGCTTCAAAAGAGCAACATAGTCATGCTTGGGCCGACGGGCTGCGGAAAAACTCTGCTTGCACAGACGCTTGCAAAGGTGCTTAATGTGCCGTTTGCCGTTGCGGATGCGACGTCGCTGACGGAGGCCGGCTATGTTGGCGAGGACGTTGAAAACATACTTCTCAAGCTCATACAGGCGGCGGACTACAATATCGAGCGTGCCGAGCATGGCATAGTCTATATAGACGAAATAGACAAAATCGCACGAAAGAGCGAAAACCCCTCCATCACAAGGGATGTTTCGGGCGAGGGCGTACAGCAGGCTCTCTTGAAAATCATAGAGGGTACGGTTGCAAGCGTACCGCCTCAGGGCGGCAGGAAACATCCGCATCAGGAATGCCTGCAGATTGACACCACCAACATACTGTTTATATGCGGCGGCGCTTTCGGCGGCATAGAGGACATTATAAGCCGCAGAACGGGCAAAAAACTGATGGGCTTTGGTGCAGACGTGCAGACCAATGTGGAAAAGGACGTCGGTACGATACTCAAAAACATACTCCCCGAGGACTTGCTCAAATTCGGTCTTATTCCGGAGTTTGTGGGACGTGTGCCGGTCATAGTGACGCTGCACCAGCTTGACGAGAAGGCACTCATAAACATCCTCACAAAGCCGAAAAATGCGCTGACGAGGCAGTATAAGCGTATGCTCGAGCTGGACGGAGTTGAGCTTGAGTTTGAGCATGAGGCGCTTATCGAGGTCGCCAAAGAAGCGATTGCAAGAAAGACCGGTGCGAGAGGACTGAGAGCAATTCTTGAGAACGTGATGCTCGACATAATGTACGAGATACCCTCGAGAACAGATGTTAAAAAGTGCATCATAACCAAGGAAGTCATTTGTGACAAACAGCCTCCCGTTCTCATCACGGAGAGCGCAGGGGAAAAGCCGAAATTGGCTTAACAACAAAGCAAAACGATCAAGGGTGGCGAAACAGCCACTCTTTTTTGCGAAAAAAGACAGCCTTCATGCGGCTGCCTTTGATTTTTATTATCGGTTTCAGTCCTTTTTGACTATGGAGTCGTTGGCCTTGTAGATGCTGTTTTCGGGTACAACGCCCCTAACGCACGACACGGGATATATGCTGGAGCCTCTGCCGACCACCGTGCCGGGATTAAGCACGCTGTTGCAGCCCACCTCAACGTTGTCGCCGAGTATCGCACCGAACTTTTTACGCCCCGTTGGGAGCAGCTCACCGGAGTTTTTGACCACGACGAGCGTTTTGTCGCTCTTTACGTTGGAGGTTATGGAGCCGGCGCCCATGTGCGCCTTGTAGCCCAGAATCGAATCGCCGACATAATTGTAATGCGGCACCTGCACGTTGTTGAACAGCACGACGTTTTTAAGCTCGGTCGAATTGCCGACGACGCAGTTTTTGCCGATAAGTGCGTTGCCTCTGATGAACGCACAGTGGCGCACCTCGGCGTTTTCGTCGATTATGCAGGGACCTGCGATATATGCGGAAGGATAGACATTTGCGGTCTTGGCGATCCACACGTTTTCGGAGGGATTGTAGAATTTATCCGCAGGCAGGCTCTTGCCAAGCGAGATAATAAAGTCGCCTATATCCCCGAGTGCCTCCCAGGGATATTCCTTGCCGTCAAAAAGCCCGGCGGCAATGGTTTGAGAAAGATCCAAAAGCTGGTTCGTCTTATACATAGAAAACTTCCCCCTTGTGGCAGATTAAGCTTTAATCTCGATCAAAAGTCCCTTTTTTGCCATAACCTCGATCACGCCGTCAACCTTTTCGGCGCACAGCTCCTTTGAGGGCGCTTCGACCATGACCCTGAGCACGGGCTCGGTGCCGCTCTTTCTGAGCAATATCCTGCCCTGAGAGCCGAGACTTTCGGTTACGGCATCAACGGCGGCCTGTACGTCGGGGTCGTTCATGGCGGAGTCTTTGTCGGTCACCCTGACGTTTTTCAATACCTGAGGATACACCCTCATGGGCTCTGCAAGCACCGAAAGCGGCTGCTTCTTTGTAAGAATGACCTCCATGAGCTTTATTGCGGTCAAAAGCCCGTCGCCGGTCGTGGCATACTTGCTGAAAATTATGTGGCCGGACTGCTCGCCGCCGATAAGATGACCGTTTTGACGCATGTTTTCATATACGTATTTGTCACCGACGGCGGTTTTTTCATAGGCTATGCCGACTTCGTCAAACGCCTTATAAAGTCCGAAGTTTGACATAACGGTCGTTACAACTGTGTTGTTTGTGAGCATACCCTTTTCCTTGAGGTAGCAGCCGTAGATGTATAGTATTTTATCGCCGTCAACGAGATCGCCGTTTTCATCCACCGCAAGGCAGCGGTCGGCGTCACCGTCAAATGCAAAGCCCGCATCAAGCTTGTGCGCTTTGACGTATTCCTGCAGATGCTCGATGTGCGTGGAGCCGCAGTTCGTGTTTACGTTTATGCCGTCGGGCGTGTTGTTTATAACGTGAGTTTCGGCGCCGAGTGCATCGAATATGCTCTTTGCTATCATCCATGTGCTGCCGTTTGCACAGTCGAGACCGATTTTCATGCCCTTGTAGGAGTGCGTGGCGAGCGAGACAAGATAGCCGATGTAGCGGTTTCTTCCCGCCGCATGGTCTATCACCCTGCCGATATTTTCGCCGGTGGCGTACGGAATATCGCCGTATTCACCGTCAAGATACTTTTCGACCTCGTTGATAACGGCGACCTCCATCTTTTCACCCTGACCGTTTATCAGCTTTATGCCGTTGTCGAAGAAGGGGTTATGGCTTGCAGAGATCATTATTCCGCAGTCAAATTCCTCGGTGTGCGCGATATAGGCCACGCTCGGCGTGGTGGTAACGTGCATCGTATAGGCGTCTGCGCCGCTTGCGGTTATGCCTGCGCAGAGCGCACACTCGAACATATAGCTCGAAAGCCTTGTGTCCTTGCCGATAACTATGCGGCATTTGTGGTCCCTGCCGTAATAGTGACCGATGAAGCGACCTATCTTATATGCGTGTTCAACGGTAAGGTCGCAGTTCGCTTTTCCCCTGAAGCCGTCTGTTCCGAAATATTTTGACATAATGATTCCTTTCTCGCCCAAAGTGCAGGCTGTGCAAACCGTCCGCAAGCTTAAAGACCGTCTGCGGACACAGCGCCTGCTGACGCAGGGCGTGTTAGATTTATTTACAGCAGAGATGCTGCATCGTGGTCAAGGTATATCTCCACGTCGGGATGAAGCTGAAGCACGGAGGCGGGGACCTCGGGCGTGACTTCGCCGCATACCGTGGCACGGATTATGGGCGCCTTTGCCTTACCGATAGCCATGAGTATTATGCTCCTTGCGTTCATAACGGTCTTTATACCCATTGTTACGGCGTGGGTGGGAACTTCGTCGATGGAGGCGAAGAAACGGGCGTTTGCTTCCCTTGTGGACTGCGTAAGCTCAACCTTGTGGGTGATGGAGCCGAAGGGGGTGTTGGGCTCGTTAAAACCTATATGTCCGTTGTTGCCTATGCCGAGAAGCTGAACGTCTATGCCGCCCGCTGCCTCGATAGCCTTGTCGTATGCCGCGGCGGTGCTGTCCGAGGTGTCGAGACCGGAGGGAACAAAGGTGCATTCCTTGCGGATGTCGATGTGGTCGAACAGGTTTTTGTCCATGAAATAGCGATAGGACTGGTCATGGATGCCGTCAAGACCGACATATTCATCGAGGTTGAAGGACGTAGCCTTTGCGTATGACATTCTGCCTTCCTTGTTAAGGCGAATAAGCTCCGCATAAAGTCCCAGGGGGGTGGAGCCGGTTGCATGACCGAGAACGGCATCGGGCTTTTCGTTTAAAAGCTTAACATAGCGCTCGGCTGCAAGCTTTGCGATCTCTTCGGGTGTTCCGACGTATATTTTCATTTATAAGTCCTCCAAAATACACAATTTGGATATTATCCAATTATAAAGGATAACATAATATATAGTTATGTGCAACGATTTTTTTACGATTTCCTTGCAAAAGGATGCCGAAAGGCAGAAAAGGCTCACAATTTGCCTTCGATGCACGGAATGAGAGACAGGCTGTATCAGCCGTCTTTTCTCAAAATATCGGGGGCGAACAGGAAAAACAGCAAAACTAATACGATGGCGGCGGCGGTGGCTTTTCCGTAGACGGTCTGCACATAGCTTGCGGCATACCCGAGCAGGGGGATGTGAAACACGGGAACGCCGATAACGTCCGTAATATGCACCAAATGCGGATCAAGACTGTTATTGAGGTCGCCCTTTGTTAAAAAGTCAACGTCTAATGGGTTTGATTCGCACGGTATAACCTCTTGGATTCTATGCGTGGCAACGGAATCATCCTCCAGTGAGTAGGTTATAATGTCGCCGTTCTTGAGCGTATAGGGGTCGGTTTCCTTAACCAAAATGAGAGTTCCGGCATAGTAAGTAGGCTCCATGGAATTTGACGGTATCGAGAAAACCTTCAAACCGAGCGTATGCGACATAATGAGGAGTATGCTCAACACGCCCGCAAAAACTGCGATTGCAGAAAATAACAAATACCAAATTTTCAGTAAAAAGCTACTTCTTTTGCTTTCCGTTTTCATCACGATACAACAAACTGCTCACCGACAAAAGCAGTGGCAAAGCCCGAAGGTATTTTCTATAATTGTCACTATTTAAAGATAAGTATAGCGCAGAGAAAGGAATTTTGCAATGCGCAAATGGGAAAAAACGTCAAGCAGGGAGGGGCTCAGAAAGCAATAAGGGCGGCAAAGCCGCCCTTAAGGTAGTCTGATGTATTATGCGCCGAGGAGTCCGTTGTAGCTTCTCGATACGGTAGTCTGTGCATAAGCGAGGAACTGCTCGCCGCCAAAGG
>SAMEA3663207__coassemble_126_pt1 | contig 29074 bp, 24 predicted proteins | sample SAMEA3663207__metabat2_low_PE_015 | metagenome-assembled genome bin SAMEA3663207 (sample SAMEA3663207) | pig gut metagenome | biome: pig gut; feature: pig-associated habitat; material: faeces | place: China | collected 2013 | reverse complement strand
GCCCTCGCCGGTTTCGGGCGCAGGGATCTGACCTGCGGTCTTTACGACGACGTTGCAGGTGTATCTGACCGTCTGGGTCTGGTCATACTTATTTACCGCCACGCAGGTTATCGTGGTGCTGCCTGCGGCGACGGGGGTTATCGTGGCCTTGTTCGTACCGTCAATAGGGGTGACGGTTGCGAAGTTGGGCGAGGAGGACGTCCAGACAAGGTCATAGTCCGTACCGATAACGCCGCCGACGGGATCCGTGGTCACGATTGCGGTGACTTCGGCGGTAACGTCGGGATTATCCATGCTGAGTATTACGGACTGCGGATCGAGCGATATGGAAATAAGCTTGAGGTCCGCAATATTTATCGTTGCATTGGCGGTAAGGGTGGTTTCGCCAAAGGTGACGGTGCAGGTCAGGAGAGTGCTGCCGTTTTGGAGTGCGGTGATATTCGCAACGCTGCCGTTTCCGGTCACGGAAGCAATGGTAGCGTCCTCGACTTCCCATGTATAGGTGGGGGTTGCGCCCTCGGGGAGGTTCTCGACGGCTGCGGTAATGTCGGCGGTGGTATCGCCCTGCATGGAAAGAGCTATCGCCGTCTTATCGAGCACGAGCGTCGGCTCGGTCGTCGTTACGGTACGCTTTGCGTAAAGCTGGAGTGTGCTGTATCCGTCTGCGCTCGCCGTCGCCGGTGCGCTGAACAGGTTTGAATAGCTGCCTGCCATGGGCACGAATGTTACGTACTTGCCGTCGGAAGAGGTAAGCTGGCTGTTGGTCCATTCCCACTCGGTCGCAGTGGTTTTGGGGTAACAGTCGACATACCATGTCGTTGAGTACGCATACAGGTAATAGCTCGACTGATACGCACTTTTGATATAATAGGTGCTTCCCTGGTCAGCAAAGAACCATTCCACATTCTTTATATTGGCATCAGCGTAGGCAGAGTTGCTGACGCCGACGACGTTTTCACCGTCAAGTATTGCCTCTATGCCGTAGCCATACCAATTACCACTTACTGAAACATAGTAATTGTCCGAGACCGGATTGGGATTGTAGTTCATAAAAAGATAAACTTTACCGTCGGTCGTCTTGTATCCGATGAGGTATTCGACGCCCGTTTCAACGGTGCTTACCGGCTCGTAGTACACAACCTCCTCTACAGGGGGCACGGTGGGCGTGGGCATGGGAGCTGCCGTGGGCGTGGGAGTGGGAGCCACCGTGGGTGTGGGGGTGGGAGCCACCGTGGGAGTGGGGGTGGGAGTAGCTACAGCTACCTTTTTGTAGAGGTAGATCTTTGCAGACGAAGTAAGCGGGTAAAATAAACTACCGGCGGAGTTCGTGGAAAGATAATAGCTGCTGTTGCTATAGTTACTGATGGTAAAGTATGCCGAGCTGTTCAGCGTGAGGTTCCATACACTACTCGTTGTAGCGGTACTGGAAAAATTAAGGTAACCATCCGTGGCGTTGTAAAGGTTGACATATCCGGCCTTGCTTGTGTTGTAAAAACCCTGACCTATAGTCGTGCCGCTGCTTGCGAGGTCTCTTATTACATACTCACAGTCGGCGATGTTATAGGTGCTGCCGCTCAAGCCCGTAATAACGGTTTTGGTGGAGGAGTTTGCAAACACCGGTGTTGCACCAATGAGCCGGCCGTAAGAGGAGCCGTTACCGTATGAGGTATTGAAAGTATTGGTCATTACCGTCATCGTGCTGCTGCCGGCGGCAGTGGTACCGCTGCCGTAAACGACGAGGTATGTTTCACCGGCAGTGACGGTGGTGGTAAGCTCGTACTGGTATTCGCTTTCGGTTGCGGCGGGGGTGTAATCGACGCTGATGGTATCGAGGTACCACTGGGATTGGCCGGTACAATTATAGTGCCTCCACGCAAGGGTGACGTTTTGTCCTGCGTATGCGGACATATCAACGGTTACCTTGGTCCATGTCCCGTAATGCGACGCAGTCAGCGTTTCTTCTTTCAGCGTGTTTGTGAACGTAGAAAGATTTACGGTATCATCATCGTTGTAAACGGTACCGGTTGAGAGCATTACCGCATAGTGCTCGGCGTAAGAGGTCCGGCTGTACACTCTTACATAGTACGTAAGAGTGCAGGTGCCGCCCGCAGGAATGCTGAAGGTGGGCGAAAGCAGCCAGTTATCCGGGGTGAGTGCTCCGCCATCGTTAGACCTCGATACTACGCTGTACGATCCCGATTGAGCATAGGTAGAGTCCAAACTCCAGTTTTTCGTGTCGCCGTCACTGTCAACGATCGATGCATTAACGGAATCGCCATCGAAGTTTTCGGACCAAAGCACGGTCGGATCCGCCATGGGCGTCAGACCCGCGGTGACTTTCGACGACTTTATATCTTCTTCGCCATCGAACTTAATCTGCTCGTAAGGCATTCTGTCCATGCTGACGTCTTCGACAGCCTCGGCTATTGCCGACATGGGCAGGATGGAAAACACCATCAGCGCCGCAAAGAATACGGCCAGGCATTTTCTCAGTAAGTTGTTGCCAAATTGTTTCATCCTTCTTTTTACCTCCCGGGATTTTAGACTGATAAAATTCTTTGCCCTTTCGGACATCGGTTGTTTTTGCTGCGCTCAAAACGGCACTCGTGCGCCGCTTCGGGCGGGTAATGAATACGCATACGAAATAAAGGCGCATACGTACCCATTAGTACGGATATTACATTATATAGCCCCGTTTCAAGTTTTGCAAGAGCGATTTTCCTTGGAAATGCCGATTTTTTATGGGAAAATTGTATATGTTTGGGATATATTTTATTATTTACAGGTTTCACATTTGCCGCAGTGTAAATAATACGTCGGTCTGCGCCCGACAGGCTACAGCCCTATTTTTTTCATAAACGCATCATGGCTCATAACGGCGGTATTATCGGTTTGGGCAAGGCGCTTCATGCCCTCCGCCTCCTCCCTGACACGGGAGGCATTGGTAAACAGGCGTGCTGCCCACGCCGCAGGAAGCAGCCACCTTCGACCCTTTATGAATGTATAGCGTGCCTCTATCTCCTCGGCAGGGGGGAATATGCGCCTGAGTATCAGCCCCGTGCGTGAGGTGCTTCCGGCGTTTCTTATCCGCACCGCCGAGCGATCCCTTGTGTGCCCGAAAAGGTCGGCGCCGAGCGTGAAGCGCTTCAGCTCATCGAGGGTATTTATGTCGGCTTCTGGCAGGGGAAGGGGAGGCTCCGTGCCGAACCAGCACTTCAGCGCATTCATCACCGTGGCGAAAAACCGCCCGAGCCCGAGCGACTCAAGCTCGCCCGACACATACCGCCAGTCCATGCCTTCGCCGTGCCGTTTGACGAAAAGCGCCGCATCGAGATACATGCGCATACCTGCGCCGCCGCCGTAAAGATGCTTTGCAAGGTGGCAGAGTATATATATGAAGTGAAACTCCGGCGAAAGCTCGTACAAAAGCCCGTCACGCCGCCGTGAATGCTCCCATGCGGAGGCAAAATACGCCTTCATATCCGCTCCCGTGATATTTATATCCATTATATTGGTATGCACCTCGTAAAACTCGGCGCCGCGCCTGTATGAATAGGTCGGCTCCCAGTCGGTTTCCACCGTAAAGCCATCCTCAACGAGCAGCTTATGCACGGCGTTTCTGTCCCCGGGGCGGATGAGTATGTCAATGTCGCCGAAGGTGCGAAGCTCGGGTATCGGGTAAAGCTCCGCAAGATACAGCCCCTTTACGGGCAGGTGCGCTATGCCGCACTCCGTCAGCTTTTTCGACAAAAGCCCGAACGCATGCCGCCTTGAGGCGTTGGCATATACCGTCCTTTTAAGGGCGGAGGAAAGCTCGCCGCTGCCGAAAAGCCTCCACTTTCGGTCGAGCCACGCAAGCACGGGCAGGAGGTTTTGCACATACGCAGCCGCAACAAGCCCCCCAATGTCGGCGCAGTCGGGAAGCAGGGGCTCCGTTTCGTTTATGAAGCAGGCAAGAAGCTCCGTGAAAAGCTCATCGTGAAGCTCTGCCGCCGTGTTTTGGTTCGTTTGTTCGTTCATTTTTTCGGAATCAGCGTTACGGTGCATATCTCCGGCGGATTGAAAAGGCGGGGTACCCATTCGTAGCCGGCAAGCCCTGCGGTAACGATCATCTGCATCTCGTCATCAAGGTGAAAATGCCCCTTGTCGTAATAGGGAAAAAACTCCTGCATCGGCGCATAAACGCCGCCGACGAACGGAAGCCGTATCACGCCCCCGTGGGTATGTCCGCTGAGCACAAGGTCGATATTGCTCCAATACTCTGCGGCGCTGTTGAAAATAAAGGTGTCGGGCATGTGCGCCATGACTACGGTGGGAACGTCCGCTTTCTCCATCTCTTTAAGAAAAACGTATTCGTCGGACGCCTCAAACTCCGCCCACGTGCGCCCGAACGGGAAGCCGTGACCCGTTGTTGCGCCTATCCTCAGCGCCGCCCCGCCGTGCGTCACGTCAACAAAACTGTCGTTTAAGACGGTCGCACCCGCCTCACGGATCGCATCCAAAAGCGCCGTGCCGTTTTGCTCGATATAGCTGTCCTCGTGATTGCCGGGCGCAAAATATACGGGAGCGATCTTGCAAAGCTCCGATATTAACGAGAGCATCGAGCGCACGTCCTCATCCGGAGCGTCACGGTCTATCATATCCCCGTCAACGGCGATGAAGTCAGGGCTTTCGCCCTCTATCAGCCCGACAAGGCGTGCGTTGTCCCTGCCGAAGGTCATGCCGTGCAGATCGGAAACGAGCACGAGCCGCACCTCGTCCGAAAGCCCCTCAAGCTCCACGGTGTAGGGCGTGACCCCGATATGCACCCTGCACACGACCGCCGAGATCAAAACGGCGGCAAGCAGAAGGAGCGGGAGGGAGAGGAGGAGGCGTTTGAGGGTTTTCAAAATTCTTTTTTCCAAACCGTTTTGTTCACTATGCCGGTATAGCTCTGTATAAGCTTTACGACCTTTGCGCTCACGTTTTCGTCGGTATAGTTATAAACGGGCAGACCGAGATCGCCGTTTTCGTTCATGGATACCGCCGTGTCTATCGCCGAAAGCACGGTGTCGGCGCTTATTCCGGCAAGTATGAAGTTGCCGCTGTCCATCGCCTCGGGGCGCTCGGTGGACGTCCTTATGCAGACCGCCGCAATGGGGTTGCCGACGGAGAGGAAATAGCTTGCCTCCTCCGGCAGGGTGCCGCTGTCGGACACGACCGCATAGGCGTTCATCTGCAGCTTATTATAATCGTGGAAGCCGAGCGGCTTGTGCTTTATCACGTTTTTGTGGAAAACGAAGCCCCTCTGCTTTATGAACTTGTCGCTCCTCGGGTGGCAGGAATAGAGTATGGGCATTTGATACTTTTCCGCCGCCGCATTCACCGCCTCCATAAGGCTGAAGAAGTTCTTTTCGGTGTCGATATTCTCCTCCCTGTGTGCGGAAAGGAGTATGTATTTTTTCGGCTCAAGACCGAGGGTTTCGAGTATCCTGCTTGCCCTTATGTCGTCAAGGCTGCCATGAAGCACCTCCGCCATCGGGCTGCCCACGACAAAGGTGCGCTCCCTCGGCACGCCGGAGGCGTTCAGGTAGCGGCGTGCGTGCTCGGAATAGCAGAGGTTCACATCGCTCGTCACATCGACTATCCTTCGGTTGGTCTCCTCGGGGAGGCACTCGTCAAAGCATCTGTTTCCCGCCTCGATATGGAATATCGGTATGTGCAGACGCTTTGCGCCGATCACCGCAAGGCAGGAGTTGGTGTCGCCCAGAACCAGCACCGCATCGGGTCTTACCTCGGTCATCAGCTTATAGCTTTTGGCGATGACGTTGCCTATCGTTTCGCCAAGGTCGCTTCCGACGGCATTGAGATAATAATCGGGCGCACGAAGCTTCAGATCCTCGAAGAACACCTGGTTAAGCTCGTAATCGTAGTTTTGTCCCGTATGGACGAGTATCTGGTCAAAATACCTGTCGCAGCAGCGGATTATTGCGGAAAGGCGGATTATTTCCGGCCTTGTTCCCACTATTGTCATAAGTTTAAGCCTGCTCATATTCAAACCTCTTCAAAGAATGTATCCGGACGCTCCGGCGAGAATTTTTCGTTTGCCCACATGACCGTAACAAGGTCCTCGGTATCGCTCAGGTTGATTATGTTGTGGGTATAGCCGGGAAGCATATAGACCGCCTCCGTCCTTTCGCCCGTGACCTCGAACCTCAGCACCTCGTCGGAGCCTATTTTCCGCATTTCGATAAGCCCGTGTCCCGCCACGACGATGAACAGCTCCCATTTCGTGTTGTGCCAATGCTGCCCCTTTGTTATGCCGGGCTTTGACACGTTTACGCTGACCTGTCCGCCGCCGTCAAACTTCAGCAGCTCCGTAAAGCTTCCACGGTGGTCGGTGTTCATTTTATATGCAAAGTGTGCCTTTTCGGGCGGCAGGTACGAAACGAAGGCGGAAAACAGCTTCTTTGCAAACGAACCCTCGGGTATATTCGGCACAAGGAGCGTATTTTGCCATTCGGAGAAGGTACGGAGAAGCTCCTCTATATCGCCGAGCGTGACGGTATGCACCGTCGGCACCGCACAAAAGTCGCCGTCGCGCGTTTCGTTCCCCGTGAGCGCACGGAGAAGCTCCTCAACGACATCGTCGATATACGCAAGCGTAAGCACCGTCGCCTTATCGTTCACCACGATCGGAAGGTCGTTTGCGATATTGTGGCAGAAGGTGGCAACGACGCTGTTGTAATTCGGGCGGCACCATTTTCCGAAAAGGTTCGGGAAGCGGTATATGAGCGCCTTTGCGCCCGTGCCTTCGGAATGCTCCCGAAGCAGCCTTTCGCCCGCAAGCTTCGATATGCCGTAGGGATTGTCCCTCTGTGCCTGTATGGATGAAGCAAGCATGACGGGGCAGGCATTGTCCGCCCTTCGCAGCGCCGAAAGCACGGCGTCGGTAAAGCCTGCGTTGCCCTCGATAAACTCGGACTCGGTTTTCGGTCGGTTCACGCCGGCAAGGTGGAACACGAAGTCCGCCTCGGCGGTATAGCGGCAAAGTTCCTCCGCCGTGCTGTCAATGTCGTACAAAAACAGCTTGTCAACGGTAAAGCCCCTGTCCGTCCTGTCCTTTTTGTCACGGATGTTTTTCAGCGCCTCCGTGAGGTTTTTCCCCACAAAGCCCTTTGCGCCGGTGATGAGTATGTTCATTTGATCCCCCTGTGTCCCGCAAGCTCGTTTTGTATATACTCGAGCGAAAGCAGCTTTTCCTTTACCTCGTCCACGGTTAGCTGTGCGGTGTTGCTGCTGTTGAACTCCGTCAGAACGTTGCGCTCGGGCGTGCCGCAGGTAAAGTATTTATCGTAATTCAGGCTGCGCTTGTCGCAGGGGACCCTGTAAAAGTCGCCCATGTCCTCCGCACCGGCACACTCCTCGTTGGTGAGGAGCGTTTCGTACATCTTTTCGCCGTGGCGTATGCCGATGGTTTTTATCTCCGCCCTGCCCTCGGGATCAAAAAGCTCCGTGAGCGCCCTTGCAAGGGTGGCGATGGTGCAGGCGGGCGCCTTCTGCACGAGAATGTCGCCGCTTCTTCCGTTTTCAAACGCAAACAGCACAAGCTCCACCGCCTCGTCAAGGGACATTATGAAGCGGGTCATGTTCGGGTCGGTCACGGTGATGGGCTTTCCGCTTTTTATCTGGTCTATCCAAAGCGGTATTACGCTGCCCCTGCTGCACATGACGTTGCCGTATCTGGTGCAGCATATAGTGGTGGAACTGCTCGTGCGGCTTTTTGCCACGACAACCTTTTCCATCATTGCCTTGCTCGTGCCCATGGCGTTCACGGGGTACGCCGCCTTGTCAGTGGAAAGGCATATTACGGATTTTACGCCGCTGCCTATCGCCGCCGTAAGCACGTTTTCCGTGCCGAGCACATTCGTTTTGACCGCCTCTATCGGGAAAAACTCGCATGACGGCACCTGCTTGAGCGCCGCCGCATGAAAAACGTAGTCCACGCCGTACATGGCGTTTTGCACGGATGCAAAGTCCCTTACGTCGCCGATATGGAATTTCAACTTATCCATATACTCGGGGAAAAGAAGCTGGTATTCATGGCGCATATCGTCCTGCTTCTTTTCATCCCTCGAGAAGATGCGTATTTCGCCGATGTCCGTCGGCAAAAAGCGTTTCAGCACGGCATTGCCGAAGCTGCCCGTTCCGCCGGTTATAAGCAGTTTTTTTCCGTTAAACATTATACTTCCCTCCGTCCTGCGGTGATGCTTTTTTGTAACAATGAAAATGCCCTGTTCACGAGCCACGCCGCCAAAACGGTGCAGACGAGCACCGCCGCACCCAAGGCAAGCGGACGCTCAAAAAGCCACTCCACCTTTGAAAAGATGAGCACGAAAAGCCCGTGAAGCATATAGATCTCAAGCGATATTTTTCCGAGAAAGCCGAGCACGGGGTTTCTTTTTCCCCACGAAAGCTTGAACATCGCCGCCATTATAAGAACGGCGAAAAGGCAGCCCGTTATCAAAAGCCCTCCGAGCTTGGTGACGTAAAGATAGCTGCTGCTTAAATAGAACACGCCGAACATCATAAGCAGCATCAAAAGCCATGCCCACGTGTGCTTCTTCAGCGCCCGTACGATATGCCCGTAGGCGTACTGCCACAGCATTCCGAGGGGAAACGCCCAAACCACGTTGTACCAATACTCGTCGTAATCCAGCTTCATCATCGCAAAAATATACACGGTAGCAAGGAGCCATACCGTCATTATAAGAAGCGGTATGTTCTCCTTTATAAGCTTTGCCGAAAGCCAGAACATGGCGTAGAAAACCAGCGTGGCGATTATATACCAGCTGTATTTTACCATCGTTTTCCCGTTTACGAACGAAAGGAAGAACGACGAAACCGTTACCTCCTCGCCGAGAGCCGAACGCACGAAGGCATAGACCACCGATATGACAAGGTATGGGATGATCAGCCTGAACAGGCGCTTTTGCCAAAAGCCCTTTACGCTGCAGCCGGAGCTTCGGTATGAATAAAGTATCCCGTAGCCCGACATTGCAAGAAAGGCGGCAACGATAAGATGCCCTATGCGCTTGACAAAATATGCCGAATAGCCCGCTCCGGTGAGTATGGCAAGATGGTGCAGCACGATAAAAACTGACAGCATTCCCCGAAGGCTGTTCGAGTCGTCCATGCTCAGCCCATCCGCACTCCACAACGTGTTTTTCGGTGCAATTTTTATCCCTATGACGGATAAAACGAGCGCCGCCGCCAGCAGTATATCCATGATTATTTCCTCTCGCCCTTTTTGTATGCCGAGATGTCGAGCCAGTCGCCCATCATCTTCAGCCCGTCGTCGGTTATATAGTCTATCGCACAGCCGAGCGGCGAAAACGTCATCTCACCAAGATACGGCTTGCCCTTTATGGAGTAAAAATCGACACGGACGAACGGGAAGCCCTTCGATATTTGCCTTCCGGCCTCGAGCATCTGTTCAAGGCAGTCGGGCCTTTCGGGAAGCGTGCCGCCTGCGTGCCAGCCCTTTTCGAGCGAAAGATCGTTGTAGTCGGGGTCGGTGAACATGAACTTTGCGCCGGTCTCACGCTGCGTGCAGACCATTATCATCCTCGGCTCTCCGTGAAAGCACATTAGCTTATAGTCCACGGGCTGCTTCCCAGTACCGTCGTCGAGAAACTCCTCGGCGAATATCATCGGCTTAATGTTTTTGTAATTTACCTCGCCGTACATATAGGCAAAGTTCTGGCGCAGCCAGCGCCGAAGCTTTTTATTGGCGTCCTTTCTGTCGAGTGAGGACTTGTCCGTGCATATTATGTTGCAGCCGCAGCCGTGATTGCACTTGACAACGAAGCGTTCGGGAAGCTCATCCCACGGCACGTCCTTCGGGCGCTTCCACACGCCGTATATGTCGGGCAGCACCTCGCCGAGCCCCAGTTCCTCGATATAGTCCCGCATTCCCACCTTGTCGGCGCACTTGGTGACGAGGGGATCGTATTTATACACGTTGTGCAGCAGCCACATTACCTTTTCGTTGAAATTTTCGGGATTTTCAAGGTTCGGCTCCTTCCCGTGATTTCGGACGTAAAGCTCCCTGTTGACCTTCAGGGGATTTATCCTCGCACGAAGCTCATGATGCTTTTTCTTCAGCCACAGCTTCGTATTCCTGTATGCCGCCACAACGGCCCTTGCCGATTTGAAGCGTTTGAAAAACTCCTTTATCCTTTCCATTATAAGCTCTCCCCGCTTTCCACTTCCTCAACGGATTCGGGCACCAGGTCGGGGAACTTGATATAGCCCCTGTCACGGGTGACCCATCTTATTATCTTGCGCTCGGACACCTCGAAGGTGACGGCGTTTTCAACACGGTCGAGCGTGGTGGTGTTGCCGAACTCGTTTTCCGTATAAAGCAGCAGCGTTACGCCGAACCTGCCGGGCATGAGGTCGGGTATTCCCATGCTGACGGTGAAGGAATAGGTATGTCCCTGCTTTATCCTTTCAAGTATTATCCTTGAGGGGGCGGTGCCGACGGTATAGTTTTCGGAGGCACGTATCTCCGCCCTTGCGCAGATATTTTCGCAGTCCTTCATACACTTGAAGGTGGTTTTGAATTTGAAGCCGTTTTCGACAACGCCGTCGGTCGTATCCAGAAACTCCACCCTTTTGATCTCGGCTATGCCGCCGTAATAGCCCTTGCGCTTCACGTTTTCAAAGTCCCTGACCGCACGGAAGCGTTCGGCAAGGCCAAGATATATGGCGATCGCCTCCTCCACCGGCCCGTCAAACACAAGGTGCCCGTGGTCAAGAACGAGGCAGCGTGTGCAAAGCTGGCGCACGGTGCTCATGTTATGGCTGACGTACAGCACCGTCCTGCCCTCGCCGTGGGCGGCGTCGCCCATCCTGCCGAGGCACTTTTGCTGGAACTTTGCATCGCCGACGGCAAGCACCTCGTCCATTATCATTATCTCGCTGTCAAGATGCGCCGCAACCGCAAACGCAAGCTTTACGTACATTCCCGACGAATAACGCTTTACGGGCGTGTCGATAAATTTGCCCATCTCGGCAAACTCCACTATCTCGTCGAACTTTTTGGCTATCTCCGCCTTCGTCATGCCGAGTATGGCGCCGTTCATATATACGTTCTCCCTGCCGGTCAGCTCCGGATGGAAGCCCGTGCCGACCTCGAGCATGCTCGCTATGCGCCCGTTGTAGGCTATTTCGCCCATTGTGGGGGCGGTGACACGGGAGATGAGCTTCAGCAGGGTGGACTTGCCTGCGCCGTTATGCCCGATTATGCCTATCGCCTCGCCCTTTTCAACGGAGAAGCTGATGTCCTCCAGGGCAAGGAACCTCTGCGCCCCGTTTGCCGCTGCGTCCGCATCAATGCCGAGGTTCGGGTCCTCCTTGTGGTTTATCCTCGCCCACCAGGACTGCAGATCGCCCCTGAGCGTGCCGCCGCCGATCGCACCGAGGCGGTATTCCTTATAAACGTGTTCTGCTTTAAGCGCTTTTTTACTCATAACAATCACCCTTAAATGGTATCCATGAACGTTTTTTCAACCCTGTTGAACATCATTACGCCGACAAACAGCAGCAGGAACGTGACGCCCCAGCTTATGAAGTAGTACATCCATTCGATCTCACCGATGCCGAGAAAGCCGTAGCGGAAAACATTGATTATCGAGGTGACGGGATTGCACATGAACAGCGCATGGTACTCGCCGCCCGGGGCAAAAACGGGGAGCGAATACATATCATACGCAACGGGGGAGGCATACATCCAAATCTGCACGCCGAAGGTTATAAGCATCGCCAGGTCCCTGTATTTGGTGGTGAGTGCGGATATGATTATGCCCGTTCCGAGGCTGAGGCACGCCATCTGAAGCACCAGCACGGGGAACATAAGCGCATAGAGATTGGGCTGAACGCCCTGTCCGCTTATCCAGTAATAGACAAGGAATATCATAAAGAACAAAAACTGTATCCCGAGCATTATGAGGTTTGAAAGCACGGTGGATACGGGCATTACAAGCCTCGGGAAATATACCTTGCCGAGTATGGCACGGTTGTTTATGAACGTGTTCGCCGTGTTCGTAAGGCAGGTCGAGAAATACGTCCAGAGGAACGTTCCGCTGAAATAGAACACGAACGAGGGCACGCCGTCCGCCGCCAGCCCCGCAATGTTTCCGAATATGAACGTAAACACCACCGTGGTGAGCAGGGGCTGGATCACCGCCCATGCGGGGCCCAGCACGGTCTGCTTGTACAGCGCAACGAAGTCACGCTTTACAAACAGCATTATCAGATCCCTGTACTTCCACAGCTCCTTCAGGTTAAAGTCGAACACCGATGATTTCGACTTGATCGTCGTGGTAAACTTTTCCATCCTTCACCTCTTGTTTTATCTTAAGCGTGACGCTATTTTCTTAAACAGCTCTTTGGGATTTCGCAGCAGCTTTCGCCTTTCCCTGCGTATCTCTTTGTTTATACCGTCGGCAAGCTTGCGTATGGCGGGGTCGGGATACATAAGCCGGTTGTAATACCCCCACATGAAAACGTCCCTGTCCGGCACCTCGGGCGGTGTATCCGCCTCCGCCGTGTCGTAAAGGAATATCGCATCCCCGGGAAGATTGCACAAGACGTTCATATCGGGCGGCAAAAGCTCCATTCCGAACGACTTTACTATGCGGTAGGGCTTGGGGAGCGAGGTAAGCCAATACCTCCTGTTTTGATAATTCCTCTTGCCGCCGTATATGTCGATACATACCTGCGACGGGTCTATGCCGTCAAATACGAGCCCCGTGTTTTCGCACCATGCGTCGTAGTTCACGTCACAGCAGCCAAACCTCGGGAAATTATACGCCGCCTTCGCCTTTTGCTGCAGCGCCGTCTGCAAAAAGGAGTTTCGCCTTGTCGTATGCGAGCCGACGTCGCCGAAGTTGGTCGTGAGCGAATTGTACGGATATACGAAGTATTTATCGTTCTCCACGCAATACCTTATGTGGTACTTCAGCCACGAGGTTTCGGGCCAGCGGCACACGTTGAACGGAACGCCCCCGCACTCGGTAAACGTTTCGCTGTTTTCCGAGTACCAGCTTTCAAACGCCTTCCACTGGCGGCGCATCCACACCTGCCCCAAAGACTGCGCATACTGCATAAAGTAAGCATCGTACTGCGAAAGGGCGGGGGAGAACGGATACTGCACCGTCTGATTCTGCGTCAGGGCGTACAGCGAGATGCCTGCGATGCGGTCGTCGTCACGGTAGGCGATGACCGCCTGCCTTGCGTATTCGTAAAAGCACGCCGCCGTATAAACATCGTCCTCGAGCACTATCGCCGCATCCCAGCCGTAGGCTTCGATATAGCTTCCGCATTTTAAGATGTGCCTTTTCAGCCCAAGGCGCTGCGGCTGGTGTATAACGGTCTTTTTCCCGTGCCGCCAGCGATACGCCTCGGCAAAGTCAAGCACGTCCGTTTTGCCGCAGTTATCAAGACTTATCACAAGCGGAACGTCCCCGTGGGGGTAGTCGCAGTCGTTCAGCCTGTTCAAAAGGCGCGATATGCTGTCAACCCTGTTGTAGCCGACGGTGATTATCCCTATGACGGGGCTTTGTTCATCCATGGCGCTTTCCCTGCCTTTCATCCGGATTGCGGAGCATCTTGTCCGCTATATACTTCGGCGTACATTCCTCAAAAGCCGCCAAAATGCCGCTTCTTTCCGCCGTTTTCCCCTTGTTTTCGATGCAGAAGGCCGTAAATCGCTCTGCCGCCGCATCAATATCCGCATCACCCTCGTACAAATTAAGGCAGAGGGGATATTTTTTCGTGTAGTGCAGCGTCGGGCAGTCGGGCAGCTTGTATATATTCACGATGGGCTTGCCCGTGTTTATATACTCCAGCGTTTTCGACGGCATGTGTATCGGTACGCTGTTGCCGATGTTCACGAGTATATCCGCATTCGCCATGGCGCTCAATGCCGTGCTGTGCGGCTGCTGTCCGACGGCGGTTATATCCGCCTCCGTCCTTATGTCGAAGCGCTCATATAACTTTTCGCACTCTTTGCCCATGAATATTATGTTAAAGCGGCGGTCGAGCCTTTTTGCGATGTCAAGAAAATACTTCGGGGAGCGTATGTCGGAATAAAGCCAGCCGCAAAACAGCACGTTTATGCGGTCTTTGTCCATCGGCGGCGTACCCTCCGCCATGCCGCTTTCACCGCGGCTTTGCTCCGAGTCCCTTATCATGGGGAAGCCCGCCGCCGTCATTTTGTCGGCGTATTTTTCATAGCCGTTCACGGCGAGCGCCTTTTTGATAAAGGGCGTTGTGATTATCATGTCAAAGCGGCGCAGTATCCCCTCAAGGCTCGTCCTGCGAAACCTTGTCGCCGCAGCGCCCCCGACCAAAAACGCCGGAGGATCCATTATGTAAAGTATCTTTCGGCAGCCCTTCAGCCCCGACGCAGCATAAGCCGAGGGGAACGGCTCCATGGTCGCAATGACGGCGTCGAATTTGAATCCGCCCGAGCGGAGCTTTTTCGCCGCATCGTGCAGCAGCCTCGCCTGTATCCAGTCCGAGCAGCCGTTTTTATCCTTCAGCCGTGCCAGAATGCGGTAACAAAGCTCCTTCAGCCTGCCCTTAACCCGCATCGGCGCAAAATGCACGGGTATGCCCTCATAGCGGCAGGAGACCCTTTCATTCTCTCCCGGGGAAAGGATGGCAAGCTCGTGCTCCTTTGCAAGCTGCGGCGCAAGGTTCATAAGCAGCTTCGTGTTGCTTCCGGCTATGAGGTCGCCGCCCCGAAGCTCTATTGAATTTGAAAGCAGTAATACCTTCAAGCGCATCTCCTCACTTTGAACCAAGATACTCGGCTATCGGGCGCATGGTCTCCACCATATCGCACCGTTTTTCGGCAAAGCTGCGTATCCCCTCCGCAACCTCGCACATATCCCTGCCGTCGTAAACGGCATGGTAAAATTCCGCAACGCCGCCCATATCGAGCGGACTGTCATCATAGGGCGCAAGGAGCTGATAGGGATAGTCCCTGGGCATATAGTCCACCGGCGAGGAGGTTATGACCGGCAGACCGTATGCGGCATACTCCCTTGATTTTAGGGAGCTGCTTACCGGATAATCCTTTCGGTGTCCGCCGAGAACGTCCACGCCGAGCGATGCGGCGGCATACAGCCGTTCAAGCTCGCCGCCCGATTTTCGCCCGTAGAATATCACGTTATTCTCAAGGCCGTACCTTTTCACCGCCTCAAGATGCTCCGGCAGAACGTTTCCGACCATGTGGTACACGAAATTTTCCCTGCCGCCGCCCTCATAATATCGGTGAAGCCCCTCGATCACCCTGTCATAGCCGTGCCAGAACGCCGTCTGCGCCACGGAGATGATGTCTATGGTATCCTTTTTCTCCCTTTCGGGCAGCTTTACCTTTGAAAAGTCAAAGCCGTTGTAGGTCTTTATGCACTCCACGCCGAATATCCTGTCCTGCCCGTAAAACGTAACGATCCTGTCGATATTCGCCGCCGCCGTATAGCGCCCGAGCCTCTCCTTGATAAGAAACGGAACGTTTGACAGCATCGCCAGCTTACCCGCCCCCTGCGGGAAAATATATGCCGACGTCTCGTACGGGTAGGTGGGTATTTCGTAAACTATCTTTATATTCGGGTTGCGCCTGCGTATCGCCCGAAGGTAACGGGCAAACGAGGCGTCGTGATACACCTGCCGGATATAAAGAAAGTCTGCCGAGTCAAACTCGCCCTTGTAGCTCCATTTCCGCCACGCCGCCGTGAACGGAAGCCGCTTTACGATTTTGTCCCATTTTGTGTCGGCATAGGTCGGCGCCGGCAGTATGACAAGCTCGCAGTCGGCAAGCTCCGAAAGCGCCCTGTGCTGCGCCCTTACCTTGCGCTCAATGCCCGAATCCGGTCCGACACAGTCGGCCTCAACCGGAGCAAACAAATAATAACCCTTCATAAAAAACCTCCTTAAGATGCTTTTAGCTTATTGGAAAAAGAAGCTGTAGCTGTTCAGCGTGGGGTTGGCGAGCGTGGTGGTGACAAACCTCCACAGCCCGTATGCCCCGAATATATACGGGCCGAGGTATCTGACCGTATATATCAGGGAGTGACGCTCGTTTGTCTCAAGCGGCGGTCTTTCAAACACCATTGGGATAAGCACTACCGCAAACTGGAAATAGTAGTCCGCCAGCCGCTCGAATATGTTGTTGTAGCCGCAGAACGTCTGGAAAATTATCGCAATTCCCGTAAAATGCAGCAGCGTCGTATACAGCCTGTCCTCGCCCGCGGGATCCCTCAATACGAGGGCTGCGATAAGGATAACTATCATTATCAGCACCTTTGTCCTCAAAAAGACCACGTCCGTTGGGATAGTGCTGCCGTCTCCGCCGTCGTCCTTGTAAAAATTGAGCATCAGCTTCAGCATCGGCTCTCTGAATATGAATACAACCAAAAGCACCGCACCGAGTATAACAACATACCTTCGGTCCATCCTGCACCTTGACAGTAAATATGCCGGCAGGAAAACCAGCGCCGGAAAGTGGAACAGCGCCCCTATGAGCACGAGCACCGTGAATTTAACGGGCTTTTTCTCCAGCATGGCGCTGAACGCAAGCAGCACAAACGACATTGCGATGCTCTGCTTGAGTGCGGAGAACATGAACGTATACAGGAGCAGTCCAAGATAGTAGGTGAGGCTCTGCAGCGGCGAGGTGGAATACCGCATCAAAAACGAGCCGAACGCGATTATTACAAAGGCGGCAATAAGCGTTACAAAAATCTGATAATCGCCGCCCGTAAGGTCGAATACAAGCTTGTTGAGATAATCGTAGCCTACGTTGTATTCCTCAAATATCCCCGGAAGCTCCGCCCACTCTTTTGCGCCCGTTTCGTTGAACAGTCGTATATAGGACGAAGTGGAGTCGCCGCCGACGGTGAAAGCGTCCCTCAGACCGTACACGGAAAACAGGGCAATGCAGGCGATCAGAACGAATGCCCACCTTCCCCTTTTTTTGCCGCCGAAGATAAGTCCTGCGGCGAGTATTACGGCTGCGAGTATTATATAGACCATTACTTACCGTCTTTCTCCGCTGTAACGCCGTTATCGTTCAAAAGCTCTTCAAAAAATTCCTCGGTCAGCTGCGCCGACTCCCTTGCCGAAAAACACTTTCCCCTTTCCGCCGCCTTTTCTGCGTATGCTTTGAGCAGGTTTTTGTCGGTCAAAAGCCCCAAAAGCCCCTCCGCCAGCGCCTCTGCGCTCATATCGGTTATGATACCGCATTCGTTATCGCCGAAAAGCTCACGCATTCCTGTGCAGTCGGTCGTGACCATCGGCACGCCGAGTATCAGCGACTCTATCGCCGCCGTGGACATACCCTCGTAGTCCGAGGAGCAGACCGTCATATCGGCGGCGGCAATGACCGGATAGGGATTGTCGGTAAAGCCCAAAAGCTTCGCAGAATCCTCTATGGCGTTTTCCTTTATATATGCTTCAAGGCCCGGGCGTTCGGGTCCCTCGCCGAGTATCCAAAGTTCATGCTCTATGCCCCTGTCGATGAGCATTTTATGCGCCTTCAGCAGTCGGTCAAAGCGCTTTTGGACGCTGAGCCTTCCCACCGACACAACGATGGGACGCGTGTTTTCAAGCCTTTCGTAAGTGACCGCCTTCCTGCGGATCTCCCCATCGTCGATGGTGTTATGTATCACCACCGCCGGAGGCTCGTTTCCGAACATATTCACAAAGCTGTCCCTTACCGCACCGGACACGCAGACCACCTTATCGAACGCCTTATACAGCCCTGCGCTTTTTTTCACGAAGGCACGGACGTCGCCAACCTTTTTTGAAAGGTCGCAATGCACCCATGCGAGCTTTTTCGCCCTCCTGTCGGTCGAGGCCGCCATTATCTTTGTGGCGCCCGTTTCCAGATACGCACACTCTATATCGTAGCCGTCCCTTATATGCTTTTTGTAGGTCAGCCCGAGTGCGGCGTCGAGCCTGTACAGCAGGTTATTCAGGCGGCTGCGCTTTTTATATACGCTTTTATACCGAACGTCGGGCGCAAGGTATTTTTCCGCCTCCGCAGGCCAGAGCGTCTGCACGGTTATGTCGAATTTTTGTCTGTCCATATTGTTTACGAGGTTGCACAGCACCTTTTCGGCGCCGCCGCCGGACAGCGTTTCAATGAAAAAGAGTATTTTTATCATTTTATCCCCCGTAAAGCGCATATATTTTTTCGAGCATGGATTCCGTTGCAAAGCCGCTTTTTCTCATCGCCCCGCCGTATTTTTCGGGTTCGCTTCGCCCGGCACGGCATATCGCCTCCGCCCATGCCTCCGCTCCCGCCTCAAGCGGCAGGGGCTTCAAAAGCTCCGTGAGGAAAACGTCCTTCGGCACCCTGTCGGATATGATGCAGGGCAGACCGTTTGACTGCACCTCCACCATTGCAAGCGGCATTCCCTCATACAGCGACGGGAACGCAAACACGTCCATTGCGCTGAGGTAGCGGTAAACGTCACGCACGTTGCCCGTCATTATCACCTTATCCGAAAGCCCGAGCGCCTTCGCCTTTTGTTCGAGCATGCTTCTGTCCTGCCCGTCGCCAAGGAGCAAAAGCACGGCGTCGGGTCTCCTTTTCAGCACCTCGGGCATAAGCTCTATGAGAAAGCTTTGGTTTTTGACTTTAACCATGTGCCCTGCGTGACCGATGACGAATTTATCCCCTATGCCGAGGGCGTGCCTTACCTCGCTTCGGCAGGCTTCGGAATAGGTGAATTTTTCCGTTTCGATGCCGTTTAATATCGTTATGCCCCGCCTTTCAAACGCCCCTTTGCCGAAAAGCCATCTGCCCGCATCCACGCCGCAGCCCACAAGCTGCGTGGAGCATCTCAAAATTACAAGGCGCATCGCCCTTTCGTAAAGGGACTGTGCAAAGCCTCTGCGCCCGGGTATCCTTATGCTGTGGGAATGGCTTATCCTCACGGGCACGCCGAGCCTTTTGGCGACCCACATCGCCCAGCCGGAGCTGAACATCGTGTGGCAATGAACGACGTCGTAGCCGTTTTGCTTTATCAGCCCTTCGAGCGTGCGGACGTAGTCCTTATAGCCGTCGGAGGGCGGCGCAGCGTGGAATATGCGGCAGCCCTTTGCCGTGAGGTCATCCTCATAAACGCCCTTTTCATCGCCGAAAACCAGATAGTCCACGGCAAAGCGCGAGGGATCGGCATAATATCCTATGTCCCTTGCGACCTTTTCGGCGCCGCCGATGTACAGCTTTCCTATTATCTCAAGTACCCTTTTCATATCGCATCAAATAAATCCCAGCATCAGATCGATAAGCCCCGCCCAGCCTTTTTTTACCGGAAGGGCTATCAAAGCGTGCTTAAGGTTCCTTTTGTAATATACGTCGCTGCCGGTAGCAACGGTGACAAAGCCTCTTTCCGCACTCATCCGAAGAAATACCTCCTCGTTCGTTTCGTCCCAAATCTCTCCCGGGATCGCCTCAGTCGGTCATGTATTTATGCTTCCAGTACCTATGCAGGGCATAGCCCGGCATCAGGCAAAGGGCGGTCACACCCTTATATTCCGTTTTGCCGAGTATTTTTCCGGGGGACATTCCCGCAAAAAAGCCGTAGCAGGTAAAAAGAAGCCCGTTTTTGATCCTTAAATACCAATAGTTTTTCCTTTGCATATCTACCTCGGCGGCCATCATCCCCCCTCGGGGATTGCGTATTCGCATGGCTCTGCCGGATTTGGTCAGTCCATCCTCAAGGTATTCGCAGATATAGATAACGTCATTGATATATACGCATTTATGCGTTATCGCCACCCTGTTCCAAAGAACGCCCTCACCCATGAATCGCTCGCCCGGGAACACGGGGAAGGGGAGCTTCAAAAACAGCTCCGTCCGTATCACCTCGCAGCAATCGGAGCTGTGAACGACCCTGCGCTTGTATCTGAGAATGTCCACAGGGGTCTCCGCAATGGGGGCGGTGCACAGCGGTTCGGATTCCGCCTTTCCCTTCAGGAAGGTAAGCATTCCGACGCTCTCCTCGTTCTCCCATTTTCGCCAACCCCGACAGACCTTCTCAACGGCGGTATCCGAAAGATAGTCGTCGCTGTCAAGTATAAGCACATATTTTCCCCTTACGAATGGATGAGAAGCATTCAGGGCGGTATGCTTTCCGCCGTTTTCCTTTTGCACACAGACGATGTCAAAGCCGTCCGTATCGAAGGTGTTCACCACGTCAAGGGTGTTGTCCTTGCTCCCGTCGTCCACGATGATCCACTCAAAATCCTTGTCCGATTGGCGAAGCAGGGACTCGTAGCACTTTTTCAGCAGCTCCGCACGGTTGTAGACAGGGGTTATGACCGATAAAAGCGGAGCATCCGTTCCTTTTTTATTTGTCACCATAAATCCTCAGCTCCTCAATTTTCTTTTCCGTGTCTGAGATCGTACAGCCTCCGTGTTCCCAGGGCATTCCTTGCCAGTCCCAGCAAATAGCGGCGGATACGCATCGTAAAGTTCTTTTTCTGCTCCTTGTCGTACCAGCTTGCGTTCAGATGATGGTAGGTATAGGAGTGCTTTCGGTGTTTTCCGAAGATATTTACAAAATCGTTGGGCGAAAAGTACCTCTGCGGATACACGGTCACATCGCCGACCTGCTGCAGTCTTCCGTTGGTGCTGAGCCCGTGGCTTTTCATGATCTTTGTCAGGCGCACCACGTTGGTCGATTCCTCTATCGGCGAGCCGTCCGGCAAAGCAAAGTGCTGACCGTTATAGCTTTCCATAAATTCCCGTATCAGGGGCATATTGGGACAGCTTCCGATAACGGCGGTCGTCAGATTGTCATTGGACTCAAAGCCCATAAACATACGGCAGGACAAAAACTCGTCCAGCGAACGGAAAACCTCCACGTCCGTATCCAAATATATCCCTCCGTGAGCCTCAAGCGCACACAGTCTTACATAGTCGGACACAAACGCCCATTTTCTTTGATCGTATGCCTCTCGCACATAGGGTATGGAATCGTCAATTGGGAAGCTGTCCTCGTTCCACTCAATTATCTGATAATCGGGGAGGGCGTTTCGCCAGGTCGAAATATAGTATTCCACATCTGCCGGCTTCTGCTTTTTGCCGAACCAGCAGTAATGGATGATTTTCGGAATTTGGTTTACGCTCATTTGCCCTCCTGCTTTGTAAAATAAATTTCCTCAAGCTCCTTTTTCACGTTCGGCACGGTATAGCTTTGGGCGAATTTTTTGCCCTCGGCGCCGAGCCTCATGCGAAGCTCCCTGTCGTTTGCAAGGCGGAGTATCGCCCCGGCAAAGCCCTCCGCATCGTCGGGGGAGAGTATATATCCCGTTTTCCCGTCCTTTACAAGCTCCCTGTGACCCCTGTTTTCGGAGGCAACGACAGCCCTGCCGCAGAGCATCGCCTCCACGATGTTCAGGGGAAGCCCCTCGCGCCGGCTGCACGACACGACAATATCCACTGCGGGCGCCACACGCTCCAGATCCGTTCTGTAGCCCAAAAAGCGTACCGTGTCCTCAAGCCCCAATGAGGCGGCCCTTTCACGGAGCCTGCCCTCAAGCGGTCCGTTGCCCGCCAGAAGCACCTTCAGGTTCGGCAGGCTTTCTTTCAGCTTCGCCGCCGCCTCAAGCAGCGTCGTCTGGTTCTTGTTTTCGTTCAGCTCGCCCGTGCAGAGTATCGCAAAATCCCCGTCCGTAAGCCCCTCCGCCGCACGCAGGGAAGCCCTCGTTTCGCCGTCCGCCTCGTGATAGCGTTCGGTATCGACGCCCACGCCGTGTATGCGGCATACCTCGGTATTGAATTTTTCTTCGGCAAGCCGGTTATCCTCCTCGTTGATGGTTATCAGCCTGTCGGTCAGGCGTGCCATCAGCTTTTCCACGGGGTAATATATCAGCCAGCTTTTTTTCGGTCCTCCCTTGAAAAAGTGGAAGCCGTGGGCGGTATAAAGCACCTTCGTGCCGCCCTTTTTGGCCTTTCTTGCCGCAAGGCGTCCGACTATGCCGCCGACGGGCGTATTGCAGTGGATAACGTCAAAGCCGCCCCCGTCGATCACCTTTTTCAGCGCACGGTATGCGACGATGTTCTTCGGGCTGAACGGAGAGCGCACGAAGGGTATGTCGTACACGCCGTCAACAAAGTCCAGCTTCAGCCCGTTTTTGACGGCAAGGTTGTCGTACGCCGCAGCATAGACCTCCGCACCGTGCTCATGAAGCATACTCACAAGCGGTCGGTGAAACTGCACGATATGGCTTTTAACGGTGGCAACAATCAAAACTTTCATGGTTTCGTCCTCTCCGTCGTTGGTTTGAATTATTTCCCCGCCTTCTTCCTGCCGAAGACGTTAAGGCGTGTTGCGTAAAGGTAGTAAACGGTTTCAAGGAATATCCGCTTTTTGTCGAAATAGCTGTCCTTTACATGGATATTCATATCGGCCACGGCGGGATTGCCCCGCTTCATGAGCAGCCTGTGCGGAACGTCGTTCAGCCTTTCGTCATAGGTGAAGCCGTAAAACATATCCATGAGCCTGCGGTTGTTGTAGGGGATGACTATCTCCCCGAAAAACTGCTGGGAATGGAAGGACGTCGCATACCACGAGCCCAGGCGTACCTCCCAAAAATACAGCGTCAGATGCTCATAGCCCTTTATCGGCCCCGTCAGCCCCGTTTTTTCCATAAGGCTGCGGTTCGCCCTGTCCGCCGCACGCATCAGCGACGGCTCGAAAAAGTATCTTGCGTGGAACGCCGTGAAATGCCTCGGGGCAAGCACCTCGGGAAGCCTTACACGGTATTTTCGCTGCATTATAGCCCTGCCTATCTCGGAGGCGTCGGACTTTATCTCCGTTTTGTAATCGTGATTGCGTGAAAGCCAAATGTACTTCCTCAGCTCGTTTTTATAGAAGGCGCAAAGATACGACGTATTGTGGTCGATGAGCTTTACGAGAAAGTCATAGTCCTCTATCTCGTTTTCGTCCTCGGGTATGACGTACAGCTTATGCGAAAGCCCAAGCTTTTTGCAGATCTCCGCCGCCGCATCCGCATCCTGCTTCTCCGACGGCTTTGACGCAAAGCTGTAGCGCATGAAGCGGTCGTACAGCCCGTTTGCACACGCAAGCGTGGTCTTGCTGTCCGTGCCGCCGCTCAGGGAAAGCGCCGCCGAGTCCCATTTTTCAAGTATCATCTCGATATTTTTTCTGAAAAGCGAATATATCTCCTCTATCGCCCGGGGCTTCTCCTCCTCCGAAAGCTCCCTGCGCTCCGTGACGGGGAAAAAGCGCCTTTGGGTAAATTCGCCGTCATACCTTAAAACCATGTTCGGCCCGAGCCTCGTCAGCTCCTCATAGGGCGAAAGGTCGCCCGGCAGAAAGCGGCTCCCCCTGTAATAGCCCCTGCTGTTTAAAAGGCGCATAACGTACTCCGTCCTTTTAAGGCCGCATACGTCGCCCACAAGCTGCGGCGCGGAGGTCATCCATATATGCCCGTCCGCCCTGCCGTAGTAGAGCATCTGCATACCCGAGCAGTCCTGCACGGCGGTGAGCCTTTCGCCCTCCGCCAGAATTATCACAAAAACGCCCGTTATTCGGTTCACAATGTCGAAAAATGCCGCTTCGTCACGCCTCCATGCGTCGATGCAGGCGGTAAGTATCTCGTTTTCGTCCAAAACGCCCGTGAAGGGGTCGAAGGCGTGTCCCACCAATGCGGCGGCGACGCCGTCCCTTTCGGCGGTATAGGCATGGGTCTTTTCCTGTGCATAGAGGGTATAGCCGCCCACCTGCGCCCCGCTCCACCTGCCGTAGAACGGGTAGCGGTCGTTATCGGTCAGGCGTTTATCGGTGAAAAGATAGCACCTCGGGAACAAAAGCTCCCTGTATTTTTCCTCCGAATCGAGCCTCCGCCTTATCTCGTCCCCGTAAAACCGCTTCATTTTTTTATATCCTCCGTAAGATTTTTGTATATCACCTCAAACAGCCTGCGCCCGTTTCCGTCGCCGACAAAGCTGTTGTGGGGCGTGAGTATCACATTATCCGGCATCCTTTCGGAAGCTTCCCAAAGCGGACTTTTTTCGTCAAGCGGCTCGCTTTCGAACACGTCCAGCGCCGCACCCGACAGCCGCCCGTCCGTGAGCGCCGCCGCCGTTTCCGCCTCGTCGATGAGCGCACCCCTCGCCACGTTCACAAGTATCGCTCCGTGCTTCATTTTGCTTGGAACAAGGGGGCGAACGATGCTTTTGGTTTCATCGGTCAGGGCGATGGCGATAACGACTATGTCGCTTTTTTCAAGCGCCTCCTCCAGCCCCTCAAGCGGAAGCACCGCATCAAACGCTTCGTCCGTCCTTTGGCTTCGGTTCACGCCGATTATGCGGCAGCCGAAGGCTTTGAGCCGCCGTGCCGTTTCCGTGCCGACGTCGCCCATGCCCACGATGCACGCCGTTTTTCCGAAAAGCTCCGAAAGCCCACGGTGCTTTTCCCAGCGGTGCTGTTTCTGATTTTCCGCAAAAAAGCGGCTTTTTTTGTAAAGGTCGAGTATGCCGCAGACGGCAAACTCCGCCATAGGTATGCTGTAAACGCCCTTTGCGTTTTTAACGGTTATGCCGTGCGCCCGTGCGTAGTCCATGGGCATACGGTCAAGCCCCGCCGAGGTAAGCTGCACGAATCTGAGGGCGGTGAAGCGCTCTATGCCGTTGTGCATAAAAAGCCCGTTGCATACCACCGCCTCGAAGCGCCCGGGGTTTTCCACCCGCTCACGCTCGTCCCGGTGGAATACCGTTTCGATCCCCGCCGCATTCAGCAGGGAAAGCTGCTCTTCATTAAACTTTGCCGCACCGGTTATAAGCGTTTTCATCGTCAGCCCATCCGTGAAACTATTTCGCTTACCTGCGCCTTTACCGTCAGGCGGTTTTTCTCAAAGCGTTCCGGCGTCCAGCCGGCATACACCCGTTCAAGCGCACGTATCTCGGCAACGCCTGCGGTGAACTGCCCCCGTATCGCCGCCTCGGAGGTGAACTGTGCGGCATTGCAGAAGCCCCGTGAGAGAATGACTATCTCCGAGCCGAGCCTGCAATGCTCCGAAAGTATCAGCTCCGCCGGAAGCATTCCCGAGCCCGGGCGAACCATTCCCCCGAAGCCGCAGCGGATGCCCTCCGCCTTTACCGTCCCGACGATGCGCTCCACCGTGCCGTCGGCAAGCGGCTCAAACATGAATTTCTGCCGATAGCATAGATGCAGGTCGTTCAGCCCGATATGTATCTCGTCTATACCGCCGAGCTTTACCACCTCCGCAATGCAGTCGGCGGCGGCATCCGTTTCCAAAAGCAGCATGGTGCGCCTGCGCCCGTTTACCAGCGACAAAAAGCGCTCTGCGTCGGCGGCGGTTTTCCACATCGGCAGCATTATTATGTCCGCACCGTTTTCCACGGCGGCGTCGATCTCGCCTGCGCTGTTCGGGTTAAGCGGATTTATTCGGGCGATTATCTCCGCCGTGTTTCCTATCGCCGCACGCACACGCCGTATGTCCTCGGGCGTATGGTTCGACTGCACGGTGTTCATGCCCTTTTGACGCTCCGCCTTGCCCAGTACCTCCATGTCGATGAAGATGCGGTCAACGCCCGCCTCGGCGGCGATCCTTGCAACGGCAGGGTCGTTCGTTATATACATCAGCTTCAGCATTTGTCAGACCTCCGCCTTATGCTCGGACTTTTCAAGCGTTTTGCCGTCGTTTAAGTTATCGTCGTTCCTCAATACCTTGAACACGGTCATGAAGAATATCTTCACGTCGAGCGCAAACGACACGTTTTTTGCATAATAGCAGCTAAGCTCTATGCGCCTGTGCCACTCGACGGTCTTTCGCCCGTTCACCTGCGCCCAGCCGGTTATACCCGGGCGCACATCGAACATTTTCCTCTGCTCGTCGGTATATTCCTCTATCGGCCAGGGGTGGTAGGTGAGGGGAGGTCTTGGACCGATAAGCGACATATCCCCCCGAAGGATGTTTATAAGCTGCGGAAGCTCGTCAATGCTCGTCATGCGGGCGATTTTCCCGATCTTGAGAACACGGGGATCGTCCTTTTCCGAATACACGCCCGTGCCGGTATGCTCGCTGTTCACACGCATCGAGCGCAGCTTGTAAAACTTGAACGTTTTACCGCCCCGTCCTATCCTGTCCTGCTTAAACAGCACGGGACCGCCGTCCTCCGCCTTGATGAGTATGGCGAAAACGCCCATCACGAATGCGGACGGAACGAGAAGTATCGCCGAGATAAGTATGTCAAGCCCTCTTTTTACCGCAAGGTATATGCGCTGTGTGAGCCTTCTTTTTCCGTTTTCCATTTCATTTCACCGCCGGCATCGGTCATATTTGCGCCACCACGGGGGGAAAGCGCACGGACGCCGTCTTTTTTGCCGCAGAGCTTCTTCACCCGAAAAGGGAGAAAGTATCGCAGGGCGGCCGCCTTTATAAGTCGGCAAAAACCCGTGACAGCCGCTGTTTTCCGTCCGTCCGAGGCTCCGCCGATATATATGTATATCTATGCTACTATATAATACTACTTTTTTATTGCATAAGCAATGGTTTACGGGATTTGTTTTCGGTGCAAAAATGCGGCAAAAGGGGAGCGTGCGGGGAGGCTTCGTTTGACTTTTGGCTTTTTCGGGGGGGAAGCGTAGGTGGGTCGCCAAGAAGGGGGCTTCGTTAAGGGAGATGGCATTTCACGGGAGGACAAGTATTCCCTTATGGGAAAACTTGGGGGGTTATGCCCGCAAATTGCTTCGGTGGTGGGGGCGGCGGCGAGCGAAGCTCGCCAATGCCGCAGGCGGAACGCCTGCGGCTCCGCCACGGCGGAGCCGTGGCACGCCGCCCCCCCAAGCCCCTACACTATCCTCGCAACGAGTACGCTCATATCGTCCTCGGCACGGCCGGAATCGGTGCAGACCTCCATAATCGCCCGTGCGGCGTCGGTCTCGGTATTTTCGGCGCAGCATTTGTCCAGCAGCGTTGCGGTAAGGGTGCTCCCGAGCGCATCGAAAAGCCCGTCCGTCATCAGCACGACGGTGTCGCCGCTGACAAGCTTCACCGAGCGCAGCGCGGGCGCAGCCCCATCGACTATCCCTGCCGGAAGCGTTTCGGCGTAAAGCGTATAAACACGCCCGTCCCGTATAACGTAGCTCGGCGGTGCGCCGAACTTTGCAAACTTCGCCGTGCCGCAGGTTTTGTCGAACAAAAGCACATCCATCGTGGCGTACATCTCCGCCCTTTCGCCGCTTGCGGCAAGTATCCCGTTCACGCCCTCGAGCGCACATTTGAGGGGGAAGCCCGCCTCCGAAAACGCCGTCAGAAGCTCCGTTGCAAGTCTGCTTTCACGCCTCGCCTCCGTACCGCTTCCCATGCCGTCGGACAGCATCAAAAGCACGGTGTCGCCGCCGCCCACCACCGCCGCACTGTCGCCGCTTGCCTCGCTGCCGTGCTTTTTCTCGGTCGCAAAGCCCGATGAAAGCCTGTATGCGGCGGTCTTTTTCTCCCTCTCGGCGCAAAGCTCCGAAAGCGCACGGGATATGCCCGAAAGCTGACGCTTGTAAAACTCCGCATCGCCGTCGGCCTCCGAAAGCCGCCCCGAAAGCTCCGCAATGCGCCCCACAATGAGCCTTTGCCGCCTGAGCTCCTTTGCGGCGCTCCTTTTTTCCCGCTCCGTGCCAAGCTCCGACAGCAAATATACTTCGTCGGGCATTATCAAAAGCACCGCCGCAGGCAGAGCCGCCTCGAAAAGCATCGAAAGCACGCCCGAAAGGCTCACCTCCTTGGCCAAAAGCAGCCACGCCGCCGAGAAGCCGGCAAAATACGCCGCCGCCGAAAGCCGCTTTGAATTTGTCACCCGTGACGAAAGCCGCTTCATCGGCACGGCGGCAAGTATCCCCGAAAAAAGGCAGAGCCCCGAAAAAAGCCCCTTTGCATCGCCTGCGGCATTTCCCGAAAGACCGACGGCGTTTCCCAAAAACAGGCTCGCCGCCAAAAACAGCGCATCAATGCCGTTCGCCGCCACCGCCCACAGCGAGAATATGCCGCCGAACACCGGAAAAAGTCCCACGCCGAACACCCTTGCGCCGCCGAGTGCAGCGGCGGGCAAAAACAGCGAAACGGCAAAAAAGGCGTATTCCAATGCCGTAAGCTCCGCATGGGGCGTCTGCCGCCGCCGTTTTACGGCTTGTCCCGCCCCGTACAGCACCCATGCCGACAGCGCCGCAAGGCACGCCTGAAACACGAGCTTTATCACGCCGTAGTCGCCGATAAGCGTGCAGAATATCGGTATCAAAACAAGCTGGACGGCGGAAACCGTGCCGATTTTTGCCCAAATGCCAAACTCCCCTTTCCACCGGATGAGCTGCACAAAGGAGCATAGGGCGGCAAAAAAGACCGCAGCGCAAAGTCCGTACCAGTCGGCGCATATCAAAGCGCCGAGCATCGCCCCCGAAAGGGCGTATATCAGCGCAATGCGCCGCCCCGTGAGCCATGCCGCACACGCCGCACCGAGTCCGAAGGGCGAGCCCTCCGTGCCGAAAACGGCGGGTCTGACGAGCGAGAGCAAAAGCCCCGCCGAAAAGCTCCCGAGTGCCTCCGTCAGCCGAAGGTACATCGGAAGCATCTCCGCCTCGGTGAAGCGGTATCTGCGTATGCGCTTCCTCCCCCCGTCCGTGCCTTCAAAGACCGCATCCGCCGAATCCGTACTCCCTATGACCGCATCCGCCATGTCCGCACGGACTGCACCCGTACTTTTTTCCGCCGTTGCTCCGTTCATTTTTCTTCCCCCGTAAAGACAGTTTCTCGGCTAAAATATATACCCTCATACCGCAGGGATGTGTCGTTTCGGCGGCAAGAAGAGTGACGTTTGATGTTGTTGTTTGGCGGCAGGACATACATTCATCGTATCCCGCCCACCTCCCTAAAGTGAAAAGTGAAAAGTGAATAGTGAAGAGTGAATAGTGAAGAGTGAATAGTGATGGGGGTTGTAGGGGGTTATACCCCCTGCGAGGGGTTTGGGGAC
>SAMEA3663207__coassemble_116_pt1 | contig 30528 bp, 26 predicted proteins | sample SAMEA3663207__metabat2_low_PE_015 | metagenome-assembled genome bin SAMEA3663207 (sample SAMEA3663207) | pig gut metagenome | biome: pig gut; feature: pig-associated habitat; material: faeces | place: China | collected 2013 | reverse complement strand
TATCCCCCGTTTTTCCCCGTTTTTCGCTGTTTTTTGGGGGTTTGGGGGTGGAAATTCACCATATGTTCGAATAATATATTTTCTTTATTGCGATTTTTTATCCGCAACGGCGCATGGGATTCGGAAATATTTCGTATACTTTTGTGTTGACAAGTGAAAAAAGCGGTGCTATAATACCAAAGTCTTAGGGGCATGATGTAATGGTAACATAGCGGTCTCCAAAACCGTTCTTGAGGGTTCGAGTCCTTCTGCCCCTGCCATAATTGGAAACCAGTATTGATACAATGTGTATTTGTTCTGGTTCCAATTATTTTTTATGTATTTCTGTTCTTTTTAATACGAATAGTTAGAATAAAAGCTCTGTCGTCGCTGATCGTCAGCAACTACAGAGCCTTTTAATTTATACATTTTAACGAAAGGTTATTACTGTGTGCATTTTGTGTAAGGGGGGTGTGCAGTTTTTGTGAGGCGGTGTGCATTTTCTACCAATGTAGTGTGCAAATGATAGAAAACATACAGACTTCTCCTATACTATAAATATGTTTATATTCTATCTTTTGAATTATGTTGATTGCGGTGGATATTTGTGATAAACTGTATACAGTTGATTGTATCCTTCTATTCAATATCATTATTTTTTAGGGAGAGTGTTTATATGGCGAAATGTAGTAACTGCGGAAAGAGTGGCCTTTTTTTAAAGCTGCAAAGCGGTCTGTGCAATGATTGTATATCGTTAGCACATCGCCGCACCCAGGTTGAACAGTTAGAAACCCGCGAAAGGAATTCTGCTACCCACCTAGCTGATTTGACCTCGCAATTAGCAGATCAGCAATCACTATACGATTCTGTTGTAGAAAAAGCAAAAGCAGAGGGTATAACACAGGCACGTGCGGCCATCAAGTCTGAGCAAGATGCCGCCGATAAAAAACTTGCCGAGACTACTGCACAGTTAAAAATTGCCGAGGACAGTCTTTCTTCAGCAAAAATAGAGGAAGAAAAAACACAAAAAAGTGTGAGTTCATCCATTAAGAAAGTGGAAAAATACCGTCCGCTTTTGCGAGCAATTCAAAACGCAATTGATACATATGATGCAGGTGAATTTAGCAATAATCTGCAGATTGATAGCCTTATTGAAGATGTTGATGACTTTGTAACACCTACCGTTATTTTGGATCTTCAATGCCTTGGTATGAAGGATCTCAGAAAGAGATACCGTCAAAATGAAAAACAAATTGAAGAACTATTAGTAAAGTATGAGGGTCGATATACCACAAAAGCCAATGCTACCATTTATAAACTGATGGTTATTGCACTACGTGCTGAGTTACAAAACGTGCTGTATAGCATCAATTATGGAAAACTTGAGGATGCGCTTAATAACATTGATGGAGTAACGGAAAAGTACTTTAATATAGCTACTTCTGGCAACCAAAGCATCGCTCCTACGATGAAGAAATTTATTGGTGAGATTAACTATTTTTTCCGGGAAGCTGTTAAAATCGAGTATGAGTACTATGTCCAGAAGGAACGAGCAAAGGAGGAACAGCGAGCTATTCGTGAGCAGATGCGCCAGGAAGCAGAGGAACGGCGTGCTTTAGAGGCTGAAAAAAAGAAGATAGAAAAGGAAGAAAGCAAATTCCAAGGGCAAATTGCACAGATTGAAGAGCAACTCTCCTCAGCAGAACCTGATAAGATTGCTCAGTTGGAATCCCGCTTGGCAGAACTGCATGCACAACTTGGTGCGATTAAGGAGAAAAAGGACACTATTGCTACTCTTCAGAATGGCAAGGCCGGCAACGTTTATGTAATTAGCAACTTGGGTTCCTTCGGCGATGAAGTTTTCAAAATTGGTATGACACGTCGTATGGAACCGCAAGAACGTATTGATGAACTCGGTGATGCCAGTGTCCCGTTTCCCTTTGATGTACATAGTTTTATTTTCTCCGATGATGCTGCTGCACTGGAACATAGGATTCACGATATTCTGAATGACCGCCGTGTAAACAAGGTTAACTTGCGGAAAGAGTTTTTCCACATTTCTTTAGACGAACTCGAATCCCTAGTTTCAAACTTGGCTCCGACCGCAGAATTCAAGCGTACAATGTTAGCAGAACAGTATCGCCAAAGCCTTTCAATTGATAAAATTGTTGAAGCTTCTATTGATTCAGAGGATGACGACGAATAACCTTCTAACGATCTATCGCACCATTCAACGATCCCCCGTACCCTTTAACGAAAGGTCGGTAGGGGCATGCAGTTTGCATTATATCGGGTCACCAATTTCACGGACAGTCACTTTTGTCCGCTGACAATGGTGACTTTTTCAATGATATGCTTTCATGTCCAACACAAGTATCAAGCATATAAACAGGTTTCAACTCTTGTAAAAAGTAGCAACATCCGTCTCGCAAGGGCTTGTAGTATCCTTACATAATAACAACGATTATAGAGTGCGAATAGGTTGCAACTCTTTATGATATTTTTTGTCGACCATTATCTTCTGTTATCCCATGTCAGCAAGTAGCTCAGAGCCCAACCATGTCGTATCCGGATTGACATTGTACACCTCCAAATATGTGTTTGATGTTCTACGAGCACTTTCTCACTAGTTGTTCGCCCTCTGTTTTTAAACTATAAATATGACAGCGCTTTTATATACTGCCTTTCGTTTCGGTATAAGTAACATAAAACATAGATGTTGTACCGCTGCTGGATGCTACGATTCTTGCTCCGTGCATTTCATGCTCCAGCTTGTTCCGAACCTTTTTCGCCTTTTCCAGAAAGTCTTTATGCTTCTGAAGGATGCTTTCATAATCCGCACTCAGGAACGGGATATCGTCGGAAAACTTCATCAATCCATCAGCTTTTTCAATTTCATATGCACCCGTTTTCTTATTAAAGCCATAGTCCAGAACATCCCGTGTAAGAGAATTGTCGTGGAATACATTAGGAATATCCAATCCATGCAGAAGCATATTAGTCATACACAGAATGTACGGGAACTGCTTCTTCTCAATACCATAGATCGAATGATCGTATTCTGCCTGATCCTGGGTGTCCTCGATCTGTGGCTCCAGTTCTTTTAACCAGCTTGTAATAAAGCCACCTGTACCGCACGCAAAGTCAGCCATTTTTTCACCGATCTTGGGCTGAATCATTTTGGCCATAAAGTCGGTAACGGCTCTGGGGGTGTAATATTCACCAGCAGAACCAGCACTTTGCAATTCTTTCAAGATGGATTCATAAATAAATCCAAACGCATGGATCTCTTCGTAGTCGGTCAAGTCCACGGCATCAATAATGTTAATGATCTGCCGCAGCAGCACACCGTCTTTCATGTACTGGTTAGCATCTTCAAATGCGGTCTTAACGATGGATTTTTTAATAGGGGTGTTAGCATTAACAGTAACCCCCTTGATCCGCACATTGCCGTTGCCATCCAGAATGTCCTTACCTTTCAGAACAGGGAACAGAACATTGTTTACGAACTCCAGCAGAGGCTCGCCCGTCATTGCGCTGCCGCTGCGATCATCCACAGCCCAATTGCACCAACGGCACTCTTCGGGAATGATAGATTCGTAGTTATCTTCGTTCATGTCCCAATCCTGTTCCTTGGCATCGTACACTTTCAGGAACAGCATCCATGCCATCTGCTCAATACGCTGCGCATCACCGTTGATACCAGCATCATTGCGCATAATGTCACGGATTCTTTTAACAAATCCAGATAAATTGCTCATGGTTTAACCTACCTTGTAAATTTCTTTTTCCAGTTCCTTTACTGCCTGGAAATATCCAGCCTTGCCGCCAAAGTAGCTTGCGATCTTTGCGGGCATACCAAATCGCTTAAATTCGCTGAGCTTCAACACCTCGACCTTTTCCAGTTCATAGATACCCGTGTTCATATAGCGATCCAACAGGGCTTCCAGCACTTCACGGGCAACACCTTTGTACTTGCTTAGGAAGTCACGCTTCTTAACATTGTTTGCCCGTTCTTTACGGGTCAGCGGCTTTTGGTCAAATGCCACATGGCAGATAAAGTCAAAGTCATCAACTTCACTCATCCCCTGGGCTGCTTTCATTGCTTCCAGATCAATGCTACGCTCCAGCAGCAGATCTCGGATGCTCTCTTTCTTGTCCTTGGCAGACCATTGACGGATAAAGTTTTCCAGAGAAGCATACTCACCCAGGATGTTGCTCTTAGTGTAGTCCACGATGCTTTCCTGACGCAGCAACTTTCCGTTTGCGTCGTAAATGGCAACGGTCTTGCCAGTTACATGGACGCTGCAACCGTTTTCATCCACAATGGGCTTATCCTTGGGATCAGCAGGAGGTGCAGGAGGTGTCGGGGGTGTATCTCCACCATTACCACCACCGTTAGGATCAAAACCATCATCTTGCTGCACAGGGCCATCCCATTCGGGGTCGGCAAAAAGGTGGCTCACATTACGGAAGTCCATAACGACGAAATGGGTCTTGCCCTCTTTTTCACGAAGCCGTGTGCCACGACCAATGATCTGCTTAAATTCGGTCATAGATCCAATCATTTGGTCCAGGACGATAAGCTTGGTCATTTTGCAATCTGCTCCTGTAGTCAGCAGCTTAGATGTGGTGGCAATTACGGGATAAGGCGAAGAAACGGAAATGAAATAATCCAGCTTGGATTTACCATAAGGATCGCTACCTGTGATCCGCACAACATAATCGGGATTCTGCTGCATCATGTCTGCATTCAGTTCTGCCAGGGCATTGCGCATCCGATCTGCGTGTTCCTCAGTTGCGCAGAACACAATAGTCTTCTGCATTCTCTTGTTTGTACTCTTCATGTATTCCGTGATCTCACGGGCAACCTCATAAGTACGCTCTTCCAGAATAATATTGTAATCAAAATCGCTGTTGGTATAGATCCGATCTTCGATCTCTAAGCCGTTCTTATCCAGCTGCCCCTTGTAGGGTCTCCAGCCCTCACCAATATTGGTTCGGACATTGATAACTTTGAACGGCGCAAGGAAGCCATCTTCGATACCCTCACGCAAGCTGTATGTATAAATAGGATCACCAAAGTAATCGATATTGGAGATATATTTGGTTTCCTTAGGTGTAGCGGTCATACCGATCTGGGTAGCAGAAGAGAAGTATTCCAGAATCTTGCGCCAGTTGCTATCTTTCTTTGCAGATCCACGGTGACACTCATCGACGATAATCAGATCAAAGAAATCTTTCTGGAACAGAGAAGCGAACCGTGCAACGGGATCTTCGCCTGTGTCGGCTTCTTCATCGTTGCCAGCAAGCTGCTGATACAAGGAGAAGTACACTTCATGGGATGTAATGGTAACAGGATCATCCTTGGCAAAGTTGATCTTATGAATCGTCTTTTCCAGGGGTGCAAAGTCCTGTTGGATGGATTGATCCACCAGAATGTTGCGGTCAGCCAGGTACAGAACTTTCTTTTTAAGTCCAGCCTTCAGCAGACGGTAAACAATCTGGAATGCTGTATATGTTTTGCCCGTGCCAGTTGCCATGACCAGGAGCAGACGATCTTGACCTTTTGCAACGGCTTCCACAGTACGGTTGATTGCGTTTCTCTGATAATAACGGGGAGAATAGGTGGTTTGGCTTGTGTAGTAGGGCTGATTGATTGCGGCCATTTCCGCAGGGGTAACACCCTGCTCAGTTTGATACCGTGCAAGCAGCTCCGTAGGGGACGGGAACTTATCAAGAGCAATCTGCCGTTCCTGACCCGTAATCATATCATGCTCATAAAAAGCATCGCCATTGCTGCTGAAGGCAAACGGAACATCCAGCATCTGTGCGTAGGTGATCGCTTGCTGAATACCATAAGAAACGGTGTGTTTATTGTCCTTTGCTTCCACAATAGCAATAGGTTTGCTGTCGTTCAGGTACAAAACATAGTCAGCCTTTTTGGGCTTCTCACGGACAACAAGATTGCCTTTCAGATTGATTTTGCCGTCGGTGATCTTTGTTTCCATGGTGATCTGGCTCAGCTTCCAGGTCGCAGTAATAGCAGGGGTAATGAATTGCAGCTTAATATCTTCTTCTGTCATTTGCTTCTTAGTCAGCATGATTCGCTACCTCCTTCATCTGGAATATAGTCCATAATATCACCATAGTTGCAGCTTAATGTATAACAAATCTTGTCTAGGACATTGAGCATTACAGGTTCGTCCCGACGGAGCTTCGTCATGGTGTTCGGGGAAACGCCAGATTCTTTACGCAGATCTGCCTTGCTCATTTTTTTATCCACAAGTAATTTCCAGAGTTTGTTGTATGACACAGCCATATCAAAAAACCTCCTAATTTAGCACTTTATTTAACTATAGCACACAAGGCACACTTTCGCAAGACCTTGCGAAAATATCACATAAGAAACGCAAAGCAGCGGGAGCTAATGCACCCGCTGCTTTGTTTATATATTCGTTTCCTTGCAGTATTCCATCAACTTACAAATCTCATTTTTTCGTTGGAACCTGGCTTGTGCCTTTAGACAGGTATCCATCAACAAAGACTTGTCATCGGGCCATTTTGCAATCCCTCTGTTATATGGCGTGTGATTTTTATCATCGATCAGGAAAGGGTCTATGCCATTCCTAAGACATTCCCTCATCATAATAATCCGTCCTACACGACCATTTCCGTCTGCAAAGGGTCTGATTTTTCCAGCCGTACATGGAAATCCAAAATATCTTCCATAGTAGGAGAATCATTCTGCTCATATTCAGATATTAACTCTTCGAGCGCATCGGGTATCTTGGTGTAGTGAATCCCAAATTTATGATGATCCTTGCGATACTCACCTTTTGCCACAGCCTTTTTACGGTCTGCGTAAGTTCCGTAATAAAGCATATAATGTATCTTCTTTATGAACTCAGGCGTAAGGGCCTCTGTCATATTTTCTATCACCATACGGACGCAAGCGAAATGGTTGATTGTTTCAATCAAATCATCTACCTTCATAGGTTCAAATGTGGGGGATATTTTATTGGTACGAAATAATTCCATCACCTGTCCAAGTGTCAAACGATTGCTTGCCATCCGATTGGAACTATATGTTAGGTTCAACTGGATGTATTCATAGATGCCAAAATGGTTATTTTTCCCTTCTTCGTAAATAACCCTTTTCGCAAGGGAACTTAGCTCTTTATGTTTGCGGATCTTCTCCGCATTCTTTTTGCTAGGTTTTTCTGCATTGGCGGGTATTTTGAAATGCTTATTGACCATAATTGCGCCCGCAACTTGGCCCTCCACACAGTAGCGACGAACACTACGTTCCGTAATTACCCACTTCTCAGAAGCTTCTTTAATTGTAATGTATTTCATATAGGTACAGGTCCTTTCAAGTGTATTTTGTGGCAAATTCCCGTTTCGGACATTTTCTCAAAACGGACATTCTTGACCATAATTTTGACCATAACAGCTGCGAGACGCTGTGTACCTATTATCACATCCTGGAATCAAAACTTAGGTGTTTTGTCCATTATGTATTGTTTTGATATATAATTTCTGTTGCGTATCGGCCTCAAAAACCGATGGCATTCAAGAGGTCAGCGGTTCGATCGGCGATGCTGTGCTTTATTGGGATACGTCCCTGAATGTGATGAAGCTCCTTTTGCTTCGGCAGCAGAGCTTTCCGCAATATTGTCATTTCGCCTCTGCTGTTATATAATCTGCCCAGGCAGGGGGTGCAACGCTATGGATTACCGCATAACGGAATATACCGCTTACAATGAGCAGGAGGTGCTGCCGCTTTATAAAAGCGTGGGGTGGACAAATTATACCAACGATCCCGGAATGCTCAAAGAGGCTTATAGGCATTCGCTGAAAGCTTATGCCGCCTATTCGGATGAACGGTTGGTTGGCTGATCAGGGTCGTAGGCGATGGGTTTTCCGTGGTTTTCATCCAGGATCTGCTCGTATATCCCGAGCATCAAAGGCAAGGAATCGGAACTGCACTGATAAACAGAATATTGCAGGAATATCCTAAAGTTTATCAGCTTCACCTACTCACGGAAAACACGGATAAAACGATACGGTTTTATAAATCCCTCGGGTTTGTAATGGACACCGATATCGAGTGCAGGGCATTTTCCAAATATTGTATCGAATAAATGCCGCACGACGTAATCAATACTCATGGCTGATTACGTCGCCGCAATCGGGAAATTACATAACTGCTTTTTATTTCGGAACAATAAGGTTTTACAGGAGGGCAGCCATGATAAAGCTCAACAGAGAATTAAACGGTAAGATACTTGACATCGGAGGCGGCGGTGAAGGCATAATCGGCCGGCTTTACACCCATCAGGTCACGGCGATCGACATTCGTCAGTCCGAGCTTGACGAGGCGCCCGGGGACTTTGAAAAGGTCGTAATGGATGCAACGAATTTGAAATTTTCCGATGGCTCATTCGATCATGTGACCTCATTTTTCTCGCTGATGTTTATGAATGCAAGCGACCAGGCACAAGCGATTTCGGAGACCGCACGTGTACTTAAATGCGGCGGCAGCCTGCATATATGGGACTGTGATATTGTTTCCGCATACCCCGAACCGTTTTGCGTAAATGTTGTCATTGAACTGCCCGACGAAACAATATCCACGACCTATGGCATTAAAAAATCGGATGCCCAAAGCAAAAGCTCGATTATTAAAATGTGCAGTGATGTGGGGCTGGTCTTATTAACAGAAGGCAGCTTCCGGGATGGATTCTATCTGCGCTTTGGAAAGCGATAAAGCACAAAAACACCGCTTAATTCAGCCCGTCTATCGCTTTTACAAGCCTGTCAAGACCGGCTTGAAGCGGCTCTTGATGAGCAAACGAACCTCCCATAACGGCGGAAGGACGATTTTCCCCGTGAAAATCGCTGCCGCAGGTGACCGCCATCCCGTACTGACCTGCGAGCGACAAAAACAGTTGAAGCTGCCCGTCGGTCGTTTTCGGATAATATGCCTCCAATCCCCAAAGCCCAATTTCGGCAAGCTCCGATATGGTTTTATGGGGATTTTTCTTTATTTTGCAGGGATGCGCCAGCACCGAAACACCGCCTGCACCGTGTATCAGCTTTATGGCGTCCTCGGAGGAAACCCTGTCGAAGTCTGCGTATGCGGCTCCGGTCTCGCCGAGAAACTTTTCAAACGCATCGGCACGGCTTGCGGCGGCACCCATCTTCACAAGCGCATTTGCAATATGCAGTCTTGTCAGCGTTCCGTCCGGAGCATCATACTCGATATAGGGCGCAGCATCTATTCCGAGCCGCAGGAGATTTTCCAGTATTTTATCGTTTCGTCTGCGCCGCTCTGCGTTCTGGCGTTCAAGCAGGGCTCTAAGGGGCGCATTGTTTATATCTATGCCAAGCCCGAGTATATGCAGTTCCTCGTCGTGCATGGTGTCAAGCTCAACGCCGCTTATAACATGAAGTCCGAGCCTTTTCCCCACCTCCGAAGCCTCCGTCACGCCGGCAACGCTGTCATGGTCGGTCAGGGCTATAACGCCTATGCCATGCGTTGCCGCATGAAGCATAAGCTCCGTCGGTGAAAGTGTCCCATCGGACATATTCGAATGGGTGTGCAGGTCGAATATCATACCGTTCCTCAGATCAGCGCATGGGGTTGTTGTTCCTGCAGTGATGCTCACGTTCGCCGGGGTCTGCATAATAGCCCTCGCCCCTTTGTCTTTTGGGTCTTGAAAACAGCTTGCTCTCCTCGCCCTTGAATATCCTTATTATGTTATCCCTATGCCTTATCATAATGAGCAGCCAAATAATGACGCAAAGCACGATTATCGGAATGTTGTAAATGTCGTGTATTACCGTCGCCGCACAGAACAGTGTTATGCCGATGAGCGAGCCGACGGAAACCATCTGCGTGGCATAGATGATGATAAACGCAACCACGGTGACAATCGCCGCAATTATCGGTGCTATCATATACGCAACGGCCAGTGAGCAGGCAACGCCTTTGCCGCCCTGAAAGCCGAAGAAAACGGGAAAATCGTGTCCGAGTATCGCTCCGAGTCCTGCCGCATAGCCGCCTACCGTGACAAAATCTGCGCCGAGTACCACCGCATCGCTGTTTAAAAAGCTCAATATCAGCCTTCCTATCAGCACCGCCGCAATGCCCTTTGCAAAATCCCCAAAGAATGTCACAATGCCCGGTTTCATGCCAAACACCCGCAGCATATTCGTGGTGCCTGCATTTCCGCTTCCGTGCTGCCTTACATCATCCTTAAACACCGCACGGCTTATTATTACCGCCGTTTCGATATTTCCTATCAGGTAGCCAACTATTAAGCTTAACGCAACGAAAAAATATTCCATCTATGTTCTCCGTTTCTTTCATGCTTTGCCGTTTTGGAAAGCCGTCATTCCTGTTGGTTTTCCTTTTTTCCCCTGACCTCGGACTGCGCCTTTTCGCTTTCACGGGTCCTTGCGATTATCCTTATCGGGGTGGCATCCAATCCAAATGATTTCCTCAAATAGTTTTCAAGATACCTCTTATACGAAAAATGCATCAGGTCGGCATCGTTCACAAACAGCACGAACGTCGGCGGCTTGGTTGAAACCTGAGTGGCATAGTATATCTTCAGCCGTCTGCCGTTATCCGTCGGCGGTTCGTTCACGCTTATCGCCTCGTTCACGATGTCGTTCAGCACGCCCGTGGAGATTCGTCTGCAGTTTTGCTCATATACAAGGCGCACCAGATCCATAATTTTGTTTACCCTCTGCCCCGTCTTTGCGGAAATGAACAGCATCGGCACATAGTCCATGAACGCAAGGTCCGCCTTGAGCTTTTTCTTGAATATCTCTATGGTATGCGTATCCTTTTCGATCAAGTCCCATTTGTTTACGATTATCGCCGACGCCTTGCCCTCCTCATGGGCGTAGCCGGCTATCTTCACGTCCTGCTCGCTCATACCGCTTGAGGCGTCTATGACTATCAAAACCACGTCGGCACGTCTGATTGCGCCAAGCGAACGGATGACGCTGTAACGCTCGACGCTTTCATCCTCTATGGCTCTTTTTCTCCGTATTCCTGCGGTATCAACGAGTATATAGGACTCACCGTCCACCTCAAACGGGGAATCTATCGCATCCCTCGTAGTGCCGGGAATGTCGCTGACTATCGTTCGTTCCTGCCCCAAAAGCTTGTTTACAAGGCTCGATTTACCCACGTTCGGCTTGCCCGCAAAGGCGATGCGAACCGCTTCACCCTCCTCCTCGGCGTCGTGCTTCGGGAAGTGGGCAACAATCGCATCGAGCAGATCGCCCAGTCCCAGCCCCTGCTCTGCTGAGATGGTCATCGGCTCGCCTATACCGAGCGCATAAAAATCGTAAACCACGTCCTCAAACTTCGGGTGGTCAACCTTGTTCACCGCAAGCACTATTGGCTTTTTGCATCGCCTGAGCATATCCGCAACGTCCGAGTCGGCGCTCGTTATGCCCTCCCTGCCATCGGTCAAAAACAGTATTACGTCAGCGGTATCTATCGCAAGCTGCGCCTGTCTGCGCATCTGGACACTGATAATATCGTCCTTAACGGGCTCAATTCCGCCCGTATCTATGAGCGTGAACGAATAGTCCAGCCATTCCGCATCGCCGTATATCCTGTCCCTGGTCACGCCGGGCGTGTCCTCGACTATAGCTATCCGCTTCCCCGTCAGTTTATTAAACAGCGTGGATTTTCCCACATTCGGACGGCCCACAACCGCCACAATAGGCTTTGACATAATTTCTTTTACCTTTCCGTTGGTTACATTTATATATTAAACAATTCTTCGATAAACGCTCCGCCGTCAAAAGCGCTCATGGCAATAAGCTTTTTGCCGAGCCGCTTTTGAAGCTCTCCGAGCCGCATTCCGTCGAGGAAAATGTCGTCGTTTGCACGCATCATGCACTCAGGCAGCAGCAAAGCCCTTCCCGAAAGCCGCCCCTTGAGCTGCTCCTCAATATCCCTTGCGGATACAAGCCCCGCAACCGTTACGGTTTCTCCCAAATAGCGGTTTTTCACTGGATGCACCTTTATCTCTATTCCGTACGGCTTCAGCTTGCCAAACAGTTCCTGCAAAAACGCCGCCGCACTCGTGCCGCTTACCGCATCGTACCTTTTCTTTACCGGAAGTATCGGCCGCCTGCGTTCCGAAAGCGCCTCAAGCAGCTCCCTTTCAAACTTTCTCAGCAGCCCTACGCCGTTTTCAAGCTGTAAAAAATCGTCGTAGTCACCGTACTCCGGAAGCTCCTCCCCTGCGGCGATATACATTTCATCCGAGGCATATACAAAGCCTTCGCCGTGCTTTTCACGCATCTCCTTCTGCATCGCTTCGATCCTTGCTACGGTTTCCCGTGCCTCGCCGCCGGTCATGCACCGAAGCGGATACAGCCCCTCTCTGTGCGCCGTCAGTCCGACGGGGACGACCGCCACCGAGCGTGCATGGGGGTACAGCGCCTTCAAGTCGCCAAGCGTCCTGTCAAGGTGCTCCCCGTCATTTATCCCCGGGCACAGCACTATCTGGCAATGGAAGCCGATTCCACGCTCCGCAAGCCTTTTCAGCCTTTCGTTTATCAGGCCCGCGGTCGGATTTTTCATCATCATTATGCGAAGCTCCGGCTCGGTGGTATGCACCGATATGTAAAGGGGGCTTACCTCCCTCCTGAGTATGCGCTCAAACTCCGCCTCCGAAACGTTGGTGAGAGTAATATAGTTGCCCATTATGAGGGACATTCGCCAGTCGTCATCCTTGACATGGAGCGTCTCGCGTCCGCCCCTCACCATCTGGTCAATGAAACAGAACAGACAGTGGTTTTTGCACGAGCGTATCCCGCCGATAAGGTCGTCGGCAAAGTTAAGTCCGAGCGGCTCGTAAAGCTCCTTTTTCAAAAAGGCTTTCACCTTGGCTCCGTCGGGCGTCCTGTACTCGACGGTTATATCCTCGTTTGTGCAAAGCTTTTCATAGTCGATTATGTCTATGACTTCCTCGCCGTTTATCGTTAAAAGGGCAGACCCCGACACGATATTCAGCCTTGCGGCGGCGGAATTGTCATCCACCGAACAGATTATATGCTCCAAGGTCACTTTCCCCCTTCTTATCTGCGTCGCAGACAATGACGCTTGCATATCAGTTTTATTATACCGATTTTATCCTTTTTTTGCAACGCCGCAATTTCTCGGACCGGGGGGGCTCGGTGATATGATAAAAGCGCCCCCCAAAGCAGGCAGGAGGCGCTCACCGTTAGTTTACATCAAATCAGTCGTCCACGTCCAGCGCTTCAAGCTTTGACTTTGCCGGGATGGGCTTGCTGTCGCCGTGCTTAACAAACAGCATCGTTACAAATGCGAGTGCCACGAAGATTGCCGCATACGGGAACAGCACCGTCATGCCGAAGCCATCCATCAAAAGTCCGCTTATATAGGGTGTAAGCGTCTGCGCCGCCATGCTTGCGGTGTAGTAAAAGCCCGTGTATTTGCCGACGTCTGAGCCTCTCGAAAGCTCCACCACCATCGGGAAGCTGTTCACGTTTATCGTTGCCCAGCCTATGCCCGCAAGCGCAAACATCAGGTTCATCACCAATGCGCTCGAGTCGGATCTCATGAACGCCGCCACAAAGAACGCCGTCGTCAGCATGGTAATACCGCAAAGAATGGTTTTCTTCCTGCCGATTCTTGATGCGACCATACCGACGGGGATATAGGCGATTATCGCCGCAACGTTTGCAACCATCAGTGTGCTTGAATAGTCGATATTAAGCACGTTGCTTGCATAAACCGAGTATTTTGATGTGACCGCATTATAGCCCATGAACCAAAACACAACAGAAGCAAGTATCAATGCAAGCGAAAGCTTTTGTCCGCCGGACAGCTTGTGCTTTTCGCCGGAGGCTTCGGTCTCCTCCGTGTCGATGCCGTACTCCATGCTTTCGACCTTCATGCGCTCAACCAACGCAGGCTCCTTTACCCTCCACAAAAATATCATCAGCGATATGAGCATCACGCCTGCCACTATGCAGAAATATGCCGTGTAGCTCATCATGGAGTTTTTGATGCTTCCCGTCTTAAATACGATGCCGAGTCCGAGGACTATTATACCGCCTGCCGTGCCCATGAGATTGATTACGGCATTCGCCTTGGAACGAAGCGGCTTCACGGTCACATCCGGCATAAGCGCAACCGCAGGGGATCTGAACGTCGCCATCGACACCAGCATTATGAACAGTACGGCGATGAACAGTACAAGATTTGTGTAATCCTGCTGCGTTATATCGTGTATATACGCCTGTCTTGCAGTGACGACATATTCGGTGTATTCGGGGTTTGTCACGGTCTTGCCGTCCAATACGATGTCCGCCGTTATGGATTTATACTCCTCCAGCGTATATATATCGGAAAGGACAAACTCCTCGCCGTCCGTGGTTTTCAGCACCTCATCGCCCTTTTTCTCATAAATCAGCTCAAGTGCCGCCGGATCGTCGACCGCCGAAACGCTCTCTATCTGCTTTAGCTGTGCATTATCCACAAAGGTCAGCCCCACAAGCGCCAGCGCAGCAACAAGCGTACCAACGATAATAAACGGCGTTCGCCTGCCGAGTTTGGAACGGCACCTGTCCGAAATGGTGCCGAAAAGCGGCAGCATGAACAGTGCAAGCACGTTGTCCGCCGCCATTATGATGCCGGAATTTGCCTGGCTCATGCCGAATTTATCGGTCAGGATTTTGGGGATTATCGTGTCATACGCCTGCCAAAACGTGCATATCAGAAAAAATGCCATGCCGACAAATATCGTTTTCTTATAGTCGAGCTTCACTCCACATACCTCCGTACGGTTTTACAACAACAATTTTATACAAAAATCCGCATTTTTTCAACAGCGGTATTGCAAAAAACGCCCCTGAAGGCGTTTTGCATACTTTTGATCACTGTGCCGTTTTCTGTGCCAGCTGAAGCTCCGCATACATTCCGTTCGCCGCCATCAGCTCCGAATGAGTCCCACGCTCTCTGATGCGCCCGTCGTCTATAACGACTATTTCGTCGGCATTCCTTATCGTCGAAAGCCTGTGAGCAATTACCAGCGTGGTCCTTCCCTCGCTCAGCCTGTCTATTGCGCCGGTTATCTTCGCCTCGGTTGCGGAGTCGAGTGCGCTCGTAGCCTCGTCAAGTATCAGCACGGGCGGATTTTTGAGGAATATTCTCGCAATGGATACCCTCTGCTTCTGCCCGCCGGACAGGGTCATTCCCCTCTCTCCCACCACGGTATCGTATCCGTTCGGCATGAGCATTATGTCGTCGTGTATCTCCGCAGCCTTTGCCGCCGCAACTATCTCTTCGTCCGTAGCCGTGATGCAGCCGTATCTTATGTTTTCCTTTATGGTGTCGGCAAACAGGAATACCTCCTGCTGAACTATGCCTATGTTTCCCCTCAAAGAGTGCATGGTTGCATTGCGTATATCCTTGCCGTCTATCGTTATCCTGCCCTCGGTCACCTCGTAAAATCTCGGTATGAGGTGGCAAAGCGTAGTCTTTCCCCCGCCGCTCGGCCCGACAAGCGCAAGTTTTTTTCCGTGCTTTATATTGAGATTGATATTCTCAAGCACGTTTTTGCCGTCATCGTAAGAAAACGTCACGTCGTCGAAAACGATGTCACCGACGACGGAGTCAAGCTTCTCCGCACCGGCTGCGTCCTTTATCTCCGGCTCGGTGTCCATAAGCTCGGCAAAGCGCCTGAAGCCCGCCATTCCCACGGTGTAGGTCTCGGCAAACATCGCAAGCTTTCTTATCGGGTTTACAAATGAGGTGACGTAGAGGAAGAATGTGGTAAGTCCGAGCACGCTCAGGTTTCCCTTCATTATCATATAGCCGCCGACGCCCAATACTATAACCTTTAGTACGTTGGTGAAAAACTCCATGCCGCCGAAGAACACGCCCATTGCGCCGTAATAGTCACGTTTTGAGTCTATAAAGCGGGCGTTGCCCTTGTGAAATTTGTTTATCTCATGCTCCTCGTTGGCAAAGGCCTTCGCTACCCTTGCGCCGGATATGGAGGATTCTATTCCCGCATTTATAACTGCCACGCCCTCACGGACACGCTTTGAGGCAACGTTCATGCGCTTTCTCAGAAGCATCGTAAACAGTATCATTATCGGCACGGACGCCATAAGCACGATGGCAAGCCGCCATTCTATCGTAAGCATCACCACAAAAGAGCCGCCGAACGTGAGCAGCGATATGAACACGTCCTCGGGGCCGTGGTGCGAAAGCTCCGTTATATCGAAAAGGTCGTTGGTGCATCTTGACAAAAGCGCACCTGTCCTCTGCTTGTCATAGAAGCTGAAGGACAGCTTTTGCAGATGTGTGAATATATCCCTGCGCATATCCGCCTCAATATATACGCCGAGCTGATGTCCAAAGTATGTGACAATGTAATACAGACCCGATCTCAGCAAAAATGCCGCCACGCACAGCAGGGTGATCACAAAAAGCTTATCAAACTGTCCGAGAAGATTGTCAAGGGCGTAGTTGAACACCCACGGGAACGCAACGTCTATCGCCGAGATTATCAGCGCACAGGTCATGTCCAACAAAAACAGCGGCAGATGCGGCCTGTAATAGCTCACAAATCTTCCGATAAGGCTTTTTTTCATTTTCTCTCTCCGTATCCGAGTATTTTCATGATACCATTATAACACACATTGCGCAGGATTTGCAAAAAACGCCTTAAAATCTCACACGAATAAGAAATATTGAAGCATTTTCTTTTCATTGGCACCGCAAACAAAATTCTTTTTCGACAGCTATTGACTAACCGAGTCTCCAACAGTATAATATATTAAGCTATTATTGTGATGATCAATCAATAAGGAGAATTTGTATGGAACTGAAGAGAATAGCTGACGAAATGCAACCGAGAACTATGGCAGCTCGAGATTGGGTCTTCCAGGTAATCAGAACAGCTATAGTTAGGGGTGTGCTCCCCGGCGGTCTCCCGCTCAGACAGGATGAAATCTCCGCTGCGCTCAGCGTGAGCCATATTCCCGTGCGTGAAGCCTTCAGACAGCTCGAGGCGCAGGGGCTTGTCAGGATATATCCCAACAGGGGCGCCGTTGTGACGAAGCTTTCCAAAGAAGAAATAGCGAATATTATGGACACCAGAATAATGCTGGAGCTCGGCGCCATGCGTGCCGCACTTCCGCTTATAACGGACGATGTTTTGGACGAAGCGGAAAAGCTCCTCGAAAGATCCGTTGTCGAAACCGATCAGCATAAGCTCGAGGATCTCAACCTTCAGTTCCACATGACGCTGTACGGTCCTGCCAACAACCCCGTGTTGTTCCAGCTCATCGACCAGCTACATGCCAACGTGGACAGGTATATCCGTCAGTTCTACACCATCACCGACAGGCAGACCCGTTCCATCGAGGATCACAGAAGGATACTCGAAGCCTGCCGCAAAAAGGACTCCGTGCTTCTCGACGCCGTGCTTCGCACCCACATGGAGGCCGCACGCTCGATGCTCATGGATCTTCCGAACCTCTGATAATACCGTTTTACCACCGCCTGCGGCATACAGTCCGCAGGCTTTTTTCATTTTCCCGCAAGATTCACAAGCATCGCCGTAAGCGCACCCGAAAGCGCACCTATCGCTATGTCCGCAAGCAGAAGCAGATCCACGTTGAACGATGCCGAAAGCAGCGAAAAGCAGCAAAAGGCGGCAACGGAAAAAAGTGCGCCCGCCAGCGCACCGGCGAGCCAGCGCCGCCTTTGGTATTTAACTATAACAACGAGCGAGCAAAGCGCCGCACACAGCACCTTTATAACCGTCGTAACGGTCGGTACGCTTTCCACCCCGAGCCAGCCCTGCTGCAAAGCCACCGCAAACAGCGTTATGAGCAAAATTGCCGCTATCGTCGAAAGCAGCACGCCCTTTATCAATAAAGCCGGCAGAGGTCGGTTTTCCGCAGTTTTATGCGCCATATCATCACCCCACAGTCATCCTTTTGATGAATTGTATTCGTGAAGCATTAAAATAATGACACAGGGGCACGCAATAAAAAGCCGACACGGACAAAGTCGCCGTGCCGGTTTTTCGTTCTGTTCGGTTTACGATACAACGATATTGAAAATATTCTTTACAGCAATAACCTTGCGTATGGTCTTGCCCTCAAGCAGCGGCTTCACGTCGGGATGGTTCAAAACCTCCGCTTTCAGTTCCTCGCCCTCCATGCCGGTGGGAACGTTTATCCTCGCCTTTATCTTGCCGTTAAGCTGTACGCCGATTTCGACGCTCGCCTTGACAAGTGCGCTTTCGTCCCACTCGGGCCATGCGGAGGCGTATATCGGCTCATAGCCGAGCTTTTCGTTCATTTCCTCGCATATATGCGGCGAAACGGGCGAAAGCAGCAGGAGAAGCGTTCTCAGCTCGTCCTTTGTTATGCTGCCGAAGGCGTAAATATCGTTTACGAGCGACATCATGGCAGCAATGGCGGTGTTGAACTTCATTCGCTCATAGTCCTCGGATACCTTCTTTATCGTTCCGTGTACCGCCGCCATCAGCTCAGGGCGTATGCCCTCGCCCTCGGTAAGAATATCACTCAGACGCCATACCCTGTCAAGGAAGCGCTTGCAGCCGTTTGCGCCGGCAGTGCTCCACGGTATTGGCTGGTCAAATGCACCCATGAACATTTCGTACATTCTGAAGGCATCTGCGCCGATGGAATCAATGTAGTCGTCGGGATTTATTACGTTGCCCCTCGACTTGGACATCTTTTCGCCGTTTTCTCCAAGCACCATTCCGTGGCTCGTGCGCCTCATATACGGTTCGGGGGTGGATACAACGCCTATGTCGTACAGGAATTTATGCCAGAATCTTGAGTAAAGCAGATGCAGGGTCGTATGCTCCATACCTCCGTTGTACCAATCGACGGGCATCCAGTAATCCAACGCTTCCTTTGCGGCAAGCTCATCATCGTTATGCGGATCGCAGTAGCGCAGGAAATACCAGCTTGAACCGGCCCAGTTGGGCATGGTGTCGGTTTCCCTTCTTGCCGGTGCGCCGCACTTGGGGCAGGTGGTGTTTATCCATTCCGTCGCCCTGATAAGCGCCGAGGAGCCATCGTCGCCGGGTGTAAAGTCCTCAACGTCGGGCAATTCAAGCGGAAGGCTCTCATAGGGTATGGGCGTCCAGCCGCAATGCTCGCAGTAAACGAGCGGTATCGGCTCGCCCCAATAGCGCTGGCGGGTAAATACCCAGTCCCTCAGCTTATAGTTCACCTTACGGCTGCCGATGCCCTTTTTCTCCAGCCAGTCTATCATGGTCTTTTTGGCCTGTTCGACCTCAAGACCGTTCAAAAAGTCGGAATTAACAAGCTTGCCCGTCGCACAGTCCGTAAAAGCCTCTCTGTCAACGTCGCCGCCTGCGACTACCTCGATGATGGGAAGTCCGAACTCCCTGGCAAACTCCCAGTCCCTTGTATCGTGTCCGGGAACCGCCATTATTGCGCCCGTTCCGTAGCCCATAAGCACGTAGTCGGACACCCATATCGGTATCCTTTTGCCGTTTGCGGGGTTTACGGCGGCTATGCCGTCTATCTGTACGCCCGTCTTTTCCTTGTTAAGCTCGCTTCTTTCAAAGTCGCTCTTTTTCGCCGCCGCCTCACGGTACGCCTTTATTGCGTCGGAATTTTTGATTTTCGCCTCATACTTTTTGAGCATGGGATGCTCGGGCGAAATTACCATGTAGGTTGCGCCGAAAATCGTGTCAGGACGGGTGGTGTATATCTTCAGCTCGTCGTCTGCGCCGTCCAGCCTGAAAAGCACCTCTGCGCCCTCGCTTCGACCTATCCAGTTGATCTGCTGTGTTTTTACACGGGGTATAAAGTCAACGCCGTCAAGGTCGTCGATAAGCCGCTGTGCATAATCGGTTATTTTGAGCATCCATTGACTGCGTACCTTCTGCACGACCGTTCCGCCGCAGCGCTCACATACGCCGTCCACAACCTCCTCATTGGCAAGACCGACCTTGCAGGAGGTGCAGAAGTTTATCGGTATCTCCGCCTTGTACGCAAGCCCCTTTTCAAAAAGCTTGAGGAATATCCACTGCGTCCACTTGTAATAGGACGGATCGGTGGTGTTTATCTCCCTTGACCAGTCGAACGAGAAGCCGAGGCGTTTAAGCTGCTCCCTGAATCGCTCGATGTTGTTCTTTGTGACCTGCTTGGGATGTATTCCGGTCTTTATGGCATAGTTTTCCGTCGGAAGTCCGAATGCGTCATAACCCATGGGATACAGCACGTTATATCCCTGCATCCTGCGCTTTCTCGATATTATGTCGAGTGCGGTGTTGGAACGGGGATGCCCAACGTGCAGACCCTGTCCCGAGGGATAAGGAAACTCGATAAGCGCAAAAAACTTTGGCTTTGAATAATCCCCGCTCGCCTCAAAGCAATGCGCTTCCTCCCATATTTTCTGCCACTTTGCCTCAACGGCACCGTGTTCGTAGCGTTCTGCCATTTTTTCTTACACCTCCAAATAATATAAATGCCTCCCGTCTTTAATTAAGACGAAAGGCTTACTTCCGTGGTACCACTCAATTTGACCGCAGCACCGTTTTAACGTGCCGCCGCCCGCTCAAGTCCTTTAACGCAGGATTGCGCCGATGCTTACTGTATCGTTCGGCACCGATGCTCCGCGATGAGTTTCGGCTTTTTTCGCTTGCCGCATCGCACCCAACTGCGGCTCTCTGAAAGCATACGAAAGCTTACTTTTTCGCTTCAAAGCATTTTCCGTTGAAATTTCGCCGTCAAACGGACGGCTTAATGGGTATAGTAAGCTATTTTTGCGCCTTTGTCAATCGAAAATTTCGGGCAAGCATCCTTAAAACGATTATTTTTCCAAGGTTTTTGAAATTATATTATTAAAATAACTGGTGCAAAATAATTATATTGTGTTATAATAAAGGGTAAGACTATATTAAGGAGAATTTCGATGTTCAGAGAATTCAAAACAGAAGTTTCGGGAAGGACGCTTATCGTCGAAACCGGAAAATACTGCGAGCAGGCAGGCGGCTCGTGCCTTGTCCGCTGCGGTGACACTGCGGTGCTGGTTTGCGCAACCGTTGCCAAGTCTGCAAGGGACGGCGTGGATTTTCTGCCGCTGTCCATTGAGTTTGAGGAAAAGATGTACTCGGTCGGCAAGATCCCCGGCGGCTTTATCAAGCGTGAAGGGCGTCCCACCGAAAAGGCGATACTCACCTCAAGGCTTATCGACAGACCCCTGCGCCCGCTTTTCCCGAAGGGATTTTACAACGATATACAGGTCATCGCAACCGTCATGTCGGTAGAGCAGGACGTCCAGCCCGACATACTTGCCATGATCGGCTCGTCGGTCGCGCTCTCTATCAGCGAAGCACCCTTCATGGGGCCGACCGGTGCGGTAAACGTGGGCTACGTTGACGGCGAATACATTATCAACCCAAACAGTATCCAGCGTGAGGTTTCGAGAATGAACCTGACCGTTGCCGGCACCCGTGACGCCGTTATGATGGTCGAGGCGGGCGCAAGCGAGGTTTCCGAAAAGGAAATGCTCGACGCCATCCTTTTCGCCCACGAGGAAATTAAAAAGATAGTCGAGTTCATCGACAATATCGCAAAGGAAGTTGGAAAACCCAAGTGCGACGTAAACGTGTACAAGCCCTGCGAGGAGCTTGCCGAAAAGGTAAGAGAGCACGCCTTCAACAACATGGTATGGGCGCTCGACACCTTCGACCGCAAGGAGCGTGAAAACCGTTCCAACCAGGTAAAAGAAGAAACCATAGCGCACTTTGAGGACGAGTTTCCCGATTCCGCAAAGGATATAGACAACATCCTCTACGGCTTCACCAAGGAGATAGTTCGTGATAAGATAATCAACAGGGGCATTCGTCCCGACGGTCGTTCCTACGAGGATATACGCCCCATCTGGTGCGAGGTGGGAATGTTCGAAAGAACGCACGGCAGTGCGGTATTCACCCGTGGTCAGACTCAGGTGCTTACCGTTGCAACGCTCGGAGCGATGGGCGACGGTCAGACCCTTGACGGCATAGGCGAAGAAGAATACAAGCGCTATATGCACCAGTACAATATGCCCCCGTACAGCGTCGGCGAAACCCGTCCCGTAAGAGGTCCCGGACGCCGTGAAATAGGTCACGGTGCACTCGCCGAGCGTGCGCTTCTCCCCATGATCCCCAACGAGGACGACTTCCCCTATGCCATAAGACTCGTCTCCGAAGTCATCAGCTCCAACGGCTCCACATCGCAGGCATCCATTTGTGCAAGCACCCTTGCTCTCATGGACGCAGGCGTTCCGATCAAAAAGCCCGTAGCCGGCGTTGCAATGGGTCTTATACAGGACGAGGAAAGCGGCAAAATAGTCGTCCTTACCGACATTCAGGGGCTTGAGGACTTCCTCGGCGACATGGACTTCAAGGTAGCCGGAACGAAGGACGGCATCACCGCCATTCAGATGGATATAAAGATAAAGGGCATCAACGAGGAGATCCTCACCCGTGCCCTCGAACAGGCTCGCAAGGGCAGGATGTTCATACTCGGCAAAATGCTCGAAACCCTTGACGCTCCCCGCGAGGAAATGTCGCAGTATGCACCCCGCATCCTCCGCTTCTCCATCCATCCCGACAAGATACGTGAGGTTATCGGCACCGGCGGCAAGACCATCAACAAGATCATCGCCACCACCGGCGTTAAAATCGACATCGAGGATGACGGTCGTGTATTCATCGCTTCCCCTGACGAGGCTGCGGCAACCGAGGCAAAGCGCATGATAGAGGCGATCGTAAAGGATATTGAGGTCGGTGACGTATATCTTGGCAAGGTCGTATCCATTCTGCCCATCGGCGCACAGGTTGAGATAAAGCCCGGCAAGAAGGGACTTGTCCACATTTCAAAGCTCGCCAACAGGCGTGTTGAGAAGGTCGAGGACGTTGTTGCCATCGGTGACGAAATTCTCGTCCGTGTAATCGACATCAAGCCCGACGGCAAAATCGACCTTACCCGCAAGGGACTTTTGCCCGACGAGAAAAGATAAAAAGCATAAATCGGTTTAGCCGGAACCGGGGCGCAGTTCATTCAGCGCCCCTTTTTTCTGCTTTTTACCCCATTTTCGAAAATTCCGCCGTTAAAAAGTTGCAGTACACAAAAAAATGAGTTAAACTAAAATTATTAAGGAGTTAAATCGGTTTACCCACGGTTCGGGACTATATTCCGAAGGGAGGGCGTTTTAAAAAGTGAGCATAGCTGTAAAAACATTCGGCGAAAAAAATCCCGCCCAAAAATACGGGAGGCGTGTCTGCGCCTATCTCGTCTGCCAAAATGAGGAAGGACTGATACCGGTTGCAAAAACCCCGAGGGGCTATTTCCTTCTCGGCGGCGGCGTCGAGCAAAACGAGCCGCACAGGGCCTGCATCAGACGCGAGTGCCGTGAGGAGATAGGCTACGATGCGAAGGTGCGGCGGCTGTTCTGCCGTTCGGAACGCTACCACTGGGCGGCACGCTTTTCAAGAAATATGCACATGACGGGCTTTTACTATACCGGAAAGCTTCTTGACAAACTGGGCGAACCAACCGAATCCAACCATGTCCTTGAGTGGCTCACGCCCTCCGAATGTGTCGAAAAGCTCCTTCTTCCGAATCAGGCGTGGGCGGTCAAGATTTATCTTGAGCTCGACGACTCCATGAAATAACCACCTATGAAAGGATAAAGCAATGTACTCTCAGGACCAGCAGAAAAAGGATACAAAGGTTTCCGACCTCATTTTGGTCGGCGTTATAATTGCTGCATTTTTCGGCATACGCTCTTTGATGGAGGCGTTTCCGGAGACGTTTGAGGCAACAACGACCCGGCTCGTTTTGGCGGTGCCGATTCTGGTATTCTGCGTACTGATTTATTCGCTCAGAATTTCGCAGTTCCGCTACTCCCTTTGCCATACCCAGCCCGAGCCTTATTATAACGAGGCGTACTGCACCTTTGAGGAAGTAAGGCTTCCCTTCCCTCTTTATACGTTCAACGTGCAAAAGGGCGTTGCCGAAAAGGGCAAGATTGTCGAAACCGTACACGGAAGCGAAATGCTCGCCCTGATGCTCCCCGAAGCGGACACGGAAGCATATTTGGGCGGTTATGCAAAAAACAAGGAGTATAATTTTACAAAGGGTCCGAAGAAAAAGGCGCATTGCCTCATATACGCAAGGAAAGACACGCTGTATAGAATGTACATAACGCCGGATGAGACCATGTTTGAGCATCTTAGCAGGCTCATTGCGGAAAAGCCGTGGGAAACACAGGCCGTCTCAGAGGAACCCGAAGCCAAATGACCTTCCGCACTCCCGAAAAACGCCCGTTTGAAAAAATGCTGCAGGATTACGCAAACAGCGATGCGGCAAGATTTCATATGCCCGGGCATAAGGGTCTGGGGCTTGAGGGAACGCCGTTGAGCGCCATTCAAGGGCTTGACATAACCGAGCTTTCGTTTTCGGACAATCTGCACTCGCCCGAATCATCCATCAAGGCACTCCAGTACAGGTTTGCGAAAGTGTACGGACAAGCCGGCGCATACCTTCTTGTGAACGGCTCAACGGCGGGCGTTATTGCAATGCTTCTTGCCATCGGCGATAGAAAGAGAATACTCGTTGCAAGAAACTGTCACCGCTCCGCCGTCAACGGGCTTATGCTCGCAAATCACGAGTGCGTGCCGCTTTTCGCACATGACGGCATTGTAACCGCCGAAGCGGTCGGGGCGGCACTGGAAAAGCATAACTGCGACGCCGTTTTGATAACCTCCCCCGACTATTACGGTCGCTGCTGCGACATAGATAAAATCGCCGAAGTTTGTCACAGGCACTCCGCCGCACTGCTGGTTGACGCCGCCCACGGAGCGCACTTTGCGTTCTCCAACCGTCTGCCAAGCGTGCCGGGCAAGGCGGATCTGTGGGTAACAAGCTGTCACAAGACGATGTGCGCCCTTACCCAGTCGGGCGTGCTGTTTATGGGCAAAGACTCGCTCGTTTCGCCATCCGAGGTAAAAAAGGCTCTGTCTGCGATACAAACGACAAGTCCCTCTTATCTTCTCATGCTTTCACTCGAGACGGCATTGAACTTTTCTGATTTTTGGGAGAAACATATAGAAAGGATACAAGGCATAAGGAAGCGGCTTCATGGCATAGCCGGCATAAGGCTTTATGATGGAGACGTGGCTTTTTACGACACAACACGCCTTCACATCGGCGTAAACGACGGCTTTGCAGCAAAAAAGCTGTTGGAGGATATCGGTATTTTTGTCGAGATGGCAGACACTAACTCGCTTCTTTTGATAACAAGCCCGTTTGACAAGGACGAGTGGTACGAAAGGCTGTTAAATGCGCTGTCATGCCTGACTGCATATAATAAGGAAGCCTGCGAACGGACAATCCTTGTCCCGTCCTCTGCCGCCGACGCTTTTTCGGTAAGGGACGCATTCTTTGCCGAAACGGAAGCGGTCGGGCTTGACGCTGCAGAGGGGCGGATATGCGCCGAAAGCACGGGCATATATCCTCCCGGCATCGCCCTTTTATTCCCCGGCGAGAGGATAACGGCGCAGACGTTAAAGCTGCTTGGCGCATACCTGAACACGGAAGCGGAATTTTTCGGACTTAGCGCCGAAAAAAAGGTGTATTGCATAAAGGAAAAACATAATATATAATGACAGAAAAGAGTAGGAACATGGCAGCACTGAGATACAAACGGGTTTTTTTCGACCTTGACGGTACGCTTATCGACACGGCACCGGGCATAATAGCCTCGATGAACCGTATGCTGGAGATAAGAAGTCTGCCGCCGATAAATATGGAGCAGCACATGGCGCTCATCGGTCCTCCGTTGCAGCTTGGATTCTCCGAGGTGCTGGGGCTTTCCGGCGAAGAGCTTAGCGAAGCCATCAGAGTATATAGGGATATAATGCCGGATATTTCCCGGGAACTTATCGCTCCGTTCGGCGGTGTTATTGAGCTTCTTGATGCTCTCAAGCGGCACGGAGCATTTATAGGCGTTATCACCTCCAAGCAGCAGTCAACCGCCATCGAGCAGCTCGATCACTTCGGCATCTGGAAGTACGTTGACTACATAATGGGCGCAGAACCAAACGGCGAGGGTGAAAAAACCGCATTGATGAAAAAAGCGGGCTCCGAGATAGCTTTTGATGACGACTGCGTTATGATAGGCGACCGCTTCTATGACATCAACGGAGCAAAGGCAGTTGGGATAGCCTCCATAGGCGTAAGCTACGGCTATGCACCCGTGGGCGAGCTTGAAGGCTGTAAGCCCACATTTATCGTTAACACGGTCGGGGAGCTTCAAGGGCTTCTTTTAACCGATTGACAGGCAGGCAGCACCTGCAAAAAACAAAGAAGGGACAGTAATTACAATGAAGCTGATTTTTGCAATCGTACAAAACGACGACGCCAAACGCCTCATGAAAGTGCTTGTGGCCAACAACATCAGCGTCACCCGCATTTCCTCCACCGGCGGCTTTCTTCACAGCGGAAACGCAACGCTTATGATAGGTGTGGAGGAGAGTCTGGTTCAAAAAACGCTCGACCTTATAAAGCATCATACCGGCACCCGCAAGGAGTATATGGTGATCCCCCCTGCTCTGCCCACCTATTCGGACGTTGCAAGCACGCCCGTACCCATAACGCTTGGCGGTGCGACGGTATTCGTGCTTGACGTGGAAAGCAGCCACAAATTTTAATGGCAGGCGACCAAACAAAAGCGAGCCTCATACGGGGCATTAAAAGCGGCTATTATTCCCATGCCTACATAATTTCGTGTGCGGATGAAATAAAGGCGCATGAGCTTGTGGTCAGCATTGCGGCATTGATATGCCTTGGCGACGAAACGCGGAACATCGGCGACAACCCCGACTTTATAACGCTCGATTGTGACGGGCTTCCCATCGACAAACTGCGTGAAGTGATGAACGAGCTGTGCTTTCGCCCATTCTCCGACAACAAGCGTGTCGTCTATCTCAAAGGCGTGCATCTTTTGGATGAGAAAAAGCAGAACGCCCTGCTTAAAACGCTCGAGGAGCCGCCGGACGGCACGGTATTTATGCTCACCGGCACAGAAGCAGGCATCCTTCCCACCATTCGCTCACGCTGCACACGCCTAAGGATAGCGCTCGATGCGGACGACGATATTTTCGGCGCACTACTGCGCTCCGGCGTCTCCGAAGCCGATGCCGAAAGGGCGCTGATGTATTGCGGCGGCATTGAAAGTCGGGCAAACGCCATCTGCTTTGACGAAGCCGTTTCCTCCATTTTATCGGACTCCGTTTCGTATATCGAAACCGTGCTCGGCGGACGGGCGGTTTTTTCTCTGCCTAAAACCATCTCGGCAGACAGAGCCTCGGCACGGCTTTCGCTCGAGTTCATGCTCGAATATATGGGGAATCTGCTGTCGGCAAAGACCACTTTTCCCAATAAAGTCTTTACAGGCAGACAAATTAGCGATATTATAAATCAAATCGCCGTCACTCTGATGCGTATTCAGCAAAACGATTCGATACAGCAGGCGTTCGATTGCCTCGCCGCATCCGTTTTAGAAATCGTTTAAGCAGTCGTGACGGATCGGATATAAATGAGGGCGCATTGCAAAAAACCGCCCGGCGAAAGGATCAACAAATGCAAAAAGTAGTAGGCATCAAGTTCAGAGGCGGCGGAAAGACCTATTTTTTCGGCGCTAACGGATTGGATATAAACGAAGGCGACGGCGTTATCGTCGAAACCGCCCAGGGACCCGAATTTACCAAGGCGGTGTCGGGCGTTATCGAGGTGGAGGATGACAAAATAGTCACTCCCCTAAAGCCCGTGCTCAGGGTCGCCACTCAGGATGATATAGAGATAAACGAGGCCAATCGGGAAAAGGAGAAGGAGGCATTTGAAATCTGCCTTGAAAAGATTGCCGAGCATGGTCTTGACATGAACCTTTCGGGCGTAGAATATGCCTTCTCGGGAAGCAAGATCACCTTCTTCTTCACCGCCGACGGCCGCATAGACTTCAGGGAGCTGGTCAAAAATCTCGCTTTCATTTTCAAAACAAGGATAGAGCTTCGCCAGATAGGCGTTCGTGACGAGGCTAAGCTGCTCGGCGGCTTGGGAACCTGCGGACGCACGATATGCTGCAAGGCCTTCCTCAACGAGTTCCAGCCGGTCAGCATCAAAATGGCGAAGGAGCAAAATCTCTCGCTCAGCCCGACAAAGATCTCCGGCGTTTGCGGCAGACTCATGTGCTGTCTGCAATACGAGCAGGAATGCTACGAAAGCACGCGCAAGCACATGCCCAAAATCGGCAAGGAGGTGCAGACCGCAGACGGTCCCGGCACGGTGCTTGAAAACAACGTTATCACCGAAAAAACCCGTGTAAAGGTCGCCCTGTCCGACGGCACGTACGACGTAAGGGAATATCCGTTCAGGGATTTAACCGACATAAAATAAAATTCGCACGCTTTCAATCGGCTGCCCCTAACGGCGGTCGATTTTTTCTAATGCCCCAACAGAACTGAAATTTTATATTGCTATATTATTATTTGACACGAGGAATGCGGTTTGATAAAATTTATATGATAATTTTATGTGCATCGCCTGTTTACGCAAAGCGTACCAAAATCTCTCGGCAGTACCGATGCACGAAAGGAGATTAAATGAGTAACGCCTATTTTTCGATTCCCAAGCCTTACAATGAGCCAATCCGCTCCTATCTCCCCGGCTCTGCCGAGCGTGCGTCGCTTAAAGCCGAGTTGGACAGGCAGGCAAACGAGATAGTGACCATACCTCTGATAATCGGGGGAAAAGAAGTTTACACCGACGTTTACGGCGAGGTGGTAATGCCCCATGACCATCAGCACGTTTTGGCACGCTATTGCATCGCCACGCCGAAAGAGCTTAAAATGGCCATCGACGCCGCTTTGGAAGCCAAGGAGCGCTGGAGCAATATCCCGTGGGAACACCGTGCCTCCATATTCCTCAAGGCAGCCGACCTGCTTGCCGGTCCCTACCGTGACCAGATCAACGCCGCAACGATGCTCGGACAGAGCAAAACCGTGTTCCAGGCCGAAATCGACTCCGCCTGCGAGCTTTGCGACTTCTTCAGGTTCAACACCTATTACGCAAGCGAGATATACGCTCAGCAGCCCCAAAATTCCAACGGCGTATGGAACAGGGTCGAATACAGACCGCTTGACGGCTTTGTAATGGCGATCTCCCCCTTCAACTTCACCTCCATCGGCGGCAACCTTCCCACCGCACCGGCCCTTATGGGCAATACCGTGCTTTGGAAGCCCGCATCCACCGCCGTTTTGTCCAACTACTACGTAATGCGTATGCTCATGGACGCAGGGTTGCCTGCAGGCGTTATAAACTTCATACCGAGCCGCGGCTACGAGGTTTCCGAGCACGTTCTGACGCACCGTATGCTCGCCGGTTTCCATTTCACCGGCTCCACCGAGGTGTTTTCCGGCGTTTGGACCACCGTTGGTCAGAACATCAAGACCTATGCCTCCTATCCCCGTCTTGTCGGCGAAACGGGCGGCAAGGACTTCATATTCGCACACAAAACGGCAAACGTCGATGCGCTCGCCGCAGCAATGGTAAGGGGCGCATACGAATATCAGGGACAAAAATGCTCCGCCGCTTCCCGTGCATTCATTCCCGCATCCATCTGGGAGGAAGTTAAGACCAAGGTTCTTGCGATCGTAAAGACGCTTAAGGTCGGCGACATCAGAGACTTCACCAACTTCATCGGCGCAGTTATCGACAAAAACTCCTTCAATACCATAACCAAGTATATTGACCTCGCCAACGAGTCACCTGATGCCGAGGTCCTTTGCGGAAGCTATGACCAATCAAAGGGCTATTTCATTCAGCCCACGCTGATCCGTGCATATAAACCCGACTTCCCCACGATGATAACGGAGCTTTTCGGGCCGGTACTTACGGTATATGTATATGACGATGACAAGCTCGACGAAACGCTAAAAATCTGCGACAATGCAACCGCATACGCACTTACGGGTGCAATTTTCGCACAGGACCGCGAAGCTCTCGTTCACATGGAGAAGATGCTTGCAAATACCGCCGGCAACTTCTACATAAACGACAAGCCCACGGGCGCAGTTGTCGGTCAGCAGCCCTTCGGCGGCGCACGTGCATCCGGCACGAACGACAAGGCGGGCAGCTCCCTCAACCTTTACCGCTGGGTAAGCCCCCGTACCATCAAGGAGAACTTTGTACCCTCCTACGCCATAACCTACCCGTTCATGGACGAGGAATAATCGGCAAAGCAAGCTGAAACAGCATAAAGGAGAGGTCTTCGGGCTTCTCCTTTTTCACAATTATATGGAATGTGCTTATCCGGCGACAAGGTTCGGCGGCAAAAAACCGCCACCCCTAATGGGGTGGCGGTTTCTGTTTAGCTTTCAGCCGTTAGCCGTCGTGCCGATCAGTCTT
>SAMEA3663207__coassemble_110_pt1 | contig 31351 bp, 28 predicted proteins | sample SAMEA3663207__metabat2_low_PE_015 | metagenome-assembled genome bin SAMEA3663207 (sample SAMEA3663207) | pig gut metagenome | biome: pig gut; feature: pig-associated habitat; material: faeces | place: China | collected 2013 | reverse complement strand
GCATCGTTACCGCTGCGCCGTATGCGTAGGTCTGGGTGTTGTACAGTGCGCCGTCCACATAGTAGGTGATGGTGTAGCTGTTTACGCTGAACGTACCGTTTACTGCTACGTCATTTGCGGGCATGGTGGTGATTGTGGTATCCCAGCCGCTGAAGGTATAGCCTTCCTTGGTGGGCTCTGCAAGCATCGTTACCGCTGCGCCGTATGCGTAGGTCTGGGTGTTGTACAGTGCGCCGTCTACGTAGTAGGTGATGGTGTAGCTGTTTACGCTGTACTGTGCCGTTACGGTCAGGTCGGAGGTTACGTTGCTGAAGTCAACGTCCCATCCGGTGAAGGTATAGCCGGTCCTGGAGGGTGCCGCAGGTGCGGTTGCCGCTGCGCCTTCTTCGACGGTCTGGGTGGAAAGAACCGTGCCGTCCCAATCCTTGAACGTTACCGTGTAGGTGGTGGGTTCCGGAGCGGTTGCGGTTACGTACTTATAGAGTACGATATTGTTGCCTGTGTTCTTGCTCGTGGTGAAGCGTTCATAGGCGTTGGAAGTAGACGCTGCGCTGTAAGACAGATAGTAGTAACCATCGGTGTCTACCTGGTTGTTAAGGTCATTTCCGCTGTAAAGCCATGCAATGGCGGTAGTGGAGGGTGCAAGATACTGTGCCGAGTCAAGGCCCATGTACATTCCGTCATCAACGCTCTTGAACGTCCAGCCGGAGGTGCTGTTGCCTTCTGCTACCCACATTATCTCGTTCACGTTTACGGAGCTTCCGACAGTAAGGGTATTATCGCTGTTCTCGGTTACGTTTACGGGAGCAAGATAGTAGTTGTTCGTTACGGTGTTGTTGGATACAGCCTTGCCCTGTCCGCCGGCTACGATGATGTACGTTCCGCCTGCTTCGATCTCGTCCGCAAGCATGAATCCTTCAAACTCGGTTACGGTTACTTCGCAGGAAGCGCTGTAGGTCTTTCCGTTGAGGTTGTCGGTCACGGTTGCGGTGATCGTTGCGGTGCCGGCTGCAACGCCGGTCACTACGCCGTTGTTTACCGTTGCTACGGATGCCTTATTGGTGCTCCATGCTACGGTATAATCGCTTGCGTTTGCGGGTGTTACGGCTGCGGTGAGGCTTACGGTTTCACCGACAAGCACTTCTGCCGCTGCGGGGGTCACGGTTATTCCGGTTACGTTTACCGGTGCTACCGTTACGACACAGGTATCGGTGAAGGTGCCGCCGCCTGCGTTATCGGTAAGGGTCGCTGTGATCGTTGCGGTGCCGTATGCCTTTGCGGTTACAGTGCCGTTGTCAACGGTTGCAACGGAGGTTGCCGAGCTCGTCCATGCGATGCTGTAGTCGCTTGCGTCGGCAGGCTCTACTACCGTGCCGATCGCTGCGCTCGCGCCAAGGTCAAGGGCGAGCGTCTCGTCAATGCTGAAGCCCGTTACGGGGGCAGCTTCAGAGGGAACAGAGGCGGTGTTTACGGTCATCTTGTACTCGTTGCCTGCATAGTCACCAAGGAACAGATAGACGGTCGCTCTGCCGCCCGTGGGGAATGTTACAGTGGAAGTGGCCGCACGGGTATCTTCGGCGATAGCCTGACCGGATATCAGGGTGCTGTAGCTGCTGTTGGAATAGATTGCCGCATACGCCGCATAGTGATTATCCTTGAGCGTTACGACAAGGTTGTCGCCATCCATGCGCATGCTTACAACTTCCGGTGCAGTGGTGTCGATTGTTACGGGGGTAAGCCACAGGGAGCCTTCGTTTGCTTCGTGCGTGAAGCCCTCGTAATCAAGCTCAAAGCCGATTGCTATAACAGCAGTATCGCCCTCGGAGTAGGTGTGGTCCAATGTGACGGTTTTTTCGTCAACGGTTATCGTGTTGCCACCGTCCCATTCGGGGAACTGGCAATAGTCAACGCCGCACTGTACATAGGTGTAGGTATAGGTTCCGGTCTGCATATAGTAGCCCTTGTTTTCAAAGTTCCACTCAAGCAGGGAATCATAATCCGACATATCCTCCGTATAGAGACGGTAATATGCGTTTATGGAGTTTCTGATAACGCCTACATAAACAGTGTTTACAGAATCGTATTTTCCGTCGCCGTTCGGAGAGATCGAGCAGCGGTCGGAGTTCCAATCGGTAGTATCGGTATAGGGGTTAAGACCGAGTCCGTAAACGGTAGAGCCGCTTGCATAGCCAAGGGTGTTGATTTTGGGATGGCTCTGATAGCAGTCCTCGCCCATTGCGCTCATCCAGTAGTAGCCGTGGTCTATCGTTGCGGGATAGTTCCAGTCACCGTAGAAGCTGAGGTAAGGAACGGAAAGGTTCCTTGTGGTGGAGGAGCTGTTGGTAAGGGTTACGAAGCCCTCAACATACATACCGTTCGGGAACCTGTCCATATAAGTCTTGCCGGTGCTGTTAAGGGTGATGGTAACGGTAACAGAGACCGTCTGACCTGCGGCGACGGTGATTTTATTGCCGGAATGGTTGGTTGTCACGGTTGCGCCCAGTGCGTAGGGAGTACCGTCAATATAGCTTATGGAGGAAGCGCTGATGTTGGAGCTGCTTACAGACTTGGTCTTAATGGACTCGGTCTGAGCATTTGCGCTTATGGTGTAGGTCTGGGAAGTGGTGCCGAAGTTTGTTACATCGAAGCTGATGGTATATACACCGCTCTTTGTCTTGTCATCGCCGATCTCCATAAGCGGACGGAGAGGATGATAGTTTGCGGATACATAGCAGCTCGTGGTCGATGCGCCTGCCAGGTCCATGACGCCCGCACCCTGCTGACGGGGCGAATAATACGTGCCGGAGCTGGATGAATAGCTCGTGGGGTTGGCAGTGCAGATGAGCAGGGTGTCAACCATGTTCATGCGCTGTTCGGCCGAAAGTGAGCTGAACTCGTCCTCAACGTAGGCAGTCAAAAGTGCCATACCGCCCGCAACATGGGGGCATGCCATGGACGTGCCGTTAAGGCTTGAATAGCTCGACGTACCGCTTCCGTAGGAGGAGTAGATGCTGTAACCGGGAGCCATAAGCTCGGGCTTGAGCCTTAGGTCGGAAGTGGTTCCCCAGGAAGTAAAGTCCGTCGGCACACCGGAGGAGTTACATGCGGCTATGGAGAGCGCTTCGTTCCAGGTGGAAGGAGAGCCTACAATGCCGTAGTCGGGGTTTTGATAAAGCTGATAGCCGCCCCATGCGTTTCCGGTGATGGTATCCTGACCTGCGTTGCCTGCTGCCATGGCAAGGTTTACGCCGGCCTGTCCGAGAAGTTCAAATACCTCGGCATAGCTGGGATCATAATATGTGGTAAAGCCGCAGTCAGAACCGAGGCTGAGGTTTGCCGCATCAACTCCAAGATATACGCAGTCCTCGAGTGCAGCCAATATTTCGGTAAATGAAGCGCCGCCCTCATTATTGAATACCTGCATGATAGCAAGCTGAGAGTTGTAAGCAATACCCTTAATGGTTCCGTTGGAAGGATTACCGGCAACGATACCTGCAACGTGGGTGCCGTGATAGCCTGCCGCGGAGTTCAGTACATCGTATGAATTGGAGTAATAGTTCCATCTGAAGGGAACCTTTGCACTGTAATATACATTCGATGCCGAGCCGCTTGCATTGAGCTTGCCGGAGCTGAGGAAGCTGCTGACGGTGGACGAGGTCCATGCCGGGCTTGAGGGAGCAACAGCAAACGCATTATGTCCAACGATCAGTCCGGTGTCGATGATCGCAACAACGTTGCCTGCGCCGTTGTAACCGGCGTTCCACATAGTGCTGGCACCAACCTGGGTGGAGCCGATGGTCCTCATTGCAACGCCCTTCTCGGTCGTGGGAGCTTCAAACTCTGCCGCACGGAATGCCCTGTAGCCGTCGAGTGAATTTATCTTTTCAATCCATCCGTACTGGCCTTTGAAGGAAAATCCGTTGAACAACAGCGTATAATTGAATTTTACGTCGATGTCCGTGCCAAGAAGCGCCTCTATCTCTTTTACGGCCGCTTCCTGCTCGCGTTCGAGTTTGCGCTCAACGGATTCCGCAGCCTTCAGGGAACCTGCTGCTTTCATTGCAGGGTCGCCTTCGAGCTCGACCATGATATTCACAATCTCTTTTCTGCCGGTACTTTCCTTCTGAGATTCGGCTGCTTCGATTTTATAGCCGTTCATCAGATGGTCGGTATTGACATCTTCGACGCTTGCGGGAGTCGTTTCAGCCATCAAAAGCATGGGACAAACCGAAAGTCCCATTACGAGGGCGATAACGCAGGCAAGCATACGTCTTACAAACGTGTTCTTCATTTTCTGCCTCCTAAAGTTTTTGATACCGATATTTGACAGCATCGGCTTCCTTGTAAAGCATAAGCAACCGTTAGCTCGCAAAATGCCGTTTTCTCAATACGGCACACACCTGGAGTAAAAGTTGCTGTGTCAAAACAATATAGCCATGTCGTTAAATATCATATACCTGAGTATGATTTTATTTTATTACATAATTTATGTCAATACTATGAATATATAATGGTGAAATTAGGGCTGCTTTTTGCCACATAAAAAATCCTGCGGACTTTACGCTCCGCAGGATAAATGTTCAAAACGAGTAAGTTCATTCGGATACGATTTTTATCGAAGCACTTGCACCGATGCGGCTTGCTCCGGCTTCGACCATCTTCATCGCCGCTGCCCTGTCCCTTATACCGCCCGATGCTTTTACGCCCATTTCCGCACCAACCATGCCCCTCATAAGGGCAACATCGCTCTCGGTTGCGCCGCCGGTGGAGAATCCGGTCGAGGTTTTTACAAAATCCGCCCCTGCCCTTACGGCACAGCGGCAGGCTTCCGCCTTTTCTTCGTCGGTAAGCAGGCAGGTTTCGATTATAACCTTAACAGTTGCTCTCTTGTCGGCTGCCTTCACAACAGCCGATATATCGTCTTCTACCGTCCGCCAGTCCCCATCCTTCGCTGCGCCGATATTTATAACCATATCAACCTCTTTTGCGCCGACGGCTATACATCTGTCGGTTTCAAAAGCCTTTACCTCCGGCATAGTCGCACCGAGCGGGAAGCCTACCACACAGCACGGAAGCACTCCCGTTCCCTCAAGCTTTCGGGCAACGTAGCCTATCCAGGCGGGGTTTACGCATACGCTCATAAAGCCGTACTCGGCTGCCTCATCACATATTTTATCAATGTCACTGCGCTTTGCGTCCGGCTTTAACAAAGTATGGTCGATGTATTTGTTCAGTTTCAAGATATTTTCCACCTTTCGTTCCTTTGTTTTATTTTTTTCTTATAAGCAGGTTGATATTTTCCAATTCAACGGCGTCGCCGCCCAGCGCCTTTTGGCAAGCCAGCTGTATCGCCGCAAAAATCGAATCCTCTGCCTCTGCCGCTGCTACGCTTGCGACTTTGATACCGTCAAGCTCATGAGCCGTGTAGTCAAACAGACGGCCGCCGATACCGACTACCAGCCTCAGGCCGATTTTTCGGTCATATTCGTTAAATGCGTCCATCGCACCGAGAGCAGCCTCGTCAGAATCGGCAAAAACGGCCGCAACCGCCGCTACCGTATCCTTATCGTGGTCGGCAAGCCACTTTGACACGGCCTCACGAGCCGCTTCCCTGTCGGCCTCCGCGTCTATGCGTATGCAGTCAAGAGAGCCTGCGGTGGTTACAAATGCGTTATATGCCTCGGCATTTTCGTCGCTGACAAGCGCAAGGCACGAGGGCTGCTTTACTTTTACAAGCTCGCCAACGGCAAACTTTCCCGCTTCCTCACCTGCCTGCGCAAGGGTACTTTCCACGCTCTCGAATCCGGCAAGATATAGGGTTATATTCTTCTCCTCGGCAATTTTTTTCATCTCCTCGGTATCGGCTCCCTCCGTCGGCACAATAACGACCGCCAAAGCCCTCCAGCCCTTTGCCATATCAATAAACGCAAGCTGTTCCGCTGCGTCCGAGCTCTGTCTGAAAAGATATTCCACCGCATCATTTCCGCTTACAGCAAACAGAGCCTCTTCAACCGCCGCAGCAGTCTCATCCGAGATGCCGCTGCCGGTTTCGGGAAGCATAACGGCTATCTTCGGAGCGGCTTTTTTACCGCATCCAAAGCCCGTAACGAGCAAAAGCAACGCCATAATGCCAACAAATACGGAAGTAACGGTTCTTTTCATTCTAAAACATCTCCTTTTTACTCATCTGTCGCCCTCGGCTTTATACCGACGGCTTGGTCAAATATAAGTTCAAAATCCATCATCAGCACGGAAATATCGGTGTCAAGCTGCGCATACACAACGGTTTCGCCCGGCTCAAGCACCAAAAGATACTGTCCGTCACGGGTTCTGAAGTCGCCCGAAGCTATTTCCCTGCCCGACTCGTCATAATACACCATTTTAACCGCACAGACTATCGCACATTCATATTCGTTCGTAACGACCGCATCGGCAAACGTATCTCCGCTTTGCTCATACACACGGATGTTTCCAAACGTGATATGCTGTCTGTAGAAATCCTCGGATTCCACGGTTATGCTCTCAGTCTCATCAGGCACGGGCGGCTCGGTGGTTTCAGACTCGACGGCAGGCTCGGGCGTCACCTCCTGCGTTACGGGAGGCGGTGTCACGGAGTTATCGACATACGGCTTTGCGATGCTGCACGAGCACAGTGCAAAGCACAGTGCAAAGGACATGGCAAAAGTCACAGTCAAAGCCAAAATCAGTGCCGACAGTCTTTTTGAAAGTCTTTTCACCCTATGCTGTCCTTTTGTGCCAGCTCCCATATCAAACGCTTCCTCAAATCATAGAGTTCGTCGGAAATATCGACCTTATATACATGGGGATTCATCAAGCGCTTGCTCTCCTCCCAGAAGCTGTCCATTTCCTCCTTGGCGTACTTTTTGATAGCTTTGATATCCGGCAATTCGTAAACCTGCTTTCCGTCTATGAAAAGCGGTACCAAAAGCTCTCGCACGGTGAAGTCACGCACGGTTATGGATTTGTACGTCTGCTCCGGATGGAACAGCTTAAGCGGCTTTTCGGTGTCGATGGTTTCATGCTCGAGAGCAATGAGGTCGGCAATCGCCTTGCCGTGCTTTCCGTAAAGCCTGAACACTTTTTTATACCCGGGCAGCGTGGTCTTTTCGGGATTGTCGCTGAGCTTCATCTTCGGTATAAGCTCGCCGTTCACTATCTCTGCGGACATCTTGTACACGCCGCCCAGCGCAGGATGATCGGCGGAGGTTATCAGCTTCGTTCCGACGCCGTAGAGGTCAATGCACGCACCCTGCACGTTGAGGTCATATATGACGTTCTCGTCAAGATCACCCGAAACGCATATCTTTGCTTTCGGATAGCCTGCCTCATCAAGCATAGCTCTCGCCCGTTTGGATATGTATGCCAAATCGCCCGAGTCGAGTCTTATTCCTACAGGCTCGTAGCCCTTTTGCCTAAGCTCGTCAAATACCTTGATTGCGTTGGGTATGCCGCTCTTCAGCGAATCATAGGTATCAACCAGCAGCAAACAGGCGTGAGGGAACGTTTCTGCGTATGCTCTGAATGCGTCAAGCTCCGTCGGGAAGCTCATTACCCAGCTGTGGGCGTGCGTTCCGGAAACCGGTATATCAAACATCTGTCCGGTCGCAACACAGCTTGTTGAGTTACAGCCTCCTACAACCGCCGCCCTTGCACCGAGTATTCCCGCATCGGGACCCTGAGCCCGCCTCAAGCCAAATTCCAGAACGCTCTTGTCGCCTGCGGCGTAGCAAACACGGTTTGCCTTGGTGGCTATCAGCGTCTGGTGGTTTACAAGGTTTAGCAGAGCCGTTTCAATGAGCTGGGCCTCCATAATGGGTGCCTTGATCCTGAGCAAAGGCTCTCTCGGGAATATCAGCGTACCTTCCTCCATACCCCAAATATCGCCCGTAAAGCGGAAATCTCTCAGCATGGACAGAAAGTCCTCATCAAACAGCTTGAGTGATCTCAAATAATCAATATCCTCTTCGTTAAACCGCAAATTATTGATATAATCCACCACCGACTCTGTTCCCGCCATGACCGCAAATGCACTGTTTTTGCGGTTAGTCCGATAAAACAGGTCAAACACACACACGTTGTCGGTCATATTGTGCTTGAAATAGCCATACATCATCGTAAGCTCATACAAGTCGGTCATCATCGTTAGATTGCGCATTATGTTCCTCCCAACTATTGCTCGGCTTTTTGTTTATTCGTTCGCCTCCCCGTTGTCATAAACGGTTCCGTCTTCGCTTTCAGCGCCGTTTTCCTGTTCCGTTTCTGCGCCCTCGTCCTCGCAGGCAGGCTCGGTTTCTTCTTTTTCTTCCGTTTCCTCGGTTTCGGGCGCCGGCCACATCAGCCTGCCCTCTTTCTTCTCACGGATCACCCTGACGATGATGAATACAAGCACGGCAATGAATATAAGGCCGCTCAAAACCTGCGATATGCGAAGCGATCCGAGCATAAGGCTGTCCTGCCTGAGCTGCTCTACAAGCATTCTTTCAAAAGCATAGAGCATGGCATAGGTAAGTATCATATCGCCGTCATGCTTTTGACGCTTTCTCACAAAGAACCAAAGCACAAGGAATACCAGCAGACACCACATTGACTCGTAGAAGAAAGTGGCGTAATGTATTGCTCCGCTGTCGAGCTGCACCGCCAGAGGGAACCACTTGTGCGCATCATTCGTAACAAGGGGACCGTACGCCTCCTGGTTGAAAAAATTGCCCCAACGACCTATTGCCTGTGCAAGCACGAGCCCGGGCGCAACGATGTCGGCAAGCTTTAAAAAGCGCACCTTCTTTCGAAGCGAATAGATCATTATGCCTATCATGCCGCCGATGACGGCGCCGTATATCGCCAAACCGCCTTCCCATATATAAAAGATGGAAACGGGATTGGAAATATAATAGTCAAGCTCAAACAGAACGTAGTAAAGTCTTGCTCCTATTATTCCGAGAGGTATCGCCCAAAGGCACAGGTCGTACATGGTATCCCTGTACATTTTTTTGCGCTTTACCTCGTGTGCGCCGAGTATAACGGCCAGTATTACGCCGAGTGCCATCAGTATGCCGTACCATCTGATTTCATGCCCGAAAATACTGAATGCCACTGCGGTTGAGGGTGTTCTCATTAAAACCATTTTATTCCTCCGTAGACCAATCTTTTGGTATATCTCCATAAAATACCGAATGTATTATACACTAAAACTCCTGCAATAAAAAGGGGGATATTCCGTTTTTTCATTTTTTAACTGTTTCTTAACAGCAATAGCATCAGTTTTGTATGTACAAAGTTTGGTTTATGTTATACAATCTTCATATTATAAATGATAACAACGGAGGATAATACCTTGACAGTAAAAGAGTTTTTCACGCTTATGGCAAGGGACACAAAGCTCATGTTCAAGCGGCTCGGCAAAAAGTGGAAAAAAGCCCGTCCTGCTGTGCGGGTCGGTATATGCGCCGGCATCGCCGCATCCCTGTTGACCGTTGCAGTATTGATAATCTGCTTGAGCGGCGGCAATGGCGGCATATTTGACACACAGGGCCGTCCGTCGGAAAGCCGTCCGGTAAATTACGCCTCCGAAAGAACGCTTTGGCTCGAAAACTCCAAGGGGGACTCGGAAATACAAACAGTTATTGCCCGACTCGATGTTACCGGCTGCGGCGAAAATATGCCCGTCGTGGAAAAGTCAACTGCACCCCGACTTCAAACATCGGTAACGCATTATTCCCCGTCCGCACCTATCGGCGGCGACGGCTTGTGTATTTTGGCCGCACATCGTTTGACCAAGGGTGTCGGTTTCTTCCACTCCCTTGACAAAGTTAAGGTCGGCAATACCGTTTTGCTTCATACGGAAGCTCTTACATATAAGTATGAAGTTTCGTCCTGTGGCACAATACCCGTAAACGGACTTGCTCAGATAATAGGCGAAGAAAGCGAAAGCGAGCTTCTGCTGATAACCTATTTAAGCGATACGGAATTTACCGCAGTATATTGCAATCTTATCGAGTCCTGCGAATCCGAAGGCGTTGTTCTCGGTACCATTGCCCCGGAAAATAACGGCTCGGCATCAAGAAACGACGGTACAAGCAAACCCGTCAATACCGGTTCGCCCGTCAGCACCGGTCAGGGAGGCTCCAGTGCAAAAATTACCACTGCGCCTGTAACACAGCCCGTTTCGGGTCCTTCGCATACCCCCTATGTGCCGACCTCCCCCACCCCTGCCCCCACTATCTCCTTCTCCGACCCCCGCCCGGTACTGACGTCTGCGCCTAGGCCCACGCCAACGCCAAGACCTACCCCGATAGCAACGGAGACGCCGGAGCCTTCTCCTACTCCCGAGGATACGGTCGTGCCCGACCCCACAACACCGCCACCCGAAACCCCTCAGCCGACAGAGGCGCCCACTCCCGAGCCCACGCCTGCACCGACTCCGGAACCTACACCCGAGCCTACGCCCGAACCGGCACCCGAAACTCCGTAAAATCGGTTAAAGAGGTTGATTATGTATGCTGATGAGATGAAATACGACGAGGTATTCAAGCTTAAGGTGCTCAAGGCATTCGTTTCCGACGGAGTAATAAAGGCTCTGCCGGTACAGCGCAAAAAACGCCGTGTGCTGCTCGATATGATAGTTGAGAATTTCGAGTTCGGCATCACTTACGGCGAAGGCGAAGTGAACGCTGTTATCAAGCGCTATTTTGATGACTACTGCACAATACGTCGGGAAATGATTACGGAGGGTCTGATGACAAGAAACCGCGAGCAATATATGCGTTTGGAGCTTCCGAACGATAACGGATAATTACGGTACGAAACGCCGCCCGATATTTTCAGTCGGGCGGTGCTTTTTGTTGCCCTACATATTCGGGCATTATACATAATAAAACCCGTTTTGACAAAATGACCGTTTGTATTTGACAATGAAGAAAACATTTTATAAAATTAAGTTGCCGCCTGTTAAAGGATGCTTCTTATATACTATTGTGCAATGCACCTTCAGTAGCAAATGCACCGACTTCACTGGAGCGATATATGTAAGAAAAATGTCCGACCCGCAATCCCTCTCCCCTGTGTTCCGTGATAATACCGGCGTACAATGCGTCACGCTTTATCGAGGACACGGTAAAAAGCGTTATTGCTCAAACATTCCCGGACTGGGAGTGCATCGTCGTTGATGACTGCTCAACCGACAATACTTTCGAGCTTGTTTCCGCTATTGCCGAAAACGAGCCCAGACTTAGAGTCATTCAAAACAGCGAGAATATGCGTGTTGCAAATACAAGGATGGCAGGTGTAGCCGCCGCAAGGGGAAAACACGTGGCTTTCTTGGACAGCGACGATATGTTCGTTCCCGAAAAGTTAGAGCGCCAGATTTCTCTGCTTGAATACTGCTTGGAGATATGTCAATCGTCGGTCCCCGCCCCGAGCGTGCCTTCTTCTATGAGCAGATTCAAAGCGAATTGCCCGAGTTTGAACAGCGGCTCACCGTCAAAAGCGGCATCACAGGCTATGCCCAGATTTACGGACGCTACACCACGTCACCCCGTAAAAAGCTCATGTTCGATTTGATGTACATCAAGCACTATTCCTTCGCTTTGGATCTGAAGCTTCTTTTGGAAACCTTTCTGGTGCTGTTCAAGCGTGATTCGAGCACAGGCGTTGATGAAGCCGCCTTTGCACAAAAAAATTCCAACGGAAAAAGCCGTCGGAATCATTTGGACATGGATCAAAGATTGCAATAGCGGTAAATCAGAGCGATAGATATTCGGCTCTGACGCTCTCCGGCACAAGCCGACCGCCCGTAGCCCATACGATATGCGTTGCATTGTCATCAAGTGCTGCGCATATTTTCTTTTCATCGGAGTCCATAAGCATCCTGTATGCGGCAATAGACGCACATGCCGACGGCTCGATAAAGATGTTTTCACGCTCCATAAGTATATGCAAACAGTCAAAAAGCTTACCGTCGCTCACAGTCATCTCGCCGTCAAGCAGTTCTTTCATACATTCGTATACAAGCTGTGACGCTCTGCCTACCGCAAGTCCGTCTGCACAGGTAATTCCCGACAGTCCGAAATCCTTTACGGATACGGCGCTGCCCCTGCCGCTCGCAAGCGCCGCAAGCATACACGGTGCCTGCACAGGCTCGACAAAGTATATATGCACGTTGTCACCGAACATGTGCTTGAGTCCGAACGCTATCCCGCCCGGCGCACCGCCCACGCCGCACGGTATGTAAACATACAGCGGATGCTTTGAATCCACGGCTATCCCTTTATCTTCAAGCTGCGACCGAAGCCTTTTTGCCGCTACAGCATATCCCATGAACAGATCAAGCGAATTTTCGTCATCCACAAAATGGCTCTTTTCGTCGGCGGCTGACAGCGCTCTTCCCTGCTTTACCGCCTCGGAATAATCCGTCGCATATTCCATCACCTCTACGCCGTTTGCCCTCAGCATATCTTTTTTCCATTGCTTTGCATCCGAGGACATGTGTACGATAACCCTATATCCGATTTTTGCGCTTATCATCCCTATTGACAGCCCCAAATTGCCCGTAGAGCCGACCTGTATGGTATAGCCGCCGAAAAAACGCCTCATCTCCTCTCCCGCAAGCCCGCCGTAATCCGCCATGCCGTCAAGCAATCCGTTTCTCTCCGCAAGCTCCTCGGTGTGCTTCAAAACCTCGTATATACCGCCTCTCGCCTTAACAGAGCCGGCTATGGGCAGGCTGTCGTCCCGCTTGATATACAGCCTTCCATGCTTCTGCCCGAGTGCGCTTTGCAAGTACGGTATCTCGTCAAGCTGCGATTCGATCAGCCCGTCCATCGCTCTCGTTTCCTCAAAGCACTTTGCAATAAACGGTTTGAACCGTTCAAGTCTGCGTTCGGCGTCATCTATATCGCCCATGGAAAGTCTTAATTTCCCGAGCGCTTCTTTTGCCTTTATAAGCGAGGGATTAAACCATAAAAGCTCCTCGCCGTTTCTCATTTTCTCTATTGTATGTTCGTTCACGGTTCTCTCCTCATTTACGCCGAAACTCAAGTATTCTTGCATCTTTTTCGCCTTCCGCCGGCTCTTTCGCGTACTCAAATCCGCTGAAATCCGGGACCCTGATCACGCTCGCATACGCCTCGTTATATCTGCATCCGAAGCTGATGTTCGTTATGTCGGCATAGTTAATTTTGAGCGGCTGCGGCTCCCACACGCCATCGGCATCATATTGCCAGATAAAAACACTGTGCTTCCTCACCTCACCGACAATGCCCAGAACATACCTGTCATTTTCGCCGTCAATGCGTCCCTCCACCGAAACATGGATGCCCTTGCTTTTGATGTCGCCAAACACCGTCTCCCAGCCGGAAATATCAACATCGGGTTCTTCCAAAGCTTCGTCAAATTTTCTGACAAGAAGCTGATGAAAGGGTCTTGCTATGTCAAAATCGACAAGCTTTCGTATGCTCCTTATCGTCCAGCCGTCGGGTCTGAAGTCCGAATCTATAGTCGCAAGCAGAAGATCTCCGCACTTTTTTCTCGGGATAAAGTAGCACAGCGATTCATCCGCAAGCTCCGCCCTGCAAAGAAGCCCTTTTTCAATGGTTTCCTCAATAAGCCTTTCCAGCTCGTAATAATTCATTTGATCTTTTCCTCATCAATCGTCAGCCTTACGGGGCAGTGATCGCTCCCCATGACCTCCGGCAGCAGCTCACAATCCACTATCGCTTCGGCTATCCTGTCACTGCACAGAAAATAGTCGATGCGCCATCCGATGTTCCTCGCCCTTGCATTTGCCATATAGCTCCACCAGGTATAGGCGTCCTCCCTGTCGGGATATAAATATCTGAACGTATCGGTAAAGCCGTTTGAAAGCAGCCTTGTCATACACTCCCGTTCTTCATCGGTAAAGCCTGCATTGCGCCTGTTTGTTTTCGGGTTTTTTAAATCGATCTCCCTATGCGCCACGTTCATATCGCCGCACACTATAACCGGCTTTTGACCGTCAAGCTTTTTCAGGTATCCGAGGAATGCCTCTTCCCATTTCATTCTGTAATCAAGGCGCAGAAGCTCCCTTTGCGAATTTGGCGTATATACGTCAACAAAAAAGAATTTTTCATACTCACAGGTTATGACCCTGCCTTCGCTGTCATGCTCCTCAACGCCTATTCCGCAGCTTACCGAGATAGGACGGCGCTTTGTGAATACCGCTGTTCCGGAATACCCCTTCTTAACGGCACTGTTGAAGTACACCTCATAACCCGCAAGGTCAACCGAGATCTGATCGGGCTGAAGCTTCGTCTCCTGCACGGCGAAAATATCCGCATCCTCCGCAGCAAAAAAATCGTAAAAGCCCTTCCCGATGCAGGCCCTAAGGCCATTGACATTAAACGTTACAAAACGCATTAGACAGTCCTCCGTACACTGAATATTGGTATTTTACCATACTATTACCTTTTTGAACACGGCCTGTTTTATTTCATTATTTTCTTACCTAATGCTATAAATTGAAAATAAATTTCTGCTTGCATTCTGCTTTTTTATGTGTATAATAGTATTTGCAAATCAGATTGATTTGTTGGTTCGGGGTTATAGCTCAGCTGGTTAGAGCGCCACGTTGACATCGTGGAGGTCATTGGTTCGATTCCAATTAATCCCACCAAATATCCTGCGGTGTGCGTTACGTTCTATTATATAAACCGACGCATATTTTACGGGAGCTTAACGTTGAACGGCGGATGCCACCTTTATTCTTGGTAAGCAGCAAACCTTCACTGAGCACCCACCTGCCTAAGGGCGGGTGTTATATATGGAACGGACGGCATCTTGGGATTATATATTGCGGAATTGTGTAATGGTAGCACCTACGACTCTGACTCGTATTGTCTAGGTTCGAATCCTAGTTCCGCAGCCAAAGCGACGGACATCTATAAGGTGTCCGTTTCTTTTTCATTAACTGCACGGAATATAAAGCGGACAGGATCTCCCCTGCCCGCTTTGCTGGTTATTCAGTCAAATAGCGGCTTATTCCTCCGCCTTGCCGCCGTCCAGCAGCTTATAGACAAGCGCTGCCAGCACGCCGCCAACCAACGGAGCAACGATGAATACCCACACATTGGACAATGCTTCTCCGCCGACAAACAGCGCAGGACCGAAGCTGCGGGCAGGGTTGACGGACGTTCCCGTGAAGTAAATGCCGAACACGTGAACAAGCGTGAGCGTCAGACCGATGACGATGCCTGCAACGGAGGAGTTCTTAATGCGAGAGGTAACGCCCAAAATTGCAAGTACAAACACGAAAGTGAGAATTACCTCAACAATGAGCGAAGCGATTATGTCACCGTTATACAGTCCGTTCTGACCGAGGCTTTCGTTGGAGCCGAGTATGGCACCGAGTATCGCCGCACCTGCGATGGCGCCGGCAAACTGTGCGACGACATAGCCGATAAAATCCTTTATCTTCATTTTCCCCGACACCAGCATTGCGATGGAAACCGCAGGGTTGATGTGGCAGCCGGATATGTTGCCGATAGAATACGCCATGGCTACAATAACAAGACCGAAGGCAAGTGCCGTCATCAAATATGCCGTATCGGGATTTGTTCCGCTGCAACCGGTAACGGCGGCAACGCCGCAGGCAAACAGCACAAGAACGAGCGTGCCGATAAACTCGGCAATGTACTTTTTAACAGATGTCATTTTTCTTCCTCCCAAGTATTGTGTCGCTAATGATAAAACATCACATATATATAATATCAGCCATTCCGGGATTTACAAGTTAAATTTGAAGTGTATTTTTATCGTTTTATGCAATAATGTTTCGCCTTTTGCAAAAACGCAAAACCGGGACAATCCGTATAGAACCGTCCCGGAAGCTGTTCGGCGCATTTGCGCCAATCGTGTCGTCTTTGTTTGTTCAAGTTTACGGTCGACATGACCGCCTTAAACACAGGAGATCAGTTCTCAGCGTTTTCGACGGTAATAACCTGCTTGCCACCGTAATATCCACAGTTCTTGCATACCCTGTGTGCAAGCTTACGGCTGTGGCACTGAGGGCATTCAACGATACCGGGAATGGAAAGCTTCCAGTTCGCTGACCTACGCGAATCACGCCTCGCTTTTGATGTTTTTCTTTTCGGGACTGCCATAATTACACCTCCTTATCCTCGTTCATCAGGCTCATTAGTTGTGCAAAGGGGTTTCTTTTTTCATTTTCCCCAACCTCGTCCTCTGCCGCCACGCATGAGCACTGCACAATGTTCAAATTACATCCGCAAATTGGACATTTACCCTTGCAGTCGTCGCTGCAGACGCTCCACATGGGCAGGTTCAACAAGATATTGTCGCTGATCATCGTATCGAGTTCGATAGTGTTGCCCGTATAGCTGTACTCGTCCTCGTCAACGGGATTCCTTACAAATCGCTCATTAAAGTCAAACGAAAACGGCTCCTTAAAATCCTCGCCGCATCTGGCACAGGAGGAATTAAGCACGGTGCGGAATGAACCGCTTACGGTGAAGCCTGTTCCGTCATAAACATAGCTGACTTCCACATTGGCGGGTTCACCGAATGAGATCACCCTGCCAAAGTATTCAAAGTCCTCAATACGCTCGGAAATGGCAGCAGAACCGACATTTCCGGGCAGTTTGATTTGCAACGCTACGTTAAGCTTCACAGAAAATACCTCATAACCTAAAGTATTCTATATGCAAAGGTCTGATTTGTCAACAAATTATTTTGAAATCAGACTAAGAGTGTCGCTGGCAATCACCATTTCCTCATCGGTGGGTATTACGAACACCTTTACTTTGCTGTTCGGCTTGGAAATTTCAACTTCCTCTCCCCTGGGAGCATTTTCGTTGTACTCGAAGTCTGCATCGACGCCGAGATACTCGAGTCCCGTAAGGACGGCCTTTCTTACTCCCCTGTCGTTTTCGCCGATGCCTGCGGTGAACACTATTGCGTCAAGTCCGCCCATCGCCGCCGAATAGGCACCGATATACTTCTTTACGTTATATGCAAAGCAGTTGAGCGCAGCCTCAGCCCTTTCATTGCCGTCGGCTGCCGCGCCTTCAACGTCCCTGAAGTCGCTCGATACGCCGGAAAGACCCAAAACGCCGCTCTTTTTGTTCATGTAAGCGTTTACTCCCTTTGTATCCATGGAGAGCTTATCCATAAGATATGTAACTATCGCCGGATCCATACTTCCGCATCTTGTACCCATCGGCACGCCCTCAAGGGGAGTGAAGCCCATCGAAGTGTCGATGGATCTTCCGCCCTTGACCGCGGAGATGCTCGAGCCGTTTCCAAGATGGCAGGTAACGATCTTTGTATCCTCAACAGGCTTGTTCAGCATTGCGACGGCACGGCCGGACACGTACTGATGAGAGGTGCCGTGGAAGCCGTATCTTCTTATCATGTGCTCGGTATATGCTTCGTAGGGCAGACCGTATAGGAACGCCTCTTTCGGCATGGTCTGATGGAATGCGGTATCGAAAACGCCTACCATGGGGGTGTTGGGCATTATCGCCATGCAGGCACGGATGCCCATGAGGTTGGCGGGATTGTGCAAAGGCGCAAGCTCCGTCAGCTCCTCGATGGTCTTTATTACCTCGTCGGTTATGAGAACGGACTCGGAGAACTTTTCGCCGCCGTGAACGATACGGTGACCGACTGCGTCGATTTCGTCCATGCTCTTGAGAACGCCCTTTTCGCTGTCTGAAAGCGCATCAAGAACCATCTGGATAGCATCGGTATGATCCTTCATGTTCCTCTGGATCTCGATAGAGTGACCTGCGCCCTTATACTTGAGCAGCGAGCCCTCGATGCCGATACGCTCACAGAGACCTTTTGCAATAACATCACGGCTGTCCATATCAATAAGCTGATATTTGAGCGATGAGCTTCCGGCGTTTACAACCAAAATTTTCATTTTATACATACTCCTCCTGTTAATTGGAATGATGCTGAATAGAATTATACCATAATTTTCGGATATTGAACAACTAAATTGATATATTTACCTTTTTTAATGTATAATACCCACATAATACGGCAGTGTGCCACCCACATCGCCGTTCGGAGGTTCGGTCTAATGGATTGCTGCGGAATAATCGCTGAATACAACCCGTTTCACAACGGTCATCTGTACCATATTGAGCAGACAAGGCGCATCACCGGCAAAAAGCGTATAATCGCCGTTATGAGCGGCGGCTTCGTTCAGCGGGGCGAGCCTGCTCTTTTTGATAAACTGCGCCGTGCCGAATGGGCTCTGAAGGGCGGAGCAGCTATGGTTATCGAGCTTCCTGCGATATTTGCGCTCTCATCCGCCGAGCAGTTTGCAAGGGGCGGCGTGAAAATCCTTGCCGCAACCGGACTTTGCGACTCAATCAGCTTCGGCAGCGAATGCCGTGACCTTTCGGCACTGAACACTCTTGCCAAAATAAACGGCGAAGAAAAGCAGCAGCTCGACCTTCTGATAAAGCAAAGCCTTTCGAAGGGGCTCTCCTATCCCGCTGCATTCAAGGCCGCCGTTTCGCTCGCATATCCCGACTGCGCCATGCTTCTTGACAAGCCGAACGCTCTGCTCGGCATCGAATACATTCGGGCGTGTCATTCGCTGTCACCTGATGGGCGTACCCCTGTTCTGTCACCGTTTTTGGTGGAGCGAAAAGCGTCCGAGCATACAGATTCGGAAATACTCGGCAGCATACCGAGCGCTTCCGCCGTACGCAGGAATATCATGAGCACCTTCGACGAGGCTCTGATGTCCAAATGCCTGCCGAAACATGTTTTCGATGATATATGCGAAGGCAAGATCCGGCTGGCTTCCGTCTCAGATGATGCGTTGTTTAAGGTCTTGGCGTACAAGGTGCTTGCAACGCCGCTCAGTCGTGTATCCGAATATGCAGAGGTTTCAGAGGGGCTTGAAAACGTCATAATCGAAGCCGTGAAAAAAGCGCACAGCATGGCGGAGCTTACCGGCTTAATAAAGACAAAGCGTTACAGCTACGCAAAAATCCGCCGTTGTCTTATGTCGGTGCTTTTGGACATTGACAAGCAGCTTCAGTCCGATGCCTACAGTCTGCCGTCCGCCCCGTACATAAGAGTTCTCGGCGTAAGGCGTGATTCCACCGATTTGCTATCTTCTCTCGCAAAATCCGCTGCGGCTCCGGTTATAACCTCCGCAAAGGACGCTGCACAGCTTGACGGCACTGCATTAAAGCTGCATAACCTTGATGTGCTCTCATCCGATCTGCAATCGCTTTTGTACTTGGGAAACGGTGCGTCAAACGAGTTCTCAAGACGGTTTTTATTGGTATAAACGTACTAAATGAACCTCCGAACAAATATTATGAATCGGAGGTGCGCAATGAAGCCTTATATACTTTCGGCCGTTTTCGCCGTTTTCTGCATCATATTGGTTTTGTTCTATTCACCGTGCATGGAGGCGGCCGCATTTGGTTATATCCTTTGGCTGGACTGCATATTTCCTGCCGTCTTTCCTTTTATGGTTTGTACCCACATCATCGGAGAAAGCGGCATCCTCGAGAGGCTTTTGAAAAAAAATCGTCGCAATTTGCGTATTCCCATGATTTCACTCCCTATATTCCTTCTTTGTGTAATATCCGGCATTCCCTCCGGCGCAAGGTGCGGAAAGCTTTTATATGAGCGCAGCCTCATGACGAAGCGAGGCGCAACGATAATATCCGCCTCCTGCAATATGGCAAGCCCAATGTTCATTGCCGGCTCACTCTGCGCCTCGATTCTGGGCTTTGAGGAGCTGATACTGCCGATATGTGCGGCACATTACCTTACTTCCGCAATTATCATGGCAGCAGGATTTTTGATTTTTCCCGAACCCCGTCATAAGTCCGGAACATCAGCGGTCATTGAAACGCCGTCATTTTTTTCGCTTGCGTCCTCCGCATTGAAGGAAAGCATGCTTTCGTCGCTCAGTATATGCGCTTCGATAGTGTTTTTTTCGGTAATTATAGGTCTGCTTCGGCAGTTTTTGAACAGCGACAGCCTTCCCTTCGGCATACTGTCCTCCGTTCTTGAAATGACAAACGGCTGCAAGGTGCTGTCGGAAACGGCATTGCCGCCCTCCGTACTCTGCGCGGCCGTCAGCGCAGTGATCTCCTTCGGCGGTATATGCGTACTGTTTCAGTCGCTGTCGTTTTTCCGACCCGACGTGAAGCTCTATATGGCGTTGAAAGCAATTTCCGCCCCTGTTGCCGCCGTTACAGCTTTTCTCATCTGTAAGGCTCTCGACATAGACACCACGTCCGTGTTTATTGCACAGCAGGACTTTTCTGCAATAACGCAAAGGCTTTTTCCGTCCGGCGCCGTATTTGCCGCATCCGCCCTCGCCATGGGCATCACTACGATGATAACAGCCGCCGCTTCAAGACGGACATAGCTTAAACCAATCATATTTTGTTCATTTTCGGTCCTCTCGATTGACAAAGGGAAACTTTATTTTATAATTATATTCATCTATATACAAAGGAGCTTTGTAATGAAAAAAACGATCACACGCATTTTTGCGATACTTTTTGCGTCGCTGCTTTTTGCCGCCGCATTCACGGGATGCGGTACCAAGGATGCCGATGAGCCTATTGTTGCCAAGCTTGGCAAATACCAAATAACAAAATCCGAATATGACGATTTCTATAACGCCTATATGCAGTATGCCCCGAGCTTCGGCTTCGACCTCAGCACCGATGATGGCGTGAAGGCGTATAAGGAATGGTCTATAACCCAGCTTTCCGCAGACATGATACTGCAGTACTATGCCGATGAAAACGGAATGAGCTTGACCGATGATGAGATAAAAACCGCCGAGGAAACCGCCGAAAGCACCTATAACGGCATGCTCGAACGCTTCGCATCGCAAATCGACCAGTCCCTTACGGACGAGGCGGAAAAACTCGCCGCAAAGGAAAAGCTTCTCTCGGAGGGTCTTGCAAAGGATCTCGGCATAACTATTTCCGAATACAAGGAAAAGCTGCGTATGAACGCCAAAAAGGAAGCTGTCATTTCAAAGGTCATTCAGCATTTTCATTCAATGGTCTCCGTAACCGAGAACGAGGTACGCGAATACTTCGACGAAATTGCCGCCCAGCAGAAGGCAGACTTTGATGCAAACCCCGGCAACTTTTATACCACGCATTCCTATTATATGAATTACGGCGAGGAAAACGGGTATCTTCGCCCGCTGTACACACCCGAAGGCTATATCAGCGTAAAGCACATCTATATCGCCTTCAAGGAGGACGGCGAAACCTTAGCCGAGGGTGAGCGCTCCCGAACCGACGCCGAAGCTCTTGTAAATGAAATTCAGCGTGAGCTCGACGCCGGTGCAGACTTTAATGCGCTTATCGAGAAATACGGCGAGGATCCCGGTATGCAGGCTGAACCTTACAAGACCATCGGGTATTACGTTCACGAAGCCATAATCGACAACTTCTACGAGGGTTGGGCCGAGCAGGCTCTGTCACTGCAGAACATCGGCGATGTTACCGAGCCCTTTTACACCGAATACAACGGAAGCAAGGCGATACACATAATACAGCTCACAGGTCGCCTTGAAAGCGGCACGATCGAATATACCGATGAATTGAGCACGATACTCAGCAGCGGTCTTTTGGGTCAAAAGCAGCGTGACAACCTTGAGGCAAGAGTCAATGAGCTTCGGGACATATATCCGCTGGAGATATACGAAGACGTGTATATGTCCGTCGGTTCCGAAAAGTAAAACAAAATGTAATCAATAAGTGAAAACCCTCATTTATTGATTGACATAAGAGAAACATTTATATAAAATGTTCTGAGTGTGATTATATAATGTAATTCACAAAAGAAAGTTTGAAGGAGATTATATTATGACGACCAAAAAGACAGTATCCTTGCGTATTGCTGCATTCATCCTTACTGCAGTACTTTTCGTCGGGATGCTTTCCGGTTGCTCCGCTGTTATAGAGGACCCCGTTGTTGCCAAGGTCGGCAGCGTCAAAGTAAACCTTTCACAGTATTATAGCCTTTACAGCAGCTATGCAGCCTATGCACCCTATATGGGCTACGATACCAGCACCCCCGAAGGACTTATGGACTTCCAGGATTGGGTTTTGGAGCAGACCATCTCCAATGCGGTTTTGATCTATGAGGCTAAGGAGCAGGGCATTGAGCTTACCGAGGAAGATATGCAGGAAGCTCAGAAGGATGCAGACGAGGCATTCGCATCCGCCCTTAAGCAATATGAAACCATGATCCCCTCCTCCATCACCGATGAGATAGAAAAGCAGAACGCGGAGCTTGAGCTTTTCACCGAGGATCTCAAGACCACCGGCTACACCGTCGAGTCCTATAAGGCTCAGCTTCTTGAAAACGCCATTGACAATATGCGTGCCGAAAAGCTTATCGAAAATGTAAAAGCGGGTGCTTCCGTCACCGACGAGGAAGTTGAAAAGCATTACAGCGACAAGCTCGCCGAGCAGAAAAAGAACTACGAAGAAACTCCCGCCAAGTATTATGAGGATTATACCTACTACCTCAACTACGGCGTAGAGTCCGGCTACCTTAAGCCCAACTACATCCCCGAGGGTTACATCCGCGTCAAGCATATCTATATCCCCTATGCGTCCGAGGATGACAAAACCACCGACACCGAAGGCACTTCCACCAAAAAGACCGAGCAGGAAGCCCGTGACCTCATCGAGACCATTCAGGGCAAGCTTGCCGAAGGTGCCGACTTCGATGCTCTTATCGAGGAGTACGGCGAGGATACCGGCATGGAAACCGAACCCTTCAAGACCGAAGGCTATCTTGTACACGAGTCCATCATCGACAAGTATTTTGAGGGTTGGGCCGAGGCCGCTCTCGCACTCAGCGAGGTTGGAGATTACAGCGAACCCTTTGACACCACCGACAGCAACGGCGGCAAGGGTATCCACATCATCAAGCTGATTGAGAAGGTCGAAAGCACCGAGATCTCCTTTGATGACGCCAAGGAAGACATTCATGCTTTCCTGCTGAAACAGGCTGAGGATAAGCTTTACAGCGAAACGCTCGCCGGTTGGGTCGAGAATGCACCCATCAAGCGTTACACCAGCCGCATCCGTTACGTTGGACTCAGCTGATATGCCCACCAAGGGAATATATAGACTATATTACGAAAACGCCGATTCCTATATCGGCTTTTCGCATAATATCGAAGGTACACTAAAGCGGCTGAAATTCGAATTGAAGCTTAACGCCTGCTCATATAAGCCCCTGCAAAGCTTCTATAACGAGCACGGTGATGAGCTTCGGTTCGAGGTTCTTGAGGAGTTCAGCCCGCAGGAAGGCATTGCCCCGCTTTCGGCAATGACCGACGACGCCGAATATGACGCCCATATCCGAGCACGGCTTTTTAAATGGAAATCCAGACTCGGCGGCAATGTCGGCTTGATACAAACACCGATATAATTCTGCAATAGCCCCAAGCATTCATTGTGCGGGGCTTTAATTGGTAAAAATATGAGCGAGCTTCAAAACACCACAAAGTCTCTGTTGAAAGACATAGTTTTTATAATCGTTTCATGCTTTATAATGGCCTTTGGAATGGTTATATTCACTATCCCAAACAATATTGCCCCCGGAGGTCTGTCCGGACTTGCTACCGCCCTTTCCTACCTCATCGAGGAACTGGCGGGTATTCACATCGGTGTCGGCTATATAACGTTTGCGTTCCAAATCCCGATAATCCTGATAGCCGCAAAGCTGTTCGGTGTAAAGACCATAGCAAAGACTCTTTTTACCGCTGTAATGTACTCAGGAAGCATCGAGCTTGTCGGACTGATACCAAATCTTTATACCCATACCGATAACCAGCTTTTGGCGGCCGTTATGGGTGGTGCTATGATCGGTATCGGAGTCGGCATGCTCTTTATGCGTGACATTGCAACGGGCGGTACTGATATGGTCTCTCTTATCCTCAAAAGCCGTTTCCCACAGCTTCCCGCCGGCACGCTTATGACCTGCGTTGATGCCTGCATAGTCCTGATTGCTGTCATCATCTTCAGGAACATTGAGGTTGCGCTTTACTCGGGAATATCCATCTTCGTGATGGGCAAGGTCATAGACGCTGTCATGCAGGGTGCAGACCACGCAAAGGTGTTTATGATAGTAACAGGCGAGGCGGATACTATGCTTTCAAAGCTTGAAAACGAGCTGTCAAGAGGCGTAACCGAAATACCCGCAAAAGGCGGCTACTCGCGTCAGGAAAAGCGAATGCTGCTTACGGTTGCAAGGCGAAACGACATTGCGAAGATAATGCGTCTTATCAAATCCGTCGATCCCCAAAGCTTTGTGATCACCTACAACGCCGCAGAGGTGCTTGGCAGAGGCTTTAAGAAGATTTAGGTAAACCACCATGACCGAGAGATTATACTACCACAACCCGTATCTCAAGAGCTGTACTGCAACCGTGCTCGAATGCAGAAAAAACGCTGAGCATTATGAAGTTCTGCTCGACAGAACCGTAATATTCCCCGAGGGCGGCGGACAACCCTCCGACACCGGCATGATAAACGGAATAAAAGTACTTCGTGCAAATGACTGCGGCGAGGATATTTGGAACGTCGTTGACTCCCCCATTATCCCGGGCTCCACCGTTACGGTAACGATTGATTTCGATCGGCGTTTTGACCACTCCCAGCAGCACACGGGAGAGCATATCGTTTCCGGCCTCGCACATAAGCTGTTCAACGCAACAAACGTTGGCTTCCACATGGCAGAGGAATACGTCACAATCGACTTTGACATTCCTTTGACCGACGAGCAGCTTCTTCAGCTTGAAACGGAGGCAAATGCCGCTGTTTGCCGCAATATCCCCATCACTGTCAACATCGTGGAGGAAGCCGAGCTTCCATCTGTCCCTCTCAGGAAGCGTGCTTCGGGGCTTACAGGCGATATAAGGATAGTTTCAATCGACGGCGTCGATTCATGCACATGCTGCGGAACGCATACCGAAACCAGCGCAGAGGTCGGCATTGTAAAATTCACCGATCATGCAAAATACAAGCAGGGTGTAAGAATATGGCTCGTGTGCGGAATGAGGGCGCTTGAGGATTACCGCAAAAAACAGCTTATGCTCACGGAAGCATCGAGGCAGTTCAGCACCAAGTGGGAGAACGTTGCCCAAATGATTGCAAAGCAGTCGAATGAGCTTTCCGAGCAAAAGCGGCTGTATAAGCTTCGCACCGCAAAATACCTGGCGTATCGAAGCGGCGAGCTGCTCATAAACGCAACGGAGCTCAAGCATGGGTGCCGCCTCGTATATACCGTTGAAGACGCACTCTCCGGCGAGGAATTAAAGCTGCTGTGCGAATCGTTATGCGCCCAAAAGGGCGTTGTAGCCGTTGTTTTCACCAAAAACGGAGATTCCCTGTTCTATCAGCTGATGCGTTCGGAAAACGTGACCATCAGCATGCGCCGGCTTATAGAGGCAATAAACGTTGCCTTGGTCGGAAAGGGCGGCGGTCGTGATGACCGTGTACAGGGCTCCGCAAAGCTGACCGACAGTACGGAAGGCGCATTGGAGCAGCTTGAAAGCTATTTAATTTCGGTGATAAAGGCCGAGTGATACAGCAATATACTTTTTATTTTGTTGTAAACAGCATCGGTATTTATTATAATATAGTCAATAAATAATCGGAGGAACAAAAATGATACAGTTTGAACTTATCCGTCAGACGGATCCCGAAATTGCACAGGCAATGGAAAAAGAGCTTCAGCGTCAGCGTGACCACCTCGAGCTGATTGCATCCGAAAACTTCGTGTCCGAAGCGGTTATGGCGGCAATGGGCAGCCATCTCACCAACAAGTACGCCGAAGGCTATCCCGGAAAGCGCTACTACGGCGGCTGCGAGGTCGTTGACGTCGTTGAGAATATCGCACGCGATCGCTTAAAACAGATTTTCGGCGCAGAGCATGCCAACGTACAGCCTCACTCCGGCGCACAGGCAAACCTGTCCGTCTATTTCTCGCTCCTTGAGTACGGTGACACCATAATGGGTATGGACCTTGCACACGGCGGACACCTCACGCACGGCAGCCCCGTAAACATGAGCGGCAAGTACTTCAACATCGTTCCCTACGGTGTAAGCAGGGAGACCGAGCGCATCGACTACGATGAAATGAGAAGAATCGCTCTCGAGTGCAAGCCCAAAATGATCGTTGCCGGCGCAAGCGCATATCCCCGTGCAATCGACTTTGCAAAGATCCGTGAGATCGCCGATGAGGTCGGTGCTCTGATGATGGTAGATATGGCTCATATCGCCGGACTCGTTGCGGCAGGTCTGCACGCAAACCCCGTCCCCTATGCCGATGTTGTTACCTCCACCACTCACAAGACCCTCCGCGGTCCGAGGGGCGGCCTTATCCTCTGCAAGGAGCAGTATGCCAAGGCAATCGACAAGGGCATCTTCCCCGGCACCCAGGGCGGTCCTCTCATGCACACCATTGCAGCAAAGGCCGTTTGCTTCGGCGAGGCTCTCACTCCCGAGTTCAAGGCATACCAGCAGCAGGTCGTTAAAAATGCGGCGACCCTCGCTCAGGCACTTGCCGCAAACGGAATGCGCATTGTATCCGGCGGTACCGACAATCACCTCATGCTCGTTGACCTCACCGCAAGCGGCAGGACAGGCAAAGAGGTAGAAAAGCTGCTCGACCTTGCAAACATCACCGTAAACAAGAACACCATACCGTTCGAGACCAGGAGCCCCTTCATCACAAGCGGTATCCGCATCGGTACCCCCGCCGTAACCACCCGCGGACTTACCGAAAACGATATGCTCCTTGTTGCATCCTTCATCGCACGCATCGTTGAGGGCGGCGAGGAAGCTGTTCCCGAGGTCAAGAAGAGCGTTGCCGCACTTTGCGCACAGTATCCCCTCTATTGATTTACAGCTAAACAATCCGCTTCAATGCGGATAAGCTACAGAATGGTTACGGGCACGGCAGTTTGATCTGTTGTGTCCGTTTCTTGCGGCATCCGCAGTTTTTTGATAAAATATACACAGACTGACCAATGGAGGCGTACCCATGAGATGCGTATGGGAACATAACGGAAACGACACCCTGCTGTATTCTGCTGATTATATCGGCGCATATACAAGAGGCGACAGTCTTGAATCAGCAATGTCAAAAATGAGGATTGAAATTGAAGCATATTCACGGTGGAAGGGTCAGGAATGCGCTCAGGAAGCGGATATTCAAATCGTTCAGGAGAAGGACAGCGATTTACGAATATCGGATGCCGATTCCGACGTTTTGTTTGACTCCGAGAGAGAACCGCTCACAAGAGAAGAATACGAAGATCTGAAAGCCCTTGTTTTAAAATCGGCAGACGATTTTTATGCTTTATATGTATCCGTTCCAAACAAGGATGAAAGCTGCCTGCCCCAAAGAAGTACGTTTTACGGGAACGTTCCAAGAACAGCACAGGAAATGTATGAGCATACAAAAAATGTAAACTCATATTACTTTGCGGAAATCGGCATTGATGTTGATAACGAGGGAACGATATACGATTGCAGAAAAAGAGGGTTTGATCTTCTGGAACAAACGAACGGGTTTTTGAACAATACTGTCAACAATGGCAGCTATAATGAGCTTTGGTCGCTGCGTAAAGTAATGCGCCGTTTTTTATGGCACGATCGAATCCATGCAAAGGCTATGTATCGGATGGCGATCAAAACGTTCGGCAGATTCGGGATAGTGAATACCTTTAAGTTTATCACGGACTAAGCTAAACCCGTTGTTTCAGTCTCACCCCACGGTTCATAATGTGGTGCGCAATTTTGAATCACGCACTTCCCCTCTCCCGAAATCAATATATAATAAAAAGCAGATGCACAAGACATCTGCTTAATATTGCTTTTTATGCTGTCAGTTGGCTGCGGTTTCCTCTGCGTAAACGCTAACCTGCTTGCGGGTACGCTTCGTCTCAAAACGCACAACGCCGTCAACCTTTGCAAACAGAGTGTCATCCTTTCCGATACCTACGTTGGTTCCGGGATGGAAATGAGTGCCGCGCTGCCTTACGAGGATGTTTCCTGCCAGAACGAACTGACCGTCTGCACGCTTCGGACCAAGACGCTTGGATTCGCTGTCACGACCGTTACGAGAGCTACCAACACCCTTTTTATGAGCAAAAAGCTGAAGATTGATATTCATCATCACGTTATACCTCCCTTTCGATTATATTAAGGTATTCGCCATAGTCATTTGCTATGGAGCTAAGTCCTAAATTCAGAGTTTCAAAGAGTATTTCCGCCCTTGATATATCGTCGTCAGAAGCGTATCTGTCCAACATTATATACAGCTCACCGTCGCTCACGGAGAATGCGGCGTCCAATTTCAAATGCTCCACAATCCCCATAACCGTCGTTTGAGTCAAGGCTGAAACCGCGCTGCAAAGTATGTCTTTGCCGGGTTCATCAAATCCGGTATGGCCGGACACCTCGAACCCCACTATTCTGCCTTCCGAACGAAAAAACTCAACCGTTGTCATAGTTCGTATTAGCCGATTGCGGTAACCTTAACCTTCGTATAGGGCTGACGATGACCGTTCTTCTTGCGAATGTTCTTCTTGGGCTTATATTTGAACACGATAACCTTTTTGCCTTTGCCGTGCTCAAGTACCTCTGCCTTTACGGATGCTCCGTCAACAACGGGAGCGCCCACCTTAACATTTTCGCCATCAACAAGCATAAGAACTTCAAAAGAAACTTCTTCTCCAACGTTTGCATCCAGCTTCTCGATTACAAGCTCGTCGCCTTCGCTTACGTTGTACTGCTTACCACCGGTGCGGATAATTGCGTACATCAGCATAACCTCCTTTACCAGACTCGCCCATGTTCGGCGTGAGTATTCTCACTTAAAAACCGTCACGGTGCGGCTCACCCAAAGATAATATCATCCTTTAATGCTCTTGTCAATCAAAAATATAAGGAAAATCAATATATTTCAGGATAAAACCGCCGATTTGCGCTAATTCTGAGTCACTTATAACTTTACCCCTTTTCGCCGCCAAAAGCAAGGTGGGTTTAATAATTTCCTTATCTTCTCCCCCCGCATATCGCCCTGCAAACAAGAGATACTATCCAATGAAAGCAACATTGAAAGGAGAGCAATATGACAAACAGATTAGCAAGCGAAAAATCTCCGTATTTGCTTCAGCATAAGGACAATCCGGTAAATTGGTACCCGTGGAGCGAGGAAGCTTTCGAGGCTGCAAGGCGTGAGGACAAGCCCATTTTCCTCAGCATCGGCTACTCCACCTGTCACTGGTGCCATGTCATGGCACACGAATCCTTCGAGGACAGTGAAGTCGCAAAAGTTCTGGAGGATTTTATCTGCATTAAAGTTGATCGGGAGGAGCGTCCCGATATTGATGCAATATATATGGATGTGTGTTTGGCGCTCACAGGCTCGGGCGGCTGGCCGCTTACGGTCATTATGACGCCGGAGCAGAAGCCCTTTTTTGCGGGAACGTATTTTCCTAAGAAAGCCAAATTCGGACAAACGGGGCTTACAGATATATTGAAGCAGACAAAACTGCTTTGGGACAGCGACCGTGAAAGCCTTATAAACGCCGGGGAGCAAATCACCCAAATGCTCTCAGGTACCAAGGAAAACGACCCTGCCGACCCCAGTAAAGCGATGCTTAACGAAGCTTATAAGCTGTTTTCACGAAGCTTCGATCATAACTTCGGCGGCTTCGGAGGCCCTCCCAAGTTTCCTTCGCCCCACAATCTTTTGTTTTTGCTGAGGTATTACCAATACGAAAAGCAGTCGAATGCCCTCTTGATGGTCGAGAAAACCCTCGATGCAATGGCACGGGGCGGAATTTTTGACCACATAGGCGGCGGCTTCTCCCGATATTCCACCGACCGAAGGTGGCTTGTTCCACACTTTGAAAAGATGCTCTACGACAACGCCCTTCTTATTCTCGCATATACCGAAGCTTACCAAATCACAAATAACAGGCGATATTCGGACGTTATACGCCGCACGGCTGACTATATCCTGCGCGAGCTTACTTCACCCGAAGGGGGCTTTTACTGCGGGCAGGATGCCGACAGCGACGGTGTCGAAGGCAAATACTACACCTTCACCCCTGATGAAATCACCAAGGTGCTCGGCAAAGAAAAGGGTGAAAAATTCTGCCTTATGTACGGGATAACAGACAATGGAAATTTCGAAGGAAAGAGCATTCCGAATTTGATAGGCAAAAGCGACGATGCAATGCGGGCGGATGCTCCCGAGCTTAAAGCGTTATATGAATACAGAAGGCAAAGGGTTTCGCTCCACAAGGACGACAAAATCCTGCTTTCATGGAACGGTTGGACAATAGCGTCACTTGTCCGGGCAGGATTTGCGCTGAACGATACTCGCTATTTATCCGCTGCTGTTACAGCTCAGCGATTTATAGAAAAGAAAATGACCGATGAAAATAACCGCCTGTTCCACCGATATAGGGACGGCGAGTCGGCATATCCCGGGCAAGTCGATGATTATTCGGTTTATACTCTTGCGCTTTTGGAGCTGTATCATGCAACAATGGACGCCCGCTATTTAAAACAGGCAATACTCCGTGCAAAGCAGATGACCGATTTGTTTGAGGATAAAACCAACGGCGGGTACTTTATCGCAGCACATGACGCAGAAAGGCTTATAGCCCGCCCCAAGGAGCTATACGACGGAGCGATCCCCTCCGGAAACTCGGTTGCCGCTGTTGTGCTTGAACGCATCGCAGCGCTGACGGGCGATATTCGTTGGCAGGAACGTGCGGACAGACAGCTTCGTTTCATCGGCGGTCAGGCTCACAATTACCCCATCGGATGCTCATTCGGCTTGCTTGCAATCGCGGACTCTATGTATCCGAGCCAAGAGCTGATATGTACAGGTGAAAAGCTGCCCTCGGAGCTTACGGAATATTTGAGAAGTAATCCGTTATATAACCTTAGCGTGATCTTCAAATCCCATGAAAATGAATCCCTTTTGAACGAAATTGCCCCGTTCACCCGAGACTACCCGATATCCGAAGATACGGTGCATTATTATCTTTGTGAAAACAAAAGCTGTCTGGCGCCGGCTGACGATTTGAAAAGCCTGCCAATACATGCTTGATGTTGCAAACGGGCAAAAATCCGCAAGCTAAATCGCAGTTTCTTCATGCCTGTTCTTGGAAATAAATAATGATCCGAACCCGTTTCAACTCGGAATAGGTTCGGATCATATTTGTTTGGTACCCCCTCAGGGACTCGAACCCTGGACACCCTGATTAAGAGTCAGGTGC
>SAMEA3663207__coassemble_54_pt1 | contig 55612 bp, 46 predicted proteins | sample SAMEA3663207__metabat2_low_PE_015 | metagenome-assembled genome bin SAMEA3663207 (sample SAMEA3663207) | pig gut metagenome | biome: pig gut; feature: pig-associated habitat; material: faeces | place: China | collected 2013 | reverse complement strand
GTGCCGATGTTTACGTGCGGTTTGGTTCTTTCAAATTTTGCTTTTGCCATTGTTTATTCCTCCGTTATTATTGTTAAAAATTATTTATTCCGAGCATCTTTGATGCTATAGCCGGTGAAACCTGCTCATAGTGGTCAAACTGCATTGTGTAGGTACCCCTGCCCTGTGTTCTCGAGCGCAGGTCGGTCGCATATCCGAACATATCCGACAGCGGGCACAATGCCTGTATAGCCTGAACGCCGCCGCTTCTTTGCTCGTTGCCCTCCACCCGTGCACGCCTTGCGTTGAGGTTTCCGATAACGTCGCCGATGTATTCGCCGGGGAGCGTTATTTCCACCTTCATAAAGGGCTCAAGCAGCATCGAGTTATCCGTAAGCGCATCTCTAAGGGCAAAGCTGCCGGCGATCTTGAACGCCAGTTCGCTCGAGTCAACCTCGTGGGTGCTGCCGTCAACAAGGGTCGCCTTGAAGTCCACAACCTCGTATCCGGCAAGCTGACCGCTTCGTGCCGCCTCACGGATGCCAAGGTCGATCGCCTCAACAAACGCTTTGGGTATGATCCCGCCGACCGTCTTGTCCTCGAAGATGTAGCCTTCGCCCGGCTCCGTGGGGGCAAATTCCACCACGCAGTGACCGTACATTCCGTGACCGCCGGTCTGACGAATGCACTTGCCGACACCCTTTTTCGGTCTGACAATGCTTTCCCGGTATGCAACCATGGGCTTACCCACCTTGCACTCGACCTTGAACTCACGGATGAGTCTGTCAACTATTATTTCCAGATGGAGCTCACCCATACCAGCTATAAGCGTTTGCCCCGTCTCCGGGTCGGTATTCGTCTTGAACGTGGGGTCTTCCTCCATCAGCTTTGCAAGCGCCGCCGATAGTTTTTCCTGCCCTGCCTTGGTTTTTGGCTCGATCGCCACCTTGATCACAGGCTCTGGGAACTCCATCGACTCCAACAGCAGCGGACGCTCCTGCAAGCACAGCGTGTCGCCGGTGCCGGTATCCTTAAGCCCCACGAGCGCCACTATATCGCCCGCATAGGCTTTGTCCGTCTCGGTCCTGCTTGCCGCATGGACAAGGACTATTTTGCCGAGCCTTTCACGCTTGTTCTTCGTTGCGTTGTATATGTATGCGTTGGAGCTGAGCGTTCCGCTGTATATGCGTGTGAAGGCCAGCTTTCCGACGAACGGATCAACGACGATCTTGAATGCGAGCGCCGCAAAGTCGGCATCGTCATTCGCTTCAAGCCTTATTTCCCCTTTTCCGTCGATACCCGTGGCGATCGCCGGAGGTATGTCAAGGGGGCTCGGCAGGTAGTCAACTATTACATTCATAAGGGGCTGTACGCCCTTATTGCGATAAGATGTTCCGCAGCACACAGGCACTACGCTGCCGGAGATCGTGGCGCTTCTTAAAGCCTTTGACAGCTCCTCGGCGGTTATTTCCTCGCCGCCGAGATACTTTTCCAAAAGCTCGTCGTCCTGCTCCGCAACCGCCTCGACTATCGCCATGCGGTATTCCTCGGCGTCATTCTGCATTGCTGCGGGAATTTCTTCCTCTCTTATGTCGGTGCCTTCATCGTCATAGTAAACCTCGGCCTTCATTTTGACCAGATCCACTATCCCCCTGAAGGTATCCTCCACGCCTATCGGAAGCTGGATAGGTACGGCATTTGCACCGAGCCTGTCCTTCATCATCGAAATAACGTTGAAGAAGTCGGCGCCGACAATGTCCATCTTATTGACGTATGCGATCCTCGGGACGTTGTACTTGTCCGCCTGGCGCCATACGGTTTCGGACTGGGGCTCAACGCCGCCCTTTGCACAGAATACCGCAACCGCACCATCGAGAACTCGCAGCGAACGCTCGACCTCCACGGTAAAGTCAACATGACCGGGCGTGTCGATTATGTTTATCCTGTGCCCGCGCCAATAGGTCGTCGTTGCCGCCGACGCTATCGTTATGCCACGCTCCTGCTCCTGCACCATGAAGTCCATCGTTGCGGCGCCTTCATGCACCTCTCCGACTCTGCGGATCTTTCCCGTGTAGAAAAGTATGCGCTCCGTCGTGGTGGTCTTTCCGGCATCAATATGCGCCATTATTCCGATGTTTCTCGTGTTTTCAAGCATTGTTTCCCGTGCCATTGCCATGCCTCCTTTCCCCGTAAAACATTGTTCTTATTATTGGCTTAGGGCACCCGACCCTCACCGTCAGCAAACGGCGAAAACCAAGTGCCTTATTATAATCAGTGCTGTTTTTGTTTATCACCAGCGGAAGTGTGCAAACGCCTTGTTTGCCTCTGCCATCCTGTGGGTGTCTTCCTTCTTCTTGAAGGCAGAGCCGGTGGAGTTGCAGGCATCCATGATCTCGCCTGCAAGACGCTGCATCATCGTGCGCTCGGAACGGCTGCGGGCTGCGTTTACGAGCCAGCGGAGACCGAGGGTCTGACGACGCTCTGCACGGATCTCGATCGGTACCTGGTAGGTCGCACCGCCGACACGGCGAGCCTTAACCTCGAGTACGGGCATGATGTTGTTCATGCAGTCCTGGAAAACCTCAAGAGGATCACGGCCGGTCTTTTCACGGATGATGTCGAATGCGCCGTAGCAAGCCTTCTGTGCGGTTCCGCGCTTGCCGTCAAGCATTACCTGGTTGATGAGCTTTGTTACGAGCTTGCCGCCGTACATAGGATCATCGAGAACTTCACGCTTAGGTATAAATCCACGTCTGGGCATAGTTTTCCTCCTTACTTCTTGGGACGCTTTGCGCCGTAGAGCGAGCGGGCCTGCATACGCTTGGCAACGCCTGCGGTGTCGAGTGCGCCGCGAATGATGTGGTAACGTACACCGGGGAGGTCCTTAACCCTGCCGCCCCTGATGAGAACAACGGAGTGCTCCTGGAGGTTGTGGCCTACGCCCGGGATATATGCGGTACCTTCAAGACCGTCGCTGAGACGGATCCTTGCGATTTTACGAAGTGCAGAGTTCGGCTTTTTGGGCGTCGTGGTACGTACTGCGGTACATACTCCGCGGCGCTGCGGGCACTGCTTCAAAATAGGCGAGTTGGATTTATACTCAACCTGCTGCCTGCCTTTACGGACTAACTGATTAATAGTCGGCATTATATTGCTCCTTATTTTTTTATTTAGTGATCTATATCAAGAATATCTTCTGCAACCCCTTGAAGAAGATTATTTCCGCCGATATATCAAGGCTATCGCCGGTTTTGCGGACATCCGCTTTCCCGAATCGCTTTACACACCTTTTTGAAGCTTTTCAAGGAAAAAGGCATACGCATACCTATACAGATAACCATACCTAAAGTAGTGTAGCATCAAGGGTAAATGTTGTCAATCGCTTTTTAAAATATATGAGATTTCGGGGCGGATCCGGCGGCAGACGTCTTGCATACAGCTTTGAACCCTCGGTTTTGGCGAAACCGTTCGCTTTGGCTCGCCCGCAAGGGTGGATTTGGTTGAAAAACCGGCGGGCTGCGAAAAGATATTTTTGCTGGTTTGCGTATGAATTCGAACCTTTACAAAATGATATATCGCTACGCAATATGATATACGGCTGGCACCGTATGATATATTTCCACTTCGTGAAAATATGGTATAATATCCGTTCCTTCATATGACGCAGGCATATATCACCCACCGAAGGTGGATATCATATCGAAGATATATCACCCGTTCTGCAAGGAACGGATATCATTGAAAAACGACAAGTTTCCGTCGAAACTTGTCGTTTTTCTTGGCGCGCCCGGGGAGATTCGAACTCTCGACCTACCGGTTCGTAGCCGGGCACTCTATCCGCTGAGCTACGGGCGCAGGCATAATCTCTGCGAGATAATGCCCATAATTCCTTCGGAATTACGCTTTCCGGTTGCTTTGAAGCGTTACCTACTATCTCCTTACAGAATCAGACGGTCTGCCTTAAAGCACTGACAGCATATTTCCCACCGAAACCATGTCGCATTATTTCTCTCGAAACAAGACCTATTGATTTTAGTTTATGTTTTGCGTTTTGTCAATAGCAAATGGCAAAACTTTTTAAACATTCTGCTTTTTTATTTCATGATGCGTCCGTTTGCGCCTTCGGGCTTATTCACCCTGCCCGTACAAATACTGTCTGAGCAGCTCCCTGTTGGCCTCAAGATCGGGCACATATACAGCCATGCCGCGTATCCTTGCGGGTCTGTACGTATCGGGCGCAGGTATCGAATACGAAGCTATGTCACTCAAATCCATTCCGAGTGCCTTTACCGCATAGCTCATTATCTGCACGTTTGACATATCCGTATAGACCAGTCCCAGCACCTTGTCCACCGTTTCGTTTATCTCGGAAAGGGACATGGTTTTCATTTCGTTGACTATCGCCACGATAACGTTGCGCTGGCGCTCCGTCCTTCCCCTGTCGCCGCCGCCGACGTGTCTTATTCTGGAATAGCCGAGTGCGGCCTCGCCGTCAAGCCTGTTGGCTCCCTTGCGGCAGGGTATCTCAAACACATCGGTCATATAGTTCGCCTCCGCAGCCGTAAGGTCGATCGTCACCCCTCCAATGGCATCTATAACCTCCGTAAACGACCTGAAGTCCACCATCGCAACGCCATCGACGGTTATTCCGAAATTCTTATACAGCGTATCGCAAAGCAGCTCCGCACCTCCGAAGCGGAATGCAGTGTTCAGGCGGTTATCAGTATGCCCGGGGATCTGGACGTAAGTATCCCTCATAAATGACACGAGAGTTATTTTGCCCGTGCCGCTGTTCATGCTGGCAAGTATCATTGCATCGGAGCGTGCTCTGCCCCCCTCACCGGGGCGCCTGTCCTGCCCAATGAGCAAAATATTTTTCACCCTGCCGGACAAAAGCTCATCCGCCCCGCTCGGGTCGGGCGCCCAAATTATATCCTCGGGAGCGTATTCGACCGCATCCTCCCCGAGTTCCACCTCGGAGTCCTCCGCCTCGTACAGCTCCTCCTCGGGTATTTCTTCGGGAAGCTCGCCCGTCATGTCATCCAGCTCGCCCAGCTTATTGAGCTTTGAGTTCACAAGTATGAAAGCGGTCAAAAGGAGCGCAAATACTATCGCTCCAAGTATTATCGCAATTGTCCGCAGTGCGGATCTCTTTTTTCCTTTTTTTGCCATAGTCAGCTCTCTTTTTTTCTTTATATTATACCGCAGCGGTGCGGTTTTGTCCATATCTGCCGAAATGCAAAAGCGGAGCGCAGAGGCTCCGATAAAACAGCATAACAAAAATCGGGAAAGCGGTTCAGCTGTACCGTATTGAGAAAGTTACTCTACGGATGTAGAATGTAATCAACACTACAAATGTAGAGGAGTGACAAGATGAAAGACATTATTCGCCGCCTGCCCGACGATGGGATTGATCCTCTATGATAATTTTATCGAAGTGTATCACCTTCATCACGGTGGTAATACGGAATACTTCTATCTGCGCTCTAAGCCGGATTGGGATGTTATCATCGGCTATTTGGACTTGAGCGCAGAAAGACCAAAAGAGACAGTATTGCAGGATCCGCAGATGCGAGTGCATTTTGATATCGGAGAAACGGATGACCCGATCGTCGCTGTTCGGCGTCACTTTCGGGCGTGGAATGCGGAAACCGGCGAGACGCTGCGTTCTTCGAGCGACAGCGGTTCGGCAGGCGGTCTGCACGGTTTAAGTCCCACGCAGGCACAGCTTTTATTCGATATGCCGGTATCCGAACTCACAGTATGGATGAGCGGCCGGGATTCCGATTCCCGTACGGCGGTAGAATTAAATGTTCGGGATGGATGCTTTTTCTCCCCCTGAAACACCACTCGGCGCACTATGAAGTCGATGTGATTTACCAACCGTACAACGGCATTCAATATGAAGCTTCCTACGTGTTCGTTGTGGAATACCCGGATTAAACCAACCGTATAGCGTTGTAATGACACGAAGCCCGCAGGCATTGAACCTGTGGGCTTCATATTTTCTCATGCTGTCTTATCGGAAGCTGTCCCGAAGGGCTCCGCCTTCATTCGTTCGGCACTTATCAGATGCCCATTTCTTCCTTTACTTCCTTAAAGCACTTGATCGCAAAATCGAGATCTTCCTTGGTGTGACCCGCAGAAACCTGAGTGCGGATCCTTGCACGTCCCTTGGGAACGACGGGATAGAAGAAGCCGACGACATATACGCCCTTTTCGAGCATACGCTGTGCAAACTCCTGTGCGACCCTTGCATCGTAAAGCATTACGGGAACGATGGGATGGGTGCTTTCGGGAACGTCAAAGCCGAGCTTGCCGAGCTCACTGCGGAAATACTTCGTATTCTCATGTACCTTGTCACGCAGAGCCGTGGATTCCATGAGCATATCGAATACCTTTATGGAAGCGGCGCAGATAGCCGGTGCAAGCGTGTTGGAGAAAAGGTACGGACGGGAACGCTGACGCAGAAGGTCGATTATTTCCTGCCTTGCCGAGGTGTAGCCGCCGCTGGCTCCGCCGAGAGCCTTGCCGAGGGTGCCGGTGATGATGTCAACACGACCCATAACGCCGCAATACTCATGCGTGCCCCTACCGTGGTCGCCCATAAAACCGACCGCATGGCTGTCATCGACCATCACGAGCGCACCGTATTCGTCCGCCAGATCGCATATTGCGTTGAGATTTGCGATAAAGCCGTCCATGGAGAAAACGCCGTCGGTTGCGATGAGCTTTATCCTGCAGCCCTTCGCCGCCTCAAGCTGTGCACGGAGGTCGTCCATATTGTTGTTCTTGTAGCGGAAGCGCTGTGCCTTGCACAGACGAACGCCGTCGATTATGCTTGCGTGGTTGAGCTCGTCGGAGATGACCGCATCCTCAGCCGTAAGCAATGTCTCGAACAAACCGCCGTTTGCATCGAAGCAGGAGGTGTACAGTATGGTGTCGTCCATGCCGAGGAAGCTGCTTATTTTTGCTTCAAGCTGCTTATGTATTTCCTGCGTTCCGCAAATGAATCTGACGGAGGAAAGACCGTAGCCCCACTCGTCATAGCTTGCCTTTGCCGCCTCGATCACGTCCTTGTTGTTGGATAGTCCGAGGTAGTTGTTGGCGCACATATTCAGCACGCCCTTTGCCTTCGTGGTGTCGATGCGGGCCCTTTGCTCGGTGGTGATGATACGCTCATCCTTATATGTGCCGGCCTCCCTTATGGAGTCAAGCTCTGCCCTAATGAAATTCAACGCTTCCTTCATTGTTCGTTCTCCTTTGCCTTTATTTTAAGTGGTTATTTTTCAAAAAGCGTCTGTTATTCCGTCCAGTCGAGTACGACCTTGCCCGACTTGCCGGAAATCATCGCTTCAAAGCCCTTTTCATAGTCCCTGTAATTGAATCTGTGGGTGATTATGGGCGTCATATCGAGTCCGCTTTTTACCATTGCGGCCATCTTGTACCAGGTTTCGTACATCTTGCGTCCGTAAATTCCCTGGAGGGTAAGTCCCTTGAATATGATGTTGTTCCAATCGACCACCGTGCCGGGTCCTGCAATGCCGAGAAGCGCTATCTTGCCGCCGTTTCTCATCGTTTCAAGCATCTGGTTGAGCGCAATGGCGTTTCCGCTCATTTCCAGACCCACGTCGAAGCCCTCTTTTATGCCGCAGGCGGTCATCGCTTCCTCAAGGCTGCTGACGGCGGTGTTGACCGCCATTGTAGCGCCCATTTTCCTCGCCATATCGAGACGATACTCGTTTACATCGGTGACGATCACGTTCTTTGCACCGCAATGCTTCGCTATGCCGACCGCCATCATACCGATGGGACCTGCGCCGGTAATAAGCACGTCCTCACCCACCAGATCGAACATGAGCGCAGTGTGGGTCGCATTGCCGAGCGCATCGAAGAAGGAAACGACCTCCTCGGACAGCTCCTCGTCGATCGGGATCACGTTGCTTGCGGGGATGCAGAGATACTGTGCAAAGGCACCGTCACGGTTGACGCCGACGCCCTTGGTATATTTGCACCACTGACCGTTGCCCGCACGACAGTTTCTGCAATGTCCGCAGACGATGTGACCTTCGCCGCTGACCTTTTGCCCAACGGTATAGCCCGTCACGCCCTCGCCGAGCGCCGCTATCTCGCCGACGTACTCGTGACCGATGGTCATGGGCGGAACTATATTTTTCCTGCTCCAGTCGTCCCACTTATAGATATGCACGTCCGTTCCGCAAATGGCGGTTTTTCTGATCTTTATCAAAACCTCCCCCATACCGGGTACGGGTACCGGCTTTTGCACCAGCTCAAGTCCTGCACCCTCGTGCGGCTTTATTATGGCATCCATCATTTTAGGTATCATCTCTGTGCTGTCCTCCTTGAAAAAGACATAAATACTTGTTTATTATAACTCTAATTTTCAAATATTCCAATATGTACTCAAAATCAAATTATATATTCTTTAACGTTTTGCCGCATTTACGGGCACAGGAGCCGCATATTTTGTGCGGTACGGCATATTTTTTACAGATAGCTGTAAGGGGGTGCTTATTTGAACAAGATCAAGGTCGGAATATTGGGTGCAACGGGCATGGTGGGGCAGCGCTTTACAAAGCTGCTGTCGGAGCATCCGTGGTTTGAAATTTCCGTGCTCGCCGCAAGCCCGAGTTCGTCGGGAAAAACCTATTCGGAGGCAATATCGGGGCGCACGTATTACGGGGATATGCCCGATCGTCTGAAGAATATGCGGCTCAAATGCGTGGACGAAATAGAGAGTATATGCTCGGAGGTCAATTTCGTCTTTTGTGCGGTAAATATGCCCAAGGAGCATATAAGAACGCTCGAATACGCCTATATGATGAACGAATGTCCCGTTATATCCAACAACAGCGCACACAGGCACACTCCCGACGTGCCGATGGTAATTCCCGAGCTTAATCGGGAGCATATCGCCGTAATAGACGCCCAGCGCAGGCGGCTCGGCACTAAATACGGCTTTATTGCGGTAAAATCAAACTGCTCCATACAAAGCTATGTGCCGCTTTTATACCCCCTGCATAAGGCTTACGGGCTGAAAAGCGCCGTAATATCCACCTATCAGGCGGTTTCGGGCGCAGGCAGGAGCCTTTCCGGATTTGAGGAAATAAACGACAACATAATACCCTATATCGCCGGAGAAGACGAAAAGAGCGAGGTCGAGCCGCTGAAGCTGTTCGGACACATTGAGAACGGACGGATAGCGAACGCAGTCGGCATGGACTTTTTCGCACGCTGTGTACGTGTTCCCGTGAGCGATGGGCATACCGCAAGCGTGTTTGCCACGTTCGGCACGGCGCCCGATTTGGACGCCATAGAAAAGCTGTGGGATTCGGTAAAGCCCATCACCGGGCTTCCGTCCTCTCCGGCTAAGTTCATATACCGCATGAACCTGCCCGACCGCCCCCAGCCCCGTCTCGACAGGGACACGGAAAACGGAATGGCAGTATGCGCCGGAGGACTCAGGCTGTGCGGCGAAAACAGCATCAGCTTCACAGGGCTGTCGCACAACACCGTGCGGGGCGCGGCGGGCGGAGCGATACTCCTTGCCGAGCTGCTCACCCTCGAGGGCTATATTCATAACAGATGACAGGAGGAAAGCAAAATGGAAACGGTATTTAAAAAAACTCCCCCGTTTTACGGCTCGGGCACGGCGCTTGTAACGCCGTTTGACGGCTCGGGCAGGATAAACTTCGATATGCTCGAAAGGCTGATAGAGTTCCAGATAGAAAACTCCACGGATGCGCTCATCGTATGCGGCACAACGGGCGAATGCGCCACGCTGAGCGATCAGGAAAAGCGGAGCATATTCAGATTTGCGGTAAAAATCGTCAACGGGAGGATACCGGTCATCTGCGGAACGGGAAGCAACAGCACGAAGCACTCGGCGGAGCTTTCCGTAATGGCTGAATACGTGGGGGCAAACGGTCTGCTCGTGGTCACGCCGTATTACAACAAAACCTCGCAGGCGGGGCTTGCAGAGCATTTTACCGCCGTTGCGGACAGCACCTGCCTGCCGCTGATAATGTACAACGTTCCCTCACGCACGGGCATGAGCATATCGCCTGCCGTCTGTGCGAGGCTGAAGGAGCATGAGCGGATAGTTGCGATAAAGGAGGCGTCGTCCGATATATCCCACATCGCAAAGATCGCCGAAGCCTGCGGCGACGGATTATACATATACTCGGGCAACGACGACCAGACCGTCCCCATACTTTCCCTCGGCGGCATAGGCGTAATATCCGTTTTTTCAAACATAATGCCGTTTGAGACGCACGAGCTTTGCAGGCTGTGGGCGGAGGGCAGAACCGCTGAGGCGCTGAAGCTGCAGCTTAAATACCTCGGTCTGATGAATGCGCTGTTTTCGGACGTAAACCCAATGCCTGTCAAGGCCGCCCTCGGGCTTATGGGCTTCGATTCGGGCGCCTGCCGCCCTCCGCTTACTTCGGCGGATCCCAATGCACTTGAAAAGCTCTCGGCACTGATGAAAAAATACGGACTTATATAATAAAACCGCCCGGGCAGGGTCTTTTCCGCCTTGCCCGGACGACGTATAAAACGCATTTACAGGCGTCTTCCCTCTCCGAAGAAGGCGCTGTTTAACGCACGCTCCGCACTAATCGACATTTCCCGGGGAATTATTACAGATATTCTTATCTCGCCGGTAGTGATGTATTTGGGGTCGATACCGAGCTTATTCATTTCCGAAAGCATATACGACGCCACGAGGCAGCTGTCAGCAAGCCCCGAGCCAACCGCCGACAGCTTCGCAAGCCCCGTTTCCGCACTCAGCTTGGTATAGCCTATCTCGCCCCTATGCGCTTCAAGCAGCGCTCTTACCTGCGGCAGAATGGTTTCGGACACCGAAAAGCTTACCGTGCCCTTGCCTCCGTCGTACAGCTGCGAACGGATTATCACGTCCACGGAGATACCGTTCTCCGCCAGCAGCCGAAACAGCCTGCAGGTGTTTTCACCCCGTTCTATGCCCTCGACGGTAAGCATGGCTATATTGCCGTCGCATACAATGCCCGACACCGTTTTTTCGGGCGCAAAGTCGTGTATAAAGGTACCCCTTTCGCCGTCAAAGCTCGAGCATACCTCAAAGCCCACACGGCTTTTTTTCGCCATGCTCACCGAGCGGTTGTGCATCACCTTTGCCCCGAGAGTGCTCATCTCCAGCATCTCGTCATAGGTCATTTCATCGTGCTTCACCGCATCCGGCGCAACCTTCGGATTTGCCGAATACACGCCCTTTACGTCGGTATAGATGCAGCATTCGTCCGCACCCAGCGCCGCCGCAAGTGCGATCGCCGTCGTGTCCGAGCCGCCTCTGCCGAGCGTGGTTATGTCGTCGTCCGAGCTTATTCCCTGAAAGCCGGCGACGATGACTATGCGCCCCTTCCCAAGCTCCTTTTTGATGCGCTCCGTCTGTACGCTTTTTATGCTCGCATTGCCGTGGCGTCCGTCCGTATGTATGCCGGCCTGCCAGCCGAGCAGCGATATTGAATCATAGCCCATATCGCACAGCTTCATCGCCAAAAGCGACATGGATATTTGCTCTCCGCTGCTCAGCAGCACGTCGTTCTCCCTCGGCGACGGAGCCTTCGCCACCTCCTCCGCCCTTTTCACAAGCTCATCCGTCGTTTTGCCCTGTGCGGACACGACACATACAATATCGCTGCCCTCCCGAGCCTTTTTGACTATAATGCCCGCCGCATTTTCCACCTTCTCCGCCGTGGCAAGCGACGAGCCGCCGAATTTCATTACTGTCAGCATAAACTCACTCCTTATAGATCGGGATATTCACATTTTCAAAGTCCGGCGAAGATGCCCCTCGCCGGGATATTTTTAATATATTCAAAATGGGTCTATGCTGATATTATGAATATTTATATAAGCTGCGGCTGAAGCCTCTCTCCGGCAAGCGCCGCCTCCGCCGCCGGTATCAGCCTCGTCATGTCCGCTATCAGCGATGTGGGCTTCCCGACGCAGTCATCCTGTCCGAAGGGCAGAAAATATACGTTTTTCAGGCACATAAGTCCACCGATGTTTTTGGCGTTCATGGCAAGTCCGTCGTTGGTCGCCGGACACAGCAAGAGCGGTCTGCCGTTCCTCAAATGCGACTTGCACGCCATGGTCACGGGCGTGTCGGTTATGCCGTTGTACAGCTTGGCAAGCGTGTTGCCCGTGCATGGCATTACCACCATCAAATCGAGCAGCTTTTTCGGGCCTATCGGCTCGGCATCCTTTATGCTTGCAATAACCCTTTTGCCGCAGATCTCCTCTATCTCCGCTATAAAATCGGCCGCCCTTCCGAATCGGGTGTCGGTGGTATAGACTGCGTTTGACACAACGGGCAGAATGTCGCAGCCCGTTTTTTTAAGCTCCCGAAGCTGTTCCACAGCCTCCTTCATCGTGCAGAACGACCCCGTAAATGCAAAACCTATTCTTTTACCTTCAAGCATTTTCTACCTCCAATTTTGTTTTAACGCTTTCCGCAAGGTATCTTCCGGCGCTTTCGGGCGCATAATGCGTGGGAAGCCCCGGCGCACGCAATACGTTTATCCCCCTTTCGGCGGCATACTCCGCATCGAACCCGTAGGGGCTTGAAGCCAGCTCGAGCAAAAACAGCTCCGGTGCGGCTTTATCCAGCACGGCATTGTCAATGACCCTTGACGGTACGGTATTTATGACCGCATCGAACCCGCCTATCGCCGTTTCAAGCTCCGAATAGCTTCTTATGCGGTATTTGTACGCATAGGCAATATCTACGGGATTTCTCGCAAATATATGCACCCTCGCCCCGAGCTGGTGCAGCATTTGGGCAAGCAGCCTGCCTATCCTGCCGAAGCCTGTCACGGCTATTACCGTTTCCGCCATGACCTTTTTGGTGTTCTTAATTATAAGGGAAAGCGCACCCTCCGCCGTCGCAACGGCATTTTTAACGGCAAACGCTTCGTCGGTCACGGCATTGATATAGCGTATCCCATGCTCCGCCGCACGCTCAGACACGTCCGCACGGCTTTGACCGCCGATAAGCGTCGAGCCGCTTTTAAGCGTTTCTATCAGCTCAAACAGCTTTTCGGGCGGCTTTGCCGGAGACACGACGAGAGTGATCGGCTCATCCGCCGCACCCGAATAGCTTTTCACCTCATAGCCGCACCCCTCCAGCGACTTTGCCGCACGTTTCATCCGTTCATCATTTGTTTCGACATATATGACCACATTTTCGCCCTCCTTCAGCATGGTATCGGTTTAATATATGCCGCTTTTTGCCAAAATGCACACTTACGGCGCTCGGAGCATAGCATACAAAAAAGGCTCAGGGAGGCAATTCATGCTCGAATTTAATCATTTTTTTGCCGGAAGCAACACCTGCAGGGGTTTTTACGGCGTGTTCGACAGCGTTTTTGATTTAAGCAGGCTGAACAGACTTTTTATATTGAAGGGCGGACCCGGAGTGGGCAAAAGCAGCCTTATGAAGCGTGCCGCACAGTATGCGGAAGGGCTTGGACTCACGGTTGACCGCTGTCACTGTTCCAGCGACCCCGAAAGCCTCGATGGAATAATTATACGGAGCATCGGTGTTGCGCTTATGGACGGCACAAGCCCGCATTCGACCGATCCCGTGCTTCCTGCCGCCGCAGACGAGATAATCAACCTCGGCACAGGGCTTGATGAGGAAAAGCTGAAAGTCCGCCGCAAGGCTCTCGAAGCGCTCGGTTTTGAGATCAAAAAGCAGTTTAACGCCTCCAATCTTTTTTCCGCCGCCGCAGAGAGCATAAGGACGGCGGCAGGCGTGAACGCCGAGGCGCACGGCTCGGGTGAGGCGGAAAATTCATTCGACGCAGGCGAAGTATTCTCCCTGTGCAGTAAAAAAAAGAACGCCCCGGGCAACGCTCGGCACGTGTTCTTATCCGCCCTCACACCGGAGGGAATAGTGAGCTTTTTGCCCGACACGGGCGATGCAATACCCTGCGGTGAGCTTAAAGACACCGCATTCAGAGCGATGTCGCAGGGCATAGACTGCGTGCTGTGCCACGACCCGATAAATGCGGATAGGCTTGAATACGTCCTTCTTGACGGCAGGATATTGCTGAAAGCAAAGGATTTTGATGCCGACGCACGGCTTTGCGGAATATACGGCGAGCTGATCGACATTTCGGTTTCACACCTTAAAAACGCAAAAAGGCTGCACTCGGAGCTCGAGGCGCCCTATATCGAGGCGATGGATTTTTCCGTATGCGATGCCGCCTTTGAAAGGATCGCACGCTTTATCGAAAAGCAGGCGGAGCTTATGCCTTCGTTATAAACACGGGTATCGGCGGATCGTTTTTCCAATTATGAAATTTGGTCACTATGACCTGATACCTGCTTCCGTCAAGCTGTTCAAGCCATTGCAAAAGCTCGTCACGCTCGGCATAGCCCGTGTCGCCGCCATGGTATATCGACACGCAGATAATACCGTCGTCCTTTATGAGCGATAAGCCCCCGGTGATGGCCGCAATGCTCGAACGGGAGTTTGTGAATATCTTATGGCTTCCTCCCGGGAGATATCCCAGGTTGAAAACGATGCAGTCAACGCTGCACTCATCGGCATATAGCCTCATGTTTTCGTGGGAGTCCATATATACCTCCGCAAACAGCCCCTCTTTTTCAAGGAGGGCTTTTGTGCTTTCAACCGCCTCACGCTGTATGTCGAAGGCGATGACACGTCCGCTTTCTCCGACCGTGCGGCACAAAAAAGCCGTATCACGACCCCTGCCCGCCGTTGCGTCTATGCAGAACGCACGCTCGTGCTTTTTTATATGCTCCCGTATAACCCCATGTACAAGCGTCAATGAATTCATGCTACGATTATACCACATTCGTCGGGCTTGGCAACAGCTTGTTCCCTTGACAGCCCCATAAATGGCTGATATAGTGATAATACAGTTTGATTCGGAGGTGGAAGCAATGTTCATCGTAAACGGAGAGATCGAAATTTTTGCCGGCAGTTCGTCAAGGGACTTCGCATTAAAAATGTGCAACTATCTCGGCACGGAGCTTGGCGACTCCGAAGCCATCAAGTTTTCCGAGGGCAATATATTCGTCCGCATAAACGAATCCATACGCAGCAAGGACGTCTATATCGTCCAGACGATCGGAAGAAACCCCAACGACGAGTTTACGGAGCTGCTTTTCTGGATAGACGCCTTCAAGCGTGCGAGCGCAAACTCCGTCACCGCAATAATCCCCTACTTTTCATACGCAAAGGGCGATAAAAAGGACGAGCCGAGGGTCTCCATCCGTGCAAGGGTATGCGCCGACTGCATAGAGACCGTTGGCGTTGACCGTGTCATTACGATGGATCTTCATGCGCCGCAGGTGCAGGGCTTTTTCACCAAGCCGCTCGACCACCTGTACGGACAAAAGCTGCTCTGCGAATATGCAAGGCGTTTGGGAATAGTAAACGATGACCTCGTGATCGTTTCCCCTGATGCCGGCTTTGCAAAGCGTGCAAGGAGCTTTGCCAACGAGCTCGGCTGCCCCATCGCCATCGGCGACAAGGTTAGGACCGCCCACGACGAAAACGCAAAGGTTCTCGAGATAATCGGCGACGTAAAGGGCAAAAACTGCATCATCGTCGATGACTTCACAATATCCGGCGGCACGATAACCGAGGTCGCCCACGGCTTGAAGGACAAGGGCGCCAACCGTGTGTTTGCCTTCCTGTCCCACGTGGTGCTTGACGAAAAGGCCGTTAAAAAGATAAACGACAGCCCGATAGAGCTGCTCGTTTCAACCGACACCGTGGACTGCCCTGCGGTGAAAGGCTCCGACAAGATACGCATAATTTCCGCCGCACCCATGTTTGCCGAGGCGGTACGCACCATACACGACAGACGCTCCATCGGTCAGATGTTCGAGCATCTCAAAAAGCGTATGTTCGACATGAGCTTTGAGGGACAGCTCAAAAATTCCGACTGACAGATATAAAAAACGCCCGAAGGCATCCGCTTTCGGGTTTTTTATTTATGAAAGGTTTCCCATCCGCACCGCCGCTTTAATGCGAAAGCATATCCCAACGCAGACAGCTTTTTGTACAAAAGTACCGCCCCGACTTTTACGGGGCGGCTTTGATTCGGGTTCGGTTTTTATGCCTTGGGGCCGGCTTCGATTATAGCCTTGGGCATATTGTCGTACTTTGCAAAGTTCTTGACGAACCTTGCCGCAAGATCCTTCGCCTGCTTGTCGTATGCTTCCTTGTCCTCCCACATTGCACGGGGCGAAAGCACCTCGTCGGGTACGTTGGGGCAGGTCTTGGGAACAAGTACGTTGAATATCGGATCAAGCTCGAACTCGACATTCTCAAGCTCGCCGTTCAGCGCAGCGGTGACCATCGCACGGGTGAAGCGCAGCTTTATGCGGCTTCCGACGCCGTAAGGACCGCCTACCCAGCCGGTGTTAATGAGATACACGTTTGCGTTATGCTCATCTATGCGGCTTCCGAGCATCTCGGCGTAGCGCGAAGGATGCAGGGGAAGGAACGGTGCGCCGAAGCAGGTGGAGAACGTGGTCTGCGGCTCGACTATGCCGCGCTCGGTTCCGGCGAGCTTGGACGTATAGCCCGAAACGAAGTGATACATCGCCATGTTCTTATCAAGCTTGGAGATGGGGGGCAATACTCCGAAGGCGTCCGCCGTGAGGAATATGACCGTCTTGGGGTGAGCCCCTACGCCGGGGATGGCGCAGTTGGGGATATAGGTTACGGGATAGCCCGCACGGGTGTTTTCGGTAAGGCTTCCGTCGGAATAATCGAGAGTCCTCGTTTCCTCGTCCATTATGACGTTTTCAACGAGCGTTCCGAATTTGACCGCATTCCATATCTGCGGCTCGTTTTCCTTGCTGAGGTTTATGCACTTTGCATAGCAGCCGCCTTCGATGTTGAATATGCCCTTGGATGACCAGCCATGCTCGTCATCGCCGATGAGCATACGCTCGGGGTCTGCCGAAAGGGTGGTTTTACCCGTTCCCGAAAGGCCGAAGAACAGAGCGCTGTCGCCGTCCTTGCCGATGTTTGCGGAGCAGTGCATGGAGAACACGCCCTTTTTGGGGAGCAGATAGTTCATGACGGAGAATATGCTCTTTTTGATCTCGCCGGCATACTGGCTTCCTGCGATTATTACACGCTTTTTCTCAAAGTCAACGATTATCGCCGCTTCGGAATTTACACCGTCAACCTCGGGTATGCACTTGAAGCCGGGCGCTGCGATTACGGTGAAGCCCACTTCAAACTTCTCAAGCTCTTCCTGCGTGGGACGGACGAGAAGCTGATGGATGAACAGGTTCTGGCTTGCAAGCTCGTTTATAACCCTTACGGAAAGCGAAAACTCGGGATCTGCGCCTGCAAAGCCGTCGAAGATGAATATATCCCTGCCCTGCAGATAGCTGACCATGCGGTTGTAAATGGCATCCGCCTTTTCTCTGGAGATCGGAACGTTTACCTTGCCCCAGTCAATATCGTTGTGAACGGCTTCGGTATCAACAACAAAGCGGTCGTTGGGCGACCTGCCCGTATATTTGCCGGTTTCGACGAGCAATGCGCCCGTTTCGGTCAGTTTGCCCTCTCCACGCCTCAATGCGTGCTCAACCAATTGTGCAGGCGACAGGTTGTGATAAACAGCCTTCGGTGCGATTATACCCATGGATTCGACGTAGTTTTTCATTGTTTGCTCCTTTCGGTACATCCTTAACGCCGGTTAAGGTTACATCATTTCTATTCTATACCAAAAAAACCTAAATGCAAGCATTACAGATTTATTTTTCCGTGTTTTGGGCGTTTTTTATTCCGCCGCCAAATTTCTCCCCCTCACGGCACACACTAATTTTACCCAATCCCCTCCCATCGGGTTTAATGCGACTTTTTCGACGCATCAACTTGTACCTATAAATGGCCAATGTACATTAAAAGTCGCATATCACATGGTATGATTAAGCCACTAAAACAAAGGAGTTTTGCGATAATGGAGTACATCAAACAAAAATGTTTCACGGACATACGGATAAAGGTCGGACACAGGCGTTTCAGGATAAAATCCGGCTCGCCTGCGTGGTGGATAGCGGCATTTTTCATGTGTCTTTGCACGGGAGTCTTTATGCTGTCGCTGCCGGCGGCGCTTTTTATCATGCTCGCATGACCGTCCCTGCCTTGACATTAAATCGTGCCATGTGTAAAATTTAGCTAAAGCAAGGCAACGGGAGGCTGTACAAGGCATGAATAATCCATTGAATAATTCCTACGGCAGGGTCGTTTTGATAACCGGCGCATCGTCCGGCATAGGCAGGCGCACCGCAGAGGAGCTTGCCGGATGCGGCTTCACCGTTTACGGCGGCTCGAGGCGTGCCGTACCCATCGAGGGCATAACCATGCTCAAGCTCGACGTATGCAGCGACAGCTCAATCGCCGTCGCCGTGTCCGAGATAATAAACCGTGAGGGGCGCATAGACATACTCATCAATGCGGCAGGGAACGGCATTTGCGGTGCGGTCGAGGAATGCAGCGGCGACGAGGCATTGTTCCAGATGAACACCAACTATTTGGGCGTTGTGCGTATGCTGAACGCCGTACTGCCCCACATGAGGAGACAAAGGAACGGGCTGGTAATAAACGTCGGTTCGGTCGGCGGAATTTTCTCGATACCCTTCCAAACCATGTACAGCTCCTCCAAATATGCCCTGGAGGCGCTTACCGAGGGGCTGAGGATAGAGCTCAAGCCATGGGGCGTAAAGGCCGCACTGGTTGAGCCCGGCGACACCAAAACCGGCTTTACGGCGGCAAGGCTCTATTCGGAAAAAGCAAAAAACAGCGAATACGGCATCGAATTCAAAAATTCCCTTGCCCAGATGGAAAAGGACGAGCAAAACGGCATGGACGCCTCCCGTGTGACAAAGGTGATATTTTCGCTGATAAAAAGCAAAAATCCCCCTGTAAGAAGAACCGTCGGCTACTACAAGCTGCTCGTTTTCCTCAAAAAGCTGCTTCCGGCACGGCTGATGGAGTTCATACTGACGCTGATGTACCCAAAATCCGGAGCCGCGGAAAGGAAATAAACGGATGTTCAGAATACTTCTTATTTCGATAGGCTCACTGCTCATTGCCGACAGCCTGTTTGCGGCAAGCCTTTGCTCGCTTCACCTCGGCGTAATAATGCCGGCGATAATCGGACTTCCGCTACTCGTTCTCGGGCTGTTTTACGGGCCGATAACGGCTTTCTTCGGCTGCTGCTTCTTCGGAAAGCTGATAAAGTGGTGCATGATAGCGGCTTATTCGCTGTTTGCGCTGCTTTTTGCATTCACGACGATTCTTACGCTGAGCTGTGAAGCCGATGACGGCAAAAAGGCAGACTATCTGATAGTTCTCGGTGCAGGCATAAAGGGCGAAAAAGTATCGCTTACCCTTGCCGGCAGGCTCGACAGGGCGCTTGAATATCTGAACGAAAACACCGATACCAAGGTGATCGTTTCGGGCGGGCAGGGCGAAAACGAAAGCATATCCGAAGCGGAAGCCATGAAACGCTACCTCATCGAAAGGGGACTGCCGGAGGAGCGCATAATCCTTGAGGACGCTTCAACCAGCACCTACGAGAACTTCGTTTATTCGGCAAGGCTCATCGAGGAGGCGGAGGGTGTTTTGGAAAACGTCGATATTGCATTCGTCACGACACTCTTTCACCTTTTCAGAAGCATGAAAACCGCCAAATTCGCAAACGTTGACGCATTCGGTATAGGCGCAAGGGGCGTTTGGTACACCGCACTCAACGACTATATGAGGGAATGCGCCGCAATCACCTTCCACTTTTTGACCGGAAGCATCTGATCGTTCGGAGGATAAAATGAGTAACGTCAGCAAGATAAGGACTCTGTTCAACAGGGAAAACCCGACGGACTTCATCGCCGCCGTTCACGCGCGGCGCTTTGAAGCAAAGTATAAGCACAAACCGTTCATACAGTCTTTGGACAACGACATACGGCGGCTTTGTCCCCCCGAGCTTATTGATACCGAAAAAAAGTACGCCCGCATCCGCACCGATGTGGTGTATTCCATATATGCGTTCGGCGCATCCGCCCTTGACTATTTTGCCTATCGCTTTTACGCAAAAACGTATGCGGAAAGGCGCACGTTCTTTACCGAGTTCAATCGCTACGAGTTTTATTCGTATGTAAACGACAAGGACGCCATGAAGATATTTCAGGACAAGTACGTAACCTATCGGAAGTTCTCCAAATATTACGGCAGAGAGGTCTTTGCATTCGGCGGCGCCTCTGACATACCGAAGCTGTTGGATTTTTCGCAAAGGCACGACGAATTTTTCGTAAAACCGGTCAAAAGCTCCTGCGGCATAGGCGTGAAAAAATACAGATTCTCAGACTTTTCGTCCTTGGATAAGCTTACCCGCATTATGCTCGAAAGCGGCAGAAGCGTTGTGGAGGAGGCTATCGTTCAGTCGGACGAGATGGCATCGCTCCATGCTCCGTCCGTGAACACGCTCAGGGTGAACACGCTTGTGACCGACGACGGCGTAAAGCTCCTGTATCCGTTCATGCGTGTCGGACACAGCAACGCCTTCATCGACAACGCAGGCTCGGGCGGAATAATAATGCCGATCGACGTCAATACGGGCGTGGTGCATCTGCTCCCGGGTGACGAAAGCCTGCACCGCTATATCGTTCACCCCGACACCAGCGCACAGCTTGTCGGCTTCAAGGTCCCCAGGTTCGATGAGGCCATGAAGCTTGCGGCCGAGCTTGCCTCGGTCGTACCCTCCGTACGCTTTGTGGGCTGGGATCTTGCGCTGACCGACAAGGGCTGGGTAATGGTAGAGGGCAACGACAGGGCTATGTTCTTCTGCCAGCAGTTCGGCGACCGTATCGGAAAACGTGGGGAGCATTTCCGGCTTGCGGGAATAGACCGAACGAATCTTTCCTGACAAAAAGGAGCCGAAAGCCCTATGAACAGCGAATTTACAGGCTTTACACGACATACGTTCGACTTTCTTTTCGAGGTCGGACTGATAAACACCTGCGAGTGGTTTGAACAGAACCGAAAGCGCTATGAAACTCACGTCAAGCGTCCGCTTTATGCGCTCGCCGCACGCCTCCTGCCGACGGTTTTGGAGGCCGACCCCGCTGTGAACAGACGCATTGCAAGCTGTGTTTCGAGAATACGCAGGGACACACGCTACACGAAGGACAAGCGCCCGTACCGCTCCAACGCATGGATAGCATACCGTCATCCCCAAAAGAGCGTCAGTGAAAGCTGGAGCTTCTATTTTGAAATATCGCCCGAAGGCTACGGCTACGGCATGGGTATGTTCAGCGGCGACGCCGCACGAATGAATGCGATAAGAAAGGCGATAAAGGCCGAGCCGTCGCATTTTCTCGCCCTCGCCGCAGAACTTGAGGCGAACGGCTTTTCCGTTTATGGCGACAGCTATAAGCGAAACCGTTACCCCGATGCGGATGAAGCCGTCGCAAGGTTTTTAAACCTGAAGGGTCTCGGCTGGAGCTTTTTCTCGGATGCGCTTACCGAAACCATGACGGAGAGCTTCGCCGACGTTTTGGAAAACAGGATACGCCTGATGACGCCCATGTACCGCTTTATTCAAAATGCCCTGCTGATTGCGGAGGACAGCTGAATGACACTGTATGACGCCGTTTGCGGCTATAAAACCCTTTCGATAATCGGTATGTGCAAAAACGCCGGTAAAACCACCGCCGTAAACGACATACTCGGTCATTGCGCACACATGGGTGAAACGGTTGCGCTCACCTCCATCGGTCGTGACGGCGAATCGCAGGACATTGTCACCGGCACGAAAAAGCCCGGGATATACGTTGCCGCCGGAACGCTCATCGCCACGGCTGAGGGGCTTATATCCGAATGCGACATTACAAAGGAAATAATAGATACCACCGACATGGGGACGCCGCTCGGCGACGTGGTGCTGCTCCGTGCGGCAAGCGACGGCTTTGTGCAGATAGGCGGCCCGTCGATGACCGATTATCTGGCAAAGCTTAACGCAAGGTTTTTTGAGCTCGGCGCAGACAGGGTGATAATCGACGGTGCGCTCAGCAGAAAAACCCTTTGCGCCCCCTCCGTCAGCGAGGGAACGGTGCTTTGCACGGGCGCATCGTACTCGGCCGACATGGACGTTGTCATAAGCGACACGGTACACGCCGCAAGGCTTCTGAGCCTTGACCGGACCTCAAGCCCAAAGGCGCTGCCCACCTCCCGTTTTTCGCTCGAAGCGAACGACTCGGAAACAGACTTTGACGGCGAGCTTCTCGACGCCTTCAAAAAGCATGACGGAATACGGCGTGTCGTGGTACGGGGCGCATTGACCGATGCCATGCTCCGCCCGCTGCTCATCAGCTCGGCGAACCTGAACGGGCTTGAGCTAACCGTCGAGGACGGCTCAAAGCTGCTTCTGTCCGCCGATTCACATTTCAAGCTTGGGCTCAAAGGCATAAAGCTGACCGTGCTGAAAAAAACAAACCTCGCCGCCATAACGGTAAACCCGTTCAGCGCATACGAGGTCGGTTTTGACAAGGACGAATTTTTGGCAAAAATGAGAAAAGCCGTCAATATACCCGTTTTTGACGTGCTTGACGGCATTAACTGATCCGATTTTAATTTATGGCAGCAAATTCAATACCCTGTCCCAAACGTCCGCCTCAACTGCGGCGGCTATTGCCTTTTCCACACGTCCGACGTCCTCGGGTCTGTGTGCGTCGCTGTTTATGATAAACGAGGCGCCCAATTCCTTGCCCCTTACAAGCTGTTCCTTTGTAAGCGTCACCCTTGAGCCGTTTATTTCAAGCGGTATATTCAGCCTTGCCGCCGCCGGCGCAAGCACCTCTATATCCATCGGTATGTATAAGCCCGGGTGCGAAAGCATCGTCACGCCATGCTTTTCGGCGGCACGCATGAGCGCTTCGGCGTTGCCGGTCGGATCCTTGCCGATGCCGATAAGCTGCAGCATCGCACGCACGGAAAACATATCTCGCGGCATGACCCCCTTGTGAAAGCCCAATATCAGCACGTCGTACGGGTCGTCCGGTATATCGCACTTGCCGTCGCCCGTAAGATTGCATTCAAGCCCCATCAGAACCTCTATATCCCCGGAAAACTCCTTCTTGAGGGCATCCACCTCACGACGAAGCCGAAGCAGCTTTTCATTCCTTACTCCGTAAAATATATGTGCGGAGGCGTGTTCGGTTATGGCAACGCTTTTAAGCCCCAATGCCACAGCGGCAAGGACGTTCTCCCTCGGGGAGCCCTTGCCGTGGCTGTAATACGTATGGGTATGATAGTCGCCGGTCAGCTTCATCAATACTTTGTGTTCTCCGCATTGAGCTTGTGGCTGATGACTTCGCACAGCACCTGCAGCAGCACGTACTGGGATATGTTGGTTTCACGCCCGATTATGTACTTTACGTCGCTTATCCTTGCGGTGCAGAAGAACAGATCGCAAAGCGCAGATACGGGCGAGCTTACGTTGTTGCTTATCATGACGCATTTTGCGCCGTTTGAATGGGCGAGCTTGACCGCATCGACTATGACCTTGGTCGTTCCGGTCCTCGTTATCGCTATCAGCAGCTCCCCTTGCTTCATATGTTCGGCATGCTTTTTCACAAGATCGGGGTTTGTGGAGGCCATGACGTTTGCGCCGAGCATGCTCATGTACGATGCCGTACCCGATGCAAGGCTTTCGCTTGCGGAAATTCCGACTACGAGCGTTCTGGATGCGGCAATTATCTCGTCGGCAAGCTTTGCAAGCTTTTTGGGATCCAGAACCTTGAACGTATCCTCAATGCAGCGCATCGAACCAAGGAACAGCTTTTCAATCGTCTCCTCGTCGGTATCGCCCGCCGAAAGCGGCTCCAGCTCCTTCGCCGTGCTGCTCGCATTGCCCGATGCCAGCGCCACACGAAAATCCAAAAATCCATCGTAGCCGAGTTTTTTTGCAAGCCTCGTCACCGAGGGCACGCTGACGCCAGCCTCCCGTGCTATATCGTTTATTACCATCAGCGATGCACGCTTTGTATCCGCAAGAATGTAATCCGCAACCTTTCTCTCCGCCGAGGGAAGTGATGCGTATGCGGAGCGTATTTTCATCTTTGCCGGCATTTGTCTCACCATCCTGTGTAATTTATTTATGGAATTATATAATAGTGGTGTAGGCAGTTGCAAGTGCCACAGATTTAATTCAGTTAATTTTTAACACCTTTTCCGCTCTGTTTAATAGATTTGCCGCTTTTTGACACATTTTTGCCGCTTTTCACTTTTAATTCGAACTCCGCCTCCGTAACATTTTAACCTGTAGTCCCGTGAAAAGATTTTCAATAAAACAGCTTTACCCTATCCTCAAACACACGCCCTATCGCCTCGGCAAGCAGCGAATTTCGTCCGAGTGACAGATCATACACGGTAATTTTCGCCGGTGCAAGCCCTATCAGAAGGCTTATAACGCCGTCCTCGCTCGATGCGGCACAGTCTATCCTTGCGTTGCTGTCGTCGGTCAGGGTGCAGCTTCCGTCGGGATGTATTATCACGACCACCTCCTGCACGCTGCAAAGCCTCGGGCGCACGTATTCGGAAAGCACATCCATAAGCTCGAGATATTTTTCCCGAAACATGACGTTTTCCGCCGCCTCCTCCACGCACACCGCCCATCCGCCAAGCAGCTTTTGCATTCTGAAGCGCAAAAAACCCTCCAAATTGAGATGCTCGTAATCCGCATAGTGCTTCATTATGCCCGCCTTCATCTCCGCAGACATATCTATCCCACGGGCGCTCCTTACCGCCTCGGGAAGCGCAAGCTGCTTCTCCTCCAGCGAAATGGGTATGAAATTTATCAGCCTCGCTATCTCAAAATGGGCTATATCCCTTGAAAGTATCTCGCAAACCGCCTTTACCCACAGCTCCAGCGACACCTCATCCTCTATCCTTACCGCAACAAAATCTCGACCGCAATCTGCGCCGTTCATTATCCATTCCGCACCGAATTGTTTAAGCCTGCGGCGCATGAGTTTGGGCAGCTCCACCTCGTACTCAATAGTGTTTACAATATACTTTCCCTCTCGCATCGCTGTCTCCTACAGGCTTTTTTCTTATAGTATGCTCAAAATTTCAAGGCTGTGCGGCGCTTTGACAAGGAAATTGATGTAAATAAAAAGCAAAGCCCAACGGCTCTGCACCGAAGGGCGTTTTTTCAAAAGGCTATAATGCTTTTTTCAGTGCTTTCCTCCGCAGTCGGAAAACCACGTTATCCCGTCCGAAGGGACACTCATGGCAACGTGCATCTCGCCCCGTGTCATAAACGGCTCGGAGTCGTAGCTGAAGCCGAATTTTTCGTACAGCCCGGCAAATTCGGTCGGTACCTCGGTAACAATGCGCTCGTTCGGTATCGTCTGCCCCTTGTAAAGAAGCATTCTGAGGCAGAACTCATAATAGCTTTCCGCACGGAAATCCTTCATGACGGCTATCCTGCCGATCACCGTATTTTTACCGTCGGGATACATCCTTGCGGCAGCGATGGGCGTGCCGTCCTCCTGCTCAACGTAAAGATGTGCCGCAATTTCGTCGTTTCTGTCGTACTCCTCCGAGGCGGGTATGCCCTTTTCCTCGACAAATACCTTTTCCCTTACAAATTTTACCTTTTCATAGCCCTCATCGAGCATTCCAAGCTTCCATGAGCCGTAAAACATATCTCAATATCTCCTTATTTCTTTCCTTCGGTCGATTTATGCCTTTGTTATAACGCCGTTTCGGCATTCGGGCACCGTATTGGTGGTATCCATGCGGAAGCAGAAGTTTACGTCCTCCCCAAATCCCAGTTCAATAAGCCGCCTGCAATGCCTTGCTTTTCTTATATCCGCCGTGCCGTTGCGCCAGTTTTCGTAGGCAAGACCGGAAATGAGCGCCATGTCGTTGAAGTTCGTTACGCCCAGCTCCTCCAATTTTGATATCATTGCCCCTGCGGTGCATATATCGTCTGCGGATATTTCGCCGTCCGTACCGGCGCACATTATTATTATGTCGTTGCCTATCTCGTATGCGAGCCTTGCCGCAGCGGAACGGTTGATCATTGCGCCGATGAGCAGTCTGCTTGCGCTCCTCATGCCGTGTATTGCCTGCGTGCCGTTAGTGGTGCTGATTATGACCGTTTTGCCCCCGATCGCCGATGCGGTAAACTCCGTCGGAGAATTGCCGAGCGTGAACCCCGGCAGGCGTATTCCGCCACGCTCTCCCGCAAGCACGCTGTCATCGCCGAGCCTGAGCGCAAGCGCCGCCGCCGTGCCGGCATCCTGAGCCGGAACGACCTTATCCGCACCGTTCTTTATTGCGGTAATGATGGACGTGGTGGCACGAAGAACGTCCACTACTATAACCGTGCTTCCCGTAATTTGATGGTCTTTCAGCCGTCCGCTGTTGTACGTATATACATCTGCTCTCATGTACGATACTGTTCCTTTCCCGATAAACGTTTTTTCCGATGCAACGGTCACGGACACGCCCGATCCCACGGGCCATCCGTAGGATTGCGTACGAGCCGTCCGCAGAAATTTTCAAATCCGTTTAAGTATATCATCACCGACAGAAAATTGCAATCACCCAACGCTCTTGGAATAGCACCAACGCTTTTGGTGTAACACCAACGCTTTTGGTGTAACACCAACGCTTTTGGTGTAAATATGTTTATTCACAAAATATATTGTTGATTTTGCAACCGTTTTTGGTTATGCTACGTTATATTGGTAAATACATTGAAGCTCGGAGGACAACAACATGAAACATTTTAAGGCATCTGCACTGCTTCTCGCTCTTTTGATGCTTACGGGCTGCGCCCCTTCGGGTCAGGAAAAGCCCGCCGAGGTCGACACCGGCTTTTTGAAGCTCAGTTCGGCTCCCCTGCCCAAAGACGGCAAGATCAGCGAGGAATTTATCCGCTCGAACCATGCCTTTGCCTCAAGCTTTCTCAATGCACTCGGCGACGACTGGAGCGGCGTATACTCGCCCGTATCCATCTCAATGATACTTCAGCTCGCCATGTCGGGCGCAGACGAAGCCGCACGCAGTGCAATGGCTGAGACTCTCAAAATCGACCTCACCAACGATGAGATCGCCTTCAACAATTCAATTCTCTGCAATGCGCTCAATAATTCCGACGGCATAAACGTCGCAAACGCCGTACTCGTTGAGAAAAACTCCGAGCTTTCGGAGAGGTTCGCACAGTATGCGCTCGACTTTTTCCGTTCCGAAACGGGCAAATTCGACTTTGGTGATCCCGGTCTGACGGACTTCATCAACGGCTGGGTCAGCGACAAGACCGGCGGCAGGATAGACCGACTGCTCGAGCAGGTATCCCCCGATGCCGCACTTGTTCTGTTAAATGCGATCGACTTCGTAAAAAGCTGGGAGGTGCCCTTTAATCCCGATGCAAACATGACCCTGGACTTTGTGGGAAAAAACGGCACCGTTTCCTCAGAGTTTATGTACAGAGGCGGCGAGATACAGCTCGGCTTTATCGAGGGCGGTCAGATGGCGCTTCTCCCGTATGCCGGCGGCGACTGTTTCATGGCGGTAATGCTCCCTCCCGAGGGTATGGCGGTGAACGAATACGTGGAGCTTGCGATGGGAAAGTGGAGCGAATGCCAAATGCAGTCCATGGAGCTTTGGATGCCCAAGGCGGAGTTTAAATCCGATATAGACCTTGCTTCGGTGCTTTGCACGATGGGAATGGAGGATGCGTTTTTGGGCGGCAGGGGCTTCCTTGACAAAATCACGGGCGAGCCTTTGCAGATAGGTCAGGCGGCGCACTCGGCATACATCTCGGTGAACGAGGAGGGCACAGAGGCGTCGGCAGCCACCGCAATAATCGCCACACGCAGCATGAAGCCCCGTATGTTCTGCAACAGACCTTACGCAATGGTGATAGTCGATGCAAAGACCGACGCCGTGCTTTTTGTGACGGCGGTAAACGATCTGGGTTAAGTTCCATTCGCAGCGCACAGCTTACAGGCATGGCAAATACTCTGCTGTGCCTTTTTTGGTGATAAGACGGCAATGCCGAATTGCAGGAACGATGCGATGAATATAAGGCAGACAAAAACGGACTATCCGGCACGGTTTTTCGATATGACCATGCTCAAAGATCGGCTCCTGCTTTCCGAAACAACGGCTATTATTTCAGCGAGCTTCAGGTGAACAGAAGGCTTGAGCAGGTCGATGCCGAATATCCCGTTCGTCCGCAGGTATAACTCCCGCCCGTTTTCCATGCCGTCTAAGCAGCAAAAAAGCCAAACCGCAGAAGGCAGCTTGGCTTTTCCTTTTTTGTTTTCCGGTCTTACTCTCCGTCTGCTTCGGGCTTTACACGCTTTTCAAAGAACAGCCTTGAAGCAGGGCTGTTTTTGCCGGCAAGCTCCTTCCAACCCTTCTCTCCGAGCTTTTCCATGCCCTCTATCTCGAAAATGCTGAGCCTCGTCCTCCGGGTCAGGCTCGCCGCAAGCCATCTTTTAAGCAGGAGGTCGACGAAAACCGCCGCCAGCGCACCTAAAAGCATAGCAGCAAGCGGCAGCGCCGAATGAACTCCGGCAAGTGCTTCACGAACCGAGCCGATGCTCAAGACCGCCAAAAAGCACAGTGCGACCAAAGCCCCGACAAATTTCGGCAGATACCACAGCCTTGAATAAGCTTGCTTACAGCTGCTGCATATCGGAAGCTTGACCGACAGCAAAAAGCCCTTCTCCGAGGCAACCCCCTCTATCGGCTCCTTACAGCCCCTTTTGCGCTTATGCCCGAGGTTCGCCACGGCGTTATACTCCGAAGTACCGCTCCCGTCCCTGCAAAACAGGCATTTTTCCGAGTGTTCAAGTTCATATATGCCTTCGGGTACGGTGTCCGCCAGATACTCGGCTTCGTCATAAAGCGCCGCTTTCTTTTCCTCCGAAAGTCCGTATATCGGACAGCATGAGCAATCCTCTGCCCCAAAAAGGCGGCATTGCATGCTGTCCAACTCACAGCCCTTGTCCATCGGATGGGCTTCATCTCCCGGATGCTCTGCTTCCGTTGGATGCTCTGCTTCCGTTGGATGCTCTGCTTCCGTTGGATGCTCTGCTTCCGTTGGATGCTCTGCTTCCGCCGGATTGTTTGCTTCCGTTGTGCGCATAACTTCGTTTTCCATACTGCACCTGTCTATGTTTTGCGCCGGCCTGTTACACTCCAAGCCGGCGCTGTTTTCATGTTAGTCGTTCAAGCCGAAGCCTTCATCGTCATTGAGCTCTGCAACGCCGTCAAGCATTGCGTCAAGCTCGTCGAGAGAAAGTCCGCCTTCTTCGTCAAACTCCTCGTCGAAGCTCTCCTCCGGCTCATCCTCGCCCTCAAAGTCGAGCATGATCTCGGGTCTTTCGTTCCGGCGTCCCTCCTCGGCCATCATGCCGTAGGCAAGGCGTCTTTTCTCCTCCTGTATGCGTGCGATCTCGGCATAGGGATCACGCTCGACCGCCTTTTCGGATTCGACCGCTATATCTCTGTAACGCTTGAGCCCGATGCCTGCAGGTATGAGCTTGCCGATTATGACGTTCTCCTTGAGACCCACCAACGGGTCGATCTTGCCCTTGGTTGCCGCCTCGGTAAGCACCCTCGTCGTCTCCTGGAAGGATGCGGCGGAGAGGAAGGAGTCCGTTGCCAGCGCAGCCTTGGTTATACCCATCAGCTTACGCTTTGCGACGGCGGGATTGCCGCCGGATTTGCGGATGTCGTTGTTCTCCTGCTCGAAGCGGAAGATGTCGATAAGCTCGCCGGGAAGCATTTCGGTGTCGCCCGCATCCTCTACCTGCACCTTGCGGAGCATCTGGCGTATTATTACCTCAATATGCTTGTCGGCAATATCAACGCCCTGCGAACGATAGACGTTCTGAACCTCCTTGAGCATATACGCCTGAACGCCGTTTACGCCCTTTATCTTGAGTATATCGTGCGGATTTATCGAACCCTCGGTAAGACCGTCGCCCGCCTCCACAACGTCGCCGTCCTTTACCTTCAGCTTTGAGCCGAACGGAATGAGGTACTTTTCGCTTTCGCCCTCGTCATTATTGACCACGGCCTCACGTTTTTTACCCTCCTGAATGGTGACAACGCCGTTGATTTCCGAGATGACCGCAAGTCCCTTGGGCTTTCTTGCCTCGAATATCTCCTCAACTCTGGGAAGACCCTGGGTAATATCCTCTGCGGAAGCAACGCCGCCGGTATGGAACGTTCTCATGGTAAGCTGCGTTCCGGGCTCGCCGATCGCCTGCGCTGCGATAATGCCGACCGACTCGCCGATATTTACGGGATGACCGGTTGCAAGGTTGATACCGTAGCACTTGGCGCAAACGCCGTGCTCACTGCGGCAGGTGAATACCATACGGCAGTGTACGCCGGTTATTCCGGCCGCCACTATCCGGTCACGTATGTCGTAGGTTATCAGCTCGTTTTCGCCGATAATCATTTCGCCTGTTTCGGGATGGAATACGGGCTGTGAGGTATATCTTCCGAGTATGCGCTCGCTCATGCTCTCAACGACCTTGTTTCCGTCCATGATGTCCTCGATGTACATTCCCTTGACGGCGTCGTTTCTTGCGGCGAAGCAGTCATCCTCACGGACGATAACGTCCTGTGCAACGTCAACAAGACGGCGGGTGAGGTAACCGGAGTCTGCCGTACGGAGTGCCGTATCCGCAAGACCCTTTCTCGCACCGTGCGAGGAAACGAAGAACTCGAGAACCGTAAGACCCTCACGGAAGTTTGCACGAATCGGAACCTCGATGATCTGACCCGACGGGTCGGCCATAAGTCCACGCATACCTGCGAGCTGGCGGATCTGGTTGGTGCTTCCTCTTGCACCGGAGTTTGCCATCATGAATATCGGGTTCCACGGATCAAGGCTTTCCATAAGGGCGTTGGTGACCTTCTTTTCGGTCTCCTGCCATACCTTGATAACGGCTTCCCTGCGTCCCTTATTGTCGTACAGACCCTGGAGGTAGTTGTCCTCTATCTCGACTATTCTTTCCTCTGCGGCCTCAAGCAGCTCCTTCTTCTCCCCGGGAACGGTTATGTCCTTATAACCGACGGTGATGCCGCCCCTTGTGGAGTAATTGAAGCCAAGCTTCTTTATCCTGTCGAGCACCTCGGAGGTCTCGGTTGCGCCGTGCCTTCTGTAGCAGCGGTCAACTATCTGTCCGAGATCCTTCTTGACCAAAGCGATGGGCTCGTTTGCCTTTGCCTTTTTAGCCTTCGCCTCAAGAATGCCCTCTATCTCAAGCTTGAACGCATTTTCGGGGATGCTTCTGTCAACATAGCCCAGATCCTGCGGAAGCGCCGCATTGAATATCAGCCTGCCCAAAGTGGTCTTTATCGTCTTTTTCTTCTTAACGCCGTCTATTTCACGCTCGATACGGACGTTGATCATTGCGTGGAGCGCAATTTCGCCCTCCTGATAAGCCATCAGAGCCTCGTCCTCGGATGAGAATATCTTGTTCTCGCCGAGTGCGCCTTCCTTGCTTAGCGTAAGGTAGTAGCAGCCGATGACCATGTCCTGCGTGGGCGATACGACAGGCTTTCCGTCCTGCGGCTTGAGTATGTTGTTTGCCGCCAGCATGAGGAATCTCGCCTCAGCCTGCGCCTCGACCGAAAGCGGTACGTGAACCGCCATCTGGTCGCCGTCAAAGTCTGCGTTGTATGCGGTACATACGAGCGGATGGAGCTTCAATGCACGTCCTGCGACAAGCACGGGCTCAAACGCCTGAATACCGAGTCTGTGAAGCGTAGGTGCACGGTTGAGCAGAACGGGATGATCCTTTATGACCTCCTCGAGCACGTCCCAAACTTCTTTGGACATACGCTCTACCTTGCGCTTTGCATTCTTTATGTTGCCCGCCTGACCGTCCTTGACAAGCTTTTTCATCACGAACGGCTTGAACAGCTCGAGCGCCATCTCCTTGGGAAGACCGCACTGATACATCTTCAGCTCGGGACCGACAACTATAACGGAACGTCCAGAATAGTCAACCCTCTTGCCGAGAAGGTTCTGGCGGAAACGACCCTGCTTACCTCTCAGCATTTCGGAGAGGGATTTGAGCGCCCTGTTGCCGGGGCCGGTTACGGGTCTGCCCCTCTTGCCGTTGTCGATAAGGGCATCGACGGCTTCCTGGAGCATACGCTTTTCGTTTCTTACGATTATATCCGGCGCATGAAGCTCAAGCAGCTTCTTGAGTCGGTTGTTTCTGTTGATAACACGCCTGTACAGGTCGTTAAGGTCGCTTGAAGCGAATCTGCCGCCGTCAAGCTGTACCATCGGGCGCAATTCCGGCGGAATGACGGGAATAACGTCCAAAATCATCCACTCGGGCTTGTTGCCGCTCTTGAGGAAGGCTTCCACCACTTCAAGGCGCTTTACGGCGTTTGCACGCTTTTGGCTCTGCACGGAGGAATGGCTTATCTCCTCACGGAGGGTTCTGCTCAGCTCCGAAAGGTCAAGCTGCTTGAGCAGTTCCTTTATCGCCTCCGCGCCCATGCCCGCCTTGAAAGCCTTGGAGCCCCATTTGCTCTGGGCCCTTCTGTACTCGGCGTCGGTCAAAAGCTGTTTATAGGTCAAATCGGTATCGCCGGGATCGGTAACGACGAACTTGGCAAAATACAATACCTGTTCAAGCGCTCTCGGGGACATGTCCAGCAGCATCTTCATGCGGCAGGGCAGACCCTTGAAATACCATATATGCGATACGGGAGCAGCCAGCTTGATGTGTCCCATACGCTCTCGGCGTACCTTCGCACGGGTGACTTCCACGCCGCACTTGTCGCATATTACGCCCTTATAGCGAATGCGCTTGTAACGTCCGCAGTGGCATTCCCAGTCCTTGGTCGGCCCGAATATGCGTTCGCAAAACAGACCGTCCTTTTCGGGCTTCAGTGTTCTGTAATTTATGGTTTCCGGCTTTTTAACTTCGCCGTGCGACCATTCAAGTATCTTCTCAGGCGATGCAAGACCTATCTGTATGGCATCGAAATTGGTGAGTTCAAACACTGCGTCTTTCTCCCTTCGGATGTTAGTTTATATCAAGTCGTCTTCTTCGGAACCGTCGATAACCGAGAAGCCCCCAAGATCGAGCATCAGATCATCGCTGTCGCCGAAGCTGTCATCATCATCGAGATCAACGTCAAAGTCGTCGCTCTCTTTAAATTCCTCCGAATCGGCATCAAACATCGAGAAGTTATCCGCCGACGCCCTCTGCTCGGGAGTATCCTCACGTCCTGCGATGTTGACGGGCAAAATTCCCGCATCATCGTCTATCATCTCGCCTATCTCGATCTCCTCACGGGTCTCGGAAAGCACCTTGATATCAAGCGCAAGGGACTGGAGCTCCCTGAGCAGCACCTTGAACGATTCGGGTACTCCGGGTTCGGGAACGTTTTCGCCCTTGACGATGGCCTCGTAGGTCTTTACACGTCCGACTACGTCGTCGCTCTTTACGGTGAGTATCTCCTGGAGGGTATTTGCTGCACCGTATGCTTCGAGCGCCCAAACCTCCATCTCACCGAAGCGCTGTCCGCCGAACTGCGCCTTGCCGCCGAGGGGCTGCTGGGTAACAAGCGAGTACGGGCCGGTGCTTCTTGCGTGGATCTTGTCATCGACAAGATGAGCAAGCTTGAGATAGTACATATATCCGACGGATACGGGGTTTTCAAACGGCTCGCCCGTTCTTCCGTCGTAAAGCAGGGTCTTTCCGTCCTCGGCAAAGCCCGCCTGCTTGAGCAGAGCCTCTATATCGTCCTCGTCTGCGCCGTCGAATACCGGCGTTGCGATATGCCAGCCCAATTCCTTGGCAGCACGGCCGAGGTGCAGCTCTAATATCTGTCCGATATTCATACGGGACGGAACGCCGAGCGGGTTAAGGACTATCTGCAGCGGTGTGCCGTCGGGCAGGAAGGGCATATCCTCGGGAGGAAGTATCCTCGAAATAACGCCCTTGTTACCGTGGCGGCCCGCCATCTTGTCGCCGACGGAGATCTTTCTCTTTTGTGCGATGTAAACACGTACAAGTTCGTTTACGCCGGGGGACAGTTCGTCCTTGTTCTCCCTCGTGAACACCTTGACGTCGACTACGATGCCGTCCTCACCGTGGGGTACTCTGAGTGAGGTGTCTCTGACCTCCCTTGCCTTTTCGCCGAATATGGCACGGAGCAGTTTCTCCTCGGCGGTAAGCTCGGTTTCGCCCTTCGGCGTGACCTTACCCACGAGTATGTCGCCCGTCCTGACCTCGGCGCCGATGCGGATTATTCCCCTCTCGTCAAGATCCTTGAGCGCATCCTCACCGACATTGGGAATGTCTGCGGTTATCTCTTCCTGACCAAGCTTTGTATCCCTCGCCTCCAGCTCGTGCTTCTCGATATGGATGGAGGTATAAACGTCGTTTCTTACAAGCTCCTCGCTGATAAGGACTGCGTCCTCGTAGTTGTAGCCCTCCCAGGTCATAAAGCCGATAAGGATGTTGCGTCCGAGTGCGATTTCGCCGTTTTCGGTCGATGCGCCGTCCGCTATTACGTCACCGGCAGTCACCCTGTCGCCCTTTTTCACGATGGGACGCTGGTTGATGCAGGTGCCCTGGTTTGATCTGCGGAATTTTATGAGCTTATACTCATGCTCCGCCCCCATATCGTCCTCGATCACGATTTTCCTTGCGCTGACGCTCTTTACGGTGCCGTTATGCTTTGCAAGCACCACAACGCCGGAGTCCCTTGCCGCCTTGTATTCCATGCCCGTACCGACTATCGGTGCCTCGGGAACGAGGAGCGGAACCGCCTGACGCTGCATGTTGGAGCCCATGAGCGCACGGTTTGCGTCGTCGTTTTCAAGGAACGGTATCATCGCCGTTGCAACGGATACAAGCTGCTTGGGCGAAACGTCCATATAATCTATCTCACCTGAGGGAACCTCGATTATCTGATCGAGCCTTCTTGCGACGACACGCTCTTTTTCAAACCATTTGCTGCCGTCTGCGTTCACGGTGTAAGGCTCGTTTGCCTGTGCAACTACGAGTCCCTCCTCCTCATCGGCGGTGAGATATACCACTTCATCGAGGATGCGGTGATTTTTCTTGTCAATCTTACGATACGGAGCCTCAATGAAACCGTAGCGGTTGATCCTGGCATAGGTTGACAGCGAGTTTATAAGTCCGATGTTCGGACCTTCCGGCGTTTCTATCGGGCACATTCTGCCGTAGTGCGAGTAGTGAACGTCACGAACCTCGAACGTGGCTCTGTCCCTGTTAAGACCGCCCTGACCCAACGCACTCAGACGCCTCTTATGCGTAAGCTCCGCAAGGGGGTTGGTCTGATCCATGAACTGCGAAAGCTGGGAGGAGCCGAAGAACTCCTTGATTGCCGCCGCAACGGGACGGGTGTTTATGAGGTTGGAGGGGGTGACGATGTCCATATCCTGAACGGTCATCCTCTCACGAACGGTACGCTCGAGCCTTGCAAGCCCCACCCTGATGTGGTTTTGCAGCAGCTCGCCGACGGAACGAATACGCCTGTTGCCCAGGTGGTCTATATCGTCGATATGACCGATGCCGTAATTCATGCCGATAAGATAGCTCACGGAAGCAATAATATCATCGGGTGTTATATGCCTCGGTATAAGCCTGTGTACGTTATCGGAAAGAAGCCTGCGAAGCTCTTCCCCATTCATTTCCTTTGCCGTATCGAGCAGCTCCATGAGCGTGGGATAATGCACCTTTTCGTTGAGCCCTGCCTCTTCGGGATCGAAGTCCAGATACTTTTTGGCATCTACAAACAGGTTGCCTACCACCCTTATGCGCTTGTCGGCGGCGGTTACATATACGCCCCTGATGCCGGCATCCTCGATGGCGGAGGCGGCTTCACGGGTTATCTCCTCACCCTCCTCGGCAAGTATCTCGCCGGTCATGGGATCTATAACGGTCTCGGCGGCAAACATTCCCACAAGGCGTGCCGATATTCCGAGCTTTTTGTTGAATTTATAGCGTCCGACTCTGGCAAGGTCGTAACGCTTGTCAAAGAACAGGCTCACCATGAGGTTTCTTGCGCTTTCCTCGGTGGGCGGCTCGCCCGGACGCTGACGCTTGTATATCTCGATGAGACCCTCTTCCTCGGACTTTGTGTTATCCCTCTCGATGGTATTCAAAAGACGCTCTTCCTCGCCCAATACCTCGGTTATCTCGGCGTCGGTGCCAAGACCGATTGCACGGAGGAGCGTTGTGATGAACAGCTTGCGCTGACGGTCTATTTTTACATAAAGTATTTCGTTGGAGTCCGTCTCGTACTCGAGCCATGCACCGCGGTTGGGTATGACCTGCGATGAGAAAAGCTTTTTTCCGACCTTGTCTATTACCACATCGTAGTATGCGCCGGGAGAGCGAACAAGCTGGCTTACTATTACACGCTCGGCTCCGTTATAGATGAAGGTGCCGGAATCGGTCATCAGGGGGAAGTCTCCCATGAATACGTCCTGATCCTTTACTTCGCCCGTTTCCCTGTTGATAAGGCGCACCTTAACCTTAAGCGGTGCCGAATAGGTGACGTCACGGTTTTTGCATTCTTCAATGCTGTACTTCGGGTTGTCAAAATCAATACTGTAATCTACAAATTCGAGAACCAGCTTGCCGTTATGGTCCGTAATGGGAGACGAGTCCTTTAATACCTCTTTAAGATCCTCATCCACAAAACGCTTATAAGAATCCCTCTGAACCTCTATAAGGTTCGGCATTTCGAGAATCTCACTGACAGTGGAATAGCTCATTCGTTTGCGCCTTCCCAATTGCACCTCATGCACCATCGCGTTCACTCCTAACTGATGTTGTTCTGCCCAGACGCGGCATATTCCCCCGATTTTCGGCGGATCGTCTGTAAATTATTCCCAGAGCCGCCGAGCTTTATTCTCCAAATATTGGGCAAAATCCAAAAAGTCACGCCCAAAAGAGCATACCAAGGGCAGTATGCCAATGCTGATGCAGTTTAGGATTGTATCATGGCGTGTCAATACAGTCAAGCCCAAATTGATATGCTTGGGCTTAAACCGGAAAATATATTATTTGTCGTCTTCGTATTCGTGCGTTTACTCGGTTTCCTCCGTCCAATGCTTATAAAGCTGCCTGTTGTCGAGCGACCATACACGGTCGGAAAACTCGCCCTCGGTCACGCCGTCAAGCACATTATACATTGTAAACATTTTCGCATCAAGATGATCGACCTCGCTGACTATCTCCGCCTCCGGAAACATCGGATAACGGGGGCTGCCGAACTCCGGCACACCGTGGTGGGACAAAAGTATGTGCATGAGCAGGTTGGTCGTTTTCTCGGATATGCCAAGCTCCGCCGCCGCACGCTCTATCATGCTTGCCCCCATGGTAATATGTCCCAAAAGCTGACCCTTGGTGCTGTATCCCGTGGCAAGCCCAATCTCGCAGGTAACAAGCTCCTCCATCTTGGCAATGTCATGCAGGATTATTCCCGCATACACAAGCTCCGTCCTGAGCTGCGGATAAAGCCGCTTATACACGTCCGTTATGCCCTTTGCAACGTCGAGCATGGTGGTGGTATGAAAAAGCAGTCCGCCGCGCTGTGCGTGGTGCAGCTTGAGCGCAGCCGGAAAAACAAGCATCATATCCCTGTACTTTTCAACAAAGTGGCTGCATATACGCTTAAGCTCCTCGTCCTTGAAGTCGCCGATAAGATAGACTATCTTCTTATACATCTTCTCCGACTCAAACGGAGCGCTGGGCACAAGCTTTCTCATATCCACAGTGTCGCCGGAATTGACGTTTCGTATGCGCTCTATTTTAAGCTGGTCAACGTCTCTGAACGGGCTGACGGTACCCCTTACCTTAACCACCGTCTGGGGCTGATATGCACCGTGCTGCTCGGGGCTGTAGTCCCAGAGCTTTGCGTTTATCTCTCCGCCGGCATCGGCAAGCGTGAGGTCGAGATAGTCCGCCCCCTTGACATTGCTTTTTACCGAAAGCGTTTTGATGATGCAATACCCCTCCACCTGGTTGATGAGAGGGTTTATTATATTGCTGCACAGGTGCATTTTGCTCATAGATCAGTTTTCTCCCCTTTTTGCTTTCTCGCAGACGCCCTCAAGAGCTACCGCAAGCTGATCTCCGCAGGAGGTTTGCTTATAGCCGCATTTTATGCCCTTGAGCCTTCTTATCGCCTCGCCTATCTCCATTCCCTCGATGAGCCTGCCTATCGCCTGCAGGTTGCCGTGGCAGCCGTTTTGGTAAACCACGTTATGGACGATACCGCCCTCCACGTCGAAATCTATCCTTGTCGAGCATACGCCGACCGTGTTGTAGGTGTAATGCATTTTGTCATCCTTTCTTTATTTCTTTATGCGTTATACGTTGAATCTGAACAGGACTATATCGCCGTCCTGCATGACGTACTCCTTGCCCTCGGAGCGAATGAGTCCCTTCTCCCTGCACGCCTGCATGGTGCCGTTTTCCATGAGCGTATCGAAGTTTACCACCTCCGCACGGATAAAGCCGCGCTCGAAATCGGTATGTATTTTTCCCGCCGCCTGCGGCGCCTTCGTCCCACGGGTTATCGTCCACGCCCTGACCTCGTCCGTTCCGGCGGTAAGGTAGCTTATAAGACCGAGCATACGATAGCAGGACTTTATCAGCCTGTCAAGTCCGCTTTCTCCGATACCCATCTCGCTCAGAAACTGCTGCTTTTCCTCCGGCCCGAGCTGGGAGATCTCCTCCTCGATACCTGCGGATATGCAGAGCACCTCGGCGTTTTCCGCCTCCGCCGCCGCACATACCGCCTTTACCATGTCGTTTTCCTCACCGAGCTGATCCTCGGATATGTTTGCGGCGTATATCACGGGCTTTGTCGTCAAAAGCCAAAGCTCACGGACGAACTGCTCCTCCTCTTTGGAAAACTCCATGCTTCTCACGGGCTTGCCTCCTTCGAGATGCTGCTTTATGCGGTTTAGAAGCTCCGCCTCGTCAAGGAATTTTTTATCGCCGCTTTTGGAGTTTTTCAGCGCACGGGCTATCCTGCGCTCCACGGTGTCCATGTCGGCAAATATCAGCTCGAGGTTTATCGTTTCCATATCCCTCGCCGGATCCACAGAGCCGTCAACGTGAACGATGTTTTCATCCTCGAAGCAGCGCACGACATGAACGATGGCGTCAACCTCCCTTATGTGCGCCAAAAACTTGTTGCCGAGACCCTCGCCCCTGTATGCGCCCCTTACAAGCCCCGCAATATCGACGAACTCTATCGAGGTAGGCGTTGTTTTTGCGGGATTGTACATCTTCGTCAGTACATCGAGCCTTTCATCGGGTACGGCAACCACTCCCACGTTCGGCTCTATCGTGCAGAACGGATAGTTTGCGGACTGCGCCCCCGCCTGCGTCAGTGCATTGAAAAGCGTGCTTTTTCCCACATTGGGAAGTCCCACCACACCAAGCTTCATAAAAAAATCCCCTAAAAAAACTTATTTATTTCCCTTTGATTATATGCCCAATCCTCTCTCTTGTCAAATGGGGCGGCATTTATTATACTCTTGTTATGGATAATGATAAGTTTTACGCTTCGATAGCAGGAAGTCTTAAAAGCGCAGGCATAACCGGCGGAGGCATAGTCGTGGGACTAAGCGGCGGTGCGGATTCCGTCGCACTTCTGCATGCGCTCAATTCGCTTAAATCCGCCCTGCGCCTCAAAATATACGCCGCCCATCTCAATCACGGCATACGGGGCGATGAGGCAGACGGCGACGAACGCTACTGTGCGGAGCTTTGTGCCGGACTCGGGATAGAGCTTTTGTGTGAAAAGACCGACGTTCCCGCATACAGGGAGCTTTCCGGCAAAACGCTCGAGCAGGCCGCCCGTGACGTGAGATACGGCTTTCTTCGCCGTGCAAAGGCGCATTTTAACGCAGACTATATCGCCGTGGCGCATCACATGAACGACAACGCCGAAAGCATACTGCTCCATCTTATACGGGGCTCGGGGCTTTCGGGGCTGACGGGAATGGAGCTTAAAAGGGGCGATATAATCCGCCCCCTGCTTCACCTCAAGCGCCGTGACATAGAGGAATATGTAAATGTCAACGGGCTTGACTACCGCACCGATTCCACCAACCTCGTTGCGGACGGCTCACGAAACGTCCTGCGGCTTATGCTTGTGCCGACGATAGAGGAAAGGCTGAACCCGAAATTTACCGAAGGTCTTGTTTCCACGGCCGAGCTTTTGAGCGAGGACGAGGCATTTTTGACCGAAACCGCCCAAAATGCACTTTTATCCGCAAAGAGGGACGGCGGCTATGACCGAGCGGTGCTTTCAAAGCTCGCACGCCCGATAAAAAGCCGTGCGATAAGGCTTGCGCTCGCAGCCTCCGGCGTTGAGACCGATGTGGAGCGAAAGCATATTGACGAAATTTGCAGGCTGCTTTCGGCAAAAACCGGCGCATCGCTCGACATTCCGCACACAAGCGTACACATAAGCAACGAGCTTATATGCTTCGGCAAAAGAACCCCGCCCGAAAGCTACTCCCTGCCGATGAATATAGGCGGAAAAACCGTAACGCCCTGCGGCACCGTTTATGCCGAGCTGGCAGAGGGAGCTCCTCCCGCAAAAAGACAGCCCGACGCATTTTATCTGGACGCCTCCGTCACGGGAACGGAGCTTACGGTAAGGTCAAGGCAAAGCGGCGACAGGTTCCATCCCCTCGGTGCGCCCGGGACGAAGAAGCTTAAGGACTGGATGATAGACAAAAAGCTGCCCCGTGACGCCAGAAACGTCCCACTTGTATGCAGGGGGAACGAGATTTTCTGCGTTCTCGGTCACACCGTATCCGAAAAGGTCAGGGTAACAAAAAAAACCTCCGCATATTTGAAAATTTCATTCGACAAAAACGAGCATTTGTTATAGAATATTTCTAATTATATTTGTCTGTCCGAAGGGCTTGTTGGTTCAGGTCTTTCGGAGCCATATTATTTAATCATTCAAAGAAAGGAAGTTTGTATGAATATCAGCGAGAATATGCGTGACGACGTCCAAGAGGTCCTTCTTACGGAGGAGCGGATCAAAGCGAGAGTAAAAGAGCTCGGGCAGCAGCTTTCCAAGGACTATGCCGGCAAGCACCCCATCGTGGTCTGCGTCATGAAGGGTGCGGTAAACTTCTTCTCCGACCTCGTCAGGGAAATCGACTGCCAGCTTGAGCTTGAGTTCATGGGAATCTCAAGCTACGGCAACAGCGTCAAGACCTCCGGCATCATACGTATTTCAAAGGATATAGATACGAGCATAACCAACCGCCACGTTATAATCGTTGAGGATATAATAGATTCGGGGCTTACACTGAAGCATTTGCTGAAGCTCCTTGAGCAGCGTGAGCCGGCCTCCATAAAAACCGTATGCCTGCTCGACAAGCCCGAGCGCAGGCAGTGCGACATAAATCCCGACTATTCGGGCTTCACAATTCCCAACGCCTTCGTCATCGGTTACGGACTCGACTACGCCGGCTATTACAGAAACCTCAAGTACGTCGGCATACTTGACCCGAAGGTATATGAAGGATAACGACAGGAGGCTGACATGGCTGTATTACTGACAGGCGGAGCCGGCTACATTGGCTCACACACCGCCGTCGAGCTTATCTCCGACGGCAGAAGCATCGTAATAGCGGATAATTTTTCCAACAGCTCCCCCGGGGTCATCGACCGCATAGAAAAAATAACCGGCAGGCGTCCCAAAGTATACGACATCGACGTTTGCAGTCCCGAAGCACTCGAAAAGGTTTTTTCCGAAAACGAGATAGACTCTGTCGTGCACTTTGCCGGCTTCAAGGCCGTCGGAGAGTCGGTGGCAAAGCCGCTGATGTACTATGAAAACAACCTTTACGCCACCATAAACCTTTTGAAAACCATGAAAAGGCACGGCACGAGGCGCATCGTATTCAGCTCCTCCGCAACGGTTTACGGCAATCCCAAGACCGTACCGATAAGGGAGGATGCGGACAGATACTGCACCAACCCCTACGGCTGGACAAAGTATATGTCCGAACAGATACTCACCGATGCCGCCAACGCCGATCCCGAGCTGTCGGTGGTGCTGCTCAGGTACTTTAACCCGATAGGCGCTCACAAAAGCGGACTCATCGGCGACGATCCGAGCGGTATCCCGAACAACCTCCTGCCGTATATCACTCAGGTCGCCGTCGGCAGGCGTGAGTTTCTCGGCGTGTTCGGCAACGACTACAACACCCACGACGGTACGGGCGTGAGGGACTACATCCACGTGGTTGACCTTGCAAAGGGGCATTTGAAGGCGATCGACTACGCAATGAACAATTCCGGCGTGCTTGCGGTAAATCTCGGAACGGGCATCGGGTACAGCGTGCTTGACATAGTAAAGGCGTTCGAGTCCGCAACCGGTCTGCATATCCCCTACCGCATACAGCAAAGGCGCTCCGGCGACATAGATGCGTGTTTCGCCGATCCTGCCGCCGCCCTCGAAAAGCTCGGCTGGAAAGCCTCGCTCGGCATTGAGGAGATGTGCGCCTCGGCATGGAACTGGCAGAAAAATAACCCCTACGGCTACGGCGAGAAAAAGTAATCCTACGGCGTAATTTACAAAACAAGCCGGCCTTATATACACAGCCCCCCGTCTAATGCGGGGGGCTTGCTTATCGCCGCTTTCGGCTTATGCGTTCAGCATGAATGCAAGGTATGCCTTTACCGCTTCGTAAAGGTCGGCCTTGCTGATTATCTCCCACGGTGCGTGCATCGAAAGCACCGCAACACCGCTGTCGATAACCTCCATGCCGTAAAGGGCGCAGATGTACGCTATCGTTCCGCCGCCGCCCTGGTCAACCTTACCGAGCTCCGCCGTCTGGAAATTGACGGAGGAATCGTCCATTATCCTGCGAAGCTTTGCGATATACTCGGCGTTGGCGTCGTTCGAGCCGGACTTGCCTCTGGAACCGGTGTACTTGTTGAAACATACGCCCCTGCCGAGGTATGCGCTGTTCTTTCTTTCAAATACGCTCGCAAAGTTGGGGTCGTAGCCTGCGCTTACGTCGCACGAAAGCATACGGCAGTTCTTGAGCGCACGCCTGAGAGCGATATCGGAATAGGGCTGCATAAGGGCGATTATCTCGGCAACCGCATTTTCAAAGTAGCGTGCCTGCATACCCGTTGCGCCGACGCTTCCGACCTCTTCCTTGTCGGCAAGCACGCAGCAGCAGGTGGTTTCGGGAGTACCCTCTATCGAGAGCAGCGCCTCGACTGCGGCAAAGGAGCATACCCTGTCGTCGTGGCCGTAGCCGATTATCATGCTTCTGTCGAGACCGAAGTCACGGGATCTGCCTGCGGGAACGACCTCTATCTCGGCGGAGAGGAAGTCCTCCTCCTCGATGCCGTATTTTTCATTCAATATCTTCATCACGTTGGCCTTGACCGGATCCTTTTCGGTATCGGCAAGGGGCTTGCCGCCGACTATAACGTTAAGCTCCTCGCCCTCGATGACGACGGAGGCCTTTTTGCCTAGCTGGTCTGCGGAAAGGTGGATGAGCAGGTCGGAAATTCCGACTACGGGATCGCTTTCGTCCTCACCGATGACAACGTCGATCACCGTGCCGTCCTTTTTGGCGACGACGCCGTGCATTGCAAGGGGAATGGTTACCCACTGATACTTTTTGATACCGCCGTAGTAGTGAGTATCGAGATATGCAAGGTCGGAATCCTCATAAAGCGGATTCTGCTTGAGGTCAATACGGGGCGAGTCGATATGGGAGCCGACGATGTTGATGCCGTCGGTGATGGGCTTTTTGCCGATGGTGAACAGCATTATTGCCTTGCCCATGCAGTTGGAGTAAAGCTTGTCGCCTTCTTTTACGGTCCTGCCCGCCTTGATAACGTCCTCAAGGTTGACGAATCCGGCTTTTTCGGCGAGCTCGATTGTCTCGGTCACACATTCACGCTCGGTTTTACCGTTGTCGATATAGCTGCGGTAGCGGCTGCTTATATCCTCCAGCTTTGCAAGATCACATTCCGTGTAGGTTTTCCATGCGTTTTTTCTTTCCATAAATTACCTCCTGTGCCGTATAGCGGCTGTTTGTTTATATGGTATCATTTATATTCAAAACTTTCAATGCCAAAGTAGCTTTATTCAGCATACAGAGCGTCAAATTCCTCCTGCGTGAGCTGCTCATAATCCTCGGGCAGAACGAACCAGCCCTCCGGAGTATAGTCCACCCTGTACTCCTCGATGAGCATGGTGGTCTGGAAGTCCGAAATGGAGGTCACCATGGCATAAAGCCTGTTTTCCGCCTTATGAATATAGTACCTGATGGTGCACTCGTATGAGCCTTCGATGTAGCTGTACTCGTCATAGACGCAGTCCACGCCGTTGATGTTTGCGCTGCCCGAGCCTTTGTACGTTACGTCGTCGGAGTCCGCTCCGTCGTCCGGGGTTTCGTCGGTCTCCTCACCCGCACCGCTTTCAACGGTGGTTTGGGTATATGCCTTTGCATCGTCGTTTATCGTGTACTTTATTCCGTTGAGCGTGAGCGTATGCAGCTTGTTCCCGTCGGACGTCTGATACGTTTCGATCTTATCGCCGTCAACCGCCATCTCTACCGTGGTGGTAAAGCCGAACACCGTCTGCTGATACCTTACGTAATAGCGCTCCGCCGCCATAAAATCGTTGTACAGGCTTTCGTACTGCGGCTCCTGCGGCACGGGCTCCTCCGTGGCGTTCACCGTGGGAACGGGCGCATTGCCGCCGTCAATGGGTTTTCCGTCGAGCCTGCACGAAACCGAGCATACCGTCAGCAAAAGCGCCATTATAATAAACAAAACTCTCTTTATCATGTTTTTTCTCCTTTTTTACAGCCGTTGTGCCATTATAGCAGAATTTACATCAGCCTGCAAACGGCCTCGGAAAATGCTGCGGGATTTTCTATCTCAAGCCCCGCTGTCAGCAGCGCCATGTTGTAGATAAGCTCCGCATAGTCCGTCAGCCTGTCGTCGGTAAGGTCGGCAAGGCGTTTGAACACGGCATGCTCGGGGTTGAGCTCAAGCACGAAGCGGTGCGGAATGTCCTTTGCGTTCGGCATATCCTTGAGCACCTTGTACATCTCCACCGAAAGTCCGCCCTCGCCCGTTATGCAGGCAAGCGACGTTTTCAGCCTTGCGGAAAGCTTTACCTCGGCAACCTTGCCGCCGAGCTTCGCCTTCAGCCTGTCAAGCAGCTCACGGCTTTCGGCCGTGCGCTCCTCCGCCTGCTTTTTCTCCTCATCGGTCGCAAGGTCAAGATCGGGGTCGGACGCCGATTTGAAGCGTTTTTCATCATAGCTGTCCATTATCCTCACCGCAAACTCATCCACGTTGTCAGTCATGCAGAGTATGTCGTAGCCCTTGTCCCTTATAAGCTCGGTCTGAGGCAGGTGCATTATGTGCGCCAGGCTGTCGCCGGCGGCATAGTAAATATCCTTTTGTCCTTCCTTCATCGAGTCCGCGTATTCCCGCAGGGTTATAAGCTTGTTTTTATCGGCGGAGTGGAACATTACAAGCTCCTTCAAAAACTCCTTGTTCATGCCGAAGTCCGAATACACGCCGTATTTTATCGCAAGACCGAATTCCCTGAAAAACTCGTCGTATTTTTCACGCTCGTCCCTGAGCATGCGCAGAAGCTCCGCCTGTATCTTCTTTTTAAGATTGTTGGCTATTGCGGTAAGCTGCCTGTCATGCTGAAGCATCTCCCTGGATATATTCAGCGAAAGGTCGGGCGAATCGACCAGGCCCTTTACAAAGCCGAAGTATTCGGGAAGCAGCTCCTCGCACGAATCCATTATCATAACGCCGTTTGCATAGAGCTTCAGCCCTCTTTTGTAGCCCTTGGTGTAATAGTCGTAGGGCGTGTGCTTCGGGATATACAAAAGCGCATTGTACGAGAGCATACCCTCGGCGCTCACATGGAGCGACATAAGCGGTTCCTCAAAGTCGTGGAAGTTTTCCTTATAGAACTCGTTATACTGCTCCGTGGTCAGCTCGGACTTGTTCTTTCGCCAAAGGGGTACCATACTGTTTAGCGTTTCATCCTCGACAACCGTTTCGGCTGCGCCGTCCTCGCCGGTATGCTCCGTGCTTCTTTGCATTTTAATCGGGTAGCGGATATAGTCCGAATACTTTTTGACAAGCTCCGACAGCCTGTACTCCTCCAAAAACTCCGAATATCTCTCGTCCTCGGTATCGTCCTTCAGCGTGAGGACTATCCTCGTGCCGATGCCTTCGCACTCGCAGGGCTTTATCGTATAGCCGTCCTCGCCAGAGGATTCCCATACGTTTGCCTCGACGCCGTCCGCCGACGAATAGACCTCTATTCTCTTTGCTACCATAAACGCCGAATAAAAGCCCACTCCGAACCTTCCGATTATGTCGATATTCTCCTCGCCGCCGTGCTCGCTGCGAAACTCGTTCGTACCGCTTTTTGCGATGGTGCCGAGATTGCTCTCAAGCTGCTCCGCCGTCATTCCGCAGCCGTTGTCGGAGACGGTAAGCGTCCTTTCTTCCGCGTTGGGACAGAGCCTTATGAAAAAATCGCTTCGGTTCATTCCGCTATGTGCGGCGTTGTAGTAGCGCTTGTCTATCGCATCGCTCGCATTGGAGATCAGCTCCCGCAGGAAAATTTCCTTATGCGTATAAATTGAGTTTATCATCAGATCAAGCAGGCGTTTTGATTCAGCCTTGAATTGCTTCTTTTCCATACAGTACCTCTTTTTGCGTTTTTTAGCACTCTCTCACTTTGAGTGCTAACGGTACTATAATACCATTTCATTCCCATTGCAATGCCAAAACAGCAATGTTTTTCATTACACTTGAATATTTAACATTCCCTCCACAATTCAAACCCCGTCTTGTTATCGGCACACAAATTTTGTACGCAGTGCAAACTTTGCATGAAGTATTATTAAAATTGATTGCAAATTATTATTTATATGCTAAAATCGAGCCATAATAAAAGAAAAAAGGATGATGTTGATGCAAAAAAGTATCTATTCGCTCGTTCTGAGCGACAGGGTCGTGGCGGAGATAGACCGGCTGGCATACGAATCCGGCACGAGCCGCTCGAATATCGTAAACCAAATACTCGCCGAATACGTGTCCTACACTACGCCGGAAAAGCGCACAAGGAACATATTCGCAAGCCTTGAAGCCCTGCTCGGCTCCAACGCCGCAATGCAGGTCATGATGGCTCCGACGGACTCCATGTTGGCGCTCCGCTCCGCCATTTCGTACAAGTACAACCCGAGCGTGAAATACAGCATAGAGCTGAACAAGGCTCCGCTTTCGCCAAACGGGGGCGAGATAGGTGAGTTCCGTGCCTCCGTGCGAAGCCAAAGCAGCAGCCTTACGCTGTGCCTGCTCCAGTTTTATAAGCTTTGGGCGGGTCTTGAAACAGCCTACACGGGTCTTTCGGAATACTCCACGGACGGCACACGCTATATAAGAAAGCTTTACGTCCGCAAAAACCCCTCACGCGGCGCTGCCGAAGAAGTTCAGCTCGGCGAAGCGGCGGTCGGGGAAGCGATAGCGGCTTATGTAAATGCGTTTGACGAGGCATTGAAGGCATATTTTGCCCTTTTGCAGTCCCCTGCATCGGCCTATGCCGCCATAGAGCGCATATATTCACAGTATATCGGCAAAAATCAGATAATCGTTTAAGGAGGTAAAGAATAATATGAACGTGCAGAAACTCACGAAAAAGAGCATCGAGGCGCTTCAGGGCGCACAGAGCCTCGCCGCCTCCATGCACCATACCCAGGTGGAACAGGCCCATGTTATGCTTGCGCTTATTATGCAGGAGGAGGGGCTTATCCCCTCACTGCTGACAAAGATGAATGCGGACATAAACGGGCTTCTCGGCGAGCTTAAAGCCGTGACCGAAAAATACATGAGGCAGACGGGAGAGGTCGATTCGGCATACATATCGCCCGTGCTCAACTCCGCCCTCACCGAGGCGGAACAGATCGCCGCAAAGATGCACGATGAATACATATCCGTGGAGCATATAATGCTCGGCATTATAAAAAAGCCCGCAGGCGACGTAAAGCCCCTGCTTTCAAAGCACGGAATAACCGAGAAGGCGTTCACCGAGGCATTAAAATCCGTTCGGGGCAATCAGCGTGTGACGGGCGACGATCCCGAGGGCACCTACGATGCGCTGAACAAATACGGTCAGAATCTTGTGGAGCTTGCAAGACAGCAAAAGCTGGATCCCGTGATCGGACGTGACGACGAGATACGAAACGTGATACGCATACTTTCAAGAAAGACGAAGAACAACCCCTGCCTTATCGGTGAACCGGGCGTCGGCAAGACCGCAATCGCCGAGGGGCTTGCGCTCCGCATAGTCAAGGGCGACGTTCCCGACAACTTAAAGGACAGGAGCATATTCTCGCTGGACATGGGCGCACTTATCGCCGGAGCAAAATTCAGGGGCGAATTTGAGGAGCGTCTTAAAGCCGTGCTGAACGAGATAAAGCAGAGCAGCGGTCGGATAATACTCTTTATCGACGAGCTTCACACCATCGTCGGCGCAGGCAAGACGGACGGCGCAATGGACGCAGGCAACATATTAAAGCCCATGCTTGCACGGGGCGAGCTTCACTGCATCGGAGCTACCACGCTCGACGAGTACTCAAAGTATATCGAAAAGGACGCCGCACTCGAAAGGCGCTTCCAGCCCGTGACGATAGACGAGCCGACCGTAGAGGACACAATATCCATACTGCGCGGACTGAAGGAAAGATACGAGGTCTATCACGGCGTGAAGATACAGGACGGTGCGCTCATCGCCGCCGCCACGCTCTCCGCCCGCTATATCTCCGACCGCTTCCTGCCCGACAAGGCGATAGACCTTGTGGACGAGGCATGCGCCTTGATAAAGACCGAGATAAACTCCATGCCGACGGAGCTTGACGAGGTGTCAAGAAGGATAATGCAGCTTGAAATAGAGGAAACCGCACTCAAAAAGGAGACGGATAAGCTGTCAATGGAGCACCTTGAGGGGCTTCGTGCCGACCTTGCACAGCTTCGTGAGGAATTTAAGGAGCTTAAAGCGAAATGGGACAACGAAAAGGATGCGATAAACAGGGTGCGGTCGCTTCGTGAGGAGCTTGAGCGCACAAACGCAAGGATGCAGCAGGCGGAAAACGAATATGACCTGAACAAGGTTGCGGAGCTTAAATACGGCATTATCCCTCCGCTTATGAAGCAGCTTGAGGAGGAGGAGAAAAAGGCCGCCGAGGGCAGAAACAAAATACTCCGTGACCGTGTTACCGAGGAGGAAATAGCAAAAACCGTCGCACGCTGGACGGGGATACCCGTCAGCAAGCTGATGGAGGGTGAGCGTGACAAGCTGCTCCGCCTTGAGAGCATACTGCACGAGCGTGTCGTCGGGCAGGATGAAGCCGTCTCTCTCGTAAGCGACGCAATACTGCGCTCCCGTGCCGGAATACAGGACCCGAACCGCCCCATAGGCTCATTTATGTTCCTCGGTCCTACGGGTGTGGGCAAGACCGAGCTTGCAAAGGCACTGGCGCAGGCATTGTTTGACGACGAGCATAATCTCGTCAGGATAGATATGAGCGAATATATGGAGAAATACTCCGTGTCACGCCTCATCGGTGCGCCTCCGGGCTACGTCGGCTATGACGAGGGCGGTCAGCTTTCCGAGGCCGTAAGGCGCAAGCCCTATGCGGTGATACTGTTTGACGAGATAGAAAAGGCGCATCCCGACGTGCTCAACGTCCTCCTGCAGGTGCTCGACGACGGCAGGATAACCGACGGGCAGGGCAGGACGGTGAACTTCAAAAACACGATAATCATCATGACGAGCAATCTCGGCAGCGACATACTCCTCGGCGGCATAGACGCCGGCGGAAACGTCACCGACGGCGCACGAAGGCAAATAAACGAACTGCTTTTGACGCATTTCAGACCCGAGTTTTTGAACCGTCTCGACGAGACCGTGCTGTACAGACCGCTTACCGAGGCGGATATGGAAAAAATCGTCGGGCTGCTTTTGGAAAAGCTTCGCCTCCGTCTGCGGGAAAAGCAGCTTAACGTGGTGCTGACCGACGCGGCAAAGCGGCATATCGTGCGCCACGGAAGCGACACGCAGTTCGGCGCACGTCCGCTTAAAAGGTATCTGCAGGCGAACGTTGAAACGCTGCTTGCAAGGACGATACTGAAAAACGACCTTGAGCCCGAGACCGTGCTGACCGTTGACGTTCAGGACGGCAGGCTGACGGTAAGCTTCTGAGGTAAAAGCAAAGCCCCTCGCATAAGCGAGCAAAGCCCCTCGCATAAGCGAGGAAAGCCCCTCGCATAAGCGAGGAAAGCCCCTCGCATAAGCGAGGGGCTGTATTTTACGGAAAGCAGGCACCTTTTCAAAAAAGCTCGTTTTTTATTCTGTTTAGGAATATCCCTGCGCAGAGCATATCCGCAGCGCCGCCGGGACTTAAGTTCCGCTTTATCGCCTCGGCGTCAAAAAGCCTGATGCGCTCTATCCTCCCGCTTTCCGGTAGAGCGTTTATTTTTGCGGACTCCGCCTTGAAAAACCGAAGCCCGTCCATGCCGCCCCTGTGCAGGAGATTGCTGTCGTCCATGCGCTCGGTAAGCTCCATCAGCGAAAGCACGTGGGCATCGTTCTCACTCATGCCGTCATGCAGTCTGCGCTCTATCGCCGCCGCCGCAAGGAAGGCGTTTTCATAGCCGCCCTCGGCCTCGCCCCTTGCGCCCCTTGCACCGTATTTGTCATATACATGCGAGCCGTTTGTGGCGGCACTCACGGTTTCGGAGCCTTCGGATTGCACGAGCGTCTTTACCCACGGTGCGATTTCGTCAAAGTCGCAGCCGCATTTTATGCAAAGCGCCGCCGCCGCAGTCAGCAGCCCGAGAGAGAATATAAGCCCCTTGTGGGTGTTTACCCCATTTGTGGCGGCGAGCATGGCATACTCTGCGTCCATGCCTATCCGTCTGAGCGTTTTCATAAGCGCCGCCGCATCGTCATCCTTCCATGTAAAGACCGCATAAGCCATCTTTCCGAAAAACGGTGACGTCGCCGCCGCACTTTGCCTGAAAAGCTCCAAATCCATATCCGTATGTGCGCCGTTGTTGTCAAGATCGACAAGCCCGGGTTTGGGCGTTGCCTCTACCTCCTTTATAAGCGCAAAGTATGCCGCCGCCTCTATGATCCGTGAAAACTCACCTGCGATAAGCTCGTTCGCCCTTGAAAAAAGCTCCCCGGCGGTATGCCTGCGGCTTCTGGCGCAAAGCTTCACGGGATTATCGCATATAAGGCATTTTCGCTCAGTGGGTCGGGACAGCTTTCCGCCGTTTTCGTCGATTATGTCTATATCGTACAGTCTTCCTGTTTCGTCCCGCTCCTCAAGTCCGCAGGCGATCGCCTTCAGCCTTTTCGCCGAAATTCCCGAAACACCCATCTGTGCCTCGCAGCCCGTATCGGCAAAAACCTCTTCAAGATCGACGATGCCGCCGCCCGAATGCTCCACCGCCGCCCGCACCTTATCCATGCAAATCCCGAACAGCGTGCGTATCATGGGTGTGTTTTTAACGCCTCCGGCTATATTCAGCGTAACCGAAAGCACCGGAAGCCCGTATTTTTCAAGCAGCTCCCTCTGCCTTTCGGCACGCTCGTCCCTTGCACGGAGCATTTCCTCGAGCGAAACCTCCCTTACGGCATTTGGTATGATGCTGCGCTTTGCCGCAAACTGCATATCAGCCCGTAATATCCTGCCTTCTCTTTTCAAACATGAGTATTCCTGCCGCAACGGATGCGTTGAGCGAATCTATTGCGCCCGACATGGGTATCGACACCATAAAGTCGCATTTTTCCGCAACGAGCCTCGATATTCCCTCGCCCTCGCTGCCGATGACGAGCCCCAATGCGCCCTTCATATCCGCCTTGTGCATCGCCGTTCCCGACATATCCGCACCGGCTATCCAAAGCCCCTCCTCCTTCAGCCTGTCTATGGCGTTTGAAAGGTTGGAGACCTTTGCCACGTTTGCATGGGCAACCGCTCCTGCGGACGCCTTTACCGCAGCGGCGGTCAGCGATGCGCTCCTGCGCTTGGTTATAACTATGCCGTGCGCTCCCGAGCATACTGCGCTCCTGATTATGGAGCCGAGATTGTGCGGATCCTCAATGCCGTCGAGCAGCACCACAAAGGGCTTTTCCCCCTTTGCCGCCGCCGCATCGAGTATGTCCTGTATGTCGCAATATTCCGCACCGGGGATAAACGCAGCTATGCCCTGATGGTTGCCCGTCTTTTGCCCGTGCCCGAACGGCATGCAGAGCTCATCGAGCTTCTGCCTCGGCACCTCACGAATGAGCAGGTTTTTATCACGTGCCAGCCCCAATATTTCCCTGAGCGAGCCGTCCTGTTCGGCGTTCACCCATATTTTGTCTATGCTGCGTCCGCTCTTTATTGCTTCCTTGACGGCATTTCGCCCCATGATGATGTTTGGAAGCTCGTCCCTGTATTCGGTATTTTCAGCCGGCTTGTCCATGATGCCGTATGCGGGCTTTGCGGCAGGCTCGTCCTTTTCGGCTCTCTTGAAGCCCCCGTCACGGGCGAAGTTGTTTTCACGCCTGTACTCGGGCGGTTTCTTATCACTGCGGTCAAACTGCGGCCTGTCGTTTTTGCCCCGGGGGTAGCTGTCCCTGTTCTTGTCGTAACCGCCTTTCCTGCCGTAGTTTTCATCTCTGCTTTTGCCGTAGCCGCCCCGTGCGCCGTAGGTTTCATCCCTGTCCCACTCGCCGCCGTAGCTCCTTCCGCCTCGCTCGGCGCCGTATTCTTTTTTGACGCCTCTGTAATCGCTTCTGTTGTTTTTCATTGCTTTTCTCCCGATATTATTTGTCGTTTATTATATGGCCCATCAGCTCCGTCAGTCTGTCGTCCGCGCCCGAAAGATAGAGATAGCCTATCAGCGCCTCCATGCCCGTCGCCACCCGGTAATCGCCCATGGATGCGTTTTTCGGCATGGTATGCGGATGGACGTTGCGCCCCCGCTTGTAGATATAAAGCTCGTCCTCGTTCAGCATCCCCTCTATGCGGTGAAAAGCCTCCGCCTGCGCAGACGCCTTCACCCTGCTTACGGAAAGCCTGTGAAGCCCGTGCGCCGTGTAGTCCGTTGTATGTATCAGCGAGGTCCTTACAAAAAGATCGTAAACCGTATCGCCTATATATGCCAAAACCAGCGGATTAAGCAGCTTTGGGGGCTTATCCAATCCGGCTAAGAGCGCATTTGTAACCGTACCGTGTATTCCGTTCATGTTTTCCATACCACGATTATAAAGCAAACTCCGCACATAAACAAGCCGCCCCCGCCGATTTGAGTGCCTTTTGTTTTTCTTTTCTCCCTGTGAGCCTCATTATATACAGACTGTTCATAAAAAGTTACCCGTTGAATGTTGCCAAAGCATGGCTGTTCAAGTTATAATAGCGTGATAAAATAGCTTTGCTTAAAAAGGAGAGCAAAATGAATAAGACCCTTAAAACGCTTATATCGTTATTTATATGCCTTATAATGCTGATGCCCGCCGTTTCGGCAAATGCGGCCTCCGTTTTCGTTTCGGCCGACACCTCGGCGCTCACCAGCGAGGGCGGCTATTCCGCCGTCACGATAACCGTAAGAAACAGCGGCAGCCTCCCCTGGCAGAACATCACCATAAGCGGTCACGATGCCAACTTCAACACCTCCGGCGTAATTATCCAGCCGGGCGAAAGCCGTTCCTTCACCCACAGCGTATTTATTTCGGCGGACCTCATGGGCACCACCCTTTCCTATACAGTTTCATGGGAGGAGCTTCTTGCCGACGGCAGCGTAAATACCCGTTATGAAACCGTTTCGTTCAAGGCAGGCGAAGCTCCCAAAAACATAGTCACCGTAACCTGCAAGGCAAGCCGCACCAACGCAAAAACCGGTCAGGACATTACCCTTACCTACACCATCAAGAACGAAAGCGGCGTTGCCGTCAAGAAGCTGAAGCTCGTTGACAAAAAGGTGAAGTCTGCGGCAATGATCGAAAACCTTACCCTTGCACCGGGCGAAATTTATACATTTACCTACGTATTTACAATGCGTGATCAAACGGTCGTTTCCTATCCTGTTATCACCTACACCTTCGAAGGCTCGTCCACGGAATCGACCAACCACGGCAACGAGACCATTCTCGGCTTTATAAATCCGCAGATAAACGTCGTTGTGCATCAGAGCGAAAACTCCCCCGAGGGCATCACCTTCACGCTCTATATATCCAACAACGGCAATCAAAAGCTTCGTGACATAACCGTTACCGATGATCTCGGCAACAAGGTCAACACCGAGCCCTTCTCCCTCGGCGTCGGTGAGCAGAAGATACTCACATACGTTGTCGTCCCCACCGAGCTTCGCAACGTGTTTTTCTCCATAAAGGGCGAGTCCTACCGTGACCAGACGGAGTCCTACCCCGTTCGTCCTTATGTTGACCCTGCGCTTATTCAGCTTACGTTCACGCTCGAGGTGGTGTCGCCGCTCAACAGTCAAAACAGCATGGAGCTTCTGTTCACCCTCAACAACGAAAGCAGCTTCACCTTCAATAATATCGTTATCACCGAAGAGCTCCGTGGCGAGGAATATGTGTGCGAAAGCCTTAAACCCGGCATTGTCACCGTCCCCATAACCGTGTATGTGGAAAGCCCGAGAGAGCTTAAGTTCTCGCTGTACTTTGAGGACTATGCCGGCAATCCCTATGTTTTCACCCAAAGCGTGACCGCAACCCCGATCTCCTCGGAAACCATGCCCGAGCCCACCCAAAATATTGAAATCGATATCGGGTCCCTCACAAAAAGCGTTACGGGCAAGCTGACGTCTGCTCTTAAAATACTGATAGTCATTGCGGTGCTTTCGATCATCGCCATAGTCATTCTGACCGTTCTGGAGAACAAGCGCCGCAAGGCCGCAAGAAGCCGCAGGACGGCACAAAGGCAGCAGCAGTAAAGATTTGATAACGTAAAAACGACCCCCCTCGACGCTTCGGCTTTGTCAAGGGGGTTTTGTTATGTGGTCGGGAATACGATCGTAAACCGGCGGTTGGAACGATCAGGCGAAGCATTCATGCCCGCAGGGCGTCTCGCAAGTCCCACATACCTGAATATGTAATTGAAGCATTGGCAAAATGCTTCCTGCCGGACATATTAGACTTTTTTGAATCCGAAGAAGGCAGACAAGAATTTGAAAAGTGGAAAGGAGAGCAAGTGAAAAGGATACCTAAAGAACAATGGAGGTACAGGCTCAAAACCCGTACCCCCATCTATTTCTTTGACTACGCATTATCATTGAGAAAAACAACAAACCCGAACGTTTCACCAATCGGTAAAAGGTTCGGGTTTGAATGCTTTGGTGCCGGTGGTGATACAGCATTTTTCAAAAAACACAGTAATATCAATGGTTTTAGGACACC